>OERA01000012.1_pt1 | contig 85132 bp, 71 predicted proteins | sample 1539901 | NCBI WGS metagenome assembly OERA01 (sample SAMEA3891873, study PRJEB23780) | metagenome | biome: terrestrial biome; feature: animal house; material: Caecal content | place: Italy | collected 2015-05-05
AACGATGAATCGTCATGCTATCACTTCCTTGTACTGTCTATGATAGAATCCTTTTATGTCTTTTTCTTGTCTTTTTGTGCAATTTTGAGTTTTCAGGTACACCCTAGGCATCAACTTTATCAATATAACTTCTGCTATTACAATGATAAAAAAAGATCCACATACCGGGAATGTGTGAATCTGCATTCCTAAAACTTTTTCTAATGCTCTAATTCCATATAAGAACAAAAGATGTGTGCATAGAACAACTATTGAGTTTTCTCCAAAAAAGCAAAGACCTTTGAGAAACATCCTCCCTGCACAATTCTTGAGAACGCTCTCCATCCTAAAAAAAATGTCAAATAATGCAACAATGGTGAATACTGCGCTGCTAAATGCCAATGATGGATTTCCAAAGATTTCTTTAGAGTATGTAACGCGTGTATTTTTCAACTCAAGAAATATTCCAAGTATGAGAAACAATATTGTGCTGATTGCTATCGGCTTGCCATTCACTTTATGCCAATATTTTTTCAAAAAGTAACCAAGCACAAAAAAAGTACTAGATATTAGCACTAAGCGTATGCGGTAATACCCCCCCATATCATTCATGAAATATCCAGCTATTCCACATAGCGCATGCACACCTACTAAAACTAAATCTTTTCCATTATAAAAAGTCGAAACCAGATACTCCAACATGTACACCAAAAACAAAACAAGCAGAAACCATCCTGCCAAATAAGAAGTTTTCCCCGTAATGATAGGAAAAATCATTCCTAATGCATCAAAGCTCTGGGGATGGATAATTACTCTTATATTTTCAACAAAAAAGCCTATAATTATCCCCCATACCAAATACGGAACCATAAGTGACTTTAGCTTTCTCAGGATTTTTTGTTTGTAATTTGATACTTCATAGCTAAAGCAAAAACCAGCTGTAACAAAAAATAATGCCATGTGGAAGGAAGTGAACCATTTTACTATTTCTCCGTCGAATGTTCCATCATATTCATATCCATTATGGACATGTAAATAAACAACTGTAAGAATCGCAAATCCTTTCAAAGCATCTAGCCAGAGAAGCCTTGTATTTAATTTATTTTCAACATCAACCTCTTTATACGTCATTTCTTACACACCTATTCTTGAGACATTTGAAAAGTTTAATTATTAACCCTTTTTACTATCCTTTTTGCAACAATCTGCACTCTTTTAAATCCTTTCGACTTGAAAGTACATAATATCCAAAGTACATTTGGAAGAATAGCACAAATCACTCCTTTAATTAAAACAGACAGTGTGCCATTTATCTTAATGTGTTCACATACACCAAATGTTACAATCATTAATGCAATTGTTAATAAAGTATACATTAGCACATTTTTCCAATACTTTTCTGTCCCCTGTTTAAAATACTCTTTAAACAATGCATGTGTTTCCCATGGTGCCTCTATGAATATGTAGCATACAATCGTAGATAGCATTACTCCATATATTCCACATATCTGCACAAGAGAAAAATTAAGGACCAAATTTGTGATTACAGAAACATAAGGTTTTACTTTGTCAGCCCACCACATTCCACAAGCGTTTTTGTATGTTAATACTGTTCTGCGAATCTGCCATGAATAAAAATAAATGACAAACAATATGACAATATCAAATGTAAAAAGCAGATTTTTTCCAGCCCATAATTCCATGAAGTCTTGATATATGCAAATCATGGTAATACACATCCAGCCGACAATCCAACTATTAATGTACTGAAGGTCATAAAAATCCGATAAGTTTTTTTCTTTCGACTCCTTTATAAGGCTATTTCCTATACTTGCTGTTAAGGCATTGAATGTCACCTGCATGACACCTGACAAAGCAGAAACAACGTAATAGTAGTTTCCATATTGCGCAACAACTTTCAAACCCAAAAATGCAGAAACAACAATATTATCCAAAGAACAGTTTACCGTACCGCTTAATTGATGACCAATTAATGCACCTACTCTTTTAAATATATCCCGTTTTACTCCTTGTGAGACTTCACCAGCACAACGTATCGCTGGATATTGCTTATCTACAATACGAGACCTCACTATATTGATTACAATCGTTGCAATCGGAAGCCATATAATATACAGATAATAATTTCTAAAAGCAATCAATGTAACAATTTGGAGAATATACATTCCTGTGTTAATCAGCGTTGTCACGTTGCTCTCAATATCGCTTCTTTGAAATGCATTAAGAATTGAGGTCTTATATGCAAACAAAAAGTAGCTTAGTACTGTATTTGAAAGATATATTAAATACAATGCATATAAATTTATGTTATCGGGATAGGTTCCATTAATCAATTTTGGAATTAAAGGAATCAGTGCGATTCCCACAAGAAGAATCACCCCACCAATAATGTAATAAAACTTCCGATATAATCTTAGAAGCGCATTAATTTCGGCATTATTGCCCTCAGCGACAGGCTTGTACATGCTAAACACTATTGCTGATCCAATTCCAAGCTCACTTAAACTCAAAATTTGTAAAACTGATGTAAATAAGCTACTTAATCCGGCGTATTCAGTGCCTAAATAATACAATATAATTGTTCGTATAACAAATGGGAATATTATCGCTGTTGCTTTATTTATTAATGCTCCCAAAACATTTCTTAGGGAGTTTTTTAATCGTCCTTCATTCATATTTAAATAACTCATTTCTTTTTTGTTTAACTTTCAAGAAATGCATCTTGTGCTACGTCTACATCTCTTCCATTTTTCAATAGTCCACAAAACATCCCTAAAACTAAAAAGGCCATCATTCCAATGCTAGATTTTGTAATTCCTGTCGCAATGAAACACACAAGCAAGTCAATAAAAACACTCATGCACATTGCTTTCACTTTGTAATCACACCTAATTGCATTGATTTGTTTAAATATATTAAAAAAGGCACAGAGAAAAACAATCAAACCAAAATAACCAGTTTCGCCAATAATTGTTGCAAGATAGTTGTCATTTAGCGCTTCACCGTTACTTTTTCCCATCGTCCATTTATTACTCCATCCATATTGTTCATAAAGTCTTGAGTAATATTTAGCTGCTTCTGAAGATCCGTAAGTTGCGAATCCAGAGCCAAATGGAAAATACTTGTTTGCCGTAATAAATCCATATTTTATAAGTAATGCGCGCGGTGCCGTATTATCCAACAAATAACTTGAAATCTGATAAGTTGATGCGCTTGCTCCAGCCAGTCCCAACACTATCATCGATTTAAAATCAATCTTAGCATTTTCATTCTTTTTCTTAAATATGAACTGCAAAACAATATAAAACACAAAAATAATATAAACGGCACCTTTGGTCGTAAGCAACATATTGAATAGGGCCAGAATCTCATAGACTCTAACTTTTTTCCCTTCATACTGTTGTAAAATAAAAAGCAACTCACACGCTACTATTATTCCATATCTTCCACTATTTCCAAACACAAAATAGTACGCTGGAATTCCAAATCTTTGATCTACAGAATATGAAGCCATTCCAATATCTACAAACAGGCTTATAATTCCACAAATTGCTCCTATGAAAAGCAGTACCTTGCACAGTTTTGCAATCGAATTAACAACATAATCATCGGGATATTCCATAGCAATGTATTTCCCTACTAAAAATCCAACAAATATTTTCCATTGCAAAAAAGCATCCAAAAACGCCGACTTCCAATTATATGCCATACCACTATATACATTAGAAAGCAATCCATATACTGTAAAAACAATCAAAAGAATAACCATATTGCTATCGCATCGATACAATTGTCCCTTTAAAAACAGTAATATAATATATATAGCCATAAAAAGCGTTAAAATTTCATCACAGTATCCAATCAAAGGGTTGTTTAAATTCAACTCTAGTGCCAAACTCAAAGGCAATAATATTATTGCAAATATCAGTAATGTTTGTTTATTTTTTCGGATTTTCATAATTTAGCGTTGCACCCTTCCATTTCCTCCATTCTTTATCAGGTTCTCTACATCAGATACTGTCACTCTGTTAAAGTCCCCTTCAATCGAATGTTTCAGGCAGCTCGCAGCAACTGCAAATTCAATGGTGTCCTCATCATTTTTACCCGTGATCAAACTGTAAATCATTGCACCGGTAAAGCTATCACCACCGCCGACACGATCCACAATATCAATATCATAATGAGTGGAATAATATGCCACGCCACTTGCATCATAAATCATTCCGCTCCATCCGTTGCGGCTTGCATTGATGCTCTCTCGCAATGTAATAGCTACCTTCTTGCACCCGAATCGTTTGCAAATCTCCCTGGCCACATACTCATAGCCACTCTTATTCAGCTTTCCAGATTCGACATTATTATTCGGTGCCTTAATTCCAAGAACCTTGTCCGCATCTTCTTCATTTGCAATGCAAACATCAACATACTGAACAAGGTTACTCATCACTTTCTGAGCTTTTTCGGAACTCCAAAGATTTTTTCTGAAGTTCAAATCACAGGAAATCGTGATGCCCTTTTCCTTTGCTTTTTTACAAGCCTGCTCACAGATTCGCACCATATTGTCAGACAGAGCCGGGTTAATACCTGTCCAATGGAACCAGTTCACGCCATCAAACAACGCATCCCAATCAAAATCTGTTGGCTCAGCCAAAGCAATCGATGAAAATGCTCGGTCGTAGATTACCTTAGATGGACGCTGCGAAGCTCCCTTTTCAAGATAATAAAGTCCCATTCGGCCATTCTTGAAAAAGGTCTTGCTCGTGTCAACGCCGAAGTACCTCAGAGCATTCAACGAGGCATGCCCAACATCATTATCAGGAACAACTGTCAAAAACTCCGACTGAACGCCAAAGTTAGCCAGCGATACTGCAACATTCGCTTCTCCGCCGCAAAAAGTGGCATCCAAACTATCTTTTTGAAATAATTTTGTATATCCAGGCGATGCTAATCTTAAAAGAATCTCACCAAAAGAAAGCACTTTCATCCTATACTGTCTCCTCAAATCTTCACATAATGTGGTTTGGTTAAAAAGTTCAGTTCTACAAGTGCGCTATACTTTTTCAGCATCTCTGTCATTCCCTGGTTCATTGCATCAAGGACAGCCGTTCTCGTAACGAACGCCATTGTAGATTCCCCATAGTTTTCTTTTTCATCGTGAGAATATCCATCAAATCCAGCCAAATAAATCTTTTTCACACCCATCTGTGCAAAGAATTTAATTGCCATCAAACCAGCATTATCTTTCACTGCTTCAATGTCGCACAGAAGATCTCGATATTGTGTCTGAAGATAAACATTGTCTGCCGGAATGTTTGATGTAACAATGCACTTTTCCCTGTTTGATGCATCTAATTCTCTAAAACGTCTCAGATTGCTCAGGAAAATATAGTCTGTGTTCACAAGAGGGTAGTTATAATTAACACTTACTGTCACGACATCTTCATTTACGAAAGATGCAATCTCATCCTTTTCCTCTATCGAACTTTTTCCGGGAGCAATTAACAATACTGTTTTCCCACGCAAATTCTCAATTAATTCGGTCTTATGTTCTTCCTGTGACTTTCCTGTCGCCATATATCTTAAATAAAGCTCTTCAATATAATCCTTATCATAGGATACTTTTTTATCCTCATCCATCATGTCAAAAATTTCATTCATATTTTCTACAGTCAGAGTCTTTTTGTCGTCTAAGTATCCTGCATAATTTGGATGTGCGTTATGCGACGCAGATAAATAATTCGGTAGCGAATAGCCCCAGTAGTTACGCTGATAGAATTCATTCAAAATCTCATCGATAATAGAGAGCAGTGGTTTGATATCATAGTTGCCGTCAGCATTATCATTCAGATACTGGACAAACAGTTCTGTGTTCAAATTTCCAGCACCACGCCCCATCCCATAGACAGAAGCATCAATAATCAACTCTCTATCCGAATGCAAGTCGACTAGACTCTGAGCATTCGAGTAAGCCAACTGCATATTGTTGTGTGAATGGAAACCGATTTTAATATTCTCGTTCAGATTATGCTCAACCAAATAGAAGAGCCTGGTCAAATCTTTACGTTTCATCATGCCAAAACTGTCCACGATATAGAACGCATAAGGCTCTAATTCATTCACGCGTCGAATCAGATCAAGGAATTCTTCATCCGTATAGCTCAGCGAAACCATTGCCTGAACAAAGACCTTATAGCCTTTACTTTTGATAGCTTTACATTCTTCTAATGCAGTCACACGATCTTTTTTATGAAAAGCTACACGCAAACCATCTACAGAAGTACCATCGTATTCAGGCAAATCTTTAGGACGATACTTACCATAGTCAGTAAGCATAACAAAGGTTTTTCCCTCTTTATTTTGTGGGATAATTTTTGCAACCTCGTCGAGAGAAGTAAACTTTGTGACATCTTTATCGTATTCCACAGTATTCATGAGGAAGCCACATTCAATAATATCAATGTTGGCTTCTACAAGTCCGTGAACAATTTTTTTCTCATTCTCAAAGCCAAATCTACAATTATTGCAATAGCCACCATCTCTAAGTGTGCAGTCCAGTACCTGTATTTTACTCATCATACTTTCTCCATAAAATTGATTTTACTTTTGCTGAAGCTGATAATTATAGATTGCATCAGCAATCATAAAATCCTCTGCCTCGTCGATATCAACACTTTCAATTTCGCCTACCTCAACGATAAATGGTTTATCGCCAATTCGACGATTAAGGTCTGTCATAACATTGCTTCTATAAATATAGAAGCCACTGGTTTCTTCATAAAGTGCTGGTAAGTCTTGTGTACGTGGAATATTATTCAGCTCATAGTTAAACGGCTTTCCATCTTTCCATAGAAAATCCTGTAACTTCTTTGCCGCAAACGAAGAATCATATTCCCCACTCTTAACTGCTTCCAAGCCCTTTTCGATGGACTCTTTCTTAATGAACGGAGCTGTCGTATGGGTCATCACATAAATATCTGCCGGTACTTCATTTGCAAAGCAGTGCAGTACTTCATTCATCTTTGTAGTATCCTGATCCAGACTAGTCGAACGCCGAAGGTATTTTACTCCTTCCGGGATAAATTCCTGAATATCCGGATTACTGCAGTAAACATAAACCTCATCTACACCCTCAACTGTCAAAAGAGTAGACAAGATATAATGGCAAAGCGGCTTTCCGTTGGTAAAACTCTTGGTATTTTTCTGCGGCAAACGACGATTATTAAGTTTCATAGGAACAATTGCTACTGTTTTCATTTTAATTTCTCTCCTTTAAAACATCTTCCAAGTTCATTCTTTTAAATGTTTCTAGCATGCCACCACGGGTACAGTTTACGATTTTGATTCCGTGCGCATCCGCATATTCTTTTGCAGCTTGATATCCAACACGCATTCTGATTGGATTCGATGCAGCATTTTTATCAACAAATCCGCTTTCCACAAAGTGATTTTTCTCTCCCTTTGGATAATTACAGTCTGCTCCCAAAAGGTAGATTTCCTTAAATCCCATATAAATAGCAATTTCAATCAACGAATATGTAATAGAATATCCGTCATACACAACTTCATAGGCATTTGGACTAAAATCCACGGAATAATCTTCATATGCGCCTCTATAAATATGATAATTTCCGTTGTAAGGGAACTGTATAAAATTTGCCGGCAGATTAAAATATCTTCCAAGTTGATCCGCAACAAAGACATTATCGGCACTCCGATAATAATCTAAGATTGAGTCCTCCATCTTTTCATAGACCTGCCTATCTTGTATGCCGTAATATGTTGGTCTCCAATCTGTTTTATCAAATATCCTAGTAATTGAATTCATACCGAATGTGATTTCATTTTTTATTAGAGCCAAATCTGACATCGTCAAGCTTGGACCGGTAGCAACAATAAAGCAACGATCACCCTTATGAATATTTTCCATTTTTCTTATTGCTGCAAATTTTACATCATCGAACCCGTTTCTTCTTTTTCTTATCATTTTTTCAACATTATGTTGATTGGGATAATCCTTGCACCGCCAATAATACAATTTTATTTTCTTAAATAAAGGATTTGTATCCGACAGATAAACAAGTTTTTCTTTAACATTCACTCCAAGTCCACCTCCGCAACTAATATGCATCTACTCTGAAACAATTATAAAAATTCTTTCAAAAGAACCTCATATTTAGCTTCCCATGTCAAATATTTATTCACATATTTATAACCGTTTAGTCCCATCTGCTTTGCCAGTTTTTTGTCCTGTTCTAGTGTTACAATTGCTTTGCAATAGTCTGCCTTGATGTTGTCAAGTGCCTGTTCCGTATTTACAAATATACCGCAGTCAACTTTCTTTAGCAGTCTACAAAAGCTTGTATCAAACGCAACAATTGGCACAGCATATGCCATTGCCTCAAGCAGCACATTTCCACTTGTTTCTCTAAGGCTCGGCAAAACAAAAATGTCTGCTTGCTGATATGCTTCAGCAATTTGATTCAATGGGCGGTTACCCATTAGCTTTATATTTTCTTCAATCCCGCTATCTGCGATTTGCCTTTCGATTAATGCGCGATCATCGCCATCACCAAAAATCAAGAGTTCCCACTCCATATCGGTAGGCATCAGCGAAAGAGCGTCAACAAGAAAAGCTATTCCTTTTTTTCCAATCAATCGTCCTACAAAAACAATTTTAAGAATATCGTTTTTTCTTTTCTGAATAGGAAGATTTTTGTATTCATCTCTTAATGCCAACTCTGGCATTAATGGCACATCTTTTCCTACGATGCGAGAAATTTGTTTTTGAGTTTCATTATTTATGCAATATATCTTATAATATGAGCGCAGTGCTATCTTATAAAGGGGATTCCATGAACAGCTCCTATTTACAAACTCTCTAAAATTCGCAACCAGTTGATTTTTTTCATAGACCTTCAATGGCTTAGGTGTGACCTGCGCACCACCCATTGGTCCCCAAATCACTTTTGCACCTTTAGCTTTATACATCTCACTTGGAATCCTGTAATCATTCATAGTAACATGATGGATTACATCAAAATGAATTCCTGAGTGCTTAACCCAAAGCCAAGCCCAATGCTGCCATAAAATGTAATACATATGATGAAAGGCTGAATGCTTTTCTCTGAACCAGTTAAGTGCGTTAGGAACATCCACAATAACCAATTCGACATGTTGTATATTAAATTCTTTAAGTCCTTTTCTTGTGTCCTTCTCATTGAATTTCTTGGTAAGAAGAATTATTCTATCGCCTTTTTTATAGTTTTTCTCATACTGTAAAACCCAATTCCAGCCAATACTATCCTCTGATCCCTTATAAGGATTTACACTATATGCAGAAATAAGATAATTCATCATTTCACCTCCCAAGAATCAGCGTTGAAAGAATTCGATTATTTCTAACGATGTATTTCGACAGAATTGTCGGAGCTATCAATCCAAAAATCAACATTAGCCAAGCATATATTAAATAATCAAGTCCTAAGATTTTTCCACATATAACAAAAATCGCTTGCTGCACATAATACCCAATCATATATATATCCATTCCATAATCGCCTAGCAACATCCATAACTTTTCTCCGCAATGGTAATGTTCAATCTGCACTGCAATAACAAAAAGCAGAAAGACGCCAATAACGGTTACTGCAGTTGCCAAAATCCAAGACTGAGACTTATAGATCCTAACAAACGCAAGCATCATATATCCTACGGAAACAACCGCTATTATCACTATTCCTTTTACCGACATCAGTAGTTCGGAATTCTTTATTTTTTCATAAAGATGCTTTCTCACAGCACCACCCATAAAGTAAATCCATGCGTAACTAAGGAAAAAACCAACAGCATATCCAGACTGTTTGAAGACAACAGTGTTTAGCATATATAGTACAAACATAGTACCCGTTAAAGTTGTGCGATTTATAGTATCAAATAGGATTCCAAAAATAGAAATAATAAACAGGGCGTACAGAAACCAAAGACCGCCGTTCGGATTATTTCTTCCAATTAAAACATCTACCGCAAGAGTAGAATAATTAAGCGGATTCCTTGCAAATGCACCAAATAATAGCTTAAGAACGGCTGTGACCACTGTTAAAAAGAAATACGGCACCATCAGCCGCTTAGCTTTTTTAACAATCGCTTGTTTCTTTTCACTAAAGCTACGTCTCTTTTCGCCTTCAAGAAATCCACTAATAAAGAAAAAAGCTGGCATATGAAAACAATATACAAAACTTTTTATAAAGCCCAAAATAGTCGGTGTTTCTGTCGGATTAAAAGAATGTCCAATGACGACGCAAAGCACAGCCATTCCACGCATTATATTTATTTCATTAAAATATTGTTTTTTACTTTTTTCCATCGTCAAGCCTTTCTCTTTCTATCTCTATAAATTGTTCTACTCTTTGTTTTGTAGAAAGTTTGTATCTGTATTTCATACAGTTTTCAATATATATGTCACTGTTAGAAACCACATCATTCAAATCGGATTCATCCCACTGTTTCTTCGCAATGCCAAGTTGATATTCTTTGATATAGGTAGAATTTAGCGGAACGTCTGTTGTGACAATAGGCGTTCCAACTGCAATCGCTTCTACAATGGAAATCATATTGTTGTCTTTCACTGTATTAACAAGCAATGCCTTTGACTTAGACAAAATCGGGAGCAGTTCATCGTGTGTCATCTTTCCAGTGAAAATCACATTCGGAGCAATTCCCAGAGTCTGTGCCATACTCTGAAGTTTTTCCTTCAGCTCTCCTTCGCCTATAATGTATAATCGGCATGTAGCATTGTACTGATCCAGATACTTGGCAAACTTTTCAAGGATTCCATCGATTTTCTTTCGCTCAATCAGTTGCGAACAAACCACAAAACTGTTATCTTTCTCAGTAGATGCTTTAAACTTATCGAGGTTGACACCGTGATCGATTACATTTACATCCGTATTCATGCAGTATTTCTTCACAAAGTTTCTTGCCTCTACTGAGCGTGCAACAACCTTTGCGTTTCGCATGAAGAGTCTTGCTATAACTCCATACCAGATCTTTGAGGGAATTTTCTTCATAATGGCATTATGCTTTGCAAGTTCGTGCCAGATAATCGTCTTGTCCGGTGCAGCTCGATATGCCATCAATGAATTCAGTGAGAATACTTCGCTTGTAATAATCAAATCGTACTCTGTACGATGTTGTTTTACATAACAATACGTCTCTGGCATAAACGGCAAGCAGTGCGGCATGCAGACTTTTTGGCACTTGCACTCCCACCACAGTACCTCAAATGGATATGTTTCACTTTTTGTCGGCTTGAACGGCTCCCCTCCAACCAGCGTTACAGAATGACCCATTTCATGGAAAGCTAAGCAAAAATCATACATCATTGTGTCTTTTATTGATGCCGCTCTTTTTATATTTTTTGTTTCCGATGTGTACATAATCGGATTAATAACAAGTACTTTCATTAAATATCTCCCATCATCTACTGACAGAAGACATTTAGGCACTTAATCAATCGAATTACTGTGCTTTACTCCATCGTGAATGCAAGAACAATCCACCCGGTGTGCACACTGTTGCAAGAACTTTATGTCTTGATTTGCGAATCAAATCGACAACCTTGACTCCCGCAAATCTCCCATATACAATATACTGTAGTCCACCCTTGATTCTATATCTTGTCTTTAAGTCGGACTCCATGAATTCCTCTGCTCGATGCATACATCCTATCGGCGATGCAATATTATGCTTACGCCGATTATTAGTTAATCCATCTTCAAGATAATTTCCGACGTAAATGGCTTTATTAATATGTACCATCTCATATTTTCTAGCCATTCTGACCCAAACAAGATCCTCCCCAAGGAATTTCTCATTCGGGTATTCAGGAAACGGGAATTCCTTCAAGCAATGTGTTTTGAACACCTCTGCCTTATCTGCGCCAGTGTCATCACCGTTTACGCGCACATCGATATAGGAACCTATTTTTTCATCTACATCAAACTTCTTGCCATTGACTTTACCATCAGGGAACGCTCTGAGAAACGCATATCCACAGATATTGTTTTGTGACCTGTATTTCTTGTGAATCTTCAGTATCGACTCAATTGCATCATCTGTCACACAGTCATCTGAATCAACTATAAAGGTAAGTTCGCTGCAAATGGTCTGTATTCCTACATTTAAAGCAGTGTGTTTTCCACCATTATTCTTATAGATATATCGTATTGGAAAATCACTTTTTTCTTGTAACTGAGTAATTAAATTTTTCGTACCATCAGTACTTCCGTCATCAACTACAAGCCACTCAAAATCTTTTACAGTTTGCTTTTGCAGTGAATTCCAGAGGCTTTGTAATCCCCCCCCGATTAAAGGTAGGGGTTAAAACTGTTATCATCATAGTTATTGTTTTCCTTATTTATTCTCCATCTGCTGTGCGATATCAGCATCCACAATTTCCTCGCCGGTCTTATGCTTCAGCTGTTCCTTGGATGCCTCACTCAGACCGTTGTTGATCACACAATTCATATCACAGGTGCTGCACTTATCCAAATCCTCTTTGGTGACTTTTCCATCACGGTAGTCACGGCAAATCTTCAGCTCATACATACTGTACGGATGCTTAGTGAACAGAGCCTTGAACTTATGTACCAGAACCCAAGTAGCAGGCTTCCAGATATACTTGTGCATAGCTGGGCTGACAGAACCGATCATCCAGCAGTCACGGTCGCAGCAGCGAACCTTTGCACGAACCTTCTCTGCTTCAGGGCTGTTCCACAGCTCATCCCAGGTCTGATTGTTCAGGTTGCCCATAACTTCCTTATCCTTGGTGCCATTACAAGGCATAACGTCTCCATACGGATCGATGAAGAAGGTATCGAAGCTCATGTCGCAAGGCAGCAGACGCTTCTGGCCGTAGATGTAGTTGATCAGGCCGTGGTTAAAGTATGCACGGAACCACTTCTTCGGACTGTTGCTGCGGAGCAGTTCATTGACCAGATTCTCAAAGTTCTTTGCTACCATCGGACGATCATGGATGATGTTCTTTGCCTCAACGAAGTAGAAGCTGTTATGCAGCGAGGCGGTTGCAAACTCCATGCCCATCTCATCAGAGATCTTGTACAGCGAAACCAGGTCAGGAGCGTTCTTGTCCTGAACGGTCATACCGAAGCCGACATCCTTCATGCCCATCTCACGCAGCTTTTTCAGTGTGCCATAACCACGCTGGTAGCCGTTCTGCAGACCACGGATCTCATTGTTAGTCTGTTCCAAACCCTCGATAGAGATACGGATACCGATCTGAGGGAACTCCTTACACAGATCAACGATACGATCCGTGAAAAATCCGTTCGTGGAAATAACGATACGATCAGACTTCTTATACAGCTCACGCACGATATCTTTCAGGTCGGTACGGATGAACGGCTCACCACCTGTAATGTTGGTGAAGTACATCTTCGGCAACTTCTTGATGGTTTCGATGCTGATTTCCTCTTCCGGCTTGGAAGGCGCTTTATAACGGTTGCACATAGAGCAACGAGCGTTGCAACGATAAGTGACGATGACAGTACCATTCAGTTTCTTTTCGTTATTGTTAGCCATTTTTCTAATACCTCTATCTTTCTTTTTATCTATAAACTTTCATAATTTTCTCGTAATACTCATCAATGGTATCGAAGCTGATGCCCTTGCAGTTCCTGCTATATTCTTCGCACAGCTCCTTATCGCCCCAGAGCTTCTGGATCTTGCTCTTCAGCTCTTCCGCGTTGCCGCTCTTAAACAGCTCACCGGTCTTACCAACCTGAATCAGTTCCGGGATGCCGCCGATGTTCGCTCCCAGCACCGGTGTGCCATACATCTGGGATTCCATTACGGAGAACGGGCAGTTCTCATACCACTCAGACGGGTAAATGGAGAACCGTGCCTCACGGATCAGCTTCTCCAGTGCTTCGCCTTTCTGGAAACCAACGTTCTTGATGTTCTTAATACCATTTACTGTCTCTTCCAGCGGGCCAGTACCGGCGAAGATGAACTGCACATCCGGCAACTCCTTACAGACCTTGATGAGTGTGCCGATGCCTTTCTCCTCGGAGAAGCGGCCGAAGTAGAGGACGTAATCCTTTTTCTCCGTTTCCTTCCACTCCACCTTGTCGATAAAGTTGTGCATTGCCACGGTCTTCGTCGCAAACAGCGGGTTGCTGTCCATCTTGGTCTTCATGAACTCAGAGCAGCAAATCATGGTGTCAATGTACTTGTAGGTACCCTTCCACTTCCAGAATTCGGCTTCCATCATGCCGATGGCTGACTTCGCCGTGGAACCGTGAATACACTTGCCTTTCATGCAGTTCACGAAATGGCCGCCGAGGCACTTCTCACAGTTCTGGTGAGTATTCGGATTGTTCAGCATGTGGTTCGGGCAGACCAGCTGGTAGTCATGTGCCGTAAAGATGATCTTACAATCTCTTCCGGTCTCCTTGCGCCACTTCACGATTTCCAGAATGATGGAAGGTGTCAGCTGGTAGTTGAAGTTGTTCAGGTGACAGACATCCGGCTTGAAGTCGTCCAGAACTTTTCTCAGCTGCACCCGCGCTTCCCTGCTGTAGATGGTCTTGATCGGGTAGGTCAGCTTGCTCAGTTTACTGCCGCCGTGGAAGTCCATATCAGATGTATAAGCATTGACACGGTTGCCCACGCAGCGACCTTCGTGCTCCATACCGAAGTACTGAACTTCGTGTCCGTGCTGCTCCAGTGCCTCACCCAATTTGAATATATACGTCTCACTTCCGCCGTTTCGGTGCAGAAATTTATTCAAAATTAGCGTCTTCACGTTAAATTTCTCCTTGTTCTATGTTCTATTTCACTACCTCTGTTCAGATGAAGCACTTCCAATGTGTTGTTCATAAACCAGAGTGTTCCATATAAACGCAGGTAGTGATACTGAAAGTTCTTATGATAATTTCATCTGCTGTTACTGAACCTAGGTAGCGAGATAAAAACTGCTCTCGCAGCTCTATCCATTTCTCAAAAAGTGCCATAAATACGCCATTTTTCAAACATTTTCACTATGTACATCTCACTACCTGCGTTCGGTTAGAGGAGATTGTTGATCATTAGAATTCGCATACGGTATTTATCCTTTTCTCGCGCTAGCTGTAAGCAGCATTGAGAATTTACTCTCGGAAATGTTGATGACCTTCTTCATCACGACTGAAAACACAATGGTCGCCGCAAGCACCAGCATAACAGTTACAATGTATTGTAGCACACCATTCCCAAACATCTGATTCAGTCCCGTTTTTTCAACCACACGAAACATCACCATATGAGAAAGATAAATTTCCATACTGATGCCGCTGATAAACTTGGTCAATCTGTTTTGCAATACAGGATGGGTGCTCGCAGTACCCCCCGCAAAATAATTGCGTAGATAAGCAAAATTATAGATACAAGTAAACATTTCCACACACCGCCGCCCGTCTGGTAGTACAAAATGGCAACAAGAAAAATTGCGGCCAACACTATCCATGGATTCAATTTGGAGAGTTCATTTCTGTACAAGTAAATCAGACCACCTGCCAAAAAGAAGCATCCACTATACAGAATATTTTGCCTGCTTACATTAAAATACTGTTCACACACAAATGTATAAATGAGACTGACAGCAAATGCGAGCCACGCTCTGCGTTTGTTCTGGATCAGCACACAAAAGAAAGGAAAGCAGAGATAAAAGACAAATACCAGACCCAGGAACCACCCTACACCGATCACGGAGATGTTTCCGGCGTCTGGTAAAAATCCAAACAAAAGCGTCAAGTCCGCAAAAGCCTCATAGAGTGCCTGACGTGACGGTGAAAGCACCACATCCAGCAATACAAGCACACTGAAAAATGGAAGGATTTTCTGAAACCTTTTGCCATAAAACCGAGATAGTTCCAGCTGACCATTCAGCATTTTTTCATAGTATCCGCAGCACATACCGAACGCAGATATGGTCATGAATAAAAATGTAAAATTGGTAAACGAAGGGATCACTGTATTATATACAAATCCAAATACTTCATAGCCGCTGTTGGCCCTTACATGCATCATCATAATTCCGATGCAGGCAATGGTTCGCAAGCCATCTATTGCGCCATAATGTTTTCTTTCCATACCGATTCCTCACCTTTTCCCGGCTGGGTGCTGGTCACCAAATTGTTTTCATATAAATACAGCGTTTGCTGCACGATCACATCCCAATCATACTTTCTGCAAATATAGTCCGCTGCCCGGCGCTTATAGTCCAGAACCATCTGCGGTTGATTGCATAATCTCTGAAGCTGTAATTGCAGATCTTCGACATTGCTTTTCTGAAAGGTAATGCCGTGATTCCCAATGACTTCTGCACACTCAGGTATGTCGCTTGTCAGGCAGCAGTTTCCATAGCTCATTGCTTCCAATAGACTGAGCGGCATCCCTTCCAGGTCGCTGGGCAACACATAAACATAGGCATTGCTGTACAATTCCTGTAGCCGGCGCCCTTGAACAAAACCTGTAAAAACAATCCTCTCATCACCTGCCGCAAGTTCCTTGAGCTGTTCCATATAGGCAGCCGTATCGGAAGCTCCGCCTGCAATAACAAGCTTCTTTTCGGTTTTTACCTGCTGAAAAGCCTTGATCAAATAATGTTCGCCTTTTTCGGGGACCAGACGCCCAAGGTAGAGGACATGAATTTGTCAAGATGGGAACGGGAAAAAATCAAAATAAATTTTGAGGAACACCGGCAGTTCAACACATGACACCTTATGGGGACTGGATAGCATATCGTCCCAAAATGTCTCTGCCAATAAAAAAATCCCCCAAGCAGCCGTTGCGCAAAGCTACTTGGGGGATTCTGTTCAGATATTCTATTATTCTTTTTTCTCCGGCTGTTCAGCCGGTTGGAGTCCCAATTCTTGAATCAGATCGTTCCATTTCCACTGGATTTCAATATGATATTGGTCATACACCACAACCCTTTCCAGAAAAGTATCGGTCATAGTTCTCGTTAATATGATTTCATTTTCAAACAGGTTGACCTTTTGAATCAGTTCTTGAAACTCCGGTTGGTGCTTGTTACGGCTTTTTCGCAAAGCGGCGTCCTTACCGTGCAATTCATTTAAGGTATTTCTCCATACATTTATTTGATCCGTGAGCTGAGCCTTTGCGGATAAAAAATACTCCTTAGAAATTTTTCCGTCGCTATACTCTTCATATAATGATACTTTCTTGGATTGCAGACTTTTCACTTTTGCTTGCGCGGTGCCGATTTTTTTGCCAAGAATCTGGATTTCCTCCCAGGTCTTTTGCTCCCGCTCTTTGAGCTGCGTATCCATAGAATGTAAAATCTGGAACCACTTTTTCAATTCACGAAAAACCAAATTATTGATTGGGGTTTCATTGACTCTATCCTTGAAGCATCCCACATCCTTCCTCGTTTTCATCTGTAGGGTACAAATATAAAAGCAGTCAATAATTTTACGTTCGTTATACTGCATAATGTGGCCACAGTTGCCGCAGACAATCTTTCCTCCGAGTGGATTCCGTTTATACGGAGCTGCATAATTGATTCTTTTCGGCTGAAATATCTCCTGTGCTTTATCAAATTCCTCTTCCGTCACAATCGCTGCATGATGATTGTGGATAGTGACAATTTCATCCGGTGTTGTTTTGCGCCGTTTCTTAAACCCTGGAACAATAACCCGCGACTTTGCTGAGACATAAATTCCCGCATATACCCGATCGGAAATTATCCTGGCTACTTTCTGTGCGTCCCAGAAATATTTTTCACATTTGCTTCTGCCGCAGCTTCTGCTTTTTCCCGCTATATTATTTTCATGATTATAGACTCCGCAGGTGGGAATATTTCTCTTGTTCAGTTCGTCTGCAATCTGACCGGTTTCCTTGCCTTCCAGGGCAAGGTCGAACATCAATCGGACGTATTTCCCAGCCGTAGGGTCAATCACAATATTCCCGGAGTTTTTCGGATCAGTTAAATATCCGAATGGACGTCCACTATATACAAATTCACCTCTGGCCCTTCGCGACCATATAGTGGATGTTATTTTATTGGACAAGTCCCGGCTGTAATAGGTGTTGATGATATTTTTCATAATAATCTCCAAATCTTTATCATCGCCCACCTGGTGCAAATCGCTGTCATATGCGTCCCCGACCGAAAGGAAACGAACTCCCATAAAGGGAAAAATACGTTCCATATAATCGCCGACTTCTATATAGTCACGCCCAAACCTTGAAAAATCTTTTACGATGACCGTCGTGATGATCCTTTGTTTCACAAGTTCAATCATCCTTTGAAATGCCGGGCGCTCAAAATTGGTGCCGCTATATCCATCGTCTACAAATTCTTCCACTTCCTCGCCGGAAAACTCTGGATGTTCTTTTACAAAATCACGCAGTAAACTTCTTTGGTTTACAACGCTGTTGCTTTCTTCCTTTTTCTCATCCAAATCTGTATCCGATAAAGACAGCCTGATATATAACGCAATCAAATCTTTCCCTCCATTTCCAGCAATTCTTGAACCCAATCATGATGGCGAAATGTGATGTGGAGAACTTTCTCCTGACCAAATTCGATGCGCTCAATCATTTCGTGGGCCAGCTCGTAAGAAAGCCGTTCTGCATTTCCAACCCGATTGACCAGTGCTTGAAAATCCCGATCCGGCTTTTCAATATTTTGTAACGCTGTCAACTGCTTTTCAGTCGTCAACAACTCGCTGCTGACCCGATTAAAGTTTCCATCATATTTACTCTTGATTTCTTTATAGTCCTCCTCTGTCAGAACGCCATCTGCAAAATCCTCATATAAGCGGTGGCGCTTTGCGGACAGGGCCACCATTTTCTGGTTCAATGCGTTCACTCGCTCTTGAAGCACATTTTTCTGCGCGGTAACCTTATCCGACTTTGCCGCCAGCCTTTTCAATTCCATAACCCTACAGCCGGCCTGAATTTGCAAGCGGATTTGGTCTAAAACGAGCAGCCGGACAAGCCGCTCCGGGATTTCGATTTTTTCACATTTGCTCACTTCTCTGGTGCCATAGCGGTAACCGCTACAGTAATAATTACAGAACTTCACCTTCCCTTTGCGAATATCCCGATAATAAAACATTTTCCTTCCGCAGTCGGCGCAGTAGAACAGCCCGCTTAAAACGTCAGGCGAAGTAGCCCGTACTTCCGCATTGTTCTTGATTTTCTTTGCCTGGGCCTCATTTCGTTTATCAAGGAGTTGTGCAACCTTTTCAAAATCTTTGCGGCTAACCAGCGCTTCATGTGTTTTGGGAATCACAAACCATTGATCCCTTGGGCGCTTTGCATGTGCGGTTCCGTCTCTGACGCACTGGTAACTGCGATTGTATATGGTATCCCCCATATAAACTGGATTGTGCAAGATGGTCTTTACCGAAGTGACCGCCCATGTTGTATGAAGGCGAGCGCTTTCCTCTTTATAATGTCCTCTTTGCGCCAAACGCATCGTGGGCGTAATAGCTTGAAGCTGATTGAGCCGGAATGCAATTTCTGCATAGCTCATACCAGACAACGTCCACTGAAACATGAGCCTTATATACGGCGCTGTTTCTTCATCCGTTTCCATGCGGAAAGGCTGATCCGGTTTTCTCCAATATCCGTAAGCCGGCACACCGTACCAGATTTCGCCTTTCTTTTCCTTCATACGCATTGTACCGCTGATTTTGCGGGACAAGTCCTTGGAATAAATGTCATTCACAAGATTTTTAATGGGAACGATCAGGCTATCCTTCTTGGTTTCATCCATACTGTCATAATTGTCGTTGATGGCAATGAACCGTATGTTCAGGAACGGGAAGATCTTTTCAAGGTAATATCCAGCTTCCAGATAATTTCTACCAAAGCGCGATAAGTCTTTGACTACAATGCAGTTAATCCGCCCAACTTTAAGGTCATCCATCAATCGTAAAAACTGGGCGCGCGAAAAATTCGTACCGCTGAATCCATTATCAACATAGACATCCACGAGTTTTAGGGAGGGGTGCTTTTGAATATACTCCTCCACATACCGGATTTGATTGTCCAGCGACCGCTCATCCTCGAGACCGTTATTTTCCATCGACAGTCTCGCATAAATGGCGGTACGCCATTCCTGATCCAACCGTCTTGCCTCCACACGCTCTTCTGATTTTATTGTTCGGTTTCGTCTACCCATTTATCTACACCGCCTTTCTCTCCAACTTTCGCCAGGTACACATCTATGTATGCCCGCCACTCTTCATGGACAAAATGGACTTTTATTTCTCCATTTCTATATATTTCAATCTTTTGGAAAATTGCCCGCACCTGCTGCCGGTCAAATTCAATCGTTGCTGCATCTCCAATCCCCGTAAACAGGCTTACCCAGGGATTGTCCAAACTAAAGGCGGTTTCAAAATTTTGAAGTTTTTCTTTCTGGCGCAGCAATTCCTTATATAGATCATCTCTTTCCCTTTTGGTTAAGGAACGATCCAGTATTTTGGCTGCCGCTGTACTGTTTCGCGCCTTGAGTTGGGATAAAGTTTCCTGATACCACGCACTCCCAACCATTTGCGGGAATAAACTGGCCGCCTCGTTTGCCTTACAAATTTCTGCCGCCAGCTCCCCGCGGAGCTTGGTTATCGTTTCATCCATCCGCACATCGTAGGCTTCACACCGGCTCTCCTTATTAAAGCGGATCGCGTCACAGCGAATCCTCGCATACGCCCTGCCGCTTTTGCTGCCAGCCCGATTGCAGGTCATCACTGACCCGCAATGTCCGCAAACAAACATATTTCGGAATGGATTCTGGGCACTGGCCTTATCCCGATGATTTTCAAACCGACGACTGTCCATAATGGAAATAGACTTTTCATACGTTTCGCGGTCGATAAGCGGTTCATGGTGATTTTTGATAACCAACCAATCCTCACACGGCACATTTTCAAAATGATTGACGCCATCAAGGAACCGCTCTTTCGTCCTTCCCGTCACATAATCCCCTGTATAGCAGGGATTTTTCAGAATCGTTTTCACCACAGAGCTTTTCCAATATTCACTTCCAGATACCTTCTGCCCATATAGGGCACGCCTGCGAGCTGCCGGCGTAGGTGCGCCGATCTCCGTCATATGTCTTGCCATTTCTGTGACAGTGGTATGCTGTAAGGCAAGCGCAAAAAGTTCTTTGACGAAGGGAGCCGTTTCTTCATCAATGACAATTTCCGGCGTCCCACCCGCCACATAAATATATCCATACGGTACGGAAACGCTGGTCACCTTATTTCTGTTGAAACGCCTTTCATGGCGCTGCGCTCCCAAAAAGGAAGCGTAGCGGTTTGCATATCGTTTCAAATACAACTCCAGATCGTCCTGGTAACTGTCAAAGCCGTCCTCAACCGCGACAAAGCGGATACCGGCGGGATAGAAGAAGCGGCCCACATGGTAGCAAGCCATGCCGCAGGAGGCTTCAATCTGCGCAATAGAAGTCACAAGCACGGCATCCACTTTTCTACACTCCACATCATCCAGCAGCCGGTTCCATTCCCGATTGGTTTCCCGACTGCTGTTGCGGTCTGCATAAGTCTCTACCTTTTTGAATTCCCTGTGTTCTCTTAAAAAAGCGCGGCACAGTTCAGACTGTCTGGAAAGCAGTTGGCTGGAATCCTCTACGGTTTGATCCCATCGACTCGCACTGATATAAACCGCTGTACGAAAAGACTTCTTTTCTTTCCAATTCGCAGGAGCGGAGGTTCCGCCTAATCGAAGCAGCTCTACTTTAACCGGCATAGCTTCTCCCTCCTTCTTCAGCGGGCAGACTGTCGTTTGCAAGATATACTGTTATGACATCCGAAAATTCCTGGAACGCATCCTGGTATTTGAAACAGACTTCTACCCGTCCATCCTCAAACACAACAATCTTATCGAGCAGTTCCACAACGACCGGCCGCGTCAACACTGTAATATTCCGATATTTCTTAAAAAGCTGAATCCACTGGCTGTCGGTCTGCTCGCCAAGGGCTTCCTGGCGCTGCCTGGACAGTTCTTTCATGGCCTCCTGCCGGTCAGCAATTTTACCGGCATACAGTTCTGCATATTCCAAATACTCTTTACGGCTCAGGACCCCTTCGGCATAATCTTCATAGAGATTTTGCTTAATCCGTTTGAACCGTTCCACTTCCTCTTGCAGTTGTTCCATCTGGCGGTCCAACCGAACCACACGCCGTTTTTGAACCGGCAGATCAGAAATTGTTTGCATCAGGTGGTCAATATCAACGGCCAGGCTGACCTGTTTTTTAACCGCCTCCAAAACAATTCCGTATAACCGGTCATGCCGGATATGATGGGTCGAGCAGCTGCGATCCGCCTTGTAGGTTTTGCAAATATAGGAAAGATAGTGTTTTCCTCCCGACGTGGAGGAATGGCGAATCATTTTGTTGCCGCAGTCCCCACATTGCACATAGCCGGAAAAAAGTTCCACTTCTGTTTTTCCTGGAGCAATCCGCGTATCCTTCTGAAGAAGTTCCTGTACCAGTTCAAACTGGTCCCTGTCAATGATGGCTTCGTGCGTATGCTCGACGCGAACCCAGCTTCCCGCCGGGATGGAAGAAATCTCCTTGGAACGGTAATCCAGTTTTTTCTGCTTGCCCTGTACCAATGTGCCTGTATAAATCTCATTGTGCAGGATGCGGAACACCGCTTTGGATGACCAAGCCGCAGTTTCGTTTCGCTTGAAGTTTTCAGAAATGTGCGACCCATTCTGCAACTTATATTCCAGTGGGGAGGCAACACCGATTCCATTCAATTTGTCTGCGATCCCCTGGTCGCTCATCCCCTCCAGCTTCCATGTAAAAATCTGCTTCACGATTTCCGCTGCTTCTTCATCTACCACCAGGCGATTCCGATTCTTTACATCCTTGCGGTAACCGTATACCACAAAATTGCCGACATACTCGCCCCGTTTCCGTTTGGCCTCCAACTGGGTTTTGATTTTTACAGACATATCGCGGCAATATGCATCGTTCATCAGGTTTTTGATCGGGACGATGATGGCATCGCTGTTTCTATGCTCGTCGGCGCTGTCATAATTGTCGTTAATCGCAATCAGCCGTACCCCCATCAAGGGAAAGAGCCGCTCCAGGTATCTTCCGACCTCGATGTAATTTCTACCAAAGCGCGATAGATCTTTGACAATCACACAATTTACCGCGCCACTTTGCAAATCCTCATACAGCCGTTTGAAATCCGGCCTTTCAAAGTTGGAACCGGAGTAGCCGTCATCCACATACTCATCCACAACACAAAATTCTTTTCTTGTGCGGACATAGTCCCGAATCATCGCCCGCTGGTTGACGATGCTGTCGCTCTCCACCTTGTCCCCGTCCTCTTTGGAAAGACGGTAGTATAATCCTGTCCGATATGTTTTCTCATCGGTTCTTCTGCCTAAAGACAACAAAAGCCTTCCACCTCCTTGACATAACAGCACAATACAATCGTGCATGATAGTCAGAGAGATGAAAGGCTCACTGATTCTTGTAAATATTTTCTTACCCGCTGACTATTATACCAGATATTCTGTGCATCGTCCAGTGCTTTTTCGATTTAAAGTGTGAAACCTTAGCTTTAATGCTTTCATCCTTCCATCGTGTTGATATAGTGAACAATGGATTCCTCCATGCTGCGCTTTCCGGCAAAGCTGACTTTCACTACGATCCCATGATCCAGATAGCAGTATGGATTTTTGATCTGCCGGATAAAGTCCTGTATCCGCTCCCTGTCAGGCAGTGCCATGTCAATTTCCACATCTGCAATATCTACCAACGTGCTTTTATCAACGGTGCGGACATCCACATTCCGCATTGCCGCTAATTGCTTTGGCGTGATTTCCGTTTCAGCCGTATCCACAGTTTCAAATCTCCTGATTTTTGCATTTTTCATAGGCCGCTCCCTTCTTACCTGCATTGCTCGTACCATTGTCAGGGCGCAAGACATTCTGCCCCCTTTCATAATTCAGACAATCAGTGGCCTTTCTACAAGCTGTTTCGCCTTTTCATAAGCGAACGACTTGTCAACTTTTATGATCTTCTCCGAGAAGTGAAGGGGCAACGTAGTAATTTGCCAATTTTCAACGGGGCCGGTAGCACGAAAGCAAGATACGCCCTGTAATACGAAAACCCGCTTTCGCGGGTTTCGATTCCGGGCATACTTGATGGGGATTCCGGCTCCCCATTCCCTCGGCTCCGGCAAATCTGGCGATTTTGCGATTGGCTCCCATTCCAGAATGGTCGCAGCGCGGCGGATGAACTCCGGCACAGGGCACGGTTCCCGTGATTTCTGCCTGCGGCAAATTTCAAGTTAAGGAGGTACGGCGTTATGGCAAGGCCAAAAAAAGAGAAAGAATTAAACCATCAGCACATCATCACCCTTCGCCTGACTGACATCGAGTTAGAGCTGGTGATGAAGAAAGCTGCCGCTGCGGGTCTATCCCGCTCTGAGTACATTCGCAAGAGTCTGTTGGGCGGAAAGATTATGGTCACACACAAGGTAACGGCTGAATTTCCAGAGCTTCGGGAAGAAATGAAAAAAATCAGTTGGCTGCTCAGCAACCTGTCCAATAACATCAATCAAATTGCAAAACACTTTAATACCGGCGGCCTGCACTCCCAGGCAGTAACCGCAGAGCTGGAAAGGGCATTGGACGCCATTGTCCAGATGCAGGTGGACGTGACAAGGATGGTGGGTGAAATTCATGGCAATCTTAAAACACACTACAAGTAAAAATGCCAACTACAACGATGCTCTGTTCTATCTCTTATTTGAACACAATGAAAACAGCATGAAGCCCGTTCTCGATGAAAACGGGAAAATGATCCGGCGGCACGGCTATATCCTGGACGGAATCAACTGCGATCCCTTCACCTACGCGGAAGAATGCCGGGAATTAAACGAGCTATATCACAAAAACCAAACGCCCGGAGAGATCAAAGCACATCACTATATCATCAGCTTTGACCCGCAGGATCAGATCGACCGTGGCCTGACCCCAGAACGTGCGCAGGCTATTGGCATCGAATATGCAAAGAAAAATTTCCCCGGCCACCAGACGCTGGTCTGTACACACGCGGATGGAAGCCACGGAAGCGGGAATATCCATGTACATATCGTCATCAACAGTTTGCGTAAGTTGGATGTGGAACCGCAAGAGTTTATGGAACGTCCCTGCGACAGCCGGGCTGGCTACAAGCACCACCAGACCAGAGATTACCTGACACATATGCAGAAATCCCTGATGACAATATGTCAACGGGAAAAACTGCACCAGATCGATCTGCTGTCACCTGCCAAAGCAAAGGTTACGGAACGGGAATACTGGGCGCAGCAGCGCGGCCAGAAAGAATTGGATACGACTAACCAGGAAGTCATTGCTTTCGGTCTGACGCCGGCAAAGACAAAATTTCAAACAGAAAAGCAATACCTGCGGGATGCCATTGACGATGTGGCGCGTTCTTCCACAACGCTGGTACAATTTTGTACCACCCTTTGGGAGAAATATAAAATCCGGGTAACCGATAAACGTGGGCGATTCAGCTACATGCACCCGGAACGGACAAAAAATATTACTGGACGGTCGTTGGGTGCAGCGTATGACCGGGATTATTTGATGAAGGTCTTTGCACAAAACCTGCAAAATGCTGGTCAGGCACATGTGCCTTCCTCACCTGAAACATCCGATAATGCCGACATTCTCAAAGCGTTCGGTGGGGTTATCCCGGAGTATGCCAAAATTCTTTTCATCAAGACGGATTTGCGACTGGTCGTTGATCTTCAGAATAATGTGAAGGCGCAGCAGAGCCGAGCCTATGCGCAGAAGGTGAAAGTCTCTAATCTCCAACAGATGGCAAAGACCATCGCCTATGTTCAGGAGAACGGCTTCAATTCCAGAGAGGAACTGCAATCCGCCTATGATGATCTGATCGCAAAGCGAAAAGATGCCAGGAAGGCGCTTCGCCACACGGAAGATAGACTAAAATCCGTCAACCAGCTTATACACTATACGGGGCAATATCTCGCAAGCAAGGATGTTCACCGTGAAATGCTCAAAGCTCCAAACAAAAAAAGATTCCGGCAGGAACACCAAACCGAAATCGAACTATATGAAACTGCTTTGAAATTTTTGAAATCGCAGTTCCCGGACGGCAAGATTCCTTCTATGAAATCACTGAAGCAGGAGAAGGAGAATCTGACTATTCAGAAAAAGGCACAGCAGGAGACTTACGACTACTTTAAGGATTATGCCAGTGAGATGAAAACGATCTGCTCCAATGTGGAGGCTATTCTCGGCAAAGGCTCTGCAAAAGAAACGGTACGCACAGAGCAGCACACCCTTGACTAAACTTTTTAAGCAAAAAGAAAGTGCCAGCACGCAACCAACAAAATTGTTAGCTGCGTGCTGGCATCGTAATCAAATATCGATGTTCCGATCAGCCGGCGGTGGGAAGAAGTACATATTTCTTCGCCGCTTCCAAAGTTAAATGATACTTGCTCATAATTTTTTCAATGATGTCCTGATCGCCAAAACCGGCCTCTCTAAGAAGCTCAACCGCCCCCTCGATTCCCTTATCAAGACCAACATTGATTCCTTCATTATAGATCCCCTGGCTCAAGTTACACAATTCAGACACCTCGCTTTCCAGTTCCATCGTCATGGCTATATGGAATTCATCCTGCATCACTTTTTGTTTCGTCTGTACGTCTTTCTTATTTGAAAGTAGCACATTCATCAACCGCAGAATCCGACTATCCACCGGCTGATCAGGGTCACCCAGATTTACGATGATCGCCTGAAGTAAGTCGGTATCAGATTTACGGGATTCAAGTTCCCCATACATAGAAGATTCTTCCAAGGAAATCTTCTTGATGGTGTTTTCACGCTTCTTGGCGGAATTGGGGCAAAACCAAATCGAGTAGACCTTGCGAATCTTCCCATACTCCGAATGGTTGAATACCGTTCCATACTGTGCGGAGATCAACCGACAGCAGTAGTAGATTGCCCGTTTTTCAATCGGATATCCAGGAGCCGTGTCCAGTTGGGCTTCAACATTGATAATCAACTGAATTGGCTGACCATTGCCCGGCGCACTGGCATTCACACGGACATCATAGTAAATGGTATGCTCCTTGATGCTCGCATCTTCCGTGTTGGAACCCTCAACGCTTTTGTCGCTGCTTGTCAATTCCGCAGCTTCCTCTGCATCCAGTTCATCGCTGTGAACGGCCTTCTCAGAAATTTCCGGCTTCCCCTCGATACATTTTATGATTTCGTTGGGGCTGTATGAAGCAAACTCCTCTGTACAGGTTTTCAGTATCCAAGCAAGAATCGCTTCATTTGCCAAAAGTTTCTTGACTTGCGTATCGTATTTGGCTTTTTCATTGGTCACCTGAATCAATTTTGCAAGCTGAGTTTCTACTTCCACGCCTTCACATCCTCTCTGTGCAGAAATTTAGGCTATAGAGTACACCACACCTATTATGGCTTTAGTCTACCACAAATGCGTTGCAAATTCAACTCTGCCCAAATCCGCCAACTGGAAAACTTGACGAATTAACATTTTTTATAATCCTATTATCCTATCGCACCTCATCGTATTCAAGTCACTATTCATGACTGCAATGTAAAAAATATTTGAATACGCACCTTCTTCACAATAAGAAAAAGCACCCAGCCATTTGGCCAGGTGCTATCCTCATTTACGGTTTCTCTCTGCCTCCTGCTCAAGTCCCATCTGCGGTGCAAGTTTTCCAGAACGTACCGCAATGGCTGCCTGCTTCTCGTGGAGACGTTTCAACACCGAAGGCCGCTTGCCTTCTTTTTCTTTTTTCGGTGGCAAATTGTTGATCCGCCCATCAATGAAGGAGTAACTCTGCTCCTCAGACATCTCGGCTGCACGAAGGTACTCTCCATTCTCAAATGCCTTCTGCCAAGTTTCAAGCGGCGGCTTCTTTGCCGGCTCCTGTTGAACCGCTTGCGGAGGGTGAAGATGTTCGTTGATCTGACGAAGTGTATCTTCATCAAATTTTTGCGCCGCATCGACAACGAGTTTGCCGTTTTCGTCCACCACCGCACAGGCGGCTGCGTTCTTCATCTGCTCGTTCTGCATCAGGAAGAAGTGCCGACCATCAACAATCACATCGTCACAGGCCAGCCAGGTGCCTGGCTTACCATCTATTCGGTAGTTACTTGTGTCCATCGAAACGAGAGTGCCGGAGGAGTTAGGCCGTAGGAAACCGGCAAGTGCGATCAGTCTGCCCTTATCCACAAAATAGGCACATATTTCTCCAGTCCGGTTCAAAACAATCACATCACCGACACTGATGGTATGCCCTTTGAAAGTATGCGGCAGTTTGCCGGTGAAGCGCCGACAAATCGTTTCAGCAGTATCACCTGGGGCCAGTTGAGAAAGGTAGACCTGATGGTAATTGCTTACATCAACACGGTAGCCTTTTTGCAGTAACTCATCATAGGAACGGAAACGCAGGGGCCGGTATGCCGCTTCTTCCCTGACCTGATATACTGCAAACTGGTTGAGGGTCACTCGTCACCGTCCTCCTTGCGGTAAGGTTCCAGATCAAGCTGTGCAAATTGTGCATCCGGCATTCGCTTCATCTTTTCTATGGTGCCTGTCACAATCCTCACCAGTTCTGTATCATCCTGAATGAATGGCAGGATTTCTTCGATCTGCTGCATTGTGGCCTGACGATTTTCTGCTTCAAACATCGCCATGACAATGTATTCGTCTTGTTCAAACGGAATCACTTTCATAACTCTTGCTCACCTCTCTTTTGCGTATGCGACTTTTGGTGACGATTGGCTTGCTTTTGGGATTTTTGTTTTGCCTGATGGGAATGCAATTTTTGAAGCACAGATTTCTTTTTTTCTTTTCCTTCCACTGCCTGGCGCTGTCTTTGAGCAGGATTTTCAAGGGCCGGCAGAAAGTCTTTTAACTCCCGGAATCCCAGATTGTCCACATAGTACGCGCTCCGTACCCCCTCCCTGTTCATCACAATCACATCGCTGACCATGAGGGACGGGCCATCAAAATCCGGCTGGCGATCCTGGTGAAACCTGGCGTAGATACTTTCCAGCGTATCAGCCGGATAGAGATGATTTGTATAGACGAGATTGTAATTTTCACGCTCAACTGAATTTCCCTGGTATTTCAGGGCATCCATTCCCTGACATAGCAGCTTTTCCGTAACAGGGCTGTAAATTCGGAGTTGATAAACACCATATCTGTCCTCATTCTCCAACAACAGCTTTGCTTCCCGCAGGCTTTGCAGCTCAGGATGTGCCTGCATTTCCGTTTGAAGCCGTCTAACATTCTCCAATGCCTCGGTGGAAATTTGAAAATAGTCAGAGCCATATTCGATTTCCAAACGGATGGTCGCCGCAACAGGGATCGGGTTGGTGGTAATCAGATAAATTGTCTCACCGGCATCAAAGAGCCGCAGTGCTTCATCCTTCTCTAAGACGCTCATTTGCGGGTGAAGATACGCCGTATCCTCCGTGTACTCGTCATCCAGGTGCTCCATCTCATAATCCCAGTCGGCTTTACGGATGCCGAAGATGCCGTTATGTTCCTCGATCATCTCCCGGCTTGAAAACGTGCCTGCGGTTCCGTCCGGCTGCAAACAGTATACCTTAAAGCCAAGCCTGTGCATCTCCAGCGCCTTATCCTGCGACAGTGGGTACATATCATCCTTCCGGTATCCATATTCGTGCATTTCCGAAAGGCCGATCTCCCGGTCAGGAAATTTGTCAATCTCATCTCTGGCTTCCTGTAATGCCCTGGTAACTGCCACAGGATCAGTGTTATACACCGCCTGTTCCAATTTATGAATCAGATAGCTCGCCAGACTTGGATCATCATATTTTTGAGCATAGGTGACAATCAGGTTTTCCTCTTCTGGATTGAGCCAAAACCGTTTTTTCGCTTCCTCCACCATCTTTTGTGCTTGCTGGCCGGAAGTCATTACCACCGATTCCGTTGGATTAAATTGATGCAACCTCTCCTGTTTTTCCGGCATTTGTTGCCACCTCCATTTCTTTGGACCATCGTGTTTTCATCTCATGCGGGTATTGATCCGCGTCTTTGGGTTTGCGGTTTCCGTTCCACTCCAGGCCACCGGCACGGCCTTCACAATGAAAGCCAGCAGCTTTTAAGGATGTACCGGGTTCACTTTCGAGAATATAGGTAATCACTCTGCGGTAACCCATCGCCTTTGCAGCGCGGCAGGATGCGCCATACAGCATACTGCAAGCATTCTTTGTCCCATCCGTGCAGACACGATTGACTTCCAGCGTTAAACCATCGTCCAAGCGCCGGCTGACTGGCCGGCCGCAGATCGCTACACCGACCAGCTTTTCTCCATCCGAAACACCAATCGAGAATTTGTGCCCCACGGATGGTTTATGGTGCCGGTGAAATGCCTGGACAAAAGCGTTTGCCTGACGCAGAGTTATCGGTACTAATTTCAACAAATCCATATCATCTCCCCTTCACAAAAAGGACACCGCCAGGGGGATTCACAAGCTGTCTCCCTCTGGCGGTGCCACAACGGTTTATAGTTCCTGCGCCTGCGTCTTTTTCGGTGCAGTTTTGGCTCCCTGCTCCTCCTTATGTGCCGTCTGTTTCTCGTGGAGCCTATCGAGAACAGACCCACCCCTGGCGGGGCGATCGGGCTCGGTCACTTCTTGCCCAACCTCCGGCTGTTTCCGGGCTGGTGTCACAGTTTCCATAGCATCCGATGTCTCATCCAGCCCAACGGCCTCGCTGCCGCCGCGCTCATCCATGTTCAAAAGTGCATTGAGTTCTGCCAGCCGCGCCGACTTTTCCTCCAACTCCGCAGCTTGCGGGAAAGGTCTCCTGACCTCCTCCCTGGCAGCCTCCAACTGCGCCTGCAAGGTTGCCAGTTTGGACTCTGCCTCCGGCAGCTTTTTCTCAATACCCGCCAGAGCATTGTTGATACGCTGGATATTGCCCAGCGGGTCTTTGCCGACCTCAATGGTATAGCTGCATTGCCGCTTAACAGTGAGCATAAATGTCTGGTTGAAAGTATCATAGCTCGCTACCAGAGCGAACCCGTGATATTCACCGATCTGCCCTGCCGTATTGACGGCTTTTAAGCCGGCACAGGCCGCCAGAATCGCCGTGCCGGCCTCTTTCTTGTCCATATAGGTCTTTTCCCCAATGGTAATGACAAACTCATCTTTGTCCTGGTTGAGATACGGTTTTACCGCCTCCAGGTCAACTTTCAGCCCGGCCACGCGCTCTTTCGTGGCGGTGATCTCCATCGGGTAACGCTTGGCAATGTCCGATTCCAGACGGTAAATCTGGCTGGTGTGGTTGGCTTTGAGAAGTTTCAGCTTACTCACCTGAATGTCCAAATCCATCTTTTCTTTGATGTACGGATTGCCTGTTGCCAGCGCCTTAATTTCCGCGTAGGAAAGCGCCGTATCGTCCACATCTTCCGCAGACCGCACAGGGGATTTGGACGTCATGATCTGGCTGATGAACTTCTGCTTATTCTCCAAAAGCTGCCACATGTATGCATCAAACGTATTTTCGGTGACATAACGATAAATTTTTACCTTCTTGTTCTGGTTTCCCTGGCGAAGAATTCGCCCTTCCTGCTGTTCCAGGTCAGAAGGTTTCCAGGGGCAGTCCAGATGATGCAGGGCAATCAACCGATCCTGGATGTTGGTTCCAGCGCCGAGTTTGGGCGTAGAACCCAGCAGGATACGCACCTGGCCAGCGCGAACCTTGGCAAACAGCTCTGCCTTTTTGGTTTCGGTCGTCGCCTCATGGATAAAAGCAACTTCTTCCCTCGGAACGCCTTTTGCCACCAGTTTATCCCGCACATCATCGTAGACATTAAAACTGCCGTCGCCTTTCGGCGTGGACAGATCACAGAAAATCAACTGGGTGGCGCGGATGTCGCTGGTTTCCTGCCAGATAGAAAAGGAATTTTCGACACAGTGATTCACCTTACTGTCCAGCTCATCCGGGAGAAGGTCGTTTAACAGCCGCTGATCCAATGCGCATTTCCGCCCATCGTTTGTGATCTTGAGCATGTTATCGGTCCTGGGGTCAACCGAACCTGCGCGGACGGCTTCCGCCCGGTCAGCAAAACTGGATACCATATCCTGCTGGATTTCACTGGGCTTTAAGACCACGTTGACATATTCCGCTTCCGGCACCGGCAGGTGCAGCATATCCGCCGTGCGGACATCCGCTGCTTCCTTGAATACTGATATCAGTTCCGGGAGATTAAAAAAGCGGGCAAACCGCGTTTTCGCACGGTAGCCCGTTCCTTCCGGTGCCAGCTCAATCGCCGTCACCGTCTCCCCAAAAGTAGCGGCCCAGGAATCGAAATGTCCCAATCCCATCTTCTGGAGGGTGTCATATTGCAGATAGCGCATGATAGTGTAGAGTTCCACCATCGAATTGCTGATAGGGGTACCGGTCGCAAAGGTAATGCCCCGGCTGCCGGTGATTTCATCCAGGTATTGGCACTTCATAAACATATCCGAGCTTTTCTGCGCATCCGTCTGAGAGATGCCGGCCACGTTCCGCATCTTTGTATAGAGGAACATATTTTTGTAAAAATGGCTCTCGTCCACAAACAGCCGGTCAACACCCAGTTGTTCAAAGGTGACAACATCGTCCTTGCGCGTCTGGTCGTTCAACTTTTTCAAGCGTACTTCCAGCGTTTTTTTGGTCTTTTCCATCTGCTTGACGGTGAAGTTTGCCCCGGCCTTGTCCTTAGCATCCGCGATTGCCATGGTGATATCGTCAATCTGGCGTTCAATCGTGGCAATCTGCCGTTCCCTGGACAGCGGGATACGCTCAAACTGGCTGTGGCCGATGATAATGGCGTCATAGTTGCCCGTGGCGATGCGGGAGCAGAACTTTTTGCGGTTGCCCGGTTCAAAGTCCTTCTTGGTCGCCACCAGGATATTCGCGCCGGGATACAGGCGTAAAAAGTCGCTGCCCCATTGCTCTGTCAGATGGTTGGGCACCACATACAGGCATTTCTGCGCCAGGCCCAGACGCTTGCTCTCCATGCCGGCAGCGATCATCTGGAAGGTCTTTCCAGCGCCGACACAGTGGGCCAACAGAGTATTCCCGCCATACAGGATATGGGCCACTGCATTTTTCTGGTGCTGCATCAGGGTGATCTCCGGCGTCATCCCGACAAAACGGATATGCGTACCGTCGTATTCGCGGGGACGGACGCTGTTGAACATCCGGTTGTAGGTCTGCACCAAATCTTCCCGGCGATCCATATCCCGGAAAATCCATTCCTTGAATGCCTCCTTGATGGCGTCCTGTTTCTGCTGGGCCAGCATCGTCTCATTTTTGTTGAGAACCCGATGCTCATTCCCGTCTATATCACGCTCCGTGTCATAGATTTTGGTATCCCGCAGGTTCAGGGCATCTTCCAACAGCCGGTAAGCATTGGCGCGGGTGGTGCCGAATGTGGCATTGACCAGCGGATTGTTTACATCCCGGCTTTTGCCCGATACATTCCACGCGCCGGTCACATCGGAATAGGAGACGGAAATAACTCTCCCCGCCATATACCAGGGCGTCTGGAACGTCTCCTGCATGAATTCCTGGACATATTCCGGCTTGATCCAGGTTGCGCCTAGGCGCACCTCAATTTCAGACGCATCCAGGTCTTTGGGCTGTACCCGTTCCAAATAGGCCACATTGATGGCAAATTCCGGGTGATTCTCTGCAAATTGGCGGGCCACATCCAATTTTTCGCGGACGTTGCCGGAAAGGTATTCATCCGACATTTCCCACTGGTCGGTCAACGGATTTTTGAAAATCACGCCGGACAATTCTTCCGTGATTTCGTCCTCAGTTTTCCCCGCCAGTTGCGCCATAAAAGGCACATCCACCTTGGCACGTTCCCCGATGGATACCGCCAGCGCCTCGCTGGCCGTGTCCACACTGGTCACAGCCTCCGGGCGGCGAATGGTACGCTTTGTGAAGATGTCGGCTTTCCGCTTCAGTTTGCCTTCTTCGTCCAGAATTTCCAGGGAAGCCAGCAGGCAGTAGCTGCTGTCTTGCGAAAAGGCGCGGCGATTGGCGTTGCTGCTGATTAAGCCATATTGCGCCGTAAAGGAATCATAGGCCCGGTTCAGTTTGTCCTGGGCGATGGTCAGTTCTGCATCGGAACAGTTTTCCATCTGCATATTGAGCAGGTTTTGGGTCAAGTCCCTCAGTTCAATCATCCCCAGCACCCGTTCGGTTGTCGTGGCCGGTAGTTCCATGAGATTCATACGGGAATTCTCACGGTAATACACGCGGCCGTCCACATTGGCGAAGCAAAAATTCTTCACCTCCGGGTCTGCCGGTATGGACGTATCTACGCCCTCCAGCTCGGATTCATCCAGTTCCGGCTCGGTGATCGTTCCATGAATGTGGGAGATGGCCGCTTGCAACTGGTCAGCCAGCAACGCGCCTTCAATGGGCTTTACCGTCACCTCCTGTTTGCCGTACTGGGTGTTTTCCGTTGAAAATGTTCCTAAAACCATCTCCGGGTGGCTGGCAAAGTACGAGTTGACCGTATAGCCTTCCTTGGTGGTGCCAAGATGCACCCAGTCCGGCTCCTCCAATGCCACCCGGTCACGTTTCTGGAAAAACAGAATATCTGCCACCACGCCGGTATTGGCGTTGCGCATAAAGGCGTTATCCGGCAGCCGGATAGCGCCCAGAAGATCGGCCCGCGCCGCCAGATAACGGCGGACGGAATCGTTCTGCTTGTCCATTGTGCCGGAGGATGTGATGACTGCCACCACACCGCCAGGGCGCACCAGGTCAAGGCTGCGGGCAATGAAGTAGTCGTGGATCAGGAAATTGTAGCGGTCATACCGCTTGTCCAGCACTTTGTAATCGCCAAAGGGTACATTGCCAATCGCACAGTCAAAGAAACTGTCCGGGAACTCCATTGTCTCAAAGCCCTGGACGGCGATCTGGTTTTTCTGGTACAGTTGCCGGGCAATCTGGCCGGAAATGCTGTCCAGCTCCACGCCATACATTTTCAGTCCTTCCATACTCTGCGGCACCAGCCCCATAAAGTTGCCGATCCCACAGGCAGGTTCCAGCACGTTACCGGTACGCAGCCCCATCTGTTCCAGTGCGGCATACATCGCCTTGATCACGGTGGGAGAGGTATAAAAGGCATTGAGGGTAGAGCCTCTGGCATCACGGTATTCTTCAGGGGTCAACGCCGCTTTTACCTCGGCATACTCCTTCGCCCAACTGGCGTTGTCCGGGTCAAATGCCTGAGAGATGCCGCCCCAGCCGACAAAGCGGGACAGCACTTCCTGTTCCTCCGCCGTGGCGAGCCGACCTTCTGCTTCCAGCGTTTTCAGCAGATGGATAGCGTCCATGTTGGCCCGGAACTTGGCTTTCGGGCCGCCCGCACCCAGGTCATCGTCGGTGATGTGGAAATTGCGCTTTTCCTGGGTCACGACTGGTTGGGCAGTTATAGCCGATTCTTCCGTTGGCTCATCGGTATGGGTAAACGGCTCCAACGGCAGGCGATTTTCTTTCCGTGCCGCGTTGATTTCTTCCGGTGTCATAACGTGGCCGGTCAGGGGAAGCATCATCCCATCATAGGCGACGCGCTCATTTTTGCGTACCCGCTCCTCTATATCTGCGATCAGTTGCATCTGTTCCACAGAAAAGTCCGGGTTCAGCATGGGCAGAAGGTTCAGATTCTTCTGGCCAGCCGCATAGATCACGTCCATCTGTTCGCCGGAGAAATCCTCATAGGCATACCGGGATTGCTGGATCGCAATGAATACCTGTTCCTCCGTGGCAAAATCAAATTGGGGTTCCTCCTGCTCGTAGAGTGCGCGGACAAACTCGACCGGTTCCTCCCGGAATAACGGATACCGCGCCTCTCTGGCCATCGTCATGTCCTGCAAACTGACTTTACCCCGTTCAAAGTCCACCGCATCCACGCGGAACTCCCTGCCGTCAATATGCACCGTCGCATCAAGGGGCAGATAATCTTTTCCGCTCAGGTATTTGGTCTGAGCGTGGGTGCCGTCCTTCTGTTCGCCATACAGGCAGACATTTTCGCCTTTACTCCAGAGCTGACGGGAATAATACACCCACTGGTTGGCGGGGAAACCCGTCACCATGACATGGCCGCCCTGTTCCAGTGGTTTTTCCAGAAGTTTGCTGTCGAGAATCCCGGACACCTGTTTGGCATCTTCGCCCAAGAACAGGTAATGCCCATCCAGTTCAAAGCCTACCAGGGAATTGGGGTATTTTTCCTTAACGGCGTTGTACTCGTCTTGGGTTTGCAGCAGCATTGGCTCCAAAGGCTGCGTTTCCCGTTCCGTCTTTTGCTCCTGCACCTCCACTTCCTGCGCATCAGGGCGATGGGCCTGAAGGGCTTGCCGGGCATCTTCCAGAGAATCAAACGGGCCTGCCGTAGCGGCTCCCATTCCCAGTTCCTCATCAAAGTCATAATGGTTGTAGAATTTCCCATTGGGGTACCGGATGATGGCAATTTCTTCGGTATAGCCGTCCTGCATGGCCGTGGTAGAATGGTAACGGGCCACAACGCCATTTTGCACGGGTTCTTCCTGTCCGCCACCGTCACCTGCCGGTGCTTGAGCTACGGGCGGTTCCGGCGCAGACGCTGGTGTTTCCTCCATGTTGCTTACCGGTTCCACTGGTTCACGGCTATCCATAAAGTCAAACAGGGAAAGCTGCCGGCCGGAAATGCTGTTCAAATCCGGTTCTTTTTTCGGCTCCGGGAAAATGGTAAAGGTGCCGTCCACATACTGATGCACCTGGGCCAGAATCTCGGCCCGCTCCTCATAGCGGTCAAAATCCAGAGGCAGCGCGGCCAGTGCCTGGTTCATTGCGATCAACAGGGTTTCTGCCTTGCCAGCATCGGTAAGAGCTTCCGGCAGCTCTTTTCTCGCTTCCTCGTGGAAAAATGTATCGGTGAAGGGACGCTCGACTTCTTGCGGAAGCCCACTGTAAAATTGCAGGATGCGGTTTGTCATCCATTCCCGCTCATAGGCCGGCATCCGCGTATAGTCGCCCGGCTTTAAGTATTCCTTCTGCTGAATCAACTGATCTACCCGCAGCGCCGCCTTCGGCCATTTCAGAAAAGTTTGCGCATAGGGTGCGGTATAGCTGCCCCGCGCCAGCGAAATTCCCTTTGCCCCGTAATCCGCATGGGAATCGTCTGCCCCGGCCAGTGCATGGCTGCTCCCGCCTTCCCCATACTGGTGGCGAATGAAATCGGCTTTTTCCTTATCGGTGTGCTCCCCGATAAAGTACGCATAAACCGTCAACCGGCCATCCGAATACGGGCCGCCCTGCGTCAGGAAGGCGTCCACTTCATCTTCCGTGATAAAGCGGTCGTGCTCCTGCCAGGTGAATCCATCCCGCGCCTGATACGGCACAGCCTCGCGGGCGAATTTTTGAAACTGCTGCAACACGCGATCCGGCGCATAATAGTGGAAGCGCATCAGAGACGCATCCTCAGCGTAGACAGACGCCAACCGTTCAAGACGCTGGTTCAGGTCTGCCACATACTCCGGCGAATCCAACCGTTGAGCAAGACGCTCTGTCACTTCGGGAAATCCGCCCTGGAATACGGCCAGATCGTCAAAGAATCGCTCCGCCACGCCATCGGCCAGGTCACGTTCCATATAGGCCAGCACTTCTGCGTGTTCTTTAAGTGCGTTGCCCCGTGCCGCATCCAACACCACCTGGGGTGCATACTCGCCTTGAGCGAGCAGTTGCCCTATCCGGGCGCTCACATCCGGCCATGAGAGAAACGCCTTCTCCGAGATTTTGTCCTTTACGGTATGACCGACGGCGATCTGCATCCCCAGTTCATCCCACCAGACCGCATAGTCCCGGCCGTCAATGACAAAGCCCTTTCCGCCGACGCCGTATTCACGCTTCACAAACTCCGCGGCTTCCTCCGGCGTCGGGTCGGTCATGAAGTTATAAATCAGCCGGAGCTGGCTTCTTTCCCGGTTGCCACCACTGCGCAGCACCTCATCCACCACGGCTGCGGGAATGGCAATCTCCCCCGCATACAGCGCCGCCCGCCGTTCCTCAATGGCGCGGCGCTGTCTCTCCACCGTCGGCAATTCGGGCAAAGATAAAGCAGAGGCGATTTCTTCCTCTGCTTCACTCAAATCCTGTTCGGTTGTCTCAGGAATCAGTTGTACACCAATTCCGTCAGAATGGTCTCCTCGGCCATCGCCTGCAAACTGTTCATGTGCGCCGTCCAGGCCAGTTGATTCGTCTCCTTGTCCGGGGCCGGGTACTGCTTCAGCAATCCCGCCATCAGCACGTCCATCCGCTCCTCGGCGTCCTTCTCGATCTCCAGCAGGTGCCGGTTCAGTTTGCCTGTCAGCAGCATACTCTGATACCAGTTCCGCTTGTTCTCCTTCAGGTACGTCCTGCGCAGCATCCCGTACTTGCCCAGTTGCACCGGCTCCTCCTGCACGGTCAGATTCGGAAACAGATACTCTCCCTTGCGATGATACGTCAGTTCCATGCTCATATCCTCCTTCAGTTGGTTGTGTTTGTTGTTCCTCGCTTTCGTGCTTTAATGCGCTAAATCTTTCATTTACAGTATACAAGCTGTCCACGGATTTTTCAAGCTGCTGCGCCAAATTTTCTCGCTCGAGCCGGCGCATCTCCCGGCCAATGTCCCGCAGAACCGGCTCGGACAGGCTGCTGGTGGCGTTGCCCAGGAAGGTCAGAACCGAGAGCCGGTTGAAATCCGTCACGGGAATAAAATCGGATTCCTCCAGTTCCTCCAGCGGGTCAAGGCCACAGCGGCGGCAGAGCGTATAGTAGATGCTGTATTCCAGCATATTGCGAAATTCAACCCGGATGTTATCTTCATCCAGTTCCTCCAGGAATGTGCCGCCTTTTTCATAGGCCAGACCTTCCATCGCTTCTTCGAGATTTTCCTCACTCACCTGCCTGGCAATCGCCATCAGGGCCAGCGGCAGGGTATCTGCCGATTCGTCCAGGCCATAGGCGTCTGCCAGATGGGAAAGGATGGCGGCCTGGTGTGTTCCCTGCATTTCCCACAGGTAGGGGTCTCTTGCCCCTTTAACCGGGTGCGTATCGGAAATATCAAAGACATACCGCAGCCGAAGCCGGGGACCGGTATCGTCCAACAGCGCGATGCCCTTAGCGCCGCGGTTGACCCACCGGTTCATCTTGCGGTTCCACAGTTCCAACTCCGCACAGGCGGTTGCACCGGGGCGCTGGGCGTGGATCAGGAGATTTTCCTGGAATGAGTAACGGTACAGCCTTGCGGCGGTATCCAGATACCCCATCCAGTCACGGGGCGACCGGCTGACTTCCTGGGCATGGGATTCAGCCAACGCCTGAATGGATTGTATTTGTGCCATAGTTGCCTCCTATCTTGTGCAAAATAAATTCCCGGCAGGTGACTTCACAGCCTGCCGGGAGTATGCAAGGTTACTTCTTTTTGCCTCCTGCCTTTCCTTTCTTGCCGGAATTGGGTTTCGGGAACGAAAGAGAAAATGCGGGCCGGCCGTTTTCCATCTGCATGACCAGATCAGCGGCGAAGGTAGCATTTTTCTTGGCAGAATAGAGGTCAGTCACATAGGTTTTGCCGGTTTTCAGCAGATCGGCCGCCATCTTCTTGTCGATGGTCTTTTTCATATTGGCGAGGAAACGATTCTCCTTCCAGAGCGCAAAGCGGCAGGACTTGTCGGAGCAGTAGAAGTTTTTCACGCTCTCATACACCGGCTTTCCGCAGAGTGGGCAGTCTCCAACGCTGACCCGCGCATCAAACCGCTGGCGTTCCGCTTCCGGGATGGCGTCGCATCCCTCCAGCACCTTTGACACCAGTTTACAGATGTCGTGCAAGAAAGCGTCCGCCGACATTTTCCCCCGCTCAACACCCAGTAGGCGGTTCTCCCACTCGGCTGTCAGCGCCGCCGATTTCAGATAGTCCGGGATCACGGCGATCATCTCCATGCCGTCTTTAGTGGGAACAATCTGTTTGCCTTTCCGGGCTGCGTAGCCGGAATGTACCAGCTTTTCGATGATATTGGCCCGTGTAGCAGGCGTACCCAGACCCTTCTTCTCGGTGTCGGCGTTAAATTCTTTGTTGCCGGCTGTTTCCATCGCCGAGAGCAGGGTATCTTCGGTGTATGCCTTGGGCGGAGAGGTGAAGTGCCGACTCTTACCGGCCTGTACCGATGCAAGTTCCATGCCTTCGGTCAGAGAAGCGGGAATTTTCGCGTTCTCTTTATTTTCCCCTACCTTATTATAATAGGTACGGAACGCATCCTCGATGGCCTGATACCCAGGCTCCAGAGTGACCTTTCCCTTTGTTCTGAAGGTCGTTTCTTCACATATCACTTCGATTTCCGTTTCCTCATAGATGCAGGCAGGCGAAACCGCCTGGGCAAGCCGCTGGCACACCAGATAGAAGATATTTTTCTGTTTTTCGGCCAGTTGGGAAAGATCAGCCCGTACCGCCTCCTGGGTCGGCAGAATCGCGTGGTGATCCGTCACCTTGGCATTGTCCACCAGGCGGCTGACCCGTGAATCATCCGGCACAGCGGAAAGAAAGGGCAAAATCTTCGGCATACCGGCAAGCAGCCCCTGAACCGTTCCGGCCATATCCTCCGTGATATACTGACTGTCTGTCCGGGGGTAGGTCACGAGTTTGCCCTCATACAGTTCCTGAAGGACATCCAGCGTTTCCTGAGCGGTATAACCAAAGAAGCGGTTTGCCTCCCTTTGCAGGGTGGTCAGGTCATAGAGCCGGGGCGGTTTCGCCGTTTTCTTGGTCTTTTCCAGTTTTGACACGGTTGCCGGCTTTCCGTGGCAGATCTGCACAAGGTTTTCTGCATCGGCCTCCTCCTGGATGGCGTCCGAAACAACCGTCAGCCCGTCACCGCTCAGCGATACCTTATAATAGGTTTCCCGTACAAAACCGTCGATTTTATGCTGGCGTTCCACCAGCATAGCCAGGGTCGGAGTCTGCACCCGCCCGATCACCAGACGCTTAAAGTATTTGGTGGTATAGGCCCGTGTGACGTTCATTCCCACCAGCCAATCAGCGCGGGCGCGGCACTCCGCCGCCTGGAAGAGATTGTCATAGGCACCACTGTCCTTCAGATGTGCAAACCCTTCCCGGATGGCGGCATCCTCCATGCTGGAAATCCAAAGCCGTTTGACAGGGGCTTTGCTCCCCGCCAGGGCGTACACCCTGCGGAAGATGGATTCACCCTCGCGCCCGGCATCGCAGGCATTGACGATGTATTCGAGATCAGGCCGGTTCATCAGGATGGAAAGCACTTCAAACTGTTCTTTTTTTGCCTCTGCCACTGCGAGCTGCCAATGATCCGGGATGATGGGCAAATCTTCATAGTGCCAACGCTCATACTTTTTGTCATAGACCTGGGGTTCCACATATTCTGCCAGGTGCCCAAGGCACCAGCTGACCAGATACCCATTGCCTTCAAAATAGCCCTTCTTACGGTTTGCTGCCCCGATCACTTTGGACAGGCTGCCCGATACACTGGGCTTTTCCGCGATTACCAAAACCATAGTCTTGTCCTCCTAAAATGGAAGGAGGGCAGCCAAAAAGCTGGCCGCCCTCCAGGTGTTTACGCTGTGTTACTGTGTTTCATCCGAATCGGCGTCCTCATCTTCATCGGTATCTGCCGATTCATCCTCGTTGATGGTTTCCAGGCCGTCGCTGATCTCCATGTTCTCACTTTCGGAATCGTCCTGCTCGTGCTGGGGTTTATAAATCATAAAGTAGAAATAAGCGCCCACACCGGCAACGGCAGTCAGCATGATAACAATGAGAAAAACCGGCATTCCATTGGACGCAGGTTCTTCCACTTCTTCCGGCTCCTCTGTTGGGATCGGTCCCGGCGTGGGCGCAGGTTCCTCCAGCACCACGCCGCTCTGCGCGGGTTCTTCCTTTTCGCTTTCTTCAATGAAATCCTGAAGGTCAAGCTCGTCGATCATCGAGAGCATATACACATTTTCTGTATTTTGGCTGCGATCAATGACCAGGAAGAATGTATTGCCGTTGGCCGTTGTCACGGTCAGAAAATCCTTGGTGTGATCATCGGTAATATCGTCCAGGATTTCCCCGTTGCCGGGGATCGAAAACGGGGTGCCCTCCGGCGTCGTTTCCTCGATCACCGGCTCCGGGGTTGCTTCCGGCGTGGGGGTCGGTTCCGGCTCCGCATAGGCAAACGCCGTCACCGGGAAAAGCGTCAGCGCCATACACAGGGTGGTCAGCAGCGTCAGCAGTTTCATCTTTTTCATGGTTTCATTCCTCACTTTCTAACGCCTCATCCGGCGTCTGGTTGTCAAGGCCGGTGTCTTCTTCATCGAAATCCGGCAAGGTTTCAGGTGTATCGTCCTCATTCAGCGCACCGGAATTGCCCGCAGGTTCCACCGGCCGCAGCTCCACCGTGCCGTTCTGAATGCTGTCCAGAAGGCGGAGCAAATCCCAGCCCTTCACATTCATGCTGCGGATGCTGCGGACAATCTCGGCGTCCTCGTCCGCCTTCTGGGACTGGCGCACCGCCTCCAGGTGCGCTTTCAGTTCCGCCATTTTCTTTTCCGTTTTCTCAATATCCTCGAGATAACGGCTCAATTTTTTGCTCATATCATCGTCACTCCTTTACTCATTGAATTCTGCCGTAGGCAAGGAAATGGCTCTGCCAGTAGGAAGTTTGAACGCTTGTGTACTGCACCGGATCTCCACAATGAATCATCATCCCGTTGCCCACATAGATGCCCACATGGGATGCGCCGGTTGTGTTGTAGGTGCCCTGGAAAAAGATCAGGTCGCCCGGTTTTGCCTCCTCTGGCGAGACATACGCACAGTAGGAGCGCAGGCCATTGGCCGTTGTCCGCCCCACATTCCAGCCATTCCCACAGTTATTGATGACCCAGCAGACAAAGCCGCTGCAATCAAAACTGGTGGAGGGCGAACTGCCGCCCCAAACATACGGGTAGCCAAGATACTTTTCCGCTTCAGCAATCATCCGCGCAAATCTCTCATCCGTCAGGGCTTCTGCCGGGATTTCATAGCCGAACCCGCCTTCGTCTCCCGTATAGGTTGGCAGTGTGGCCGTATCAAACAGATAATTTCTGTTGCCATAGGTCGCATTATATAAGGTATAGCGGCCGGACTGGTCGCTGTCCATATTGCCGCGGGCGACGGCATCAAACCCGTGGTTGATCAGGGTAATGTTTAAAATGCGGTATTCATACTCCTCCTCTGTCTCTTCCCCCGTCTCTGGGTCAGTTACGGTGCGGGTGCGGATTTCAATGACCTCATCGACAATCAGCTCATATTGCTGGGTGAACAGGCTCTCCACCTCACCGGCCACCTGGGCATAGGTAAATTCCTCATACTTGGCCGTCAGATAGGAAATCAGTTGATACGGGTTGTGCGAGATTTCATCAATCTGATAGTTGTACTCATCGTAACCGGGATGGGTCGATTCCATATTGTTGATCTGCTCGTTGAGTTCTTCTTCCAGAGCCAAATACGCATTTTCAGCGGCATAGATGTCCGCATCCTGGCTGGGATAGGTGGAAGAAATGAACGTGTTCTGCGTCCCCTGCATCATCGCGGTACAACTGGACAGGATGGCACCGAAGATCAGCACGAATAGCGCAATGACACCGGCCCCAATAAAAATGCCTTTGTTTTTGCGGAAGAAGGTCTGAATGGTCGCCTTGGCCTTACTGCCCGCTGCCTGCGTAGCTTTTACGGCAGCACCGGCCGCCGTTTTGCCATTTCTGGCGGCGGCGTAGGCTTCCTTATACCGTTTTTTCTGCCAAAAGCGGTTCAGGATGGATGTCTTGTCTTGTGCCTCCTTCGCCGCAGTCTTTGCCGCGGCTGTCTGCGCCGCCTTTTCGCCGGTGGCAGCCGCCGAATCCGTAGGGGTAAAATGCAGCCGTTTTTCCTTCCTGGCAGAGTTAATTTCTTTGTGTCGTTTTGACTTTTGATCCTTACGGTGTTGACTGACCCGGCTCACCACCTTATGGATACCGCTCTCCCCAAGAATCTCGGCTTTGTGTGCGCCCTCCACCGCGCTGTTTTCCCGTTCAACACTGTGAACTTTGGTGTGGGCGTAGCCAGCCACCGCACCGGCGGCAGCAGAAGCAGCCTTGCGGCCAATGCCCATGCCAGCACCGCGAACCATCCCGTTTTCCTCATCATCAAAGGATAAACGGCTGGACTTTTTCTTGACTGACCCTGGCGCTTCCTGGGATTCAGACTGGTTTGTCCGCTTTCCTCTTTGCGAGTTTGGGTGTTCCCGATTGCCCCCGTCCCTTTTTACCTTTTGCTGGCTAGTATCTTCATTGGGAGACGAATCTGAAGCATCACGATTTGGTGCGCCATACTTTTGCTGGGATTCCCGGGTAACGCGCTGTCCTTTTGCCTTTGGCCTGAAATCCCCGCCGACATCGGCACCGGGTTCATCTGTCAGATGGTGGGTATCCTGGTGAACTGCAGCTTTATACGGGTTTTCATCAACACGGTGCTTGGGTTTGGACGCATCGTCTGGCGTTGCACTGTCCGGCGGTGGAATATCCGCAGTTTGTGCAGCACCATCAGATTCAGCAGCCTTTGTTTCCGGCTCATGGGTAGCTTGGGTTGTGGAATTTTCTGCGTCCTGCACTTTGGGGGACGATTCCTCACCCGCATTGGAGGGATTGTCCTGAGCAGGCTTGACATCATCCTCGACGTCATCCTGCTTTACACCCTCATCATGGTATTTGCGGTATCCATCCTGTACCTGCTTTTTCCTGCGATTGTGCCGCATTTCAGCCGCCGTCTGCAAAGCAGCCCGGCCTGTGGAACTCCCCCGAACCTCTGCCATTCTGGCAGAATGTTCTGTTAGCCGACCCGCATGATTGCCTTGGCCCAGATCGGACTGGTCAATTGGTTCATTGCCATCCGGCTCCTGCGCATCCTGACTGTAAACCGCCTTGGGTTGTTCGGTATCAACACCTTGTACAGCGGGAATGGCAGCGGGGGTAATCGCCTGATTTTGTACCTTTTCCGCTTCTATCTGCATGAAGCCATCTGGCACTTGAGTTTGCTGCATCTGCGATGGGGGCAGGGCGGTACGATCGGCATTTTCAGCGCCCACTGTTATGCCGCCATCAATCGCTGAATGCGGTTGACCTGCATCAACTCTGAATGGAGCAGAATCCCTTTTTGTAGAATTGGTTGCGTTCTGCTTCCTTCCAGCGGTTTCCACCGCAGCATTTGCGGTGCCTTCACGATAAAGCTGGGCGCGGGCGTGATTTACAGACGTTGGCTGGTCATCTCGTCCGAGGATTTCATGAGTTGAACGCCCAAAGTCATCACCCGGGGGCTCTGGAGACAAACGCGCCTCATTCTGAACCGCGTCCACTACAGGCTGACCGGTATCTTGCCGCATTTGATATGTGGTGCCACCCGGCTGTACGTAACCCGCTTCATCCTGGGTATACGGATGAGATGGCTGCTTTTTGTCTTGCTGGGCGTGGGTCTGCCCACTGTCCAGCATGGGCCTTACTGGGGCATTTGCGACATCCCGCACAAGTGGGGCATCTTGTGTGCGGCTGCTGATCCGTTTGCGCTCGCCACTATGCAGGTTTTCTTCCGTTAAGCCGTCACGGGTCATTTTCTGGACACGCTTATCTTGCGCTTCATAGCGTTTTCCTGGCATTATTTCTCACCTCCTCGCCGCCGGCTTCCTCTTACGCTTCCGGCAGCGAATACCGCTGCCATTTTTCCAGGATTGCATCCGCTTCCCGAAGCAGTTCACCGCCCTGGTTCAGCGCCAGTTTCTGGCACACCCGTCTGTCGGCAAGGGAAACCAGAATGCTGTACAGACCATCCACCAGAGATGCCATGCAGAGCAGATCGTCCACCATCTGGCCGAAAACCTCCTCGCCATCTCCCTCCACTGCAGGAACAAGGATTTTATCAGGCTGCTTAGCCCGTTTCCTATCCGCAGGATCAGAACGGTGTGTCGCTGAGAACAACTGGGCAAGCGCCTCCTCCAGCATAGCGTCCGATTCTTCCTTGGAGATATTGCCTGCGCGCCCATAGGTCTTGGGAATCTTTTGACCCGGCGCAAATCTCCGTTTTTTGTTTTTGTTCATAGAGTAATACCTCCTACATTTTCACTTTTGAAAAAGCCTCCCGTCAGCCTGCGAATACAGGCTTCCGGGAGGCTGATAACTGATTTTCCGCTCCATTTCAATGGAAACATTCCCATCAAGAAATATAAGCGAATCGTAAACAGGGTGATAGAGAAAATAAAAATCGCCCATATCACCCGGTGCATTCCGTTATAGGCCGTACTGACACCACCTTCACTGTTTGGATTCCGCCCCTTGTCTGGCGGCGACGTCCTCTGGACGGGTGGACATGATCGCATAGAGTTTGAGCGATTTATCGAAGTGATCTTTGAACGGGATGATCGTATTGCCGTAGAACAGAAGCCCCTCACCCGCGCCGCTGTTGGTCACATAGGAGAGCTGGTACGGGCTGATGTTCAACTGTTTAGCCAGAATCTGCCGGTCGCCGGCGGCCTGGTTGAGCATCAGGATAAAATCGCTGTTTTCCATGATGTTCTCGATTTCCCGGCTGGCCAGCAAATCTTTGATGTTCTGGGTGATGCCGGTCGGAATCCCGCCCCATTTACGGAACCGCTTCCAGATTTCCACCGAGTAAGCCGCCGTCTGCTCCTCTTTCAGCAAAAGGTGGAATTCGTCGATGTAATACCGCGTGGCTCTGTGCTCCGAACGGTTGATGGTCACACGGTTCCACACCTGATCCTGGATTATGAGCATTCCCAGTTTTTTCAACTGTTTGCCCAGCTCCTTGATGTCATAGCAGACAATCCGGTTATCCAGCTTCACGTTGGTCTGGTGGTTGAATACCTTCAGCGAACCATTGACGTAGATTTCCAGCGCTGTGGCAATCCGCTGTGCCTGCGGTTCCTTCTGGCTGCGCAGGCAGGCATACAGATCACCAAGCACCGGCATATTCTCCGGCACCGGGTTTTCAAAGTATTTCTGGTACACCAGCGGCAGGCAGCGGTCAATGACCGATTTTTCCTCCGCCTCAATCCCATTGCGCGATCCCATAATCAGCTCGCACAGAGACAGAATGAAGTCGGACTTCACACCCAGCGGGTTATCATCATCCGAATAGTCCATGTTGATGTCCATCGGGTTGATATAATCGTGGCTGGTGGCGGAAATATGGATGACCTGTCCGCCCAACGCATGAACCAGCGGGAAATATTCCCCTTCCGGGTCTCCGATGATAATGTCGTCCTTCGTCACGAAGAACGCATTGGTGATTTCCCGCTTTGCCGCGAAGGATTTGCCGGAACCGGGTGTGCCGAGAATCAGGCCGTTGGGATTCTTCAGCTTTTTGCGGTCCACCATGATGATGTTGTTGGACAAAGCATTCAGGCCATAGTAGAGCGATTCACCGCCCATAAACAGTTCCTGGGTGGTGAACGGCACAAAGATGGCCGCGGCCGTGGTGGTCAGCGCCCGCCTGATCGGGATGTGGTTGAACCCAAGCGGCAGGCTGCTCATCAGGCCATCTTCCTGCATATAGTCCAGCCGGCGCAGCGCGCAGTTATATTTCTGCGCAATACCTGCCACCTGGAACACCGCATTGTCCAGTTCCTGCCGGGTCTTGGCCGTATTCAGAAACAGCACCGTGACCAGGAACATCCGCTCATTGCGGGACTGAAGATCATCCAGCAGTTTCTTGGCGTCGCCGCCATAGGTAGCCAGGTCGGACGGAATAATTTCAATATCATATCCGGAGCGGACGGCTTTCTTCTGCTCCTCGATCTTCATGCGGTTGATGTCGGTCACTTTGCTCTTAATCAGCTTGATCGCCTTCAACTGATCCAGGGATTGAACGTGCATGGTGACAATCAGGTTTTTGTCAACATCCAGAAACTCTGCCAGCATTTTGTCGGTCAGTTCCGGGGCCAGAATCTGAAGGTAAGACACCGCGCCATAGGTATCGCCCATCATAAAGTCCTTGCCGGATTTGAACATGAAACTCGTCGGCGCGATATAGTCCTTCGTCCCCAGGCCGGTTTTCAATACCTGGTCGTAGGTGAAGGTAAACGGCGTTTCGGTTTCCGGGTTCAACGTCTCATACAGGACTTTCAAGCGTTCCACCCCATTCAGGGGATAGGCGGTCACACCCAAGACCTTGAAGTTGTTCAGAATATCTGTCTCGATGCGCTCCAGTTTCGGCCTTGCCATTGCCAGATTGTCCGCCTCAATGGCAAATGTGATATACTTGGATTTAAGCAGACCATTGTTCCCCTTCGCCAGTTGGTTGTGCAGCATCTGTGCGTATTCCATGCGCACATCGTCGAAAGCGTCGTTCTGTGGTTCGATCTGGATGACCTTCTCATACTCCTTCATGCTGCTCTTTTGGTTGATAAAGGACAACTGAAACTGGATGCTGCTGTCAAAGTAATTGAGGAAGTCGCACCAGTTTTCAAAGATGGCGCTCTTATCGTCATTCTGGGCCAACTGGTAGTTGATGTCGTAAAAGCGGATGGTCTTGGAGTAGACATGGTCGGCCACCCGGCAGATACCATCCTTGCCCATTTCCTTATAGGCAATGGAATCCTGGACAGAAATCCGCTTTGCCTTACCCTTCAGCGGAAACCGGGTGCTTTTTGCATCTGCCCTTACCGGTTTAGCGGGGCGGGACTTTTTCTTTTTTACCACGGTGCAGCCCTCCTTTCGTTTGCGACTTCTTCTCCGGCACCTTGTACGGATAGGCCGCCTCCTCATACAGATTGGCCGTCTCATACCGGCGGATGGCCGAACGCTGGAACCGAACCCGGATAAAATTCTGGAGAATCTTCTCCATGTGCATCCCGTCTTTTTCGTACATAGCAAAGAGAAATTCCGGCAGCATGAGTAGCACCATCCCGGTGGCCGCGCCGCTGGTTCCGATGGTGTCCCGCGTCAGGAAATAAAACGGCAGCCCCAGCGCCGCGCCAACCACAATACAGATGATCTGGCGCAGCGTCAGGTTAAAGGCCACCTTGTTTTTGACCTTCGCCAGGTCTTTGGGGACTGTTACATAGGCCATAATCAATTTGGGTAACAGCGGGCGTTTTTTGCCGGGAATGAGCCGCCCCTGTAACCCGCTCCTTTCCTTTGAGTTTTTCCCGTCTAGTGGGTGTTGAAAATTTGCTTACTGAGCGATCCGGTTTTCAGCAGGCTGAAACACAGGATGATGGTATAGGCCGCAACCCCAAACAGAGCCGAGTGAACATTGTCGGTCAGCTCAATGGAGGCGACCAGCGCGGCATAGATGCCGACGCAGACCATCATCAGGAACGCTTGAAACGCCAGGGCGAAAAGCCCACGGAAATAATTGGTACCCATCTGTCCCCATTCCCGGTTGGACATGGTGGCAAATGGAATGGGTGCAACCGAAGTGTACAGATAAATCTCGATCATACGCCCGAACATGATCACCATGATGAGGACGGACATGACCTTCATACAGAAGCTGAGGATGAAGGTTTCCAGCATCAAGACAAACAGTTCGCCCAGTTCCATCGATTCCATCGTGGTGCTGATGGTGGATGTAAAGGACGATATATCAATGGCCGTGCTGCCGCTGATTGTCCCCGCGGCGCTGTTGACCACGCTTTGTCCCACATCAAAGACTGCCATCGTGATTGTCCAGGTATTGCTGACCAGAAACACCGCGACCCACATTTTGAAGAAATACTTGAAAAACATCCAGGTATCCACATCGTGCAGGTTGTTCCGTTCCGTCAGCATGGAAATCAATTCATAGCACAGGACCATCGTAATGATGATCCCGGCTATGGGTACGATCACCGAATTGGACAGGCTTTGTACCATGTTGTATATGCTGCTGTTCCACCCTTGTGGTGTCATTCCCACCTGCGTGGCAATTTCGCCGGTCTTTTCATTGACATCGGTGAACATGGTGGTCAGGTTGGAAGTCACCATACCCGTCAGGAGATCCCGCATCCATTCTTCGATTGCATCAAAAATGCTATCGAACATGGACTGCCCCCCTTACATCATCAGAACAGTCCGCCCAGAAGAGGGATCAACTGGGTGCCGATGAGGATCACGCCACCGCCGGCCATGAGCTGTTTCATACCCTGGCTTTTTGCACCAGGGTTGTCGTTTCCGTAACCTTCCATCAGGTTGATAACGCCCCACACGCCGAGGCCGGCACCGATGGCGACCACCAGGGTCTGGAGAATCGTAACAGCAGAGCTAAAGAATTCCATAATTTGTTTATCGGAACATAAGGTCGGGGATGAGATAGGCAGTTATTCATCGCACAAAACCAGAATTTCCGCTTGTTTGCCAAGCGGCCCCGCGTTCCGATTTCCCCTTTCTTTATTTTTTATTGGTGGTGTTCTGGTTTTGTGTTTGCAGAGTATGCAGGCGGTGCCCGCGCCGGATAGATAGTAGTCATATCTTCCTCCTGCTCAAAAGAAAAGACCGCCTGGTAAGCAGACGGTCAGATGGATGAAGATTTTTCAGTTGTCGGCAAACCGGGTGAGATTGCGAAAAGCCGCAAGTTCCCGGTCAGGTTTCATACAGCAGGGACAGCCAGGGATTCTTTCATACTGCGCTGGCAACAGTCCTGCCGATTGCAGGCGCGTTATGATCTGCCTCTCCGAGGCTGCCCCCAGCATACGAATCCGGCACAAACCGGCTTCGTACTGGGACAGGATCACCAGATCGCGGATTGCGTGAACGCCGGCGCGGTCCAGTGTGTGTAAAACCTTGACAGGCAAATCCAATGCGCCGGCTTCCAGCCGATAGAGATGGACTCCTTCCATGCTCAAATGCTGGCAATAAAGCTGTTCCGCCTGTGCGGCCTGCTCTGTGAGGGCGTTTGTCCTGGCCGCAAAGCCGTCTGCCACATAGAGAAGCAGTTCCTTCACCTGGCATTTCTTGACCGCATGGCGAATAATCTGCCGGATGCGGTTCTCGTTGACATGGTGTTGGTCAGCCAGCGCTTTCATGGAAGCGCCTTCGCGGTAATGCTTGTCCAGGACAAAGCGTTCCCGCTCGGTGAGCTGATCCAGCAGATTGGCCAACCCTGCCTGCTGGTCTGCGATAAGCGTGGCATAATCCATCGCTGTGCCGCAGATTTCATTTAATCTGATTGCCGATAACAAATTTACCGGATACGGACGTTTCATCGCGAAGTTCCTCCTTTTCACTGCCGTCAACCGGCAGAATCCAGATCAGTCTGTGTCACCTCCACGTCAAAGACTTCAAATTCTTCCTCCACGCCCATCCGCAGCGTGTGTTTCAGATACTGTTCCACGTCAAAGGCGTTTTTCTTGTCATAATCGGACAATTCCCTGTATCGTTTATGCTGTGTGATGTCGTACTTATTGCTCAGGAAAGGCCGGACGCCGCGCAGTTGCAGGATGCACTTGTTTCCATCCATAACCGAAAGTTCATCTCGACTCATCAGCTCTTTCCCGGTTTTTTGATAATTCATGCCATACGACTGGCTCTGCCCGCGGGTATCCGATGTGTTGAGCAAATCTATGGTTTCCTTGCCCAGCGTCTCGCTGATTTCCTTCAAGGTCGAGCTTTCCTTGCCGCCAAGGAAAAGCATGGTGTCGCAGTTGCCGGTGATGGTTTCCGCGGCATCCTTATAGATCGTCTTGAGCTGGCTCTGAGACTGCAAAATAATAGAAGCCGATATTTCACGGCTTCGGATGGTGGCAATCAACTTATCAAATTTTGGAATCGAGCCAATGTTGGCGAACTCGTCGAGCAGGAGCCGGACATGGTACGGAAGCCGGCCTCCGTGCTCATCATCCGCCTTATCGCACAGCAGGTTGAAAAGCTGGGTATACATGATCGCGACCACGAAATTGAAGGTGTCATCCGTATCGCTGATGATGACGAACATCGCTGTCCGTCGCTCTCCCAGCATATCCAGTTCCAATTCATCGTAGGACATCAGGTCACGCAGTTCCTGGATATCAAATGGGGCCAACCTGGCACCGCAGGAAATCAGGATGGATTTCGCCGTCTTGCCGGCAGCCAGTTTATATTTCTTATACTGCCTGACAGCAAAATGCTCCGGGTTGTCTGCCTCCAATTCCTCAAACAACTCATCTACAGCATTTTTGAACGATTCATCATCCTCACGGGTTTCAGACGCATTGATGAATTCCAGCAGCGTGGAGAAGTTCTGCTCCTCCTCCGGGGCCTCATACCAAATATAGCCGATGAGCGCCGTATACAGCAGCCGCTCTGCCTTGATCCAGAAATCCTCGGAAGATTTTTCACCCTCCCCCTTGGTGTTGGCAATGATGGTGTTGACCAGTTTGAGAATATCCTTCTCACTGCGGATATAGTGGAAGGGGTTATAGTGCATGGATTTACGGAAGTTGATGGTATTCAGGACTTTTACCACATACCCCTCATTGACCAGCATTTTCCCGCACTCGATGATGATGGTGCCTTTCGGGTCCGTGACCACATAGGACACGTTTTTCGGCATCTGCATCAAATTCGGCTTCACATAGAAGCGCGTCTTGCCGGAACCGGAACCACCGATCACAATCACGTTTTTGTTCCTGGCGTATTTCGGATTCTTCGGGCGGCTGCTCATGGTCAGTCGTTCCGTCTGGGTCAGGATGATGTTATTCTCAAACACTGGGTCAATGTACGGCTCAATGTCCTTCGGCCCGCCCCATCGGGCGGAGCCGTATTCCTCACCGGGACGGTATTTTTTGGCGTTTTTATGCCGGAAGTAAAGGATCGCATAAAATGCGGCTGCGGCGATCACGCCGGCTCCCATGTCCATCAGGTGGATACTGGGTAGCGGGTTTTGGAACGCCAGGCCAAAGTTCTGAAGCAGAACCATCAGCCGGGTAATAGCAGAATCCCCTGTACAGTGACGGTACAGCCATGCGCTTTTGTCGATCAGATAGAACACAATCGCAAATGGGATAAGTTTGGGAAGCAGCTTTTTGACCTGAACGCCCTGTAACTTTTCCCGGACAGCGGATGCCAGTTTCTGCCCCCAGGCGCTGCCCCCGGTCTGGTTGGAGGGTGCTTTTTTACGCGGCTTGCGAGCCGGCATAGCCCCCCGCCTGATTTTCCTGCTCATCGTTCCTGTCCCCTCTCTTTCTTGTGAGATTTTTCGCGTTCACGGTGCTTCGCGACGCGGTCTTTGGCAATCTGAAGTTTCTTGCGGATGGACATCTTCGGCTTTTTCTCCTTTTCTGCCGAGATGCCCGCATACTCCTTAAAGGCAGCGGTCATAACATCCACATCCCTGGCGCGGAAAAAGACCAAATACCGGGGCGGGGATGTGGAACTGTCTTTTTTCAGGCTGTAGTCAATGCCGTATTTTCGGGCCACGCGCTCAAAGGATTTGATATTGTTGTCCGTAATCTCAATGTTGGTAAGCTGACTTCCCTCCTTCATCATCTGTTTCAGGCTCTGCTTGCCCCGCCGGGTGACCGAGCTGCACCGTCTGATCGACGATTTCTGCTGATTCATTTCCGAAACCAGCTTTTTAAGCACCGCCTTCAGAACGCCCTCTGTCACCTTTGCCCCCTTGATACAAAGAGAGATGGTTTTTTCCGTGGTTTCCTCCTGCATTTGGTTTATCACCTCCTCGTTCCGGGAATTTTTCCTGTTTACCTGAATAAAAGCTGCAAACTCATGATATGACCTTGACTACTATTCCTCTTTTCTGCCGTAGAGATCATGGTTGACAAGGGCGCTGTAATAGCTGCTGATGGTAACCGGCGCATTGTACAGGGTAGCCAGTAAGTAGCGTTTGATGTTTTTGATCGCCGTGGTGTTTGATTTGAGACAATCTAAAACGTACTCAATATGGTCGCTGGTCAATTTCATCAGACGGCTTTTTACCACTTCAGCGGGCTTGTCCTCGCCGCAGACATGAAGATACTGTCGCTTGGAGCAGACCGTCTCCACAAGCAGCTCCAGAATTTCGTTGAGCACCTCTCCATCATATGGGTGGTTGGCCAACAGAACATCAAACTCCAACTGATCCAAAAAATAATCCCGATACTGTTTGTACTCATCCAATCCATCATATCCATCGTCGCTTTCCGGCGGATAGATAGGATTGATCTTGTTAAACTCAGTATTATTTATATTAGTCTTATTAGAATGTCGTTCTAACATATCTAGAGATGTCGTTTTAACACTTTTAGAAGTGTCATTTTGACACTTCTGGAAATGTCGGTTCTGGAGCAGTGTTGAAAAGTTCTTCACATAGATGCGCGTCGGTTTGCCCTGTCCCTGGCGTTTGCGCTCAATCAGGCCATATTCACTGTCCAGTTCATTGAGCAGCTTCACCGCCTTCTTGTTGCCGCAGTTCAAATCTTCCATAATGCTGTCCACCGTGTAGTAGATAAACACACGGTTTTCCTCATCCACCCAGCCATTCCTGGCCGAGAGGGCAAGCCTGTCCAGCATCAGGCCATACAGGAGTTTGGCTTCCAGGGAGATTTCGCACAACGCCGGCTCTGTAAAGAAAGCCTTCGGGATGCGGTAAAACGCAAACTGCTCTGCACCTGCGCCATAGAAATAGGGCAAATCCGGCAGTTTTCTTACGCGATCCATTTTATCGCCAAAATTCCATGTTACTCATAATCCTGGTCCTCCCTCTTTTTTCTGCCCTGCATGATCTGTTTCATCTGGCCGTCCGCCAGTGTCGCAGCGCGGACACAGCAAAACATGACCAACACCAGCAGCAGAACCGCCAGGCCGATCATCCATTTCACCATATCGTTCACATCCCTTCCTTTGATTTTGTGTCATGGCAGTTTCCGGCAAATGCTCCTGCCGGAATGACAACGGCACATTCATATGGCGGGGCCGGCAAAATGAACCTCCCCGCCACATGGTATCTACTGTTGTCAGTAGTTTACATTTGGGTGTTTGCCTGTGCTCATCCCAGACCCGTTCCTATCCCGATTCCCGCGACGTATTTTCCTGGCAAGACACGCAGAATGCATATTCAGTGCCAGGTATCTATCTGGGCAGGCTATTCAATTTTCAAGGTACTGTGAAGGGAGTGGCTTAATGCCTTTCCCTTCACTTCTCGGATTCTTTAATGGAGTTTTTCAAGCTATCTGCGTCAGATAAATTTGAAAACTTGCAAAAGAGCTTTTAGACGCCTATATCCGCTGCCAAATGAAAAAAAGCCGCCTGCAAGTGATGATTTCACTCACAGGCGGCAGGCTGGATAAAGGAATATCAGGCTTTCTGCATCCCGTACTTTTCACTGAGGTAGCTGGTCAGGCAGTCCTCAAGCGAGCATTCCCCGGCAAACGAACAGGTAACGGTAAAACCGTGATCCAAGTAGCGGTAGGGATTGCCGATCTGGCTGAGATAGGATTTGACCCGTTCCTCATAGGGCATGCCTAGATCGACCCGGATGCTGCTGATGTCCACCAGTTTTTCAGCATCCGCAGGCTTCATGTTGCTAGTCATCCTCCTCACCCCACTTCCTGGCACAGCGGTTATAGACCCCACGCGGGATGCCAACCGCATTGATTCCTTCTCTCCGGCGAACACGGGTAATGGCTTTCTTAATCATGTCGCTGACCGCCTGGTAGGAAACGCCAAGTTCGGACGCGATGTCCTTCGTGCCCCTTTGCTCGATAAAATAGAGGATGATTACATGCCGCTGCTTCGGCGTCATGTGACCCAGAAACTTCTTAACCTGCCTCACATTCTCCCGCTCGATCAGGTCAGTCAGACCGTCCCAGGTGAAATCACCCATATTGCTGCAACGGTCAGCATATAGGCCATCCAGCGAAATCTGATGGTAACGCTGTTTCCTCTCATAGTTGGCATTCAGGCGATCTTCTGCTTCCAGATACAGGCGGATATACCAGTTTTCGTTCTCAAAAACATCCTGGGCCACCGTTTCTTCATTCTCTGCCAATGCACCACAGTATGTATAGCCGCCACAGTCATGGAGCCGGAACACGGTTGATTCCCGGCCTCTGCGGCAAGCTACATACCCGTTCTGATAAACCGTGATCAGCATATCTGAAACCATCTCCCGGACAAGGATTCTTGCCTCGGATTCCTCCAACTGCCGGATGCCCGGCACAGCAGCCTTCTTGCTAGGTACATTCTCTACCATAGACTTCAGATTTTTCAGTGTAAGCATAAAAGACCATCCTTCCTGCCTTGCGGCACGGGCGGCCTGGTGCTTACGTTGATCGCAAACGAAGAAAGGCAGCAAGAATGATCTCAGGCGCGCCCGTTTTTTTTAACGGGAGCCTAAGAACTCCTCTTGCTGCCTTATACCAGCGATGCTTTCCTCTACATAAAGAGGCTCACTGTTTGTATTTGTAAACTAACTTGTCCGATGTTGCTCCAAGCGGAGCCTTAAATCATCATGGGAACCATCCCCTTTCATGCACCAGATATTTCGACTTACTTTTACAAGCTATTGTGAGCCAAACAGGTCAAGCTGGCTCTTTACAAAGATATTGTATCAATGGCACGAAAGGATTGCCTCAACCGATATGTCTAATTTGAAATTAGCGCTGGACATATATGTCTAATTTGAAGATAAAGATTTGACAGTCACGAAAAATGGCAACAAAAAAGAGCCATACCAAGAAATTGCTTCTAAGTGTGGCTCACGCAGTTTGTGTGGTATGCTGCTGACAAAATAGCAACATTTTCATATATTCTCTTACTTTCTCCTTGTTTTCGCTATCAAGCTGGGATAGCAATTCATTGAAATCGTCATCTGATAGATGCTGTAATGTCGGTGGCTGATATGCGCATGGTGGATCTAGCGAACCGCTGCAAGCGTTGCCTAGCCTATGTATGAGCCGTTCCGGCATCAATTGCTCTGGGGTTACCTTTAGCGCCTCCGCTATGTCGTACATTGTCTGGATACCCATTTCGACAATGCCCCGCTCATAGCGGGAGATAACGGTATTTGTACAGGTGCCGCCAACCTTTTCAGCCAGTTGTTCTTGTGTCAGACCGGCTTGTTTCCGCAGTTTCTTCATCTTTGTTGGCGTCGGGAGATCGCGACCATATTTTGTCGGGAGTATTTAACCAATTTTTGTCGGAAAAGTCGGAGCCAGCAGAATAAATAAAAAGAGTGCCAACAACCCAGCACTCATAAATTGGTTACTCCTGCGCCACTACCGGCTCAACCGCAGGTATCTTGCCGGTTTGCAAAGAAACTGTCTCCAGCTTCTTTCCCCGGAAACTTTCACCACGCAGCTTAAATACAGTGGCATCGTCAAAGATGCGGTCCAGCGTACACAGCAAGGTAGCGTCTTCCTCAAAATCCTCGCGCCAGAGAGCCGGGTTCTTGTTGCTGGTGAAGATCATATTGAAACTGCCTTCTTTGTTGTAGCGCCGGTCAATCAGGTCAAAGAACAGCCTGGTATTCTCCTTGTCAAAGGCACAGTGGCCAATCTCGTCAATAATCAGGCAAGAGGGGCGCACAAGGCCATTGAGACAGGAATCGGTCTTTCCGGAACGTCTGGCTGCCGTGAATCTGTCCCGGAGTTCGGATGCCTTAATGAAATAGGTTTTCAACCCATGCTGGCAGCAGGCGTATCCGAAAGCTTGTGCCAGATGTGTTTTACCTGTACCTGCCGGACCAATAAAGGCTAGGTTTCGGTGAGAGTAGATGGCATTCAAGGACGCCAGAACCTTCAGACGCTCCACATCTTTCCCCTTGAGCAGTGAGAAATCAAAGTTCTCAAAGGTTTTAGGCACCTTTGTAGGAAGGCGGCTCAGTTTCAACAAAGTCTGGATAGTGGTCTGCTGCTTCTTTTCGCTGAGATAGGAAAAGAGCATTTGCACGGCTTCTAATCCAGTCTCTGAGAATTCCTGGTCTTCCGCGAACAGCGCAAATTCCTCTGCGGAAAGATCCAGCTTTAAAACAGAGGCAGCTGTTGCCACCTGCTCAAAGATTGTTTCCTTCATATCTGGTCCTCCTTGTCAAAATCAAATTTGGCGAAGGAAAGATCCTGCGAGGATTTTGGAAGCTGTAAAATCTGTGTTTGCACGGGTGCTGTAGGGAACTCTTCAGGCTGTACCAAGGATTCGTATTGCCCCTCACAGAAACTGTCAGTGCGGCTCCAGGTAACGGTATGTGTAACCAGCAACACTTTCAGATCGGCAGAATAGATGCGCAACAAATCACCGCTGCGCTCCACTCTGGCTGTTGCGCCAGGATAGCTGTAAGGCACTCCAAAACGCCGACCCTCGTAATTTACAAAACCGTCAAAGGATATTTTCCTTTCCGGACAGAGATAGAAACGGACGGCATCCTCCGGAACCATGCGCAATTGTTCTCCACATATGGTTTCGTGAATCTTTTGAGGCGCACCATCCACAGTGCGGCGGTAGGTTCCGTTCTGTTTGTTGCACCATTCCAGCGCCTGCCAGTTGAGGTCTGTAAGATCACAGAACACCCGGTCAGCCAGGAAATTGTCCTTCACAAAACGCACCAATCGCTCCACCTTTCCCTTGGTGAAGGGATGCCGTGGCTTGCAAAGTTTTGTCTCGAAGGTAAGGGTCTGCATAAAGGCTTCGTAGTCTTTCTGCCAGACTGGATGGCCATCCAGATCTCGGTGCAGTACAACGCTCTTCATGTTGTCGGTTAACACAAAACGCGGAACCCCCATGTACTGGAAAGCGTGGATCATCCCAATAAACAGGTTTTCCTGCCGGGCATTGGGGAAGAACTCAATATACCGCTGTCCGCAATGGTGGCAAATCATAGCAAAGCAGGCAACTCGGTAGGTCTGCCCATTGTAATCCAGAACATCAGTGAATCCCCAATCCATCTGGTAAGCTTCACCGGGCTTTGTGACGTACCGGCGGCCACGGTTTCCCTGCGCCGCAACCAACTGGCGCTTGGCTGGAATAAGGTGTTTGTGGGCGGCGATATACTCTTTTACAATGGTTGCCCCGCCTTCAAAACCGGCCTGTCGCAAACGCTCCAACACTACAGAGGAGTTCTTGACTCCTTGGCGCAACAAACTGTCCAACAGGCCGGTATAACCGCTGAGTTTTGTGACCGTATGTTTACTGCCTTTGGTGCTCCGAGGCAAATCTTGGAAGCTGTTTTTCTTGAGTCTGCGCAGTCTGCTACGAGATACGCCGGTTCGTCGTTCTAATTCGGCCAAGTTGATACGTTCCAGGGAAAAGGAGTCTCCCTGGAACGCCTTCATTTCTTCTATGGCTTGTGCTATACTTGGTGCAAAGCCATTACCATTTTGCTCTTTCATCGCTATTCCTTTCCACTGGGTTGTTGGCTCTTTCCAGTGTACAGGATTTAAAAGAGCATCGGTAGTGGCTTTATCTTTTCCGACTAAATTTGGTCTCGAACGCCCGACACTTGAAGGTTAGTTTCTCCCGACCCGAATATCTTTTTTCCTGTCTCTTCCAGATCAGGATTCTTTGTCTGTTTCAAATACCGTCACCTCCTTCCCGCCCTTGGAGGCTTTTCCAATAAACAAAAAGAGTCAAAACAAATAGGTAGTTTCTGCATTCATTTCTTTCTGCAACGAAACTTCTATAAGCCTTGGCTCTAAAATGATGTATAATGTTCATCAAAAAAGCAAAGGTTACACTAAAATAGGCATAATTCTACCATTGGTCGAAATACTCCAAAAATGCTTACATTCGCCCCAACAATAAAATCAAATACCGTACTCTATGTAACGATTGCTAGTATGAATTCTATTCTGTATTTTCTATTTTTTTAACTGTTTGTTCGGTTTCACTTCCCGTCTTGTAAATTTATCGCGTTTTACATGTGTGCATAACTGGTAAAATCTGATATAGCGAATGTGTCCTTCACATCATATTGAGGATGTGTGTATTTTTTATTATATCATACACGACTCTTTCTCGCAATAGTTCCCACAAACATTGGAAATTATCCACAATATGACAGGAAATATTTAGATATTCTATACAAAGAATGTCAGTCTTTTGCGAAATCGCACAGAAGTCATGCGAGCCGTCCAACAACGTTATCCGTCAGCAATGCAAAAATCGGCCGCGGTGAGCCATCTGCACAGGCCAGGGACTATATTTCAAAGACTGCAAGAATTCGCACAATATTAAAATGCCAGCCGACATCTGCGTGAAGCAGAACATCTGCTGGCATCTTATGTGAACTAAGAAACCTATTATTTGAGTTTATCCATAATTTCCTGCGTGCTCATACCATCAGCCATGAGCTTTTTCAGTACTTCTTCAAGTTCGGCTTTTTGGGCTGCCTCAGCTTCTGCCGCTTCGTGTGCAGCCTGGGCAGTCTCCAGCTTGGCAATTTCCTTATCCAGCAACTTCACTTGGGCGTTGAGTGTTTTCAACTCGGTCTTCAATGCAGCCAATTCCTCAGTTTTGGACTCGATCTGTTGGATAAGGTCAGCTTTAGCAGCCTGTTTTTCAGAAATCTGCGTTGCATAGTCTACATTTACAGTGGCAGCTTTCTTCTTGTTCTTGGAACCTTTCGGACGAGGCATGGGATCACGCTCCTAATTATAGTTTTATTGCTTTAAGTATAGCGGATTAGAAGCGAAATATCAATCATTGATTATAACTTTATAATATTGCAATTAATTTTTATATATTCAAATAATCATCATAAACTTAACTATATCCTATATCTATGCGAATTTTCACAATATCTATTATAAGACATACGATTTTATAATTTCATTCGCATATTTGCAAGAATCGCCACCCCAGCCCTATCTGCACGCCACGTCAGCACTTCTACGATTTACTGTGCTCTGGATAACGGTCTGTTGCGAGACACCTTGCGGGTTTATCTGCGAATTAAGTACAAAAAGATCTGAAAGGCGAACAAAAAGAACAAGGCATGCTTTCGTCGTTCCATTTCGGACAGACCGCAGGAAGCGAACGAACGCACGAGAAGTGGAGATTTCGAAGCGGACACGATTGTGGGTTCAAAAGGCCCGGCAGCCATTGTAACCGCCACAGACAGGCGCAGCCGGTTCCTGCTGACTGGCAAAGTGGACCGGATGGACGCCACTACCGTCCGGGAAAAGCTGGTGGCCATGCTCAAGAGCACCGGCAAAAAAATTGAAACCGTAACCCTTGACCAAGGCAGAGAGTTCATTCAAAGTCAGCAAATGGAACAGGACCTCGGGGTCCCGGTCTATTTTGCCCATCCACATTCCCCTTGGGAGAAACCCACGGTGGAGAACACAAACGGCCTACTCCGGCAGTTTATTCCCAAGCGCCATTCCTTGGACGATGTCTCCGAAGCTGATCTTGACACTTTCTGTGCTTTGCTCAATCTCAGGCCCCGCAAATGCCTTGGCTGGCTCACTCCTTATGAGGCCTTCTTTCAAAAAGTGTTGCACTTCACTTGGCAATCCGCCACACCAAACAATTTACTGTTTTGTGCAAATGGAGTTCATTTTTTTTACTATATATGTCCTCAATAACTCGATAACCACTCCAAGCATAAACAAACTGATTGCTAACAAGGCAGCAGATCCTACCCCCCCAAAAAAAAGAATCAAGCATATTTGAATACGCTTGCCTTATATATATATTATCGTGAAATAAATATACTCCAAAAGTTGCCTTTGCGATTATCGAAATCCATTTTTTTAGGACATTTGAGCTTATTATTATATTTTCAAAAATGAGAAAGGTAGCCAAACTCTCAAATACTGTCAGAGTTTTTGTATAACCCACAACAATATCCCTAATATTCAATTGCTCTGCCAAGAAACTCGTACACATTAATTCACCAATTTTTTCCATCACATATGATAAAACAAGGAGGATAATTAAGAACATTATAATATAACGTATATTAAGCGATAATTCGGTTTTGAACCGTTTTATATAAGCACCTATCGTATACAAAACAATCATCCACCATGGAGAATACCCCCTGTTCAATGAAAAAACGTCTGTTGTAACAAGTGTAGGAACCACTGATAAAAAGATAATCTCCCCAAATACCAAAATGGAAAACTCTTTCTTATTCAGATTTTTAAGCATTTTATTAATGTAAGGGGCCAATAGGTACACAATGAAATAAGATGTAAAATACCAATATTGATTTCTCGCAATTGGGAAAAAGCTTGAAATCATATTTTTTACAGAAAAATCAATTGAAGTACCTATGAAAAAGAAGCAGAGAACAGAATATGTCTCAACTTGTCTCCAATGTGCAAGTATTTTCTTTTTATTGCAAGATGAATCAAATAGCAAATACCCTGTAGTCATTGCGTAACAGTTTACTGCACATGAAGATATAATATCTATAATTCTAACAATTTCACCCGTCACAACAAACTGATTATATGATACAGTTTTACTCCAAATATTTCCATGCCAAATGACATGTCCACATACTATTAGGAACATCATGAATACTTTTAAAAGGTCAATGCCATAATTTCTTCGATCATCATTCATTAGTAAATCTCCAATTATTTTTTAAAAAAGGAAAGGATGTCAACAATATACTCTTTAAACACTTTGTCATTAGCAAGAATTTCCAACAAAAAATAAATGATAACTCCAGACGCACACTGAATTAAAGTACCTATCAAAACATCATTTATGAACTTAGCTATAAATGTAATAGCACATAGCATCAGCGCACCGCATATAAAGGGACGCAATGCCAACGCAAAAACTTTTTTCACATTAATTATGTCACTGATCATTTTAAAATTTATACAGGACATTATAAACATTGATAAGACAGAAGCAATCACTGCACCAATTGCATCATATTTTCCAATTAAGATTGAATTCAGAATAAAATTTACAACGGCACCTGCTGCTACGGACTTAATGAAATCTTTTTCTCTTCCAACCGTCATCATATATTGCCATCCCATTACGCTATTCAGCCCCATAAAAACAACAATTGGTGACATCAGCGACATAAGGGTTTCTACTCCATCATACTCCAGGCCAAAAAACCAAGATGAAAAATTTTTCGACACACCTACCAATCCAAACATCATTGGTATACCTATAACAAAAACAAACCCAAATGATTTGTACATATATTTTTTCAATGTTTTTTCGTCCCCAATTGCGTAACATTGAGCAATTCTAGGACTCACAACTAACCCCAAAGACGTGATAACCGTGACAACCATTTTTATAATTTTATCAGCCTGCCCATATAAGCCTACTTGAATCATACTCGACATGTTTCCAAGCATGACCTTGTCCATTAGCATATAAATCGAATCTAAGCATTGAGGAATAAAAAAGATCACTGCCGGTTTAAAGTGTCGAAAAGAGTTCTTTGCTGGGCCAATAAAAGTGTTTATTTCCTTTTTTATGTCAATCCATAATGTAATATTCCCAATTAGAAGAACAATTACATGACAAAACACATAAATGAATAACTGACCTTCATTTCTCACAAAGAAAAAAATGCACAATATACCGATCAATTTCACCAAAATATTACGTATTGTAATTGTTTTGAATTTTTCTGCTCCATAATAATACCACGAGATGTCAATTGCATTTGCGATTAATTCCAAGATAAATATAGTATAAATCAATCGATAGGCGGAGTTTATTGCAAATATCAAATAGATCGTTGTAACAAGTATAACATTGCATGCTCTACTCCATACAATTTCCCAAAAGGTTTCCGTTCTTTTCTTCAAATCTCTATTTGTATATGCAATTTCTCTCTGTCCATACATTTGATAACCTAAAACGCCAAAGAGAACGAAATAGCTTACAACTGAATATGTATAGTTATATATACCAATATTTTCAACCCCTAGTACACGAGAAACATATGGCGTTGTTATCAACGGTGTAATTAGTGTTAGTACCTTATATACTACATTGTACAAATAATTAACTGTTAAACTATTGCTTTTTTGCATTTATTTCACGCTCCAGCAAAACTTTGTCTTTTCTTTTTTTATATAGCGCAATGAAGCATCTTCTTGGAAAAAGGTAATATGCCATCTCCAACATTCGATGTCTTAAAGATATTTTCCTTTCAACATATTCAAATGATTCAGAAAATGGCGATTCTCTAAACGCATTGAACCACTTTTCAAAGTAACGGCTTTTACATGAGTTGTACCATGGGCGTCCGAAAACAGTTTCAACATAATGAATTATCGCTGGCTTATTAAATGCATTTGCTATTTGTATTTCCGTATAATATGCCTCTTTACTGAGATTTGTAAGTTGTAAAATGCCCTTAACTCCCCAACTATATTCCGGCAGGAAAACCATGTAACAAGGAGCGATTGGCAAGATATAACCCTTGCAAACAATATTGATAATGTCTTGATCATGAAAAGAATATTTGCACCGCATTCTTATCATATGCTCTTCAATTCTTTTCAACATATTATCTTCTTTCCACTTTTTTACATTAAACAAAAGAACCCCGGAATTAAAGTATAAGTCAGAATCATCAAATCCTATGGCTTTTTTATGAAAATTCGGTAATATATCAATAACCGCACCGAGCAAATTATCTCGTAAATTAATTTCAAATAGTTTTTGTAGCGATTCACACACACATGTATCACAATCAATGTATAAAAGTTTATCAATATAATTGGGCAAAATGTCAATCACATAAAATCTTGCATAGGCAGCAAAGGAGTGATAATATCCCTGTGAATTGACTCCAATTTCTTTTAGCTTTTCAAGCTTATCAATTACACTAATAAACGAAATCTCTTTTCCTTTATCTTTTACCTGTTTGTTCAATATTTCTTTATTCTTACAAGAAATGCCACTGTCTAATATAAAGAATTCGATGGGCGCCTGCATATTTGACTTTATAACAGATGCTATTGCAACCGAAGCCAATTGTGCATAATTATCATCCGCGGCAAGACATATATAAATCGGTCTCATATCAAAACCCTCCACGAATAAAATGATAAGGTTCAACATGGTATAAATACTTCATTTTCAAAAGAAAGGCTTTTCTTTTCCACCGTTGGATAGAAAAGAGTTTATCTTTCCAAGTTATCCTTGACTGCTTTCTATCGCTTTTAATTTTTTCAGCATATGCCATATTAAGTTGAACAGACGAAGCTCTTTCAATTGCTTCTTGTTTTAGCTCCACTGGAAGAAATATGTTGGGGGCTATTAAAAACGAATTTCCTAGACGACTTAGGTAACATGTATCCATCTTCCTTTTTTGAAAATGTACATATGCAATCTCGGTCCTATTCTCTCCTTCATTGGTAAGAACAACATCAAATAGTTTACCATTTTCCCAAGCAAAATATTGTTTAACATCAACAGTATCATCAGTTTCATCAAGATAAGTATATATTTTTCGAAAAGTATAAAAGAAGACATCAAGATCTGCAAAAACGGGTGCCTCATACACTTTTAATTTGCATTGCTTAGCTATTCTTGAAACGCCATACGGATACTCATCAAAATTATTCCAAATTTTCCTGCAACTAAATGCATCTTTATAGTAAATGCAATCCAAGCGTTTTAACTCAAACAGTCTGTTTACAGATAAAGAGTTCTTGTACAGACACAAATGTCCATGCGAAAAAATTTTTTCATTCTTTTGAAGAATCTCATCAGTAATGAATTTACTTAAATCGCCAAAAATCAAGTCGACATCACAGTGTCCCCAAAAATCATATTCATTCAAAAGTTCTTCAAAAATATATCCGTAAGCAGGTTTGAATGTACACAAGTCATATGGTTCCTGAATAGCGATTTTAAACGAGAATTTATTTTGAATCTTATTTACAACTTCTTTAAACGTGCATTTAACAATCTTAATGTTTGGGCTATTAGATTTAATATTGTTATCAGTTAGAATAATAAAATCTATTATTTTGTTTTTTTCTGCGGACTCAAGCCAAAGACTAAAGTAGTTTGGTAAGTTTCCGAAATAAGGAATTAGTAATCCTATTTTTTTCATCTGCTTTCCTCAACAAATTTATATATTTTCATCATTTTTTCAGCGCACTCTTTCGAGTTTTGTCCAGCCTCGATGATTTTTTTCTTTGCATCCTCCCTGTGATAATTTAGAGCACAGGTTTCAATTGATTTAGCCCATATATCTGCAGTATTCTCAATCGGCAAAAAGTATACATAGTCGGTAGCCTGTGCTTCTTTAACAATATTATCTGAAAAAAAACATGGCAGTCCACTGGCTTGGGCCTCAAAGCCAACAATTGGATTTCCTTCATACAGCGAAGGAAGTATAAAAACATCCATAGCAGAGTACATAAGAGATGTATTGTTACATACACCATAAAATATTATATTGTCTTCAATTTTTAAATCCGTTGCTCTTTTTTTCACCGCCTCTTCTAATGCACCCGTTCCTATCCATAAAAACTTATACTTTATTTTGTTGATCTTTAGTTGGTTCAAAATGTCTAAAATAAACATCGGATTTTTTTGCGATGACATACGGCCAACTGTTCCGATTAACAGAGTTCCTTCTGGGCACTCTAGTTCTTTTCTCACCTTTTTACGATTTTCTATAGAAAACTTAAATGCATCGGCCTCTATTCCACAGTATACAACTTTATGTGGGCATTTATTTAGTATATTAGATGAAAACATCCATGTAATAGCTCGTTCGGAACACCCCAAACAATAATCAGGTTTATGCAACCCAATGTTTTTCATCATTCGATGCACAAATAGTTTTAAACCTTTATGCGGAGGGTCAACACTATCTCCATGACAATGTACAACAACCTTAACACCCGGAAAAGTTCTTTTAATTAGCCAGCAATAAAGTAAAATATCCGCTGTTGTCCCATTAATATGGACAATTTCACATGAGATCTCCTGAACGTATTTCAAAACAGTAAGCATTCTATTTTTTAGCCGGTGAATCGGTGTTGCGCCAATATTTACGGGTGCATCTAAAACACATCCTCCATACTTGTCGAACTCATCTGTAAAAATTGCTTTGCTCTTTGTTGGACGCAGTGGCAAAACCACATACTGGTAATCATTTTCCATGTATTTTTGAAAATTCGTAATATATCTTTCCACTCCTCCACTTCCCCATGCAGATACAATTTGTAAAATTTTCTTCAATTCCGTCTTACCTTCTTTCCAAGCAAAAAGCCAAATTTTGCGTTAATAATATATACAACAGGCATTAATGTTAACACAATAAACAGCAGTCCAATTATTCCCACAACGATTGAAGTAATATCACTCAAATTATCTCCAATCGTTTTCCTAACAATAAAAGTAAAAGCACTTCCAACTTTCCCATGCAATCCATAATATAGTAATGTGTTCTTCCCAACAAACACTAACCATTTACAAGGTTTTACAGACTTTGCAAATAAAATAATCATCCATACAGAAATAATAGAAAGCAAATAATACATAAGAATACTATTTCCATAATAGTAGAATGTTATAGCGTTTCCTCCAATACAGTATCGGTCAAAAGCAAAACATATAATGTACAAGCAGATACTTAATGGAAGGTATTTTTCATTCATAATCTTTATTGTGCTCTCTTTTTCATGTTGGTGAATAAGATATCCCATACTTAAAAAGAAACAAGAGGAACCCCACATTTGAATATGCCATGGTAACCTCATATCATTTGTTAGTAATGAAAACGCAACACTTATTAAGCTTACAATAAATGACACCAATGCAATTCTATTTGTGCTTCTTGCTAAAAGTACTATGAGATAAAATACAATTTCTGAACCAAATAGACATACAAAAAACCATCCTTCATCTCCCTTTCCTCTTATTTGAAGGAAAAAATCCATCAATTGGGAGGAAATCCCCCCCCATGGACATTAAACGACAGTATCAATCTCGATACAATTGTTAACATTCCCATCCAAAACCATGGCAATAAAATTGTTCTTACTTTTTTATAAAGGAAGGATATAAATGAATTTTCCAAGTGGAAAGTATATCCTGACGCAAAAAGAAAGGCTGACAGGAAAAAGGGTGCATAGCACGTTGCGACGTTATCTGGAAAGAAGGGAAAGTGTCCGATCATTGTGCATAACATACAGATCCCTTTTAATACATCTAACCAAACTATTCGCCTTCCGGCCATATTTAAAGTTACATTTTCTTTCATGTTAACTTGCCCTCCTTGATCCAGTTATTATATTATACAAGTCAGGACTTACTTTCTCTATGGCACCACCCAAAATAATTAATCCAAAACATACCAAAACTGGAATCGCAAAAAAGCTTAACAAAACAAATCCTTGACTATATGGTACAATCTTTTCTACCAGTTTTCTCAAAAAGAGTAACGTCCATTCGTGAGCACAGAACACAAAAAAAGTCTTAGCTTCACAATATTTTAATACTCTTTTTTGTTTCTTACTGTGCAAGTGATTCATAATATTGACTTTAGAAAACATGATAAAAACGCCGCAAATAATAACCGATTCATGTATTATATAAATATCACTTTGGAAAAAGAATTCCAATATCGCCAATAATAAAACCGCTATACCATATTCAATAATATGGATAGATCTAATTTTCTGATTAATAGTTTCAATCCGGACGTTATATTTCACAACGTAATATCCCAGCAAAAAAAACAGGATACTTTGTGTCTCAATAAACCTAAGGTTGATTCGGCAAAAATACATTGCCAGAACAATAATTAAAGTTATTTTGGGTATCCTATCAGCGATTTTCTTAATTACATACGAAAGTAAATTCAAAACAAATAAATCTTTTATGAACCATAGTGGATATACAAATGGTTTGCTCCTCTCAAAAATAGCCAAATATGCATCAACCCAATCCCAAAAGGAAAAATCTCCTACTCTGTTTTCTGGATTAGAAAAAAACATATCCAGCTGTGGAATTTTTTGTGCCACCCAAAAAAACACAAGCCATAATGAATTCCAGAAAACAAATGGAATTACTAATGTTTTAAATTTCTTTTTAATGTTATCCGTCCATTTGAATTTTTTTCGGTACAGCAAAATGGCAGATAATACAAAAAAGCAAGGAACAGCTGATCGTGCCACAATTTGTGCTATTACCCAAATCACAAAATCAGCCACTGTGCTCATTCCCGTGCCACTTGACATATGAATAAGTACAACTAATAGCATACTGACAAGCTTTATATCAGAAAATCTATTAGATTCCTCTCTGGTCAAGGAGTAAATCTCTTCCATGTTTAACCTGCTTCTTTCTAACCGAGAATGGATTTAATAAAACTACAGACAACAATATGTTGGCGTTCATATATTGCTGTGCCCCATAAACGCCACTTATCATCGCGTTCCAAAGATATGCCGTTATAACCAACGCAACAGTAATTGGTGTAATTTTGCCACTAATATCTTTTTTGAAAAACCATTCTTTTAAAACGACACAATATCCCAGCATTCCTACTAATCCTGTTGACAGGAGTAGTGTGAGGAAATCATTATGAGCACTAATTCTCAACCCGTACAGCCTTTCATTCAAATTATATAGGAACGTAAATCCTCTACCAAACAATTTTTCCCATATATTTGCTTGTAAGAAAGATTCTATGTCTATTTTCCACCAGATCAATCTTCCGCTGCTAGTTGCTTCCCAAAAATTATCGGAAATGTATTGATTCTCTCCCATTAACACAAACCGTTGCAGTATTGAACTGTTCAAAAGGAAATATATTATCCCCACCAGGAGGCAAGGCACAAGGAGCTGTTTAAATTTATATGACCGTAATTTCAAAAGATATAAAACAATCAAAAAAACTAAAAAAGAAACCATATAGGTTCTGCTTCCAGTCACTGATAGCAAGGCAAACGGCAAAAGGAAGTACAGTAAATCTATTAACTTTAGCTGCCTATTCTTAAAGTAACATAAATACACTGTGGCAATTAAACACAAATTTCCTGAAAGTTTATGCCCTGAATCGCAAAAACCATAGTACACTCTTTGTCCATTTACAAAAAACCAATTCGATGAAATTAATAATCCTGCACAAACAATGAAAAGTAAAAAATTTGCTGTATAGAACAGCGTTTTGCCCATTAACTCAATTTCGTTACTTAGCATGATTCTTTCTTTTATTCCTGAAAACTTCCACAGTGCCAAACATGTTGCCGTCAGAAACATCGCATTTTCTAAGTCAATAGACAAATCCTTAATTTGTATTAGAATGACGACATCCACAAAAAAAAGGCCAAATAAAAATAGCACATCCTTTTTTTTCAAGTTCCTAACATATATCATCAATAATATAAATACTTGCATGAAACCCACAAGTTTTCCTGCCGGAATAGAGCTTGGAATCAATTTATTGATCAGCGAAACAAATGAATTAAGCATTATAAGCCAAATATAAACTCTATAATAGCTCATTTATGCTTCCTCCAAATCATGATAGAACGCAAGCAATTTCTTGTGCATACATTCCATACTATAATTATTTTTAATTTTTTCAATATTCTCTTTTGAAACATTGTTCATCATAGCTTCATCTACGCAACATCTAATCATTGCCTCACTCAGTGCTTTGACATTCCCTACAGGGACGAGAATACCATTTTCTTTTGTGACTACCTCTGGAATTGCACCTACTGGTGTACTAATGATTGTCTTTCCACATGCCATTCCCTCTAATATAGACATAGGAAGTCCTTCATCATAAGATGGCAAAACCACTGTAGAAACAGCTTTCAACAGTTCAAGTTTCTTTTCAAAATTTGCCCAACCAACTACCTGTATATTATCTTCCAGATGTTTACTTTTGATCAGATTTCTTACTTTATCTATATCACCGTCTCCAGCCAAGTAGCACTTAATATTAGGAACGGTCTTCCTAGCAACCTCAACGGCTCGAATTAAATCGTAAGTTCCCTTTCTCTGTCCTATGCGTCCAAGAGCCAAAAAAGCCTCTTGATGTAGCCTCGAATCTTGAATAGCTGGAGCCAATCGCGTCATGTCAATACCATTTTCTAGAACACGACAGTTCGTTAAATTGAATTTTTCTTCAAAAGCACTTTTCCAATATTCTGATAAAGCAATTACCAAATCTGCGTTTTTCAATATTTCAATTACACGTTTTTGTTTATGAACGGAGATACTATCAAAAAAAGATAGATATTGCGCCCCATGAATATGTAGAATAACTTTCTTTTTCCATTTTTTTATTACGTCTATATACAATCCCTTCCGAAATGTACTTCCGCGAGATGCAACATGCACGTGATAAAGATCGTAATTTTTTTTAGTTAAGCAAAATTTGATAAAAGCAAAAAACGAATAAAAAATCCTTACGAATATATTACCATCAATATAAGATTCATATACATCGATATCATACTGCTTATTTAGCTTTTCATCATTCACGATTTCTTCAATAACCGTCGCCATTCCACCCTTTGACCTAGTGGGGCTAGGGCCAACTATCAATATTTTCATTTATTCCCTTTCTTATGAACTCAGTCTAGATTCAACCAATTGCCTACCATAATGTCAAAATCATACGATGCAAATCTATCAAAACCAGCCCCATTAGTAAAAGTAATTTCGCCGAAATAAATCTTATCTTTCACAATGTAGAAATCTACTCTAGCGTGTTTGAATGGTGCGGATAGCTTTGCTGCATAATCCAATACCTGGTTTATGCAAATTGGCTTTTCAATTGCTCTTCCTGAAATTTCATATCCCATTCCAGCATTGTTTATACGATTCCATTTGCAATCGAAAAAGTCCATCTTGTGATTAGTAAATCGATCTGTGTCGACACGAATCATCTTAGGATGACCATTAAAGCAAAAAACTTTATAATCGCGAAGCTGAGTATCATCTGCGCTTTCAATAAAATCTTCTACAATTACTCTTGGTCGCTCAACCCCGTAAAACCATTCACCATAACACGGAAGGAATTTTGCCTTCAGCCATTTTCTACATCTGCTTATTATTTCATTCTGAGTTATTTGGAGCTCACCATTCTGAATAATATTGAATGTAGAGCCATGTGTAACCTTAATCACATACTTTTTTGGCAGTTCTGAAAATGGAATTTCTTCAGGATTAAATCCTTGCCAAATCAAATGATTTAAAATATCTTCACACCCCTGTTGCTTTACATACTCTCTCACAGCATATTTATCGCAACATTTGGTCATAAGAGGATTTTTGTCATACAATTTAATCCATTGCAGCTTTTCGTTATATGTTTTGGGGTTCTTTAAGTCAAGCGCATAGTGTTGCTTTAAAAAAAACAATATTTTTAAATCCCATTCTGGCGAAATTTTATATAACAAATTAAACGGAAGTAATATGACGTTTTTAAGCAAATTATTCATTTATAAACTCCTCTAAGCTTCTTATAATCCTGGCAGTATTACTTTTGTAACTTGCATATGTAGTTCTCTTAACTGTATCCAATGCTTTCTGAATATCGCAGTCTATGCACGGATAGATTAAGTTCAATTCGGAAAATTGATTTACAAGCTGAATCTGATGATCGTCCACATGTTCACCATATTTTTTCAGCCTTGGAACTGCAATGACTTTTTTACCTTTTTTTACTGCACCGATTATCGCGCCTGTTCCTCCGTGTGTAATTACTATATTCGATGAATCCATTATTTTATCAAATTCATCTCTGTCTAAAAACCTTTTGTATTTGAAGTGCTTTGGTTTATATTCGCTATACCCTATTTGCGCAAATATCTCTTCATCTGTTTGCAGTTCGTCTACAGCCTGCAGTAAGCGGTCAAACTGGAATTTTTGTGATCCTAATGTGACAAAAATCATCAGTAAATCCCTCCGAGATAAATTGCGTTCGGATAGAATTTCTTCATTGACTTCCACTGTACATAAAACCGATCAGCAAATTTATATAAGAATTTTCCCGTCTCAGTAGGCGAGTATATTTTAGCGAAAGACTCTATGTAAACCAATTTTTTCCCAAAAAGCTTTGCAATTAAGCATAACGGAATCATTGCAAGAACACCTGTTGTGATAATGACATCCGGTTTTTCTTTCACAACGAGTACAAGCGATTTAAATGCATTTGTAATCATCCAAACAGGGAGAGTCCACTCCTTACGATTTACCTGATGAAGGTAATACATCCTCTTACCTTTGATTGAAGCTTTATATTCTGTTGCCTCAGTTACTACAATACTGTCATACTCATCCATAAGGGGTTTTAACATAGAAATTTGTTCAAAATGTCCCCCAGATGAAGCAGCAAAACAAACTTTTTTCTTTCCCATCATTCTTAATCCCTCTGAAAAATATCCCTTGTGTACACTTTTTCTTTCACATCATCTAGACATATATCATAACGATTCGCGATAATAGCTTGAGACATACGCTTGAACTTCTCCAAGTCATTCACAACAACACTACCAAAGAAAGTGCTTCCATCTTCCAGTGTCGGTTCATAGATCACAACCGTAGCACCTTTTGCCTTAATTCGCTTCATAACGCCCTGAATACTACTCTGACGAAAATTATCAGAATTGCTTTTCATGGTCAAACGGTACACGCCGATTACACAATTCTTTTCTTCATCTGCTCTATAATCGCCGTGGCTGTAATAGTCGTAATAACCAGCAAGCTTCAACACACGGTCAGCAATAAAGTCTTTCCTCGTCCTGTTGCTCTCCACAATCGCCTGAATCAGATTTTCAGGCACATCTTCATAGTTGGCCAGCAGTTGTTTGGTGTCTTTTGGCAGGCAATAGCCGCCATATCCGAAGGAAGGATTATTGTAGTGGCTGCCGATGCGCGGGTCCAGACATACACCATCAATGATTTGTTTGGTGTTGAGGCCCTTGCTCTCCGCGTAGGTATCGAGTTCATTGAAATATGCCACACGCAGTGCCAGATACGTATTGGCGAACAACTTTACTGCTTCGGCTTCGGTGAACCCCATAAACAGAGTATCGATGTTTTCCTTGATCGCGCCTTCCTGCAAAAGTGCAGCAAACGTGTGAGCTGCTTCTACCAGACGCTCGTCCTCTATATCAGTGCCCACAATGATGCGGGAAGGGTACAGATTGTCATAGAGGGCCTTGGACTCTCTTAAAAACTCAGGGCTGAAAAGAATATTTTTGCTGCCTGTCTTTTCTCTGATACTCTTTGTATATCCAACGGGGATAGTGCTCTTAATGACCATAATGGCGTTGGGGTTATATTTCATAACCAGTCCAATGACATTCTCTACAGCAGAAGTATCAAAGTGCTGGGTGGACGAATCATAGTTTGTCGGCGCCGCAATCACCACAAAATCAGCTGCGCTATAAGCCATCTCCGCGTCGAGGGTTGCGGTCAAATCCAAGTCTTTCTCTGCCAGGTATTTTTCAATGTATTCATCCTGGATTGGAGATTTTCTTTGGTTCACCATCTCGACTTTAGACGGAACAATATCGACCGCAAATACTTTTTCATGCTGGGCCAGAAGCACAGAAATGGAAAGGCCCACATAACCCGTTCCAGCCACCGCGATTGTATATTTTTTCTCCATAATTCTTCCTCCAACAATTAACTTCTAACTTTATTTGAACTTTCCCCGGATTAGAGAAAAGGCGGATCTTTTAGCAAATTTCCATAGATACTCCGGGACTATGGGTATTATCTTTACCTCCACTGCTCATGAAACCATCTTTGATTTCAACAACACTAAAGGTAATCCATCTTGCCTTATGGCACGTATCCTGTAGCCATTCTGCCGGCATGTGCTGATTTTCAATTTTTTTCATCTCAAACACGACGAACAGCGGGTAGACTTTCGTCTATCCGCTGCGGCATAACTACCCTCCTCAAGTCGGCCAAAAACGCCCTATCTACGGGCTTTTTGCTCACTTTTCCGGGTAAGAAAATATGAACAGTATCAGGTAACCTCTCGGTTCTCTCTGACTTGTTCCTATTATGCCGCATTCACATAGGAATCCTTCTCCAATCCAAATTCCTGCTTTATCAGGTCAGCTTGTACACGCTCAGGACGGCTGACACCGTTCGGAATAAAAATTGTATTTCGGCCATATGTTTCTTTGAAATAGGTCTGTTCCTTCCGATTCAAAACGATGATTTCATCCGCCCATTTGGCGGCCATTTTTTCGCCCAGATGGATGTATTTTGAGCCAAATCCACCCTTCCACTTTTCACGCTGCCAATCCAGACCATGGATGGTAACAATGACTTTTTTACCAAACAATTTCGGCAGCCAACAAAAAGCCGCGGGACCTTCGGCATGGATATGTACCACATCATATGGCCCAAAAGCGCCGCAAAGTGCCGCAAAGAAAGAGGAAGTCACAGCTGCCAGCCCCTTTTTGTCAATGGTAGGTACGGTTTTAAGTCTCACACCTTTGTATTTGCTGACAGCTTCGGCATCAAAGGCAGAGCCGCTCACATGATGGCCGCCGCGGTTGTAACAGGTGACCGAATGGCCCTGCTGCGCCATCCGAGTTGCAAGCTCCTCCACGACCACTTCCACGCCGCCCTCACGGGATGGTATACGTTTTTGGCCAAACATACAGATTTTCAGTCTTGCATTTGCCGCATAGTTCTGTTTTGACATGGACATATTCCTTCAAACCACCCAAAAACTCTATTCATCTACATATTTTTAAGGGACTTCAATTCATTCCTGCCGATATACCGCTTACAAATCCGCAAAAAGCTCCTCCCGATACACGCCCTTCGCCAACATCTCCCGGAAGCTCTCCTTCACGGCCGGCACATCCTCCTTGTAGGTCATGCCGTACCAGGTGTCGTCGGTGCGCAGCACCTTGACCGACAGTTTGTCCTGTTCCAGCAGCTGGCCGATAAAAGTCGGGATCAGGTATTCAGCTTTCAGCGGATTCAGCAGGACTTCTTTCTGGAAGAATTCCACGAATCCCTCTTCCAGCAGCTGCAGAAAATCCGGCGTCAGCCCCCACATATTCATGGACACCAGCGATTCCAAATCCAGAGCCACGCCATCGGCCTCAGCGCCGCCAGCCGTCTTGACGATATTTTTGGTTTCCACCACTTTGGTCAGGTGGCACTGTTCATCCATTTCGCAGATACCGCGGGTGACGCTGCCGTTGTCCGACAGGGTATTCTTGAGCACAAAGCCTGCCATGCAGGCTTCCCCGCCCTTTGCCAGGTAATCGTGGACCTTGCGGAAGCCGTCTTTGCCGTAATAATCATCGGCGTTGATGATGACAAAGGGGGTGTGGATCAGCTCTTTGGCTGCCAGCACTGCCTGGCCGGTGCCCCAGGGTTTGGTGCGGCCTTCGGGAAGCTGGCCAGGGATGTCGCGCAGGTCCTGAAAGGCGTAGTCCACCGTAACGCCGTGAGCGGCTCAGACAGAAGCGATGCGGTCTCCGATGACCTCTCGAAACTCAGCCTCGATGTCCCTGCGGATCACAAAAATGACGTGGTTAAAACCTGCCTCGATGGCATCGTGGATGGAATAATCCATGATAATGTGTCCGCTGGCGTCCACCGGCTCCAGCTGCTTGATGCCGCCGCCAAAGCGGGAACCGATACCGGCGGCCATGATGAGCAAAGTTGTGTCCATACTTTTCCCTTTCTATGTTTTTCCGTTACTCCTCGTACATATTAAAGAAAGGCTGCTTTTCTCCGCAGTTTTCGCGTTCAGAAAGCAGCCTCCATTCATAATGATCTGTTCACACAATTCCTGGACGGCTGTTCTTTATCAAAAGTGTGTAAGAAATTCAGCCCTGTACCTGTATCTGAGCCGCGATCATCACGGGCTCCGAGCTGTATGGGTTCCGGTATATCATGCCGTTCGCCACACACAGGCACGGCGCAGGAATTGCCGTTTCTGTCCCAACCAACATCCACCACTTGAGTGCCGTCCGTCGCACCAACCGCCGGGCGCCCCGCTCTGCCTCCCGCCGCGGCATGGTCCGAGAGGAATTCACATCCGAGCTTCCGTAATCTATATTTTGTAGAATGTGGCTGTGCAGTTCAATGCTTTGACCGTCACTCTCTTCTATACAGAACAGATCCCATCCATTCTGAAAACGGAAGATACCTTTTTCAACTAAATGTACATGTATTTTAGCATGGTTTCGAGTGTTTTGCAAGTAGAGCGATTTCACCTGCAACCAAAATCGTACAATGCAACAAACGATTTGTGCAACACTATACCAATGTTTTACAGATTGCAAAACCCACTATGTAATAAACCGTACGATGTATGTAACAAAACGCAGGAAGGAGCGTTCGATATAGCAAGAAAGGTCCAAGGCTAAAAATCTCCAGGATGAAATTTTCAGAACTTGCAAGGCAGTGGCTTTTGTCCGTTTCATGCAGGCTCAAGGAAAAACGCCTTTTTGTGCTCCTGGCGTCGCCGTCCCCGGCCGAGTTTGTGGATTTTCGCCGCCAACGATTGACAAACGCTACAAAAAATGTAAAATATAGTTAACATCTTTTGAAAGCAAGAAGGAGGCTTTCCCCATGTCCAAATTAGAGTCCCGCAGAACGTTCCTGAAGAAAACCGGCCTGTCCCTGAGCGGGCTGGCTTTCCTCAGTCTGGCCGGCTGCTCCCAGACGGCTTCCAGCTCCAGCTCTTCCGCTGTGGCGGCGTCGTCCGAGCCTGCCGCCGAGGCAGTGGCCGCGGATGCGGAGATCGAGATCCCTTCCCACCCCTATCCGTCCTGTGAGTTCGACCTGGACCGGGTGGAGCAGCTGGCCTACGAGAGCTTTTATCAGAACGGCTGCTGCTACGCTGTGACCAACGCCCTGCTGACCGAGCTGAAGGAAAAAGTGGGCTTCCCCTACACCGCCATCCCCGCCGAAATGTTCGTGAACGGCAAGACGGGCTACGGCGCCAGCTCTCTGTGCGGCTCTCTGGGCGGCGCGGCCGCTGTCATCGGCCTGATGTGCTCCCCGGATGACTCCTCTGCCATCACCAAAGAGCTGTTCAACTGGTACACCTCCACCAACCTGCCCATTTACCAGCCTGAGATCCAGGCCGAGACCCCCACGGTCGCCAAGACCGTGAACTGCGCCGACAGCGTCACCACCTTCATGGCCGCCGCCGGCATCACCGAGATGAGCGACCCCCGGCGCCTGGCCCGCTGCGGCGGCGTCAGCGCCGACGTGGCCCGCAAAACCGCCGAGCTGCTGAACGTCCACTTCGGCTACATGGAGGCCGAGGCCGCCCCGGCCGAGAACGCCCCCGAAGAGACCCTGGCTGACAACGAGTACATCGGCGAGGGCGAGGGCTTCGGCGGCACCATCCGGGTCAAAGTCACCATGGACGGCGACCAGATCAGCAAGATCGAGGTCCTGTCTCACGGCGAGACCGCGGGCGTCTCCGACCCTGCTTTCGAGACCATTCCCGACGCCATCATCGCAGCCCAGTCCACCGAAGTGGATGCGGCCGCCGGCGCGACCTTCTCCAGCAAAGGCATCATGGAAGCTGTCAACGACGCCCTCTCCAAGATCGGCACCTGATCTCCCCTTTTTGCACAGCAAAAACCTCCTGCGGCAGAATCTCCTTCTGCGGCGGGAGGTCTTTTTTGTGCCGCACGCCAAAAGCGACCCTGCCGCGGCTGCGGCAGAGGCGCGGGGCGCTCTCTTCCCTATATAATAGTATCTTATCCTTCCAGCAGCCAGCGGCGGATGGCTTGTGTTGCGCCGCCCTCGGTGTTGCGGCCGGTGACGGCCCGGGCCACCTGCTGGACGTGGGCGGGCGCGTTGCTCATGGCCACCCCCAGCCCGGCGGCGGCCAGCAGGGCCGCGTCGTTGCCGCTGTCCCCTATTGCCATCACGTCCTGCAGGGTCAGCCCCAGACGCCCGGCCAGGAAGGTCACAGCGGCCAGCTTGCCGGCCCCGGGGGCGGTCAGCTCGATCGCGCCGCCGCCGCAGTCCATGGCCAGGGCCGCGCCCTCCACCTCCGCAAAGAAGGCGTCGCGGGCCGGGCCCGGCACCAGCAGCGCGTTGATCTTGAGGATGTCCCGGCAGGCCAGACCGGCGGCCGGGCCCTCCAGCGGGCGGCCGCGGCGGGCCAGCACCCCTTTGTGAAAAGGGGTGACATCCGGCGAGCTCTCCAGCATCCGGCGGCCGGCCGGGGCCACATGGTACCAGCTGTCCCCGTCGATGTACTCGACCGGGAAGCCGCCCCGCCGGGCCGCCTGCTCCACCCGGGCCAGACTGTCGGCGCCAAAGGCCCGCCGCCAGAGGCGCGCGCCGGTGCGGGGGTCGATCACCTCCGCCCCGTCGTCCAGCACCAGCCATTGCATCCAGGCCGGCACCGGGTCCAGGGCGGCGGGCAGGCACCCCGCAGGACGCCCGGTGGCCGCCGCCACGATGCAGCCCCGCTCCGCCGCGGCGGCGGCCGCTTCGGCCAGGCCCGGGGCAAAGACGTCGGGGTCGCTGCCCAGGGCGGTGCCGTCCAGGTCCAGAGCCAACAGTTTATAGCGCATCGGCGGCCTCCTTTGCCGGGGGCGGCACCATGCAGAACCGGCTGCCCCGCTGGATGCAGTCCATCAGCAGCCGGTACCGGGGGGCCACCCGGCCGATGACATTCACCCGGCCGTCGGCGGGCAGGTCCTGGCGGACCAGCTGGATCTCGCCGGAATAGCGGCCGTACAGGCGGTTGTCCATGGTGACGCTCCCCCGCAGCCGCATACCGCAGCCGGCAGGCTCCGCCGGGGGGCCCGCCTTCGCATAGGCCCGGGACTCCTGGAACCGGACCAGCCCCTGGGGCGAGTCGGGCCGGCAGGTGAACACTTTGCCGTACAGCCCCCGGTGGGCGGGTTCCAGCTCCACCGGTACCGGCAGGACTTTTTCGGTGCAGAAGCGCGCGATCTGCGCCTGTTCATAGGGGCTGACGCCCGGGTCCCCCGCAAAGATGCCGTCCACCCCGTAGTGGACCGCCAGGTCCGCAAAGGCCGCCAGAGGCGCGGCCCCCCGGTGGGCTTCCAGGGTGGGCAGCCCGGTGTACAGAGGGCCCCGCAGCTGCTGGTCCCCGGGGATAAAGGCATAGACCTGCATCCCGGCGGCCTGGAGCATCCGGGTGCTCTCCCGCAGGAACGCGGGGTCCAGGCCGGTCTCGGGCCGGGGGTAAAAGTTGTGGATGGCGATCACCTCCGGCCCGGCGGCGGCCAGCGCGGCGGCCTGGGCGGGGGTGGTGGTGGAGGCGTTGACCGCGATGGGCATCCGGGCGGCCAGGGCGCAGGCTTCGTCCAGCGAAAAGCCGTCGTCCAGCCGCAGCCCCCACAGCCCCAGCGCCCCGGGCAGCTGGGCGGCATCGTCCAGCCCGAACAGGGGGGCGGTCACTTCGGACACATCCGCCAGGATGCGCCAGCCCTGCCCGCTCAGCCAGCGGCACATGGCCCGCGCCCGGTCCGCATAGCCGGGGCCAAACTCCTCCCCGATGTGCAGGGAGATGAAAACAGGCGCACCGCCTGCCGGGCTGGCGGCAAGCGGTGCTTTCTGTTTCTCAAACTCTGTCAGGTAGACCGACCGTCCGAGAAAGTCAGGCATCGGCTACCTCCTCGGGCTTGATCATGGCGTTGGTGACCAGGAAGCCCATGACGTAGCTGATGAGCAGGCCCACCACATAGCAGGCCACGCTGGCGGTGGCGCCGGAAGGCCCGGCGGTCATGACGAAGATGGCCAGCAGGCCCGAGGGGCCCCAGGTGGTGGCGGCCACCTGCATGGCCATGACGAAGGCGCCGCCAAAGCCTGCGCCCAGGCCCGCCGTGATGAAGGGGCGGCCCATGGGCAGGGTGACGCCGTAGATCAGGGGCTCGCCCACGCCCAGGATGCCTGCGGGCAGCGCGCCGGTGATGACTTCCTTCATGCGGGTGTTGCCCACCTTTTTCGCCTTCAGGTAGATGGCGATGGCTGCGCCCACCTGGCCGGCGCCTGCCATGGCCAGCGCGGGGTACAGGGTGACATAGCCCAGGGTCTCAAGCTGCACCGAGTACAGGGCCACCAGGCCGTGGTGCATACCCATGGCCACCATGGGCAGGAACAGGGCGGTGGAGATGTAGCCGGCGACGATCCGCATGATGAGGCTCTCGCTCATGCAGACCTGCTGCACGATCCAGCACAGGCCGGTGGAGATGTAGCCGGTGATGGGCATGACCACCAGGATGTAGGGCACCGAGCAGACGATCAGGGTCAGCAGCGGGGTGAACATGATGTCCAGGGACTCAGGCATATACTTGCGGATGAACTTTTCCACATAGCTCAGGCACCACACGCCGATGACGGCGGCCAGGACGCCGCCGCGGCCCGCCCGCAGGATGGAGTCCAGGGGCTGCACCTCGTCGTACAGGCCCAGGATCTGGGAGATGGTGTCGATGTTGCCCAGGCCGGTGATCATGCCCAGCATGCCGCCCAGGATGGGGGTGGCGCCGAACTTTTCGGCGGCGCGGTAGCCGGCCCACGCCGTCAGATAGCTCAGGAACGCGGCGTTGATCAGGGCCAGCAGGTTGTACACGATGCTCCAGAACGAGCTTTCGGCGTAGTTGGGCATCACCTGGGTCATCAGGGTGGCCAGGCCGGAGCACAGGCCCGCGGCGATGACGCCGGGCAGCAGGGGCACAAAGATGTCCCCGAAGGTCTTGAGCATGCTCTTGACCTTGCTCTGCTTCTGGCCCGCCTTGACGGCGGCCTTGTTGGCCTGCCAGTCGTTCTTGGTGTCGGCGCCCCCTGCGGCGGGGATGCCCATGCTGCGGCAGATGTCGGCGCACTTGCGGCACTTGCCGGGGCCCACCACGATCTCCACATAGCCGGGCCGGTCATGCACCACGCCCAGGACGCCCTCGATCTTCTTGATGGCTTCCTCCTCGACCTTGCCTGCATCCTTGACCTCGATCCGCAGCCGGGTCATGCAGTTGGTGGCAGAGATCACGTTCCCCTTGCCGCCCAGGTGTTCCAGCGACTGCCGGACCAGTTCTTCGTTGGTCATTGCGTTGTCCTCCTTTTGATCCGAAATCGTTCTATTTGACAGACGGCCTGCGCCGCTTTGTCCTTCGTCAGCCCTCGATGGCGGCCCGCACATGGCCGTGGGCCTGTTCCAGGCGGCGGTGGGCTTCGTCCGCCGAGCAGCCGGCCAGCAGCATGGTGATGGCGCACTTGACGCTGCCGCCCGCCGCGTCGATGGCCTGGCGGGCCTCCTCCCGCTCCACGCCGGTGGCGTCGATCACGATGTTCTCCGCCCGCACATGGAGCTTTTCGTTGGTCTGCATCACGTCCACCATCAGGTTCTGGTAGGCCTTGCCGATGCGCACCATGGACGCGGTGGAGATCATGTTCAGGATCATCTTCTGGGCGGTGCCCGATTTCAGCCGGGTGGAGCCGGTCAGCACCTCGGGCCCCACCTCCACCTCGATGGCCAGGTCCGCCGCCTGGCCCACGGCGCTGCCCGGGTTGCAGGCGATGGCCGCCGTGCGGCAGCCCACGCTTTTGGCGTATTCCAAGCCGCCCAGCACATAGGGGGTGCGGCCCGACGCCGCGATGCCCACCACAAAGTCCCTGGCGGTCAGGCCGTGGGCCTCCAGGTCGCTGCGGCCCAGCTCGCGGCTGTCCTCCGCCCCCTCAATGGCCTTGAGGAAGGCTTTTTCGCCGCCGGCGATCAGCCCCACCACCATCCCGGGGTCCACCCCGAAGGTGGGCGGGCACTCGGCCGCGTCCAGCACGCCCAGGCGCCCGCTGGTGCCTGCGCCCATGTAGAACAGCCGGCCGCCCTGCTCAAAGGCTTCCACCGCCCAGCGGGCCGCCTGCGCGATCTCGGGCAGCTTTTTGGCGATCGCCAGGGGCACCCGGGCATCCTCGTCGTTGATCGCGGTGACGATCTCCAGCTCGGACATGGTGTCCAGGTTCATGGTGCGGGGGTTGCGCCGCTCGGTGGTCATTCCGTTCAAATTCAGTTTCATTGTCTACCCGGCCTTTCTTGCTGCAGAGTTGGGGGTTATGCTTGTGACTGCATTATAGGCTTTTGAAAACAAAATGTCCACATTTTCGGCAGATTGTGGTATAATGTTTCATAAAAGGCCGGTTTTTGAAAATCTTATCCATGTTTGAGATATTTTTTGTGCAAAAGCCATAAGAACCGTCGAGTTTTACGCCCATCCAGGAGGTCATTATGAAAAACGCCCTGCTCCGCCTGCGGGAAGCCTGCGCCTCCCTCAGCCCTGCCGAACAGCAGATCGCCCGCTTTATCACCGACAACCCCGAAGAAGCCACCCTGCTCACCGTCCGCGAGCTGGCTCAGCGCACCTTCACCTCGCCCTCCAGCGTCGTGCGGGTCTGCCGGTCGGTGGGCTTTGACGGCTACAAAGAGCTGCGCCGCGCCCTGGTGGGGGAGCTGGCCGCCCTGGGCGAGACCGGCCGCCACCCCGAGCAGGAGCTGACCGCCGGGGACAGCGTCCACGAGATCATCCAGAAGGTGACCCGCAAGAACATCCAGTCCCTTTCCGACTCCCAGCGGCTGCTGACCCCCGAGACGGTGGAGCAGTGCGCCCACCTGCTGGACGCCTGCCGCAGCGTCCTGCTGTTCGGGTTGGGGTCCTCCCTGTGCGTGGCCCGGGACGCCTACCTCAAGTTCCTCCGGCTGAACAAGCCCTGCGTCATCAACGAGGACTGGCACGCCCAGCTGCTCTCGGCCCGCTACGCCACCAGCCAGGACGTGGGGATCGTCTTTTCCTACTCGGGCCAGACGGTGGAGGTGATCGAGTGCATGAAAGCCATGAAGGCCAACGGCGCCCCCCTCATCGCCGTCACCCGCTACTACCCCTCCGAGGTGGCCAAGCTGGCCGACTACAACCTGTACATCGCGGCCAACGAGTCCCTCTTCCGCAACGGGGCCATGTCCTCCCGGCTGGCCCAGCTCAACGCCGTGGACATCCTCTACACCGCCTACGCCAGCCTCCACTACGAGGACACCCTGCGCAAGCTGACCCTGACCCACATCTACAAACCCGGCGAGCCGGAGGACGCCGCCCCCTGACGCCAAACAGCCCCCCTTTGCCTGCGGCAGGCGCGCCGCGCTGCAAGGGAGGGCTGTCGGTTTTTCCGGGGGTGCGGGGGCCGGGCTCATTCTTCCCGCAGGGCCTGAGCGTCGGTGCGGCGCTCGGACTCCAGGCGGCGGGCGGTGCCCACCTTGCGGGAGATGTTGGCCTGGTAGTCGGCGGCAAAGCAGCAGGAAAACAGGACGTTCAGGATGTACAGGATGGAATTTTCGGTGGCGAAGGTGGAGATCTTGCTGTACAGCCGCTCGTAGGAGGAGATGCTCAGGGTGTAGTCGGCGCGCTGGCGCAGCAGGTTGTCCCCGACGCTGGTCAGGGCGATCACCGGCACCCGGCGCTCCTCCAGGGCGGGCAGCACGCTCAGGGGGCCGTGGTGGATCGAGTTGCCGGAATAGGAGATGATGACGGCGCAGTCCTCCGCCGTCAGCGAGTGGGCCAGCAGGCCGGAGTCCCCCATGCTGGGCAGCTCCACCTGCCGGCCGATGCTCAGCATCTTGCGCTGGAACAGCTCGGCCAGGGTCAGGTTGGGGTTCAGCCCAAACATGGCGATCCGCCGGCTGCGCAGCAGCAGCTCCGCGCACTCCGCCAGGGGCGCGCCGTCCAGCAGGTCGGCGGTGTCCAGCAGGCTTTCCACCTGCAGGGAGCACAGCTGGTTGATGATGTCCTGCCGGGAGCTGTCCGCATCGAAGGGATAGTTCGCGTCGATGTCGGTATAGTGCTGCTCCTGGTAGGACTGTTCTTCCCAAAAGGCCTTGAGGAACTCTTTCCAGCCGGAAAAGCCCAGCGCCTTGGCAAAGCGGACCACCGCCGCCTTGGACGTATAGGTCGCGTCTGCGATCTCCTGCAGGCTGTACCGGGTCAGGGCGCTCTTTTTCTCCAGGATGAAGGTCCCGATGCTGTGGCGGGCCCCGCCGCCGTATTCCATGGTGATCTCTTCCACTTTATGGATCAAACTCATAACGCAAAAACCTCCGG
>OERA01000023.1_pt1 | contig 52957 bp, 64 predicted proteins | sample 1539901 | NCBI WGS metagenome assembly OERA01 (sample SAMEA3891873, study PRJEB23780) | metagenome | biome: terrestrial biome; feature: animal house; material: Caecal content | place: Italy | collected 2015-05-05
GGAAGGAATTTCTGTCCCGCGCATGCGGGCAGAAATGGGTTCCCCCTGGAGCGTGGCGTTTTCGACACGCTAAGATCCGCCCTTTTTTGCTGCCTATTGCAGAACGGAACGAAGGCAGGGCCGGGCCGGGGGAGGGGACCTGTTTGCTGCAACGAACCAAAACGTTCTACAATAGAACAAAAAGCGGACAAAAGACACAAATGTTTCAAAAAGCGACAAAAGACGGGATGTAAAATTTGAACAAAATGGGATTCTGTTCCCTGCTGAAACGCATTTTGCGCCGCCGTTGGTTGAGCGGCCCGGCCGATTCGGATATAATTTAGACACAAAGATCAAACCGAACTGTGCAGGATGCCGAAACCTGCATGTGCGGAAGAGGGTTTGAAAAAAGGAGGTCCATCTACATGACAACACCCATGATCATTGCCCTGGCTGTGACTGTCTTCATGATCGTCCTGATCATGATGGACAAGCTGCCCTTTGGCGCGCCGCCGCTGCTGGCTCTGCTGCTGCTGGTCGTCTTTGGCGTGACCGACATCAAGACGGCGTTCGGCGGCTTCTCCAACTCCACCATCGTGATGCTCGCATCCTTCATGGCGATCATCGCAGCCCTGCAAAAAACCAGCTTTATCGTCAAATTCAAGGACGCCATGTTCAAAATGGCAAGCAAAGGCGGTTTCCTGGCCTATGTGCTGCTGATCCTCATCGTCATGCTGGGGTGCAGCCTGTTCGGCACCGGCTCCACCGCTTACTACGTCCTGGTCATCGGCCTGCTGTCCAACCTGCCGTACAGCAAGAGCCTGCCCCCCTCCAAGGTGCTGATGCCTGCGGGCTTTGCGGCCAACCACCCGCTGCTGCCCTTTAACACCGCGCTGCAGTACGGCATCGTCATCGCGGTGCTGCAGAGCGCCGGCGCATCCTCGGAGGTCAACCTGGTCAAGTTCTCCTTCGTCAACCTGGCTTTGTCCCTGGGCTTCCTGGCATGGTGCCTGCTGGCCTACAAGCTGATGCCCGACCATCCCATCGCCGCCGCCCAGGAGACGGCCGCGGACAACCATGAAGTCACCCTGACCAAGCAGAAAGAGATCATCACCTACATCTGCTTTGTGGTGGCCGTGATCGGCATGATCCTGCAGAGCAACATCGGCGACGCCGGCTACGCCATCACCGGCCTGGCGGTGGCCGCCCTGCTGATCTTCGGCATCATGGATTTCAACGAGATCCGCAACGCCATCAGCGCCCCCATCATCCTGATGTCTGCCGGCGTCATCGGCATCGCCGACGCATTGGGCAGCACCGGTCTGACCAACCTGGTGGGCGAGACGGTCGCCGGCATGCTGGGCGACAACGTCAACCCCTTCGTCCTGATCTTCGTGTTCTGCATCCTGACCAGCGTCCTGGCCACCCTGACCGGTTCCACCATCGGCACGGTCTACGTCTTTGCCCCCATGGCCATCGCCACCTGCATGAACCTGGGCCTTGACCCCACTGCGGCGGCCGCCGCCATCGTCATCTCGGGCTGGTGCGGACACTTCCTGCCCATCGACGGCATGCCCGCCATGATCATGGGCGCCGGCGACTACAAGATCGGCGAGTTCTGGAAGTTCACCATCCCGCAGTACTTCATCCGCCTGCTGGCCCTGACTGCCGGCGCGGTCCTGATCTTCCCCATGCGGTGACGAGCCGCCTGCGGGAACCGAAAAAGGAGAAACGTTATGGCCTGCAAATTTGAACTGGAACACATCGGCATCAACACCCCGAACGCAGAGGAGGCCGCGCGGCTGGCCCAGCTGCTGAGCATGATGTTCAACCTGGAGCCCCGCCACGGCCAGAAGTCCGAGTTCGGCGGCCCCTACTTCGAGTGCATGAAGGCGCCTTTCCTGGGCAGCAGCGGCCACATCGCCATGCGGACCCCCGACCTGACCGCCGCCGTGGCCGAGCTGAAGGAGAAGGGCTTCTCCTTCAACATGGACACCGCCGCCTACTTCGACGACGGCCGGCTGAAGAACGTCTACCTCGACGGGGAATACGGCGGCTTCGCCATCCACATCATGGAAAAATGAGCGTCCTCTCCCGGCGCAGGGCTTTGCAGCCCTGGGCCAGCAACGAAAAATCCCCCTCAGATCCCTATCCCTGAAGCAAAAGCCGGAGGCAGATGCCTCCGGCTTTTGCCGTTGCGCCGCGGCTGCGCCCAGATCATCCAGGGCGCCATAGGCAGACAGGGAGCGTAAATCGTACAGCAAAAGCCCCCGCCTTGCCAGTTGGACTCTGGCAGGGCGAGGGCTTTTTCGTTTACCCCTCATCGGGGAGGGGGAGCGCTAAGACGAACAGAGGACCAACCCTATAGATGGCAGGCGCCGGGGTTCGTTTAACGCTTGTCTGGTGGAGGCGATGGGAGTCGAAGGATTTTCTCGGAAAGAAATAGCGAAAAACTGATTTGATATCGCTAAATTTAACACTTGAAATGTGAGCCCAAGCCGGTGGAAACCCACAAAATGCACCCAGAAAAAGAGGAAGTGTGGTCAAAAGTGTGGTCTTCCTTCACCGGCTTTTTGTTTCGGCAAATTTAAGACTGCCCCCAGCTTGTAAATACCAAATTCAGGAAATTAGACCGTTTTGGAGTGGGAAATGCGGTAAAACCAAGCGCCGCCGTTCCTGTAAGTCAAGAAAAGTTGTTGTGATATTTCACAAAACAGTGAGTGCCTATTCATCAAATTGCACTATGTACAGTTGTCGTTTTTTAGCTGATGGAAGGGGAGGCCTCTATGACTGACTATTTTTACGGCGGACAAGCCGATCTTTTTTCCTTCTACCGATTGCCCAAAGCCCTCTTTGTGGACCCCAGATTCCGTGGGATCTCGGCAGAGGCCAAGATTCTGTACGGCCTGCTGCTGGACCGGATGGGGCTTTCGACCAAGAATGGCTGGCTGGATGATGCTGGCCGAGTGTACATCATCTTCACTATGGAGGAAATTATGACCTCCCTTTATTGTGCCGACAATAAGGCTACCAAACTGATGAAAGAATTGGAAGGCTGCGGGCTGATCGAGCGGAAGCGCCGCGGTCTTGGAAAACCGAATCTGATCTATGTGAAAAACTTTGCTTCTGATCCGTCAGAACCACGAGACCAGAATCGTGAAAACAACGATTCAAGAGCCGCGAAAACTGCGACTCCAGAGCCGTTAAAATCACGAGGAATTAAGAATAATCAGAATAATACTGACTTGAGTGATACTGATCCCTTCTTTTCCGGCGAAACCGCCGGAACGGAAGCAGAAGGGAAAGATGACCGCGCTCTGTATCAGGATTATTTTTCAGATCAGATCAACCTGGATTCTGTGATTGCATCCAATCCTGACGATGAGGATATGCTGCGGGAGATGCAGGAGCTGCTGGTGGATACAGCGTGCAGCCATCGGAAGATGATCCGAATCGCAGGAGATGATAAACCGGCCGAAGTGGTTCGAGGCCAGCTGATGAAATTGAACAGCGACCATATCCGGTTCGTTCTCTCGTGCATGAAAGAGAACACCACCCAGGTGCGGAATATGCGGCAGTATCTGCTTGCATCGCTGTATAACGCACCGATGACCATGCACAGTTCCTACGCGGCCCGGGTGCAGCACGACCTGAACGCAAAGTAACCGGCACCTGCCGGTGTGAAAGGGGGTGATGATTTGGCCCAAAAAGCAACTGTAATCGCCATAACCAACCAGAAAGGCGGCACTGGCAAGACCACAACCTGCGAAAATCTGGGAGTGGGGCTTGCCATGGAGGGCAAAAAGGTGCTCCTGGTGGACGAAGACCCCCAAAGTTCTCTTACCATCAGCATGGGATGGCCCAAACCGGATGAACTGGAAACCACCCTTTCCACCCTCATGGGCAAAGTGCTGGAGGATAAGCCCATTCAGCCGGGGGAAGGAATCCTCCACCATGCAGAAGGTGTGGACCTGATCCCATCCAGCATCGAGCTGGCAGGGATGGAAGTGGGCCTTGTAAATGCCATGAGCCGGGAAAAGGTCTTGAAGCAGGTGCTGGAAGTCAACAAGCGATCCTATGACTATATCCTGCTGGACTGTACCCCCAGCCTTGGTATGCTCACGATTAACGCTTTGGCCGCTGCAGATAGTGCCCTGATCCCGGTACAGGCACAATATCTGCCCGCCAAGGGCCTGGAACAGCTGTTACAGACCATCAACAAGGTGCGAAGGCAGATCAACCCGAAGCTGAGAATCGAAGGTATCCTGATGACCATGACCGACAGCCGAACCAATTACGGAAAGGAGATCGACGCACTGATTCGGCAGGCTTATGGCAGCAAAATCAAGGTTTTTGAACAGGGAATACCCCGGTCGGTGCGGGCAGCGGAAACCAGTGCCGAGGGCAAAAGCATCTTTGCCCATGACCCCAAAGGAAAGGTGGCGGAAGCCTACCGGACATTGACGAGGGAGGTGGTGCATAGTGCCGAAAAACGGCGCAAACATCAGCTTGACCAGTTACGATGACATTTTCACGACCGAAGAGAGCCGCCAGAGCGAGCAGATTCAGCAAATCCCCATTGCGGACCTGCACCCCTTCAAAGATCACCCCTTCAAGGTGCTGGACGATGAGGCCATGCAGAGAACGGTGGAAAGTGTGGCTCAATTTGGAGTGTTGGCCCCGCTGGTTGTCCGACCGCGGGAGGAAGGAGGCTATGAGATTATTTCGGGCCACCGGCGGCAGCACGCCGCCGAGCTGGCAGGGCTGAAAACCCTGCCGGTGATTGTCCGCAACATGGACGATGACCAGGCGGTGATTCACATGGTGGACAGCAATTTGCAACGCGAGAGCATCCTGCCCAGTGAGCGGGCATTCGCCTACAAAATGAAGCTGGAAGCTATGAAAAGAACGGCAGGACGTCCTTCTAAAAATGTGTCCCAAATTGGGACACAAAAACGGTCAGACCAGATTATGGCCGAAGAAATGGGTGAAAGCCGTAACCAGATCCAGCGTTTCATCCGCCTTACCAACCTGATCCCCGAACTTCTGGAACTGGTAGACCAAAAGAAAATATCCTTCAATCCCGCTGTGGAGCTGTCATATCTGACAGACTCGGAACAGCGGGATTTTTTTGAGGCCATGCAGGACACCCAGAACGCTCCTTCTCTGTCCCAGGCTCAGCGAATCAAGAAACTGAGCCAGGCTGGCAAGTGCAGCTATGATGCCATTTATGACATCATGGGCGAAGAAAAGAAGGCCGAAATGGACCGCGTGACCATCAAAAACGATGTGCTGCGCAAGTATTTTCCCAAGTCCTACACCCCGCGTCAGATGGAGGAAACCATCCTGAAGCTCCTGGAACAGTGGCAAAAGAAGCGCCAGCGCAGTCAGGAACGCTGACCGGCTGGCAAAACACACAAAACACAACACAAATATTTGGAGGTGCGCCTATGGCAACTAAGAAAACTACGTCCACCATCACCACCCGGCAGATTTACGAGAAGGTCTGCGCCATGGAAAAAATGCTGAAAGAGTGTCTGGAAGTCCCGCCCCCGACTGGCCCGGACTCCAAAAATCAGCCCTATTTGGCAGCAGCCGGTCCTGATCTGCCCCTGTCTGTCATCCGGCTGGATGATGCGCCGGCCTTCCTGCCCTGCTTTGACGAAACGGACCTGTTCTACGGGATGCAGGATATCCCCGTCATTATGAGCTACTGCCCGGAGCAGGTTTTGCGGATCGGCGAGGAACACTACCTGACCGGTCCCATGATCTTTTTCCGCATGGATGATGAGGGCAGCATCGTATCCCTCACGGTGGATGACCTGTACAAGCTGGCCGAGTTCCTGGAGGAACACACGGTTATCCTGATGACCGGGCCGGAAAGCTTTGTAGGCATCCGGCTGGACTGACCATGTGGATGGGATTGGCTCTTTTTGCGGCAGGAACCTGGTTCGGGTTCCTGATCGCGGCTCTGCTGCAGGCCGGAAAGGTTGGTGATGATTATGCAGGAAGAAATCGAAAACAAAACAGTCAACCTGGCCATCAGCACAACCAAGCTGACGGCGCGGACCTTCGTCAATGTAGGTAAAGCTTTGCTGCGGTCCCGCCAAAATCCCCGCGGGAAGCAGAGTGTCAAGAAACTGGTTGGTCAGAACAGGGGCGTCACGAACGTCGAGATCGAAAAGACCGCGATTCGGGGATTTGAGCGCTATGCCCGAAAATACGGCATCGACTTTGCCATCACCAAGGATAAGTCGGCCATTCCCCCCAGGTATATGATCTTCTTCAAAGCTCAGGACAAAGATGCTCTGACTGCTGCCTTCCAGGAGTATTCTGCATCCGCCATCAAGAAAAGGAGCCAAAAGCCCTCTGTGCTGAATCAGCTTCATGACTTGATTCAGCAGGTGGCAGAACTTCCTGGCAAGGTACGGGAGAAACGACAGGAGCATGGTGAGCGATGAACCAAAACACAAAACGATTGGTAATCCTGAACCTGCCCTATATTCTGACCGGCCTCTATACTACCAATCTGGGCTGGGCCTGGCGAATGGCGACGGGTGCTGACATGACCGAGAAGATGCAGTCTCTGGTGACCGTTCTCCCGGATGCCCTGGGACGGATCATTCCCAGCTTCCACCCGCTGGATTTGCTGGTGGGGCTGTGTCTCGGCGCAGGGCTGCGCCTGGCGGTCTACCTGAAAGGCAAGAACGCCAAGAAGTACCGCCACGGCAGCGAGTATGGCTCGGCCCGCTGGGGCAATGCCAAGGACATTGAGCCTTTTATGGACCCCAAGTTCGAGGAGAACATCATCCTGACCAAAACGGAACGGCTGATGCTCTCCAGCCGGCCCCCTGACCCCAAGAATGCCCGGAACAAGAATGTGCTGATCGTGGGCGGCTCCGGCAGCGGCAAGACACGCTTCTGGATTAAACCCAACCTTCTCCAAATGCACAGTTCCTACGTTTTGACCGATCCGAAGGGCTATACTTGGGTGGGATAGAGAAAAGGAACGTCACACAAAGAAAAACCAACAATGAAAGGAGGTGAAAACCGTGGCCAGAACTGAAGATATCAAGATTACGGCTCTGTATGAAAGACTATCCCGTGATGACGAGCAGGTGGGCGAATCCAACAGCATCCAGAACCAAAAGATGTACCTGGAGGAGTACGCCCGGCAGCATGGACTGCGGAATATCCGGCACTTTTGGGACGATGGCTACACCGGCACCAACTTCAACCGCCCCGGCTTTAACGCCCTTTTGAGCGAGATTGAGGCGGGCCATGTGGCAACCCTGATTGTCAAAGATCTGAGCCGGTTCGGGCGGAACTACTTGCAGGTAGGTTACTACACCGAGGTGGTTTTTCCCAAGAAGGGCGTCCGCTTCATTGCCATCAACAACAGCGTGGACAGTGCGAAGCCCTCGGACAACGACTTCACACCGTTCCTGAACATCATGAACGAGTGGTACGCCAAGGACACCAGCAACAAGATCAAGGCGGTGTTCAAGGCCCGGATGAAGAAAGGAATGCGCTGCAGCGGCTCTATCCCCTATGGCTACAAGCGGACCAAAGAGGACAAGCAGCAGCTCCTGGTGGATGAACCCGCAGCCGAGGTTGTCCGAAAGATTTACCGCCTGGCCTGCCAGGGAGTTGGGACGACAGCCATTGCCGAGCAGCTGTCAGCGGAGAAGGTTCTGATTCCATCCGCCTATGCTGCCAAGTACCTTCCCGAAAATTGCAGACACAACGAAATGGCAGACCCTTATCGTTGGACGGCCACCACTGTGGGCTATATCCTGGACCGGCAGGAATACCTGGGGCATACAGTGCTGGGCAAGTCCATCTGTGAGAACTTCAAGACCAAACAGCGCCGGGCCGCTACCGCCGATGAGCTGATGATCTTTCCCAATACCCATGAGGCCATTGTGGATCAGGACACCTGGGACATTGCCCACAAGCTGCGGCTGCGGAAACGGCCCAAAGCAGCCAATGGAACCTACACCCACCGCCTGTCAGGACTGATCTACTGCGCAGACTGCGGGGCAAGAATGGGTTTCTGTGGCTCAGAAAACGAAAAACACTACGATTCATCCCACGCCTTTCAGTGCGGGAACTACCGCAGCACCACCAACCAATGCGCCTCTCACTTTGTCCGAGCTTCCGTTCTGGAAACGGTGATCCTGAAAGCAATTCAAGCTGTCAGCCGGTATGCCCTGGAAAACGAGGCGGAATTTGTGGCCGATCTCAAGAGCGTCTGGGATGAAAACAAAGCCAAAAGCGAGGATACCGGCCAGCATGAGCTGGAAGAAGCCAGAAAACGGGTAGCTGAACTGGATGCCATGATTCAGAATCTGTACGAGAGTTCCATGAAAGGTGTACTGCCGGAGCGGCAGGCCCAACGGATGATCCAGCAGTACGATGAAGAACAAATCCTTCTGGAACGCCGAATGGAGGAACTGGAAAACCAGATTCGGCAGGAGTCAGTGAAGAAGGCAGACACCGAGCGGTTTCTGGCCCTGGTCAAAAAGTACCGCGACTGTCACGAGTTGACGGACGCCATGCTCTATTCCTTCATTGACCGGGTCGAGGTACATGAAGCCACCGGGGGCCGCACCATCTACCGCAAGCAGAACATTGACATCTACTTCAACTTCATCGGCAGCTACTACCCGCCCTGCGAAACAGTCTCGGAGGAAGAACGGATTGCTGCCATTGATGCAGAACAGCTTCGCAAGAAACAGGAAAAGGGCAAGCGAGCCAGCGAACGCCAGCAGCAGAAGCTGAAAGCCCTGCGGGAGGCAGCGAAAGCCGGGGACCCGGAAGCCGTTGCAAAGTATGAAGAACATCTCCGCAAACAGAGGGAACGCAACCACAGATACCGCCAGCAGGTACAGCAAGCCAGAGCAGCCGACCCGGAATATCTCCAACAGCTGGATGAAAAGGAACGGCTCAAACAGGAAAGGCTTCTGGAGAAAGAACGCAAGCGGTCAGAGCGGTCTGCCCAGCGGGCCAAGCTGACACGGGCAGAGCTGAAAGAAAAAGCAAAAACCGACCCGGAAGCCGCTGCCAAGTGGGCCGCTCTCAAGGCCAAAGAGGCCGAGGCCCGGCAGCGGAAAAAGGAACGGGAAAAAGCCCGCATGGCAGCAGACCCAGCGTATGCCGCCATGATGGCAGAGCGCAAGGCTGAATATGAACGCACCAGGACAGCCAAACGCAAGGCCGAACACGATGCCCTGGTGGAACGGGCCAAGACTGACCCCGAAGCCGCCCGGCAGCTGGCAGAACAGCGAAAGTACCAGAGTGAGGCCGTTATAAAAAGCTACCAGAAGATGAAAGCAGCCGCAGAGGCTGGGGACCCGGAGGCCATCAAACGATACGAAGCCCACCTTGCCAAACGCAGGGAGGACTACCACAAAAAGAAAGAAAAGCAGGAGGCGATTTCAGCATGAAGCTCGAACCGAGAATCCATGACAACAGGAATGGTCTGGATTATGTCCTGACGGACAATTATTATCTTCCGGCGCTGAAGCTGCCGGCAGATAAACGCCCCATCGGCCGCTGGGGCCGATTACATAGGGAATATCTGAAAACTTACAGGCCGGTCCTTTATCAAGCGCTGCTTCTGTCCGGCAAGCTGTATACCATCCTGGCCGATCTGGATGAACAGGCCGCCGAACGGTGCCGACTGATTGTCCAGCAGATGGCCCAGGCGGAAGGCATCACTGAAGAATTGAAAGCAAGTGATCCGGTGAGCTGGGTGCAGGCCATGAACTCCGTCCGCAGCCGGGCCGAGGAGATCATCCAGGCTGAGATGATCTATGTGTGAGGAGGGCAGGACGATGATTCTGGAAGCGATTTATAGCGGGGACTTTTATCCAAGCGAAACGGTTGTACCGAAGTCTGAAAAATACCGGAACGCACTGAAAGCCTGCGAGAAGATTATGGACCGGCTGGCCGAAAAATTGAGCAAAGAAGATTACGACCTAGTAGAAGAACTCCAGGATCAGGCTTCCATTGCCCAGTGCGAGGAGAACGAGTGCCACTTCAAGGTTGGCTTCTCGGCGGGACTACTGGTCCAGCAGGAAGCCTATAAATTGATGAGCCGGTGGGACCATGAATGACTTTTGAGTTGTATATTACTTGGGTATAGGTGATTTAGCTAAATGAAGTGGTGATGATCTTTGATCATCACCACTTCTGCGTAGTAAAGCAACATTTTGATGCTACTGGATTGTCAAATCTGGAGCGGAGTGCATTAGGTGTCAAAAATATTTTATAAAACAAAATAACGTTGCAATTGCCTCAAAATGGTGATATGCTTAATAAAAAGTATAAAGCAGGAGCATTAGGCTAAAAAATGTAAGGACACTATAAGCTGTTTAAAATACTGATCAGTAGGAAAATAATCAATGATTAGTGTATTAGATGGATAAGAGTGAACTTGAATGTTATAGTTTGTAAATTTGTCAAGGCTTTATCCAGTCGATGATAAGACCACTGAAATGAAAGAGAGACGATAGAATAATGATGTCTTTTGGAAGCCAGCTTGCATCAAAGATTTATGATATTGTTTGGGGATTAGCATCTGATGCTATTTTGTCTAAAATTAAAGATGCAACTGAGCATAAAAAGATTAAAGAAAAACTGGAAAAATATCTGTCAAAAGAACTGGATAAAAACCTCTATGTTTCACGTGAAGAAGAAATTGATTTTGAGGGCCTCACTAATTATATTCGGGGAAGCTTGTTAGACGATGTTGAAGATCGGCTGTTTGGAGATGAACAGGAGCGTGAATTGGCTCGAAAAAAGATTTTGGAAAAAGCAGCAGTTTACGCCAAAGCGAAAACAAATCTCTCCACGGTACGAGCACAGAATATGGCAAATGACATTATGGAAATGTTAAAGAAATTTTGGCGTACCCAAGTTCCCAGAGAATACCGCATGATGAGTGGAGAAATAGTTGATGAAATTAACAAAAATACGACCGATCAAATACAGCAACTTTCTAAAGAAACTCTAAGTATAAAAAAGGAAATTAATGAAAAAATTGATAGTGTAGCAATACTGGGGTTGGATAATAATATTTCACTGCTAGAAAGTGGCAATATTGGCGCAGTAGAAGATAATATTAATACTTTTGCAAATGGAATTTCAACAAAACATCCTCTATCAAAGTATTTCCGATTTGAAATACATCAAAATAAGCTTGTGAGTGCTCCTATTACTCCCAAAGCGTATGAACTATATCCACCAAGAATAAATGGAATTGCAGATTTACGAATTGATGGGGTTAGTAGAGATCTTTGGTCGCCAAATATTTTTGATTATGCAAATCGACATCAATTGAATATAAATATGACTGTAAGGGATGCAGAAAAAGTTCTTGGAAAAATTAAAGACCCATCTCAAGTGGAAGCGGAGTCGATGAAAGGAAGAGAATATATTATTTCGCCAAAGCCATTTGCAGCAGCTTTTCCGTGTAGTATAGTGGGAGATGGTAAACCGGTTATTAACTATATTTTACTTCGCTTAATAGATATATCAGATGATGGAGTGTATACAATCACAAACGACGAACAAAAGGGCCGCCAATTTAAATTTGTACTTAAGTTCAATATCAAAAATAAAAAAATGGATTTCAACTTTTCCGCCACTGGTTTTGGAAATCGGGGTAGATTGGAAAGCTTGAAAGCGATAAAGGCTTTAAGACAGTGTAATGACATAGAGATTTATCGTCTGGATGAGAATAATACATTTATAGCTGGACGACTTGATAACTGGAATTATCCTGGAGAAAATTCTATAGAAGACGAAATCTCGTTTTATGAGAATGTTTTAGATATAGAAAAATTTTTCAATCTGAAGCTAAATGTTCCTAACCGAATTGCTGAAAATCAAATCAAACAGTTGGAATATATCTCCATTCTGATCCATGGTGGTGCTTATAAAACTACGTGGAAGACGCTTTTGGGTAATTATAAGATTGACAAAAATACTAAGAATAATCCGTTAGACTGGGTATATTGGGAGTATAGATTTGAGCAAGAATTAACCATAGGAATTGATTTATGGGGAAGTAAAATTGAACTGCCAATTGTAAGGACATATATTTGTGTTAAAATTGATGCCCCAGAAAGATTTGAACAAAAACTTCAAGTTTTAGATGTTGGAGATACTGTTAAAATCACATTGATCCCCGGATCTGTTGGAGATAAAGTTGAAGACCGATTGATCTCTAGATGATAATATTTTGAAGTTGTTAAAGGTATAATAGAAAGATAATTAACAGTAAAATAAGAACTGTCCATCGTGAAAAATATTAGTCTAACATAAAGTAAAAGCAATGGACAAACTGAACTTAACTTGTCAAAGAGTATGCCGGTATAGAAAAAACAGCGGAGCAAGCCAAAAAGATGAATAACAGATGAAACAGTGGCAGGGCCTTCGGTTGAAGTCCCTGCCGTTTTCAGATTATGGAGCCAACCCAAAAACAATAGCTGACCTGGTATGGTAGAATGAACGACCAAAGGTAACCGCCCCATAATTCCCCGTCTCAGCAGATCCCATCAGTATAAGAGCAGCACTTTCTAATCCTTTTAGACACAAAAAGAGCTGCCGTGTCAAGTGCGGCAGCTCGGGGTTCCAGGGATGTTGTTAAACGATTTTGGTTATAGAGGTCAAGTGAGGATTCTTTCTTCCAGGTAGTTTCTCTGTATGTAGTTGGAAAAGATCTCTATGAACAGCACAGCAGACGAGCGATTGTCCAGTGGGTATCCTGCAATTTGTACCAGTCTGGCAGGATCGTTTTTCCATGCAATGTCGGACAGCGTCCGGATATTGCTTTCGACAGACCTGGGCTGCAGATCGTATTCTTTTGCGATCACAGCGTAGATCTGCTTGTGAACAGCCTGGATACCATCCGGCTTTTCGAGGACGATTTCGATCGCCCGGATCAGCTGCGAACAGCCCGTGTAGTTGTTGGTGATGCCAAAGGGCCGCAAAAGATCGAACAGGACATTTTTCAAATTCAATGATACGCGCCTCCTTTGCAACATCCAAAGCAAGGAACCCGATATCATCATAAATTAAAAATGTCCGCAGATTGTTTTTACGTAAAAATCCGTTTCAATGCGTTGAAATGTACAGATGGCATATAAAAAGAGCTCCCTTTCAGGAGCCCGGAAGTTCTCATTGCTTGATTTTACAATAGCCTGGCAAGTCTGGCGACCAGGGCAATAGAGGCAGAAGCTGTTCTTCCGCAGGGTCAGGGCCCAGTTTGGGCAATTCCTGCAATAGAAACATGAGATAGCCGAACGGGTCAAGACCGTTGCGTTTTGCGGTCTCGATCACGCTGAAACATAGGGCACTGGCATCCGCACCTTTGGCGGTATCGCAGAACAGAAAATTCCTGCGTGCCATGACAAAGGGCTTGACCGTCCGCTCTGCAAGGTTATTGGTCAGCTCCAGCCGGCCGTTCAGGAGCACTGCATCCAGAGCCTGCTTTTGATTCAGCGAGTAGTTTTGAGCCTTGTAAAGGGCTGTTCCCTCTGCCGCTTCAAAGCTGGCCAGATATTCCCAATACTGGTCCAGTATTGGCTTGAGTTTTTCGCTGCGGAGCCTGCGGCGCTCTTCCGGCGCTGTGTCTTCCCAGGTTTGTTCCAGCTGGAACATCTGCTCAATAAGCTGGAACGCAGTTTCAGACTTGCTGCCAGCTACGGGTTTGCCATCCACAAAACAGTCTACCCATTTGCGCCGGGCATGGGCCCAGCAGCCCACATGGGTCACACGGTCCAGACAATGGTAACCTGAATAGCCGTCGGTCTGCAGGTAGCCGGAGAAATCTCCTAACATCTCTTTGGCTACCTGCCCTTTACGGCTCGGATGGTACTGGTACAGTGCGATCTTCTTTTCCGGCGAACAGTAGACCCACATCTGGGACATCTGTTTGGATTCACGCCCATCTTCCTTGAGGACGTGACATCTGGTTTCGTCGGCGTTTACAATGCTCTGCTGCAGCATCTCTTTGCGCAGCAGGTTCCACAGCGGTATAAACCACCTGGAACTTCGGATGATCCAGTTGGCCATGGTGCTGCGCCGCAGCTCCACACCCTGGCCTTTCCAATATTGCTCCTGCCGGTAGAGCGGAACGCCTTTCTCGAATTTTTCCTGCATGACATATGCCACGGTGGAAGGAGCCGCCATGCTCTTTTTCATGACCGGCACAGGAGCCTGGGCCTGCAGAATGTAGCTCTCTCCCGTTTCCTGTTCGCAATGGACACACTTATAGCTTGCCGCATAGTAGTCCACTACCGACACCTGAGCCGGAATAATAATGAGTTCGGAACGCAGGTATTTCTCCCCGATCCTCACCATCTTATTGCCGCATCTGGCGCAGAGCTGCTGGTCTTCCGGAAGCTCGCAGAGCACCTTCTTGTGCTCCAGTCCCTCGGTCAGCTCGGCTTTGGTACGTTTTTCTTTACGGGTGTGCGCCTTGACCGGTGTCGTTTTTCCAGGTTCCGGTGCGCCGGCGTCGCTGCAAGTCTCTGCCTCATTGAAGAAATCCAGCTGCTCTCCGTCTACATATTGGACCTTCTCGCTGGACCGCCCAAATGTCCGCCTGCGCAGATTCACCAGCTGCTCATTCAGAGACTGCATTTTCAGCAGCTGGTTCTTCTGCTGCTGGTTCTCTTCCCGCAATGCTGCAACCTCTGTTTCCAACGCCTCTATTTTTTCTACTCTGGTCTCAAGGGAGCGGATGTAGGCGGCAACTTCCGGTGAAAGCCTGCTTGTGTCAAACCCTGTCATTTCTGTCTTCCTCCACTCCCTTGTTTCTTGTTCCCATTATACAGCACGGCCCCGAAAAAAGCTACAAAACCAGCTCTTTTCAGGGCCTTTGCAGGTGTAAATTTTTCCTGTGAAAAACAGGCGTTCTTTAGTCAGAATATTCCGCAAAAATGGACTGCTGTGTGGAAAGTCAGACCAGGGCTTTTGGTTTGCCGGGTTTTATTGCTTTGGGCTGCTCGATGCTCAATCCCTGCATGAGCCAGGTGAACTGCTCCCAGGTCAGCTGCCTGACCTCCTGCGCATTCCGCGGCCACTGGTACCGGCCGTTGTCCAGCCGCTTGTACAGCAGAACAAATCCGTCCGGTTCCCACAGCAATGCTTTCAGCCGGTCGCAGCGCTTGCCGCAGAACAGGAATAAACTGCTGGCATATGGGTCCAGCTTGAAATGTTGCTGGATGAAGGGGACCAGACTATTCAGTCCCTTCCGCATATCTGTATACCCGCAGACGATGTAGACGTTCTTTGCCTGCCGGATGTCTCCCAACATCTCAGACCAGTCCTTTCACCAGGCTGGCCAGATAGCTTGCCGGCGTATCCTTTGGCAGATGGATATGGATGCTCCCGGTGCTGATCTCGATCCCTTCTCCACAAACCGCAGATGCAGAATTCGCAGGAAGTGTTTCTGCACTCTGCCGCGAAACCTGTTCCGGAAGTTCCACCTGTACCGGTACGATCTCCTGCGCTGCCAGAATTTCCCCGGCCAGTTCTTCCCGAAGCTGCCTTTGCCAACGCATGAAGGTCGAATATTTGACACCGTTCTCCCTGCACCATTCCCGTTTGCTTTTTCCACTCCGGGCGCATTGCTGCACAAACTGCAGGTATCTCTGCTTTTTCAAGTTCTCATATTCGTTTCCCATTTTTCCGCTCCCGTTGTGAGACTTATGAGACTCCTGAGATTTTTGAGACTTCCGGCACTTCTTAGACTTCTGAGACCTCTAATCTCATTTGTCTCTTTTTCTTATTCTCTCACTTCTTCCGCCGCTTTGCTAGACGGGGGATTATGGGGCGGTTACGTTTTAATCATCTACGCAAGGAATATTAAGACGTACCTTTAAGCACTCGGAACAATTAGAGGCCGGATTAACCTCTAAAACTTTACAGGAATAGGTCGATCCAGAAGAAAGCCTCTTCAGGATAGGTTCATTATAATATCTTGGGACATATCCAATTTTTTCACCGCTTTCTGTAATTACAAGAATGGCGTTATGATCCTTTTCGTTGTCTGGCTCAGGGAGGAAGAACAAATTGTCTCCATATTTGACAGGTGGAAGGCAAGCGCACTGTTTTCCCTCACATTTAGCTACATGACGAATCCCCATGACATAGAAATCTCGTTGAACAGTTTCGTCATCAGGAAAGATTGGCCATACAAATTCATAGGTATCAATAGGAAGTTTCCCGCTATTCTTTTTAAGAAGCTCATATGGGTCATAGGAAGAAAGTCTGTATTTATCAAGGATATTTTTAATGTCTCTCCGCTTTGGATCCGGCAATCTACTCGAGAAAACAGGAAACATCACTTCGCTCTTATATACTTTTTCTTTATCGGGGAATGGCTCTAATCCTCCCCACCCATTTTCCATAGCAAGTTCGCTTTCCTCGCAGTACCAAAATTCGTAATCCTTTTCATGAGACAATTTTCCAACGATAAAATTTTGCCTTGTTGTTGGGTCCTTCCAAATCAAATATAAAAAATCTTTTTTATCAGTTGCAGGCATTCAGCTTTCCCCCATTATCAAATTTTTGAGGATTTCAAGTTTTCGTTTCAGAAATCTACGAATCAATTCATTTTTTCTTGAATCCAAGATGTCTGGTTGATACCGATCCATCAAATCGTCAATCTTACTAGCATTTAATTTATTGATGAATCTAGCACCTATGTCATATGTTTTTGGATACGTCTTCAATAAATATCTAACTACATCAGAATGCTTTGGCTTCTGTCTAGAGATGCTATCAACTCTTATGATTGATTTCGACTTAGAATCAGCAAGTGAATCAAATTGTCGTTTATCTTTTCCGAGCAATCCATTGAGTTGATCATCATTCACATAACAACATAAGGATGAACCATTATCATATAATGGACATCTTCCAACATTAACTAATGGCTCATCTTCAAATATAGAAACTAATATAGCCCAATTACTTTGATGCCGATCAGCATTTCCTATCAAAAAGTCAAACAGCATCATCTCTATCCACGGCTCTTTATTAACCCAGCCTTCTGTTGAATGAAATATATGTTCAATGGAATAATATTTCTTCGTCGATATATCTACCATTATATTTGCATCGTAATTCGGAAATGAACGCGACACAAAATTGATTCCTTCAAGAATAAGTTCATTTGGCTTGTTAATCTGGTAGCTCATGCTACCAATACGTCCGTTACGTATACCAATATCAACATCGGCAGTAGCTACGCCTAAAATATTTCCAATCTGATGCGCCAAGTGCTCCGATATGTGTTCGGTTGTTTCACGGCCAGTTGACGGATCCGTTTTAGGGTACTTAAAAAGACCTACCCTGCCATTATCATCTTCTAGCCAGATTTTTTCGCTGCGGCCGCTTCCTTCAGATGCGCCTTCATATTCATGCCACCCGCTGAAATCTTTTACAATAATCACTCTTCTTATAGCCCCGTGTGACGCTTGCGCATCAATTCTCCATAAAATTGTTTGTTTTGTCTATTTACATTCATTTAGTCATTGATTCTATTGTACATATTATATCATTTTGTGCCGCCTAACCTCAAGAGAACGCCACAAAAAACTCGCCAAACAAATGCCTGTCAATTTGTGCAAAACATAGAAAGCCCCTGGATTCCATCTCTCCCGAATCGCGGGAGGATGTACTACCAGGGGCAAGTTTAGAAGGGATGGATTATGGCATCCCACGAGGCGGCGCATATCAATCACGCTAGGAGACCACCTGCACAAACGGAGTTTGGGTCCGCTTTTTTCATTCCCTTTCCAGGGCTACAATATCATGTATATAAGAATCGTTCTACATTTTTCGGAGATTTCAGATTTAATTATTAAAATTTGATTGTATTGTACATAAAAAGCTTTCAAATGTTTCTTTGGAATAAGTGCGTACATTTTTGAAATATATTTTTTTATATCGCTCCAAGTCAAAGCGTATAAGTTCTCCTCCAGCTTTGGACATAAAGTAACCCCCTATATCAATTCTGGATGGAGACTCCTGCATCTTTCCCTTTTTCACTTGATTTGGAAGAGGATTCTTTTCAATATTATAGACTATCATAAGCTCTATGTTCTTCCGAGAAAAACTAAGATTTTTATTTATGAGATCCAAAAAAATCATTAAACTATCACGAGCTTTATCCTTTACATTCCGGTTGTTAACTTTTCCATTTTTAAACTCAATAAAAATGATATGGTCTCTCCAGCACATAATGCAGTCCACAGAAGTTACAACATTTTCTGAAAGCTGAAGATTGTTTGTGTAGGATCTTTTCACCAAATCAAAATTTATAACTTCCAATTCAGAGTCCGTCATATAGGTTTTAGTCTCAAAATCCAAAGACGCTTCCTTCATCGACGTCTTATTTTCAGCAAGAAATGGTATTGTATCCAAATTTAACATAACCGTCCTCCTTCATTTTCCAAGTCTTGCAAAGGTCTTGCTAATTTACTATAAATCGCTTCAATATTATTTGTTACATCATTAATAAAGCCGATCCCATCTTGGGAAGAAGAAAGGTAATATTTACATTTGTCATCAATACCATATTTAGCTGAATATACTTCAATAGCGTTTAAAAAATACGGACTATGTGTATTCATTAAAATGTGGATGCCAAATTCTTTTTGAATCAAAACAATTATTTCTGCAAAAAGAAGTTGCCATTCCGGATGCAAATGAATTTCTGGTTCATCCAGAATAATAGTTCCATTACTTTCAATTGTTCCATTTTCAATTAGCGTTTTGAGAATCACAAAAGTTTTGAGACCAGTGGACAGATTGCGAACATTTAAAACTTTATCACTACCTTCTTTTTTATATCCAAATCCAGCTCTCTTGTCTCGAACAACATTTCCACTACATACTGAAAGTAATTTATCATAAATGCTGTCCAGTTTATCTCTTATAAGGATTTCCTCAAATACGTTTCCGTCTGATTTTAAATAAAATAGTTTTGTTTTTAAATGTTCCTGATGATTCAAGTACTTGTTTGAAAAAAAGCGAGGATTTCTATGCAAAAAAATATTAGGATCGTCAATCACAAATGGATCATCTATATAAATCGTCTCTGTATGAAGAGATAAATTTGCAGGATTTTGAATGTTAACGGTCCCTTCATCATCAATATTGACATTTATGCAATCATTTTTTATCCAAAGTTGAATTTCTCCAGAATCTTCTGAAAAAATATTACAAACTTGATCATTAAATTCCGCACTAAGTTTTTTTTCGAGAACGGATTCAAGAAAAGTCGAATCAGAAATATTTAATATTTCACTAAGATGAGCAATGGGTTCTTCGACCTCTTTTTCGCCGGCCAACTGCACATTTTCACCACTATTCTGTTCCAGCAGTTCGAAAATTTTATCTTTCAACATCGAAGAGTTCATGCTTCTATATTTTTCTGGATTTGAGGCAATAGTTTCAGCAACCACATTTGTATTGGCTATAAATCGGAAAGTTCTCCTACTTGTATTTATATACATACGATCTAGAGTGTCCTCTATAATTTCAGCTCGTTCATTTTGAATCTGTTTTTGAATATTAAAAAAACTATTAAAGACAGCAAAAAGAGCACGTCCAACGGTGCTTTTTCCAGTATTATTTTCACCTGCTATTACTGTAATACCGTTGATTTCAACAGAAGCATCGCCTATTTTTCCAATATTTTTCAAAGTGAGCTTCATAATATATTCTCCATTTTTATTGTCAAAGAATTTCGGTCGTTAAAAGACAAAACGTTTTAACAAATCAAACAATTGTATATACTCGTAGTCGCTTATCTAATCTATAATCTTTGTCGTCAGTAATGATATTCACTCTATTGTTTGCAGCCAAGTCATTCGCCACAATGTAATCTATGGGATCATAAGCATGATTACGGAACCCGTTCACAAATCCATCCGTAATTTGCTTTGTAATACTCACATCGTATACGTTGTGACAACTTTGGCAAATTGCTCTATAAACATTATCAGTTTTAGCTGCAACATAACCCCTTAGAGTGGAATCGTTTCTAAATTGTTTTTTAGTCAAGCCATCGTTTGGATGATTTCTTTTGTATTGACTATATTCCGTTTTTTCGATATAGTTAAGAACTTCTTGAACATATGCGGCAGATGTGCTAATATCATTCCCGTTACTTAAAAGGTCGGAGATAAAATTTGAATATTTTGACACCTTAACATAGTCTCTTTTATTTAGTGGATAACCAGCATACAAATAAGACAATATATTGGCGTCAAGTATAAATATCTCATTCTGTGATATTAGAGAGACATTGACATTTGCAATATCATATACCGCCATTTAAGATGCCTCCCGTCCTAATTATAAATCTTCCATCGTTTCCGAAGCAATGGCAGCGGCTTCGTCTCTCTGTTCCTCAGTAAGACTTGAATAAAATTCCGCATTGCTGAGAGAATGGCCATAGGTGGTTTTGCCTACCTCCGATAGATTGATAAGAGAAAATCGTCTGTTATATTCATCGATCCCAAGCGATACAACATACTTTGTTATCGCATTATTAAAAAAGATCGTAGTAAAAAAACGGATACCATCAAAATCCAGAACTATCTTGTCATTCTTTTTTAGTTCTTCTTCAATGTGAGGAACTATTTTATTAGCATCATCCATAGAAAAAGCATTTTTTATATAATCAGCTACTCGGATCATAACAAATTTCCTCCTAAGATTGAACTGGGACCGAAAATAGATCCATTTCAAACAATGTTCCATAGAACGTATTTTTTAGCTTAAAATACTTTTCTTCTCCATGATTCAGCACATATAATGCTTTACCCGAGCATATACGTATTACTCCACCATTTGATATTGCAAAAGATCGAAGAAGATCAAGGCCTACGCCTCGTGGTATACCTTCCACTTCGTTTGTAGAGGTTCCTTTTTTCAATGCCCATTTGATTGCGTCAGCATCGCTTATTTTAAACTCGCCTTTACTTTCAAAAAAAGCATTGACATTTCCAGGAATTCCAACGCCATTATCATAGCACGAAAAACAATACTTATTCTTTTGATTTTTGAAGTATTTCCCTCCAACAACAATATTAGCCTTTGCGTGTTCAAGAGCATTTTGATACATTTCTCCGACCATCGAAACGAGTGTTTCTTCCATATCTGGAGAAAGCTCGAGAGGGACTTCCATTCTTATATCTTGCACAAACGGGATAATATCATCAGATGCTTCAATCTTCTTGAAAGCCGGTTGTTTCAAAAGATCTTCTGTTCCAATTTTATAGGCTTCTTTTGACCTATTATCGTTTTTATAAAAGTCTATGACATTGATTTGTGCCAGCAATTTGTAAATCTTAGAAGGTACAAGAATTTGAACCACTTTACCTTGAGATTTTCCGTAAAGCGGGAGGCAACCAAGTAGAAAAACAAAAGTAAGGCCTATTCTTCCCTGACTTGCTATGATAATTCTGACCGCACTGTCCTCGGAATCCTTAATTTGTTCTTGTAAACGCGCAATTCTGTCAAAAGCGGATGCGCCTTTGCATAAGGACCCCGTGAATTTTATTGTGTTCACGCTATCTTACCTGCCATCTTCATAACAATCCGCACGATTTTGCGTCTATTGATACAAAAGCAAATAATCTGCCATCATATACTTATATATACCACATTTCCAAAAAATAGGAAAGCTCCACGGCAATAATTTGACGTTTTCTACAAAATAAGTATGTTTTTGAAGGCAAAATGACAAAGAATCCGACAGTACAAGGCCGCAAGGTACTACATACATCTTACTCTCTACTCATTCCGAACTTTGCCGAAAACAAAAATCGCCCCCACCCTGCCGGGTCCAATGCGGCAAGGTGGGGGCTATATAGTGTGCCGCGCTAAGGAGGCCACGCGGCGGGGATGGCTTAGGCTGCGATCCGCTTCTGCCGGCGGACCTCGGCTTCAATCTTGGTCTCAAGGTAGGCGTTCATATCGCCGGAGACCTCGGTAATATAATCTTTGGCGGCTTGGCTCAGCAAGGCCACGCAGGAAGCCGCTGCCCGTTTGAGAGCTTCCTTCTGCGCGGCTTCATCAAACGCGCCAATAGCTTTAAGGGCATCCACATAGGTCTGGGATGTAGCCTCCACGACATCGGCCACAACGCTAGCAATCTCCAGCAGAATCTCGTTGGTCGTCTTGGACGCCGCAATCTCGCGGATACTTTTGGCAACAATACCGCCCACGCCGGCCACAGCGGCGCAGAACACGGTCAGGATGATGGTATCCATGTGCAAATAAACCTCCTATCGTTTGTTGGCTTTGTTGAGGCGCATCGTATCGTCTGCCTCAATGGCCTCTGGCGTCCAGGAATTGTTCTTCCAGTACGCCCAGAGAGATGCGGCCGCCGTGAGACCAGTTGCAATCCAGACCTCAGCTTCTCCAAGGTCAAAGGGAAGCGGCGAGTGGCCGGTCATCACGAGCACCTGATTCACAAGGGTGAGAATCAGACAGATCAGGCGGGCAACGGTGCCTGCCGAGGGCTTCTTGTTTTCCATAAAAAATCATCACCTCGATTCGGTTGGCACATACGACGAAACGAACTGCCGCGGCGGAACATTCTCCATCTCGATGACGGTCAGCCTTTCCATAGCTGGAATGATCTCGCTGTGGACGTACCCGTCCCCTCCCCTGGCCTCATAGCTTTCGACCAGGCCAAAGAAGGCGTCGTATTCAATCCGGGTCAGAGATTTGGATGGGTTCTTGACCGGATCGGTGTAATACCTGTATGCGTTTACAATTTCATTTTTGAGTTCCGAGAGCTTCTCCTTCTTTTGGATGCCTTCGGTAGCCTCCAGACGAGCGTCGAGCTTGTCCAGGCGGCTATTGATTGATTCAATCTGTTTGTTGAGCTTTTCCTGGATTTTCCGGCTCTGCTCACGATACTTAGGATACTCATTGATTGCATTCAAAGCCTCGCGGAGCTGCTCAGAGCGTTCTTTCTCCCGTTCGTCCCTCTCCTGTTTACTGGCGTATCTTTTATCCAGATATTTTTTCAGCTCGCAAAAGGACTTCCACAGAAAAACAAGCGCGCCCGCTGCAATAATGAGCTGCGATACCGTGACATCGCCGAACACAGATTCAAACTGCTCTACTCCCGACATCCCATCCCCCCTTCCCTGCACGCGGGTTACTTACCGTAGCCGTTCAGCCCGGCTTTGCGGATGATGGACGGGTAGTCCTTGTAAGCCACGTCGCAGTCCAGCTTGTTGCCGAAACCGGCAATGCGGAGCGCGTTCTTGCTGGAATACTGCCAGATGCCGTTCTCCACAACCTCGGTGTCGGACGAGGTGTAGGCCGCCTCCCACTTGTCGTAGTCGGTCAATTCGGACAGGTCCGTATAGTTCAGGAAGAAATCGCGGCTGCAATACAGGACTGCGTAGTAGCCCTCGTGCTCCAGGACTTCCAGAGCCGCCTGAATCATGGAGGTATTGGTCGCCCGGACTTCCTCAATGGGACGCTTTTTGTCCGGGTCGGCAGTTTCCTCGCCGGTGTTGAACGGCTCGTACTCCATGTCGAAAACAATCGGGTAGTCAAACTTGTGGCCCTTGAGCTGGTCCACGACGTCGTGGGCCGTCTGCATGACTGCCGCAACGCTCTCGTCGTAGCAGTAGAAATAGACGCCCACCGGGACGCCGTTTGCCTCGCACCCGGCCAGGTTATTCTCCCACTGACTATCCAGAGACAAGCCGCCCTTTCCGTCAAGGTTGGAACGGCCTACCCGCAGGAACGCAAAGCCGGGATTTTTGCCGCCGTTCACCCGACGCAGCTCGCTGGCCGTTTTCTGCCAGTCGATGACGCCCTGATGATACGACACGTCGATGCCATATACTTTGGTGCTCATATTAATATCCCCTTTCGGAGTTCATACAAAATAATGGGGAGGGCCGAAACCCTCCCCACGGTTCCCAACGTCCTTAGACGTTGACTTCCAGATCCACCAGCAGCTGGCGGACATCCTCGCGGATGAGCGCGGGGACCTGCTCAAGGGTCTTCTTGCCCTTGACGATCAGGGTTGCATACACAACAGCCATGACTTGCACCTCCTTTCGCAGCAGGATTCTAAGCAAAAACTCGCGGATCAGACTCATACGTCATCACCCGCGAGCAGCGCTTGCACATCAGCCCGAATCACCTCGGGCACCTGTTCCAGAGTCTTGAGACCCTTGCGGATCAGCTCGGCATATACCTTGACCATTACAATGCACCTCCCAGAGCAAGCTCGTAGACCTCACAGAGGCCCATCTGCGTGTCGGTCATCTGCGCTTCCAGGCTGGCGATCTTGTCCACGAACGCGCCGTCGTTGACCGCGGCCACGATCTTCTCAAGCTGGGCCGTGGAGGACGCCAGCACAGCGTCCATCCCGGCGTCCAGGTCTTCGGGCAGATCATCGCCATACGCAATGCCGGCCAGGACGTTCTTGTCCGTCTCGCGCTTGATCCACTTCTTGAGATAGCTGCAATAGGCGAGCTGCCGGTCGATGAACATCCGGGCCGCCGCGTAGATGGTGACGATATCCTCTGCGGGATAGATCGCCATGTCGCCGCCGTCCTCCTTGTACTGGCACTCGGTCGCGCCCAGCGTCACCTCCTGAAACTTGGAGTTGATGTTCTGCTGGTCCTCCAGCGACAGCGAAAAGTGCTTGGTGCCGCTGGTCAGCTCCACGTCGATGCCGGCATAAATCAGCGCCTCGCAGGTGCTGTTTGCCATCTCGACCTTCTTCTCTGCCAGGGTCTTGAGGTCGGTTTTCTTCCACTTCAGTGCCATGCGGTATCCCTCCCTTACTGGAACGCGCCGGACACGCCGGTGATGTAGCCGGCGGCGTCGGAGCTGCCGCGCTCGGCCTCGATCTTGAAGTTGAAGGCGGCGCCATTGGTGTTCTCGTGGTTCTCGAACACGATGTTGGCGCCGCTCTTGACCTCTGCGGTGCAGTCCTGCCACACCGGCTCGGTATCGTTGCCGTTGTTGGTCACCTTGACGCTGTACTCAGCATCGGCAGGGATGTTGCCGGTGACGGCCAGCCGGGCCACCGTGATGTCACCCTCGACGGCCATGGGCGTCTCCAGGGTGATGGTTGCGGCATGGACGGCCTTGGTGAAGGTGGCGGTGAAGGCAGCCGTCTCGGTTCCGTCGCTCACCTCGATGGTGATAGTATGCTGGCCGTTCAGGATTTTCTGGAACTCTGCCGCCGTGCTGGCCGCCTCGAAGGTGAGGGCCGTCCCGCTGGTGATGCTGTTACGGGTTTTGGTGGTGACCCCATCCAGCTTCTCGGTGACGGTCAGGCTGTCGCCGTCCTCATCGGACGGCGTATAGTTGAAGCTGAAGGCTGCGTTCTTCTCCCCCAGGTCCACGCCGGAGGTGCCGCTCTCGCTGGTGACGGTGGGGGCTGCGTTGGTCGAGACCGTACCATCGTCAGAGACCGAGAGTGTAGAGGGAAGTACAAAAGCGGGGCGCACGCCGTCGGTGCCGTAGTAGCCCCAGTGGCGGTAGCGGCCGTCCGAGTCGACGTACCAGACGCCGTTGGAGTCGCCCGTGCTCGGCGAGCGGGTCCACCAGCCGGTGGCCGAACCGTTGTACTTCGCAATGCGCTTGTTGTTGGCTGCCGAGCCGGTGCCGGCGGTGAAGTAGTCAAGCTTCGCGCCGTCCTGTGGGAAATAAGAGTTGTCGCTCTTGGTCCAGCCCAGCTCATAGCCGGATAACAGGAAGATTTTGCAGCTCAGGCCGTTGGCGCCGGACGCCACCGAACCGCTGCTGCCCGTGCCATTGTGGTACGGGATCTTTACCTGCTTGATGGCCTCCCGGATATTCGCATCGAACAGATTCAGGAAGGTGCCGTTCAACCAGCTGTGAATGTCCGAATTTTTGTAGTCGTTGTTGGACCCGTCCCACTGCCTTGTGGAATGGATGTCCTGCATCAGCACCCAAGTGCCGTCGCAGCTGTCATCGTACAGGCTGGACGGCTTGCCCTGGTGCACAACGATGCAGTTCTTCGGACTGCCGTTCAGGTTCAGTTTGAGGACCGAGCCGACGGCCTTGGTGCCGAGTTTCACATTTGCCATGATGTGTCCTCCTTCGGTTGATTTGGGGCATAATAAACGCGGGTGGAGACCGTTGGCTCCTCCCGCGTTTTCTCTGCCACCATGCGTTGTTGTTTCAGCTGGCGCTTGTAGGTCACCATGCGGGTTGCGTTGATCTTACGGCGCGGCTTCACTTCCTCGCCTATGATCTCGCTCACCTTTTTGGCATACTTCTCGCGCAGCTTATAGGTATCTCCATGGGCCGCCCAGGCGTCCCATGCCTCGAAACGCTCAATGATCTTCTCTTTGCTGATCTCCCCTTTTGGGTATGCCGCCCTCCATTCCTTGACTCTGGACCTGATCCGCTTGATGCCGTCGCGGCGCAACTTCTGCACCACCTTGCCGGTATCGGTCAGATAGGTATGGAACCCTATAAAGTCAATGCCGTTCCGCAGCGGGAAGATGGCCGTTTTCTCGTTCAGCTCCAGTTTGGCCCGCGCCATGTAGTCCCGGCTGGCATCCAGAGCCGCTCGGGCTTCTTTCTTGGTGCGGAAGATCATGTAGAAGTCATCCATGTACCGGCCATAGGCTTCGGGCCTGTACTGTTCTTGCACGGCGTGGTCAAACTCGTCCAGGTAGAGAAGCGCCAGCAGCTGGCTGGTCTGGTAGCCCAGCGGCAAGCCCTCGGACGTGTCGATATAGACGCAGAGCAGTTCGTATATCCGCACGTCCACCCGGTGCCTGACGCATACCAACTTGAGCTTTTCTTTCAGGCGTTCGTGGTCGATGCTGGCAAAGAAATGCCGCACGTCCCCTTTCATCACCCATCCGTCGGCGCTCCCATGCCGCCGGTAATACCTGTTCATGTTCTGTTTCAGGTACATCAGCCCGTCATGGGTGCCCTTGTCCAGCTGGCTTGCGTGGTTGCCCCGGATGAAGCTGTGGGTCAGCACGCTGTACAGCTCATTGTCTACCAGTGCATGGAGCACCACCTTGTCTACAAAGGCAGGCGCCTGCACGAGCCGCTTTTTCGGCTCAAAGACATAGAAGGTGTGGAACGCTCCCGGCCTGTAGCTGCCATCCAGCAAGATGCGGGACAGTTTTTCGGTACAGGCCAGAGCGTTTGCCTCATACTCAGCGCAGCCGCTTTTCTTCCGCTTGCCCTGCCGGGCGTGCAGGTAAGCGTCATACAACACCTCAAAAGAGCAGATTTCTTCAAAGTTCATTGAGCGGTGATCGTCTTCCTCCGGGCAGGGTGTAGAGGGAACTCCCACCCGGCTGTTACCCTAGCGCCGGTCCGTTTCCCTCCCGGCAGCCCATTGCATCCCGTAGGATGGCGGGCCTCGGCGCGATGTATTGATCGCCCGGCAGATACCGGGCGACAGGATACGGCCCCCTTTGATGAGATGGCGCACTGTTTTCGCCTTTCGGTTACTCATTCTCGCTGCCCATCAGAGCGGGGCGCACGCCGTTGGTGTTGTTGTAGTTCCAGTTGTTGTAGTTGCCGTCCGAGTTGACGTTCCAGACGTTGTTGGAGTTGTTCGTGTTCGGCGAGCGGGTCCACCAGTTGGTGGCCGAAAAACGGGCCGTACCCTAACAAAAGCGGGGCCTCCCCCGCCTTCATCCATCGTTTGCCAGTGCGCGCCGGACGATCGCTTCTATGCGGGCGTCCTCTGCCGCCCGCCTTTCAGCCTCCGGCTTGCGGGCCATCTCCTGGCTTTTCTTTTTCCAGGCAATAGCCATATATTTCACATCCGTGACCATCTTTGTCCAGACGCCTGCTTTCTTTACGTCGATGATCTTCTCATCGAGGCAGAGCTGAATATATTCCAGCAGAAGTGTGCAGTCGTCCAACACATCGTTGATCTTTCGGATGCGGGCCCTTGGCTCGGCAGCAAAGTTCTGATTGTTGGCCGAGAGGATATTGCGCAGGATGCTTTTTGCGATCTGCCGCATATCCTCTCCATAAAGCCGGAAATTGGCTTTGGTGAAGCCTTCCTTCCCGGTCCGGTCTATGACTTGCACCGCCTCGTTACACACGGCCCTGATCTGTCTGACATCATCCAGCTGGGCGATTTTGTGGAAGATGGCCCGCGCATCCCTGCGGCTGATGTCATCGCTCACGATCTTGGTTGCGTGCTTGGTGTATTTCAGCAGCTCCCGTGCCTTGTTCCCCAGCAGGAAGTCTTTGTTATCCGCCATGCTCGCACCTCCATCCTTCCGGGCATCTGCCAGTCAGCACAGCCTCCAGCGCCTCGGGTGGGCCTGTGTAGATACAGCGGTCAGGCAGTACCCGCAGAACAGCGTGTTCGCCGGAGCGGGTACGCCCGAACACCACGATGATGTCATCTCTGCCGCCGGATACCCCGCACGGAGGTTCCAGTGCCTCAAAGAGGTTGCAGACGATGCACGACAGCTCGGCGGCCGGGCGCGAAAACTCGATCCGTTCCGTCATATCAGAACTCGATGCGGGCCTGCGCCTGATTCCAGACGCCGGAAACCGTCACGTCGTCCAGCGTCACGAATGTGACGGTGAACGGGTTGCCGTTGACCTCGGTGCCGAACTTGAGGTTGATCGCCTCCACCTCTGTCTCCACCTCGGCCAGCCGGGCCAGAATGGCCGGGTGCGCCGTGGGGCTGCTGTTGTGGGCGCTCACCGCGCCGGCGGTCTTCTGGTCCGCCTGAGCCTTGGTGTAGGCGTCCACTTCCCACCGCTGGCTCTCGGTAAGCTCGCCGCTGGCGTTCAGTGTGGCAAGCCCGCCGGGTACGCCCACATTTTCATTGGTCAGGTAGTTGTTGTTCTCACTCTGCGCCTGGCCAACATTTACAGTGCCATATGCCATTTAAGATTCACTCCCTTCCGGTTCCGGTGCCACATATCCTTTTGTGATGACGTATTCTGCCGCCAGGGCCTCCGCCGGCGCACTCACTGCACGCAGCCGGATCACGCCGGCCAGCGTCTCGCTGGTCGTGCAGAGACCGCAGGCAATGGCGGCCGGCTGGCTGCCGGGCGCGATGCGCACGTCGGCGATGTCCACCGGCGCCAGACCGGACACCGAAATGTCGCAGTACAGCGGATACGCTGCGTCCTCCGCCTCATCCGTCTGCCAGCCCGTAGCCGGGATAGAGACGGCGACGGCCTGCGGCTTGTCCAGTTTTACCGCGTCCACCTCCTCAAACAGCTCCGTCGTGGCCTGCGCCAACTCCGAAATATGAGACGCCGTATAAGACTTTGCCTTTTGAAGCGCAGTCTTGATTTGTGATGTAAGGGTCAGCCCCATGGTCTGTTCACCTCCTGTTTTAGTGGACAGGCTCCCAAACCCACCCGCCCGCCTGTCCTTTTTGGTTTTATCAGGTGGTGGGGAAGACCTCGTTCAGCATCTCGGTCACCTCACCGTCCGTGGCGACAACCATGCCCTCCAGCTTAGCGAAGTGCTCCTTGGACATCAGACCATCAGCCTCAGCAGTGGCCTTCTGGTAGGTGGTGTCCTGTCCGGGGATGCCCAGACCAGTAATGTCCTCCTTGGTAACGGCGGTCACGTCGGTAACGTGGCCCTGGTTGTCTACGGTGACCTTGTAGAAGCCCTCAGACTGCGCGGTGTGCGAGGGGTGGACGTATTTGTTTGCGCCTTCTGCGATGCCGGCCAGCTTGCTCTTCTCGGCGTCGGTGTAGTTGTTGTCCGACAGCACCTTGTCGCCGTCCTTCTGGACGTAGTTGGACAGGTCCACGGTGGTGTCGTCCAGCAGCACCATCTCGTTGTCCACCTTGGCGTAGATGTCGTAGTGGCTGGTCTCGTCGTTCATAACGAGGTACAGGATGTTGGTCTGAGCGGACTCAGCTTCCGGCACCGCACCGACCTTCTGGAAGCTGGCGTGGCCGGAAGCGGCGATGGCCTGCTGGATGGCAGTAGTCACCTGAGAACTGGTCTGGTACTGGGCATCATTGGTCAGCTGGCTGACATTGGTGGGGATTTTCGCCTTAACGGCAGCGATTTCCGCCTGGGCCTTGATGGCAAGGTCCTTCAGGTGGCCGAGATTCATGAGTTTGGTTTCAGTGTAAGCCATAGTTCATATCCTCCTATCGTTTGTGTGTATTATCAGCCCTCGGCATCATTCGTGCCGAAGACCTCATTGAGCATCTCCGTGACCTCTGCGTCGGATGCAATCTGTGTAGCCAGAACGGCCTCCACATTGCCCTCAAAGTCGCCGGAAGCCAATGCCTCCAGGTCGCCCGCCGTGTTCTTGATCTGGTAGATGGTGGCGGTGCCGTCCACCACCACGGCGATCACCTGGCCGACGTAGGCCAGGGGGCTGGTCTGGGCATAGGTCTGCGCATCAGACAGGGAGCTGTACACCGAGGACTTGTCCAGCGGGAAGCTGTCCTGCCGGGAGAAGGCCATGGGGAACTCCATAAAGGGGAAGCTGCCGGTCGTGTTATTGATAGCCATACTTCATTCCCTCCTCTCAACCCAGCGTGACCTTCAGGGTCGCGGTATTCTCATACGGGACGGCGGGTTCAAACACCCACACCTTGTAGGACTTGGCGGTGTAGCCCTCCGCACCCTCGACATCGACAGTAGACTGCACGAATGTCGAGGTAACGTCGGCGTTCATGGCGCTCTCATTGATAACTTTGGTCACGCCCGTCTTGGTAGCGTCGCAGGCGATAGCCACGCGCTGGGCGCCAGCCGGTACGTTGATGGTCAGGGTGCCAGCCGCATACGCCTTTCCGGTGGGGGTCAGGGCGCGGATAGCCGCGCTGTCCAGCGCGGGCTTGGTCGTGCTTGCGCCGTAGAAAACGTTGCGGAACGGGGTGAATGCGCTGGTGGTCTTCTCCTTAGTACCGGCGGCAATGCTCACAGCAGGGTCAGAATCGCTGCCCAGGTTGTCCTTGGCGGTCACGCCGGCCCCGTGAGTGACGATGGCCTTGTACTTCAGGCTGGATACGACGTTCTCGTCGCCGCCCATGTCGCCGATCACAAAGCCCTCGCCGCCGTTGTTGTCGGTGCCGGCATCCAGGGACGCCGCATCGACGCTGGCGATCTGCTCGGCGCCCTTGTCGGTGATGCGCTGGACCGCCCAGTTAGAGGCTACGACGCCGGTATCGTCCGGGCCGTACTGGTACGAGCCTTTGTTGAGGGTGCCGGCGGTGTAACTGGCCTGCGCCAGCGTGGTTCCGGCCTCCACGGCCTTCGCGCTGGACAGATTAAAGCCGCTGATGCTGGGCTGAGTGGGACTACCCGGCTGAAGACGCTTGCTCAGAATCTCGGTCAGTACGTCCGAAACGCTCTTGCCCTTGGCTTCCAAGGTGGCGGTGCCGTTGGCAGTCTTGGTAAGGTTGCCAAACTGCGTATAACTGCCGGCCAACGTGATATTCTCCCGCAGGATGACCTTATCCGCATCCACCGGGCCAGTTACAGCCTCCCAGCCAGTACCGTTGTACTGATAGGCAGACTGCTCGTAGGTAACGCCGCTGACGACGGTAGCTACGATAAACACATCACCGGGTTTTGGTGTCACATCGCTGTGCTCAGTGAAGTACGCCTCGATGACGGCGCTGTCAGCCGTGGACAGGTCGGTTTTAGTCCCCTTGTACAGAGCGCCGCCGCCCACACCGGCCAGCGCTTTGGCCAGAGCCTCGTCGGTGACATACCCTTCCATATCAACGGTGGTATCGTCGATGAGTTCCATCACGCCGTCAATCTTGAAATAGATGTCATAATGGCCGGTATCGTTGTTCTTGACGAAGTAGAAGGTGTTTTCCTCCGCGTTTGCCGCTTCCGGCACCGCGTCCACCTTCTTCTTGCTGAGGTGCCCAGCAGCGGCAATGGCCGCGAGCGTTTCTGCTTTGGCGCGGGTCAGCGCGGTTTTCAGGCCAGCCAGAGTGAGCACGGAGTTTTCATCGTAAGATGGCATATGCTTTTTTCTCCTTTCTTTGAGTTACGGGGTCTGCCCGGCGTCGTCGTAGACCTCATCCAGCACGGCGTTGGTTGCCTCCAGGGTCGCCTTCTCGCTGTCCGCGATGGGGACTCCCTCGACCGAGACTTTGCCGTCCGCTGTGGAGGTAAGGCCCTCGCCGATCTTCACGCCGCCGAGCGTGGTTTCTGTTGCGACGGGCAGCACATAGGTGCCGCCGCTTCCACCTCCTCCTGCGCCGGACTCAGACAGCAGCGCGATGGTGGCGTCCATATCCGCGTTCGGCTGATTTTTTGCCCAAAACCGGAGAGAGCCGGCAAGTGTCTGTACGGATGGACACAGGCCAGCTCTCTTCGAGGTTTCAAGTGCGTCTTTGTGCAGGGCGACGTTCACGAACAGTTCTTCCGTGGACTCCGCTACGGCAACGTCGCGGTACATCCGGTATTCGTCCATACCCATGCCGCCCGCTTCTTCCCCGCCGGTTTCGTCCCAGGCCCAGCCCTCGGCGGGGATGGTGATTTCCTTGATGATGGCCGCGCCAACGTTGCCCGCGATCTGCGCAACGGCCTCCCGGACCATCGCCTCGATGAGGGCCTGCGCCTCTGCGGACGTAACAAAGGCGCCAGGGGTGTAGCTGAGCTGAAGGTCTGCATCGACCAGCAGAGCGATGGTAACGGGATAACGCCGGATGTCGTACCGGTTATCCTGATATGCGTTGACCGGCTGCGGGCTGTCGCCCAGGGTGGCGTAGTAGAGCAGAATCTCATCGCTCTTGTCGGTCTTGGCGAAGATACCGAACTCGTTCAGCCAAAACCCTTCTTTCAGACCCCCGTTCATGTCGTTTCTGTACTCGACGATCATCGAGAGGACGTTGTTCTCGACAATCGGGACCGTGGTCGTTGCCTCGGCTATGGGGTTGACAAGAGCCTCCATGTCAATAGGCTCTACTCCTTCCGGCATCTTGCCGGAACCGACCATAACGCGGGTAAGCGTTATGGTTTCGCCAGCAATCAGTCTGGTAATGAGATCTCGGCCCTTGACCGTGACTGTTCCGCCGTAGTAACTCATGTGCGGACTTCCTCCTTTTCGTTATTGCTGCTGGATACCGTTAATTGGGGTTTCCATGATGCTGTAAACACCGCTGCCAGCATCGACATTTGCGGAATAAGAAATCTCCCGCTCAACGAACGGGAGACGATCTTGCGACACGCTCTGGACGCCAGAGCCAAGCCGCAGCTTATGGCCGAATTTATACTCACGCTCGATGCCGGGCAGTGTGTCCTCAGCGACGGTTGCCACGCCGGTCCTCACATGGACTTTTGCGCCGTAGTCAATGAGCCGTTCCAGATACGGGAGCGTTGTGACCGTGACTGCATAGCCAAGCCCGCTTGCAATGGGCACATTTGCAACGCCCATATCCGCAGTGGTCCTGGCGTAGAGCTTCAGCGTAACGCCGGCTGCACGGATCAGGGGCACCTTAAACAACGGCGTCGTGATGGTATCGGCGCTCATCTCGCCCGTGTCGAATATCATGGTGGCCGGCTGTTCCGGGTCCTCTGAGTAGTAGAGGGGTTTGTCCCAGAACATCCGAAACGCCTTGATGATATTCGGGTAGGTGCAATCACAGGTGTTCTTGAGGATTTTGTAGATGAGATACTGCCGGTACGTGTCATCGTCGATCACGTCGAACGGGATAGGATTTCCCGCCAATTCTCCCGCCTCTTTACGGGTCATGACCACGATATCGCCTTCGCCGTCAAGCTGCTTGCCGACCGCATCGTTCACGTTCAGCTCGTCGCGGAGCTGGATGTAGAATGCGTAGAGGTCGCGGAACTGCCGCTCGATTACGCGGACCAGACCTTCGATGTGGGGTTTGCCGCGGAACTGCTCTATGAGGTCGCTGTGGAACGTCTGGAGCCTCTGCTCAAGCTCTTCGATTTTCTTGTCGATTCGCTCATCCATCAATCTCCACCTCGATCATATCCTCCGAAGTGTAGGCCCTCTGCCGGGCAGTGATATACACGCTTCGGTCGGGGTATTCGGTAGGCTCCTGGCCAGAATCCGACGTGGCAAAGAGCTTCACGTCGATATAGCTGATACCGGAACAGGCTTTGTAAAGCTCGGATACAAACTCCTGCGGCACAACATCCTCTCCGGCGTTCAGCGCGTTCATGTTCTCCAAAACGACTTCCCGCAGCAGATCGACGTAGTTGGGCGGGATAGCCTCGTTCCGGTGCAGCGTGATTCCGAGATGGAACCAGGTGTAGATGACCGTGGGCCGATTGAACCGGATGGTGATATCTTCATCGTAGGCGCCGGGCAAAACCACCTCCACGTCTCCGAACGTGTTAATACCGCCCGCCTTCTTTTCGAGGATCTGTTTTGCAATCTCGGTCGAATCGCCGCCGTCCACCACAATCTCGATGCTGTGCGGCGGCCGTCCGTATTCGTCCCACTCATGGCTCGGGTTTTCGTAGGGGGCCACACTCGTGACGCCCTGGACGTTTTGGAGAATGGCGCTTTTGATACTCTCCAGCATCATAGAGGAGCGGTTGAAGATTTTGTCCGCGTAGGACTGCCGCAGCTCTGCGTCTGTCTCCTCCTGTCGTCCGGCTATGTAGCTGCACCGGTTTACGACGCTCAGCAGCCCGGCATCAGCCTTGACGATGTTGGTGATGACCCCATCCGGCAGCAGGATATCCCCCGTTTCCACGGTGCCGAAGGTAATGATGCTCGTCACCGTGTCGGTTGTGAGATTTTCGGACAGGACCAGAACGTTTGTGGAGGTAACATCTTTCGCTTCGATGTGCAGCAGCTCGTTTTCCTCGTCCACACTCTCAGCGAAATCGTCATCCTTGATGGCATCTGCCAGCCCGTTCAAGATTGAAACAGCGTCGAGGTCCTTCGGCGAAAAAGAATACACCGCGCCATTGATGGCCACGGTGTATACGTCCCCGGCGCCGAGCGCCGCCACTTTGATGTCCGCTCGATTGAACGCGCTGCGCGTAATCTGACGGGTGTCTGTGATCGTGAGCTGCGTTGTCGGGTTCATGGTGGAAGATATCATGGTGCCGGCCGCAAGCGTTGTTCCGTCACGTCCTGTGCAGTGGATGGGGTAATAGGACTTCTCTGCCGTCTCTCGCGTGGAGCCTCCATACTGCGCCGCATTATCCAGACTCACGCCTTCGGCCGTAGACGGGTAGTGCGAGTGGTAGATGTCAAGGCCAAACTCCCAGGCATCCGCAAACTGGTCTGCAACGTTCGTCAGCAGGTGGTTCAAAAAAGACTGCGGGTTTTGTCTGGTATTGACGCCCCACTCCTTTGATAGGTCATCGTGCATCTCGTCCAGGATGGTATCCAGACGTTTGATATTCGGGCCTTCAGGCGTTATGCCATAGGTGCTCATAGAGCGTCACCTCCTCCCTGTATGTGGCATCCCCTACCGTGCAGACAAAAACAAACGTGGCTGCCCGCTTGGCCCGGTCATAGGAGACCGAAGTAACCTCCGCGGCAGTCACGCCTTTTACCTGCATGATTTCGTTTCGGATAAGCGACCGGATCTTCACAGTGTTCGGATTCTTGACGAACACTTCCTCAAACCACGGGAAGCCCAGCTCCGGCCCAAGCCGCCACTCATTCCAGATCCAGCGCAGCCGGATGAGGACCGCCTGCCTGACGCTTTCGGTCAAGTAGATGTCCCCGGTGGGAGAAACCTCAATATCGCCGCTTTTATCCAATCGAATATCGGACATTTTCTGAAAGCCTCCTTGAATGGCCGTGAGAACGAATTTAACGGGTCTGGAAACTCTTTTTGACAGTTGGTAATGATGGGGGGATGGTTTCCCCAAAACTTCCGTATATGGCCTTAAAATTGTTGATTGCGATTGAGGGTCAGTCCCCTGCCGTGGTACAATGGGTGCGGAAAGGAGGTGACTACCATGAAATTCAAATTCGTTGTAACCTGCAAGCACTGCGGATGCCGTTCAGAGCTGACATCCGGCGAATGGGAAGACTATAATCGCTTTCAGTGTCAAAACTGTAAGGTAACGATGGATAGCGATCAGTTCAGCTCGATTCGTGATGCTGCATATGCCATTTCTGTTGCGATGGACAATTCCGAGTCGTTCTCCATAGAAATCGGAAATGGCTCCTCTAGCCATTTCGATAAGTGAGCCTGGACCGTTCAAGAATTTCGTTCCACGCCAGTACAAGTGCCGCCTGCGCTTGTGCTGGCGTTGGTTCTTGAGAGAGGATTCTTGTTGCAAAATATATCGCTTCCTCACGAATCGAAGCTGTGGTGCGATTTTCGCAGAGGACCTCATCCGCCTGTTCCAGTGTCATCTCGATTTTCATAACATCTGCCGGTTTCATGGTTATCCCTCCCCATTTCCTTTGGATGTGTCAGCCTTCAATTTGGATAGTCGAACGGATGAAATCTAAGGTCTGAGTTCCTGAGCAAGTGATTCCACGCCAGTACGAGTGCCGCCTGCGCTTGTGCTGGCGTTGGATTGTTAAACAGGATTATGGTAGCAATTTGCTCTGGTGCCATTCGGAGGCGGTTGTCCTCTGGCAACGCGGAAAAAGCCTCTTTAGCCTCATCCACGCTCATGCCGATTTTCATGACGTCTGCTGGTTCCATAGCTCTTATCTCCTCGTAATCAAATTTGCTTAGCCGGTGACGACCAGAACGATACCTTGCGGCGAAGGCCAGCCGCCTGGAGCTGTATCTTGACCGCATTTGCGATGCTCATTGTGGATTCCCTCCATTGTGCCGTGAGGCCAACCATTGGCAATCTGGAAACCATTTTTACCGTGCGGTAATGTAAGTTAAGGGTAAGACTTAAAACACCTGTATGGTGGCTTAAAATCGCCGTTTCAGAGCGGCGGCGAAGTAGGCGTTCCCAGATTGCCCGTATGGGTGTGCGTGGCAAGGCTGATCGCGGTGTTGGCCTTGACATCACCCGTGGCCACTTCCTGACCGTTGAGCTGAACGTTGCCGTTGATCGTCACCTTGGTTGCGTCAATGATGACTTCCCCGCTCTTGATGGTGATGCAAGTCCCCTTCACATCCAGGATGATTTCGGGTTCCCTGATTTTGACAAACGTGCCTTTCAAGTCTGCGATGATAGCGTTTTCATCACAGGCTTTCTTCATCACCTGATTGGCCGGCACGAACAGGCCAGGAATGCAGATAGAGTTGGTCAGGTCAAAATCGAGATCCGTATCCGTCTCCTGCCCGTACATCCAGTAGTCAATGCTCTGCTCAGCCACAAGGATGATGCAGCCGTCGTCCGGCTTGACGGGGTATGCGATGGTGGCCTGCTGGTTCATGGACTGCGGGAACATGACCGGAACGCCCGTGATCTGAGGATACTCCATTGTGGAGCCGTCCGGCTTTCGGAACTTCATCATGGGGAGAACGGTCGCAAGCCCGGTTGCCGGGTCGAATGATACGATTTTGCCCGGCATGGACGTGTGGACGCCTTTCAGAGCTTCCTGCATAGCTTTGTTGGTTTCGTGGACAAATTCCTGCATCATGGAGTATCACCCCCAAAGTGAAAGGGCGGCGGATCGCTCCGTCGCCCTTGGTGCCTTATCAAATCATGTAACGATCTCGGCGATTCCTTTGGCAAGCCGAGCTGCCTTCTGCATAGCCGAGTTTTCTTGCAGGTACTCCAGCCCCCGGAGCGTGATACGCGGATGTGGATTCGAGATAGTTACGTTGCCGTCGGTAGACCGCTTCACGGTCATGCCGTCGATATACCCCTCTCGCGCAAGCATTTCCATGATGGCAACCCGTCTCTGTTCGCTGATGCCGAGAGCGTCGGCGGAGATTCTATCCAGATCCGGCTCGTCATAGTCCATTGCCTGCTCCAGATACCGGAGGATTTTGTAGATGACTCTATTTCTATCCACGCTCCCCGTGAGGGGAGCGACCAGATGTTCCCGCTCTGTTGTAGTATTGGTTATCATTTCTATCCACGCTTCCCTCGCGGGGAGCGACTACCTCAGCGTATTAGTTTTGCTCGCAGACTTTCCAAACGGAATATCTAGTGAACATTATATCGTCCGCTCTAACGGCTGTCAAGCCTGCCGCTCGATGCTGCGTTTTTATGCTTCCTCGACCTCCAGAAGCCTTGCCGCACACGTCCAGTCCCCTGACATATTATCGCCAGCGATGTCGAGTGAGTAGACCCGGAAATAGCCCGTGACAGACTTCGATTCCAGCTTGACGTAATCGTCGATGTTGATTGCCCCGTTCAGGAAGAACTCCACATCCCAGCCGATCTTGTTTTTGTTGGTAGCTTCGTCGTGCTCGATGACCACGCGGGCCGGGATGCCAAGCAGTCCCGTCTCCGCAGAGAGGACGTAGACCTCTTTCGACATGACATCTCCGGTTTTCTTGACCTGCAACACGCCGTTCTGGAGGCTCCACGAGAGGCCGCAGCACTTGCATCCTTTGCTCAGGATGTCTCGGGCCATGCCGACGAAGCTAAAGCCGTTGGCCACGTCTACGAACTCCGCATTGTAGGAGTACGAGATGGCCACGCCCATCTGTGAGGCCACATCGTCGAAGATGGTCTTCCAGTTCACCATGCCGTTGTAGGATACCGTGACGTAGGTGTCCCGCACCTCGACCAAGTTGTCAATGACCTCAATCTCCGTCTTGCGGTCGGCGCCATCGGCTGTGGTGGTAACAAAGCTGACAACGCCGGCGAAGATGAGAGAGAGCCGGTTGCCATACCCCGCCTTCAAAGACAGAGCGCAATCCTTTTGGTCGAGGGTGGCCAACTGCGAAGGGTTCAGATTCCAGATTGCGACCCGCCCGGTGTTCTGCTCTTGCAGGTCCGTCTTTTGCAGCGAAAAGCTGATATGGAGGGGCACTGGGTTTGCCGCCGACGTTTCTCCAACTTCAAACCCTTCCCCGCCGCCAGGGCCGGCGGCAAGCCGGTACTGCCTGTCAAAGTTTTCATACTCAGCCATATCGTCACCTTCCTTGCTGCCTCTCTTTACCTATACCCGTAACTTATACTTAACCCTATATACCTAGGTATTAGTTACTACCTTACCTGTAAGGTACTACTTAACCTATAAGCTATATAATATAATATAAAGCTATATATAATATTATATAATATATATGGTCAAATTGTGGACTGTCCTAAGGATCATCCTAAGGACTGTCCTGCGGATATTGTAAATTTTTTGTGAACGCACAGTCGTTTTGCGTAGAGCTATCGAGCTTTTACCCGTTCTTGCTGTGCATTGTGCTGAATTTTTTGGTATATTAGTCAGGGCTTGACAAAATGGGGGTTTACGGTAAATTGCGGACCGTCCTAAGGATCGTCCAAAGGATTGTGTGAACTAAATATGAACTTTGTTGCCTACGCAACAGTTATGTTCACAGAATCCAAAGGATCGTCCTAAGGATGGTCCTAAGGACTGTCCTTAGGATATTGTAAATTTTTCATGAACAAATAGTAATTTGATGAAGCAAACGCATAGTTTTTGCTGATAGATTACTATTTTGTTCCAGCTTTGCTGGTGCATTTTGGGGTTGATTTTGGGCCTCTCACCAACCGCCTTGTTCACAATTTCGGCTGCACCTGTTTTTGAGAGGTGCATTTGGTGCAAAATGGGGTGCAAAAAGCGGGTGGCGATATGCCTACCCGCTTTGTCTGTTGAGATGATTTAGCTGATTTTCAGCTTGGCCTTGAGGGCTTCTTGCAAGATGCCCGAGAAGTTGAGGTGTGCCGCTTCTGCTTCCTCGTTCAGCCACGATGGGATGGAGAGCGTTTTCTTAACAGAGCGGTTATCATGACGCCGCTTGTAAGCCAGAGCGTCGAAGGGAATAACCACCACGAAATCACCAGCTTCGAGATGAAGCTGAGCAGGAGTGGATGCCTTCGGAATCTCTGCGCAATCCTCAAGCATCAGTCCAATGGCATCTTGCGCCATTTCGACTGCCTCGTCCATCGTGTCGCCCTGTGTGAAGCATCCCTCAATGTCGGGAACCGACACCGAGTAGCCGCCCACATCTTCGGGATGGAAGATTGCGGGATAGTACACATTTCTCATAACCGCTCACCTCTTGATTGTTTGTATTATACCACGTATTATACGTTAAATCAACGATTAAGAGACTATCTCAACCGGGCAGAAGATGAACTGTGCGTTGCCGTCCACGAAGTCTTTCCGGCCGATGCGGTCCAGTTTGGTCATCACGCCGAAGATGCCGCTGGGCATTTTGGTGAGGCTGTAAAACACGTTCATCGGGAATCGGGGCACAATCTTTATCCCTATCACAAGGGGCTTGTTCTGCGTGTCGTACAGACCGAACGTCCAGTAGCCGGCTGAGTCAATCCAGGTGAAGCGGATGTGATATGCGGTGCCGCCCAGCACGATACGCGACACGCTGTCGTTCATGTCCGGCACCTCTATGATGGTGTATTCCATGGCGAAAACCTCCGACTAAGAGAGCAAGCCAATAGAGCTTGCCGCGCTGTACAGGATGCTCGACTTACTGTTGCCGTCGCCGCTTGAACCAGATCCGGCCGAACTGCCGGAACCAGAGGAACCACCGCCTCCTGCCCCGGCTGCCGATGCGCCGGAGTTCGCTGTGGTCGTGCTGGCGGTGCCGGCCGACTTGGCCGTAGCGCCGCTCTTGCCGTAGCTGTCCGGGATGGTCGTAGTTTTCGCGGCCGTCTTTCTGACCTTTTTGAAGGAAATCGGGATCTCGCGGGCGTAGCCGACCTCAAGCGTTTTTCGTATGCTGATGGTCTCAATCGCCATGTCGGTATAGGTGGCATCCGACGTGACGATTGTGACCGGCTTTGCTTTGTAGTACAGCTCCTCAATCTTCTTGCAGATCGTGTCAACGCGGGATTGGTCCGACCCGTGCCGGCTGTACCATGTAACGGGTGTGTTGGTGACGAACAGCGTCATGGAGAGCTTTTCCGCCCCAAAGATGATGCCGTCGCTGACCGAGTATCCGGTCTCGACCGCATATTCCGGGACCTGCGCCTCAAGCGTCTGGTCACTGTCGATCAGCGCGTCAAACTCGATGTCTGCGACGGTTACGGGTTGCTTTGCTTTTGCCATTTCGTGCTCCCCCTTTACCGTGCATATGCCAGGCCACGGGCCAGCTCAGAGGTGACATCGCGGGCCGACTGTTTGGCGGCGCCTGCCATTCTCTGCTGGGCGGCCCGTTCCCCGTTGAACGTGTTGTTGATGTTGGAGTTAAGAACCACCGTCCGGTTGATCTGATTAGAGCCAGTAGCCGTGGCTGCCGTGCGGGGGCTGACCACGTTGGCGGTGGCCATGACCGACATATCGCCAGCGAGACCTTGCAGCGCCTCGCTCACTCTGGCTTTGCCTTCCGTGATGCCTTTTACCATCAGGTCGATCATATCCGGCATATAGGTATCAAAATCGCTTAGAGGACCATCTTCCGGGACGGAGAAACCCAGGAACGACTTGATTTTATCCGCAACGCCGGAGACTGCTTCTCCAACTGCGCCGACAGCGCCGGTGATACCATCCACGATGGCGTTGATGATGTCGGCTCCCCACTGGACCGCTTGCTCCGGGAGGGACGTGATCCAGTCTATGGCTTCCTGGAACCCTTCAACGATGGCGTCTCTGATTCCGCCAACGGTCGATGTGATGCTTGTGAGGATGTTTGTAAACGCTGTGGTTATCGCTCCCCAGATGCCCGATGCAATTCCGGCAATAAAGGAATAGATCATCGAGAAGATGGCGGAGATAATATTCCACGCAGCAGTAAGCAGAGTGCTTATGATGTTTACAACGCCATTGAAGACGTCGGAAACAAGCTGCTGCGCATTTCTCCAGAGAGCTTCCCAGTCTCCCGAAAGAAGGGCCGCAAAGACAGAGAACAGATCTGTCAATACATTGAGGGTCGTGCTGACGACCGCTTTTACCGCGTTCCATACATCAGAGAAGATGGAGAGGATTCTATCTCCCCATGCGTTCCAGAATGTTTCCAGGATGCCAAATACCGTTATGGCAATAGCGCTGATGGCCGCCCAAACGATGGTCAGCAGGCCCACAATGGCATTCCAGGCGTTTACAAGAGCTTCGGTGACCTGTTCGCCGTGGTTTTGCCAAAAGGTTTGCAAGCCTCCAAACACCGTTTCGGCAACGTTCTTGATGAGGTCCCATGCGGCGATCAAGGCAGAGCTTATGAAGGTCCATGCACTGGTGAGGGCAGATTTAACCTGTTCGCCGTGCTGCGTCCAAAACTCCTGAAGATCACCAAAAATGGCCAGCGCTACCGTGCTGAGGATACCCCAAACTGCCAGGAGGAAGGCCCTTATGGCGTCCCATGCCGATGTAAGACCCGCCTTTATCTCGTCTCCGTGCCGCGTGAAGAAATTCCGAATCCCGTTCCAAACCGCTGTGCAGGTGCTTTTTATGTTATCCCACACGGCAGCAAGGAAGTCCTTGATAGACTCCCAGGCATTGATGATGGTTTCTCTGACAGCCTCGGCATCTATTCCCGCTCGCTCAAGCATTGTGCCAAGAAGCGAGTTATTGCCCTGCATGAAGTTGATGAAGTCATCAACCAGCAAGACCAGTGCAAGGATAGCCGCAAAGATAATCAGCGTTTTTACATTGATGCTGGTGAGAAGTTTTCCTATTGTCGTAAGCCCAGATGTAATTTTGCCGAAGTTCAGCACTACGAACAAGGCGCCGGCTGTCATGGCGATGAGGCGGAACATATTGTCCACTCCGCCCAGCTTGTCCGACAGCCAAACCACGCCGTTACGCACCCTGTTCAGAATGCCAATCACATTGTTGAAGGCATTGACCATCAGCCGACCGATGCCGTCTGTCAGCCCGAGCGTTTCGTTGGTCTGGGCAAGCCAAAGCCCCCACTTGTTCTGGATGACAGTGAGGGCGTCGGTTATTCTGTATTGGACATCATCGAACGATGCGCTGATTTCTTCGGCGTTATCTACGAAGATGCCTTTCAAATCTTCGACGGTGATTTTTCCGTCGGTGGCCATATCTTCAAGCTGGCTGGACGTGGTGCCCAGCCGCTTGTTCAGAAGTTCTACCGCTTCCGGCGCCCGCTCAAGGAGCTGACTGATGGTTTCAGAGTCTATGTAGCCTCTGGCAAACGACTGATTCATCGCCTCCATGAGAGAGGCAATATCCTCATTCGTTTTGCCGGCCGACTTGAACAGCATGGTGGCCGAGTTGTAGAAGTCCGTAGCCTCGTCCACGCTGGAGAACAAATCTTGGTTTCCCTTTACAAGCAGCGAGATGGTGTTGGCCGCCATCGAGTAAGATGTTCGGGTAGCCTCTGCGGCCGCCGCGATGTCGTCCTGGATCTCACGCTGTTCTCCCAGACCATCGGTGGCGCTTTTAATCTGGTCGTTGACGCGGGTGAATTCCTCGACCATGCCATTTATGGCAGCAAGACTGAATCCAATACCGATTGCACCAAGCAATCTCGTAGCTGTGTCTTTTATGCCAGCGATCGTACTATTCACCCTGTCAACATCTTGCTCTTTGATGTTGAACCCAAGGGCAATGCCGAGTTCGGCAAGAGTCATCAGCCATCGCCTCGCTTTCGAGAAATTTTTTCATCCATACCCAAAAGGCTTTACTTTGTTTTGTTATCTGATAGACTATGAAATATAGTCTTTTGGCCTTTATGCGTATGGGAGGTTACTATGGGGTTTAGATACAGAAAGAGCATAAACCTGGGCGGTGGATTCCGAGTCAACATCAGCAAAAGCGGCGTCGGATATAGTTGGGGCGTGAAGGGATACCGCATTACCAGAACTGCTGACGGAAGAACTAGACAGACCGCCTCGATACCAGGAACGGGAATCAGCTATGTTTCCGAACACAAGTCTGGGTACAGCGGGAACGGAAAAGCTGCTAAGCCGAGCGCATCTGATGTGCGAGATGATTATTATGATTACCAAGAAATCACATCGTCTGACGCGAATTTGCTGCGATCTCCCATATACGATAAGCTATTTGAGCAAATCAAAAGATTGAAGCTCACAAGGAACGTCCTCATCCTGGCGGCACTGGCCACTTCATCATTTCCTCCCCTGTTTTATCTTTGCCTTGTGGCGCTGGCCGTTTTGTTGGTCAAAGGCAGATGCCATATCATTTATGAGTTTGAGGATGACGAAAAGGAAAAGTGGGATCGCCTGTCCTCTGCGTGGAGGGGTGTAGCTTCTAGCCAATCTTTGCAGGAAGTAGTTGTGACCGCAAAAAGTAAAAACGCCAAGGAAACGGGCGGCATCGAAAAAGCTGTGGAGACATCGAAAATATCTTCCAGCAACAGGCTGCCTTGGTATGTAACAACCAACATAAAGCCTGTAGTGTTTAATCTCAAAAACCAGCAGATCGCTATCATGCCGGATCGAATCCTGATTTTCGGAAAGAAACAGTTTGGAGCGCTCGATTATAAGGACGTAAACATCGATATATCCGCGTTTGGATTTCTTGAGGGGAAGGCAGTTCCGAGCGATTCTGAAATAGTGAAAACCGTTTGGGCATACGCCAACAAGGATGGGTCTCCTGATAAGCGATATGCGAACAACAAGCAGTACCCAATAGCGAAATACGGTAAAGTCGTGTTGACGTCTGATTCCGGTTTGAACGTGCAGATTCTATGCTCCAACGAGAGCGCATCTGACAAGCTATTTCATGTTTTATATCCAGGGAAACCTGACCCGAACCAAGCGAAAGCATAAGAACCAAGCCCCGCCCTCACGCTGTAACGTGGGGGCGGGATTTTTATCGGCTCTCGGCTTTCAGCTTCTCGGCCTGTCCCCTCTCGATGTCCATATCCATGCTGTACAGAGCATACAGCTTAAGCGCTTCGTCCAGGTCGTAGACCGTCTCCAGCTCCAGCTTTGATGCGACGCGGGCTTTGATGAGGACGTACATCCTCATTTCGAGTTCCGTGAAGCGGCTCGTGTCGAGGTCTCCCCACTCTCGGTAGCCGGAACCTTCTTCAGCGCGGCTGTAAGGCCGCCAAATCGGGTTCCGATTTTCTTGAAAAAACCATTGAAGTTCAACTTGATGACCTCAAAGCAGAGGATGAACATATCCTGTACATCGCCGCAGAACACCTCGTTGGCGATATCGTAGGTCAGGAGCTTGACCTCGCCGTCGGTGGACTCGCCTTCAACCGAGACGTTCTTGTGGTCGATCAGCAGTTTCTTCATCAGGCGCTCAAACTTGTCGCCCGAAAGGCTGGAGAATGCCTGAGTGAACACAGGCATGGCGTCCTCAATGTCTGTATCAAGGATGTTTACGGGGTCATTCCCGCTCTCAACCTCGGCGTTCCCTTTGCCCGCCACGGCAGCCACACCGCCGATGAAAGGAGCCAATACAGCCGCCAGCTCGCCGCTGATATTGACTGCCGTAAATGCCGGGAATTTCTTGATATAGAAAGTGTTATCGCCGATCTTCTTTTCGATAACTTCCATCTGTTTCAATGCCGTCATAAGAAAATGCCTCCTTATTTTTAGATGTGGTATGTAAATTGGGGCCATCTCTGGCCCCGCATGATGATTATTCAGTGAGAACGCCGGAGCCGGTATGCAGCTCCCATTCGCGGTTGTTCGACTCTTTGCCGTAGCCGCGGGAAGCAGGCTTGGCCGGCCACGCCGCGTCGGAACTGAACAACATACCGCCTTTCAGGTCCTTGATGAGGATGGGGAACATCCCCTCCCCGGTCTGCCGGTCCTGGGCGAAGCGCTCCTGAAGGAACGAGTTTGTGGCGGAGGTCTGGAGCACAGAGAGTTTGACGATGTAGGTATCGTCCGGGCTGATGCTGCGGACGATCTCGCCATCGCAGCCTACCTTCTTGGTCACACCGTCGCCGTTGGGGTCGATGGTGATAAACGAGTCATCGGCATAACCGGTGACAAGGTGGGACCCCAAAGCAATCGTGACTTCCTTACAGTTGTAAGTTTTGATCTTACCCATTTCTTACTTCACCCCTCTCTCACAGCTCGTAGGTCAGGCTGCCCTTGAGTTCCGCGAAGTGAATCGCGCCGGCCAGCCTTGCCTTGAAGGTGCATTTGGTGAGTTTGCGGGATGCCTTTTCCGAGGCGGACAGGCTTGCCGCAAGCGGGACCGAGGTCGTGTAGCCAGGAATAGAGTTGCCGTCCTCGTCGAACTCCTCCTCAGCGATACCGCCGGCATCCTGACCCGCTTTCAGAGAGGCAATCATCTGGTTCTGTACCAAGCTGATGCCGCTGTCGGTGTAGGGCACCTTCGGACGGGTGATAAACAGGTTCACAACGCGGACCTGCATATCGTTCTTCAGCCAGTCGCGGAAACGGATGATGTCGGCCCACTCGTCGCCAACGACCTTGCCGTTCATGGTAATGTTCTTGTTGCCAACCGTGATGAAGTAGTTCAGGTTGGCGTCCGCCAAGGCCTTCATCTCGGTGCTGGTAAGCTCAGACGGGTACACGCCGGCCAAAACCTTGAACGCAGCGGTTTCACTGCCGGAGCTGTAGTTAAGCCACTTTGCGACCGCAGCCACGTTCATATACCAGTTGGCTTCCGGTACATCCTCATCCGCCTGACCGGTCGTCTCACGTCCATAGATGCCCATGGTGCGGAAGTATACGGTACCAACGGAAGGCTTGTTACCGCCGTCCTCCCCTGCCTCAAAGAAATCCATCTCGGTGTAGCAGAACATCTTCTCCTGGGTTTCGATATAGGCGGCAATATCCTCATATAGAGCCGGATCCACACCGGCAGTGCACAGAACATACCAGCCAGACATGCCCAGAGCGCGGGAGATGGTAACGGAAGGCTCTTCCAGCTCCTCCTCAGGAGTATCGATTGGGAAGTCGGCTACGCCAGAGACGGGAACGTCCGAATCCGGGTCGGGATAGGAGATGACCAGAGCATACGGAACATCGTTTGCGCCTTCCTTGCTGACGATGATCTCAATGGAAATATCATCGTCGCCAGACTGCATGGCTGCTACTTTCTTGAACTCCGGGAGTTTCTGAAAAGCAGCGCCGTCCGTAAGCTCTACACCATTGATAGAGGCGGTGTAGCCCTTTGCATTCAGTGCATCAAGCATGTCAAACAGACCTGTATTCTTGACGCCAGAGATGGGACCGTCAAGGATGATGTTGAGAGTGCGGGAGCCGTCAAAACGAATGGTGCAGCCAGTAAGCCCCTCTTTCTTGCCGGCGTACTCTTCAACAGCGTCTTTCGTGTCTTTGATGGTTTCCTGAGCGCCAATAGCACCTTGGGTGTGCTTCTGTACCGCAATGTACACCTGCGTAGGTGCAGGACTCTGGGAAAATGCAACACGGGCAGCAATGCCAACAGGATCGGCATCATCGCCCGTGGAAACAAAGCCGGCGTCTTCAACCTCTGTGAGGCTGGCATAGACGCCAACATCCGGGGCGTTGTTCTCCCCTTTCGGAGCCGGTCCCATAATCAGCAGATTGTCAAAACTAGTGTCATCGACGATAGGAGACTGGATGTCGATGTCCACAGTGGCAATCATGTCATAGTTTTTGCTCATCAGTTTTTATCCTCCTTGATTTCAGCCTCGGTGAAGTATCCGGTCTCGGTCTGAGCCAGCTCGTCGCTGCCTCCGCCGCTGGAGGTTTGATCGAACGTCGGCACGACGATATCTTCGGTGTTGTACTCACTGCCTGGATAACCGCCGCTGGTGCTTTCGGTATCAGCGGGTTCCTCGGCGGTGTATCCACCAGACCCATCCGGGTATTGGATGCTGTCTTCGCCGAGAGTGGCGGAATGGCCGACCGCCTTCTGGGTGAAATAGAAAAGGACCCCCAGCTGTGAACGGAACTCGTAGTTGTTGTCGTTCACAAGACCGGTTAGGTCCTTTGGGTCTCCATCAAACGCTATGGCCACATCGTGGGTATGGCACCATTCGACGGCATACGGAGAGTTGAGGAAATCCATAAAGGCCAGCATATCGTCCATCGCCGTGTTCTCGTAAGCTATGGTCTGGCCGGTCTCTTCGTCCTTTACAGGTAAACCGTGGGTAAACAGATCCACCTGCATGGAGATACGGGAAAGATAGTGCCCGACCAGCACACCATCTACTTCTTCATAGTTGGGCATGGACGGGCGATTTACATTTCCCGGAGTAATGGATACGAGGGGGACCTGCGGTTTGGCGACCCGGCTTTGCCTGGAAAGGGTGACTTCTGCACCGGCAAAATATTGAGCCGTCAGAGAGCGGAACAATTCTTTGGCCTGTGATACCCTCACGGTTCATCGCCTCCCGTCTCTGGTTCCCCGGTATCCGGGACGTCGGTATCCCCTTCCAGTCCCCGGTCATCCTCGTCACGGTTTGGGAGAACGGGGTCTCCAACCGGAGGTTCCAGGTCGATAGAGCCGGAAGCATCATGCGGCACCAGCACAAACTGATAGTTGTAGTGGCACAGGATGGTGTGGTCATAGAGCATCGAGGATACGCATTCGTACCAGTCTCCCCTATACCACAGCAAATCACCTTTACGGTTTGTTTTCTCATCTGCGGCTACCAGCTCTTCCATGCCATGGCCTTCCAGCCTTTTCATCTTCCGTTGGCCTTCCGGGTTGGGCTGCATCTGATCCGTACCAGAAACGTGTATATGCAGGCTTGCGCCAAAGTCCTTGTAGTCAGACACCAGATACCCTTTGACATTCCTCTGCTTTCCAAAGCGGCGGATCCAGTAAAGGCGATTGAAAAGTGTGATGTTCACGTACTGCCGCCTCCCTTCCTGCGCTTGACGTAGTGGATGCCCTGCCGCATATGTCCTGTGTCGATAAGTGGCTTATCGGATTTTTTCTTCCTTATGGTAGAGGGTGCATTGGGCGCAAAGTTGCCGTTTACGATTTCCTCTTGTACGAGACCGACGGCGAAAGCACCTATGATGTCAAGGGCTTTATCTGGCGCTCCACCGGCGATGACGGTTTTGGCAGCCTGAACGCATACTGACTGAAGTTCGCTCCGGTGGTTCTCGTAGCTCTGCCGGAAAAATGGACGGGCTGGTATGGTGGACGTGCCAAACTCGTTGTATGCAGCTACATCCACCATGCTAGTGCCGTCCTCATATTTCTGGTCGTTTTGGAGACCAACGAAAACCTCCAGATCCTCCAACTGTTCCAGAGCTTTCATGAAGCGCTTGCCCTCTTGGGTGAGGTCCGCATTGAACGTGTACGACATGAGCTACACCACCAACTCCCCGCTGCTGTGAATCGGGACAATAACCGAACGGCGGAGCTGAAGGAACTGAAGACCGTAAACCGTGAGGCCAAGTTCTGCATCGGTCGCAAGGTTAGAGCTTTGGTTTGCCCCAAAGCTGATGCTGCTTCCGCCTTCTGAGACGCTTCCAATGGCGAACCCCACCCCAATGGAGCCAAGGTCACCAAGAGGGCTTTCTCCAAGACCTGCCATCTTCATTTTGTGGCAGACAAGATAGGCAAGCCCCTGCTCATAGAGGGTGCCAAACTGTTTCTTGCTGACCATAGGGCGTACAACCTCAATCCACTTGTTGATGGTCTCATCGTCCATGCTCTCGAACTCGCCGCCGATCAGACGGATGATTTCAACGGCCGTCATGGGCGCTCCCCTTTCTCCTTACACAGGCTGAGCAGCGGGCTGGGTGGATGCGTTGTCCGCGGGCTTACCAGCATTCTCAGCCGGCTTCTTTTCAGCGGCCTTGGCGGCCGCAGCGCGCTTGCGGGTGGTCTTGGTGCTGACATTGACGGCATCCCCTTCCTCAACCCTGATAAAGCCCAGCTCGGCCAAAGCCTGGATAGACGGGGCCGAAGCAATCGCATTGCTGACGGTGATAGCCATATCGGGCATAAGGACCTCGGAGCCGACATTGATGATTTTGGCGCTGATATTTTTGATGACCATTTCATCTACCTCCCATAAAAGGAGGAGGCCGGGCTTTCTCGCTCGGCCTCCTTATCTCGAAAAAGTTTACAATTTGTATTACCGTTTGGTAACAAGGCCGCATAACCTTGTCAGGACACGCCGACCGCAATCAGGGCAGACAGCGGGTAGTACACGATCACGCCGGCGGTACGCGCCTCACAGGGGATGACGGTCTCCAGATTGCGGACCTGGAGCGGATACTGGTAGAACGGCATGGGATTCTCCAGGGTCAGCTTCATGGGGTCGTTCTTGAACAGGAACGCTACGCCCTGGCCGCCGGTAGCCTTGGCATAGGGGTTGGTCTCCACGCTGTCGGCGTCCAGCTCTGCGGTGGAGATAATCTCCTTCAGGTAGGGAGCGTGCTCCAGCAGGAAAGCCTTGACAGTGGTGGAGGTATCGGGGATGCGGCGGGTACTGATATCCATATAGACATCAGCGGGAACATACAGAGTATCGGGCCGCTCCACATTCTTCGTGACCTTGGCAACCTGCTTCTGCATCCCGTTCACATCCAGCAGGATCTCATCGGCGGTTTTTTCCAGCCAGGTGGTCTTGGAGGAATCGGCGCCGGCAGTGATGGTGTACAGCGGGATGTTCTGGCCAGCAGACAGGACGCCCATCAGGCCAGACTCCTCATCACCGCGCCATGCGATCTTGTTGATGAGGTTGTCGATCTGGTAGCGGGCAGACTCAGCCTTGCGGACATCCAGGGACTTGCCAGCGCGGCGGGAGGCCCGCATCTCCTGGGCAGAGTAGCCGTAGCTGTCACCGACCGACTTGATAAGGGCGATGCTGGGCTTACCGGTCACGTCTGCGCGGGGCAGGTCGGTAGAGTAGTTGTCGATCACCTTTGCCAGACCGGTCTTGTCGTAGGTGTAGTAGGTGATCGTGTTGTCGCCTGCGTCCGCCTCAGAACTGATCGGGAAATTGCTCAGGGCAGTCAGCTCGGGGTATTCCACATCGTAGGTCTTGGCCTTGACGTGATCCAGCTCGCGGGCGAAGAAAACGGAGGCTTCCTCTGCGCTGTCGAAGCGGGTATTCGGGGATGCCATAATGGCGGCCGGGATAGCGGAGTTGCGCAGGGTGTTGAACTCCGTGCTGTCGAAATGGGTATGCTTGGTAGCCATTGCTCAGTTCCTCCTTCTCGTTACACCTGGGCCTGATTGAAAAGCTCAACCACGGCGATCTGCGCGTTGGTATCAACACCGCCCAGGAACCGGCCCTTGACGGCAACGGTATCCGCGGGATCCGCCTCTTCCTCCTGGCCGGTGGCGGTGGCGGAATTGGTGAACATACCGGCAAACTCGCCACTGGTAATCAGGTAGACGGGGTCGCCATACGCAGTCTCGACGCCATCAATGACGCGGGCATAGATGCGGCCGTAGCGCATGACACCGATAGAGGCGCCCTTGCGGACTGCCAGGACGCCATCCAGGTCGTACTCCGTAGTGCGGTTGTTGGTGGTGATGCCCTCAAAATCGCCGGCGGCCGCAGCCTCGGTGGGCATGGCGATGTTAACGCCGGGCTTGCTGCCCTGCACAACGCCATAGCCGAACTTCATAACACCGCTCTCCTCCTCATTCAGGAAGGTGTCAACGGCATAGGGAGCCAGGTCCACAATGCCGCCGGCAGAGCCGATAGGAGTAGAATAGCCGTATCTGGTCTGTGCGCTCATGTTAGTTGTCCTCCTTCTTCTTCATCTGGCGGTCGATCATGCGCTGGCGGGCTGCCATAGACGAATCCTTGTCCACGGCAGCGGCGCGGGAGTCCTGATTGAACATCTGCCGCTTCTGGTAGTCGATGCCCTTATGGGAACGAGACCTGACCTCATCAACCGCGCAGTCAAAAGCCGCATTGATATAGGCTTCGCTCTTGCCGTCCAGGCGCAGACCGGGACGAACAGCCTTGATGACCGCCTTCTTGGCCTTGTTGATGGGCATATACTCCAGGCCGTCCATGTTCAGAGAGCGGCCGACCATGCCGAGCTGGATGCGCTGACGCACGATGGAGTCAACGGAATCCACATTCAGCACAGACTTGCCCACTTCGGATTTGTTTGTGTTGGGGATGGAATCGTCGTCCGAGTCGGTGTTATCCTCTTCGCCGTCATACAGGTCATCCTCGTCCTCGTTGCCGGCGGCAGGAGCGGCGGGCTTCTTTTCCGCCTTCTTGGGCGGGAATGCAGGAACCGTGTCGTCCTCGTCTTCGTCCGTAGCGTTGCCACTGGCGGCAGGAACGACCGGCTCTTCCTCATCGTCGCCATTGCACTTGTTGGTGCCGTCGAAATCGCGCTTGGCCAGCAGGGTCTCGATGATATTCAGCAGCAGATCGTTGTCACTGTCCTGCTGGGCAATCACGCCCATTGCGCTCTTCATGTCCTTGGGGTCGCCCTCAGCGTCACGCCGGTCACGACGGTCTTTGACAAGCTGGACGTTCTTCTCGATGTCATCGTCGCCGTCCTGACCGGAGACGGCAACGACAGGCTCATCCTCGCCGTCAGCAGCCTTCGGAACATCGGAGTTTTTCTTTGCGGCAAAGGGGTTGGGCTTCTTCCCTGCCGGTGCGGCGAGGACACCGGCAGGGTCATCCCCATCCTGAGAGGCGGAAGCGCCGGAGCGCTGCGCACGGCGGGCCTTGTACTCCTCGATGGCCTTGTTGAGTTCCTCAGGACTCATGGCACCGTCCGCACGGCCGCGCTTCTTGGTTTTCATGCTCATGGTTGTTTCTCCTTTCTCGTTGCGGTCGCGGCTATCGATATTGAGCCGCGCTTGATCGCCCGCCCTGGCCTCCAGGACCAGAGCTAGGTGATTGATGATGATATTCCGCTGGATGGCGTCATAGGGCTGCCCATTCCACACACCCGGGGTTTCGTCAAGATCGAGGTTATAGCCGAGCGAAAGTTCTTTCAGACCTGCATTCTTCATGGCGTCCGTGTCATGGATCACGATGTCTGCGACAACGTTGTTTCCGCTCCGATAACCTTCAGACAAAATCGTGCCGACGCTGTTTTCGTGGACGTTATCCTTCGTGA
>OERA01000025.1_pt1 | contig 52479 bp, 49 predicted proteins | sample 1539901 | NCBI WGS metagenome assembly OERA01 (sample SAMEA3891873, study PRJEB23780) | metagenome | biome: terrestrial biome; feature: animal house; material: Caecal content | place: Italy | collected 2015-05-05
ACGTACGGTTCTTAGGCGGGAAAGCGGTGGTAACACCGCCGACCCAGCCGATTATTACCCCCTTGTCCAGAAGCTCGGCGGTCAGGTCATCCGTATTTCTCCCGTCAGCACGGACTACATCAATCCGCTGGACATCAACCTCAACTATTCCGAAGAGGAAAACCCGCTGACCCTGAAATCCGACTTCATCCTCTCCATGTGCGAGCTGATTGTCGGCGGCAAGGACGGCTTGCAGCCGGTTGAAAAGACCATTATTGACCGAAGCGTCCGTATGGTCTATCAGAACTATCTTTCCGATCCTGTACCGGAGAAGATGCCCATTCTGGAAGACCTCTACAACATCCTGCGCAAGCAGACAGAGCCGGAGGCACAGCGAATTGCCACTGCCCTTGAGATCTATGTCCACGGCAGTCTGAATGTTTTCAACCACCGTACCAATGTGGATGTGAACAATCGTTTTGTCTGCTACGACATCAAGGAGCTGGGCAAGCAGCTCAAGAAGCTCGGAATGCTCATCGTGCAGGATCAGGTCTGGAACAGGGTGACGGTCAACCGCGCCCAGCATAAGGCTACCCGATATTACATGGATGAGTTCCATTTGCTGCTGAAAGAGGAACAGACTGCGGCTTACAGTGTTGAAATCTGGAAGCGATTTAGAAAATGGGGCGGCATTCCGACTGGCATCACGCAGAATGTGAAGGATCTGCTGTCTTCCCGAGAGGTGGAGAATATCTTCGAGAACAGCGATTTCGTTTATCTGCTCAATCAGGCATCGGGCGACAGACAGATTCTCTCGAAGGCTCTGAATATCTCTCCCAGCCAGCAGAACTACATCACCAACTCAAATGCCGGTGAGGGCTTGATCTTCTATGGCTCCACCATCGTACCGTTCAAGGACGATTTCCCCAAGAATACGCAGCTCTACCGAGCAATTACCACCAAACCCGAAGAGATGGGACAATAAGGAGGATTTGACTATGTATAAGTTTACGAATAAGGAAGACATGATGAAGTTCGTGGATGCTTTCACCGCCGCCAATGCGGATAAACCCTGCACCATCCCCTTCGGGGAGGTGGTCGATGGGATGAAGAAGTATTACGAGGTCATGGGTATGACCATCGATCTCGTCAACCTCATCCGTGAGGAAGCTGAGCTGAAAAAGCATCACCGCGCTTATCTCCATGTGCGGGAAGAGCTTGAGGATACCGCTGATGAAGCGATGGAGCGTATCGTCGAGCTGCTGCGGAACGGCAGCGCCCCCCATGTCTGTAAGCCGGAGAACTTCCTTTTCTCTGACGCAGACGAGGATGAGAAAGCTGTCACCATCTCCAAGGAAAAGTATGGCTGCATGGTGGATGACCTCCTGACAATGGCTGAGCTGATCGACATGGTAGCCGATATGCGTACCCGTGACATGGAGGCCATTCGTGCATTCGCCAAGTTTGTCCCTTCCTTTGCGGCCTATGAACACAACCGTCTCCGGCTCTACCGTGAAGCAGCAAAGGAGGCTGAGGAAATCATTGACCGATGGGCTGATGACCTCGATGACGAAGATGAGCCGGACGAGTATTTTTCTGACTGACACCACCGTATTTCATGAACGGAAGGAGTGAGCAAGATACAGCTTGATACAATTTATACCGGCGATTGCCTTCAAGTGCTGAAAATGCTGCCTGATGAAAGTGTCCACTGCTGTGTGACATCCCCACCGTATTACGCGCTGCGGGATTATGGTATGGATGGGCAGATTGGCCGGGAAGCAACACCGAAAGAATATGTATCGCGCCTGACGGATGTATTTGCGGAAGTCAGGCGCGTTCTTCGTTCTGACGGAACACTCTGGCTCAACATCTCCGATACCTATGCCGGAAAAGGCAATCAGGGTGACTTTATCGATCCGAAAAATCCCAACGGACGAAACGGACAGGCCATAGCCCTCAACAACAAGGTTGAGGGCTGCAAGCCCAAAGATATGATCGGTATCCCGTGGATGCTGGCCTTCGCCCTGCGGGACTCCGGCTGGTATCTTCGCAACGACATCATCTGGATGAAGGAAAACCCCATGCCGGAAAGCGTAAAAGACCGCTGCGCAAGGTGCTATGAGCATATCTTCCTCTTCTCCAAGTCCCGAAGGTATCACTTTGATCATCTTGCCATTGCAGAGCCGATTGCAGAGGCCACCGCACAGCGTCTCAAGCGCGGTGTGGGCAGCAATAAATATGGAACCGCAATTCCCGGACAGCAGCAGAGACAGACCATCAATCAGCCCCGCAGTCATGGGGCAATCACCGACGGTGACATCAACCCGCTTCGCAATAAACGGGATGTATGGGTAATCAACACGGTTCCCTTCAAAGGCGCTCATTACGCAGCATACCCTCCGAAGCTGGTTGAAACCTGTCTTCTCGCCGGATGTCCCGAGGGCGGCATCGTCCTTGATCCCTTTATGGGCAGCGGAACAACCGGTATGGTGGCAAAGAGAATGAAGCGTCACTATATCGGAATTGAGCTGAACCCGGACTTTACGGAGATGGCGTATGAACGGATTGGAGGTGATCGGTAATGGCCGAGGAAGAGCTTCACCGACAGCACGAAACCCTGCAAGCACGGGATAAGGTAGTCCTCAAGATGACCCGTGATGGCGCTGCGGAGGAAAATCTGACACAGGGCAGCACAGAGCGAATTTCTCAAAGGCCGGAGGACGCGGTATTTCAGCGTGAAGAAGAACCCCCTGTTTCGGAAGAGGCACCTGCATCCCACAAGCCTTCGCAGCAGCAGTTCTATCACAGCGAGACAGCGAAGATGGCTGCACCGCAATTTTCTGCCCCACCGCCTCCGGCATCTTCATTTGGTGCTGTTGCCGCACAAAGCGTTGTGACGCACGAACTGCGGAAAACACAGGCCGTACAGGGACTTGATGCCGATGAGACACTGGCAAAAGCCGCTGAGACCGCTGCTTCTGCCCCTGTATTCGATGGAGAGTCAAGCGGTAAAATCCGGCGCTTGGAGAAACGGGCTGAGAAAGCACATGAGCGCTTGGACGCTGCCAGAGAAAAACTGCCGACGCATAAAGTCCTCAAGAAAGAGCGGGTGTTTGACGAGAAAACCGGCAAGTCCAAGACCCGCCTTCACTTTGAAGATGAGCTGAAAAAGCCCAAGTCACAGAGTAAGCTCACCTTTGAAGCTGAAAAGACCGTGGGTAAGGTTGGAGACAGTCTTGCTTTTGCGGTGCATGGAAAAATCCATGAGGTCGAGCAGGATAACTCCGGTGTGGAAGCTGCGCACCGTTCGGAAATCGTCGCAGAGTCCGTTGTTCGGCATTACAGCCATCACCAGAAAGCCAAAGTCAATACGCCCTATGAAAAGGTGTCCAAGTTGGAGCATGAAGCGGCGGCTGCCGATCAGAAGCTTCAAGTGGAGAAGGCTTTTCAGGCTACTCCCGAAGCAAAGAAAGGCAATATGAACCGCCACTATCAGAAGCAGCGCATAAAGAAAGACTATGCCGCAGCATGGAAATCCGGCTCTCAGACGGCCAGCTCTGCATCAGCAAAGGCCGGGAAAACGGTTCGGGAGAAGGCATCGGATAAGCTCAAGGAATTTTTCTCCAAAAACAAAAAGGTCTTTCTCTGGATCGGCGCTGGTGTGGCGTGTATCGTCCTCCTTGCTGCCGGTTTTAGCTCCTGCACTGCAATGTTTTCTCAGGCCGGTTCCTCCGTGATGGCAACCTCCTATCTCAGCGAGGATGACGCGATGCTGGGGGCTGAGGCACAATATAGTGACATGGAAGTGGAGCTGCAAGACTATCTGGACAAGTACGAGGCCACCCATAGCTACGATGAATACCATTTCGATCTGGATGAGATTGAGCATGACCCCTATGTGCTGGTATCTATCCTCTCAGCGCTCAATGAAGGGCAATTTACTCTTGATGGAGTACAGGGAATGCTCGAAATGCTTTTTGACAAGCAATACATCCTCACCGAAGAAGTGGTTGTAGAAACACGATACCGCACAGAAACGAGATATGACAGCGAGGGAAATCCTTATACTGTGAAAGTTCCCTACGACTACTACATCTGTTATGTCACGCTGGAAAACTTCAACCTCAGCCATGTGCCGGTCTATATCATGAGTGAAGATGAGTTGTCTCTGTATTCAGCGTATATGTCTACTTTGGGCAACCGTGAGGACTTGTTCGGAGACTCAGAGTATGTGGACAAGTACATCACAAACCCTCCGGCTGATTATGATGTCCCGGCAGAATATCTGGATGATGCCACCTTTGCCACGCTTTTGTCCGAAGCAGAAAAGTATATCGGCTACCCATATGTTTGGGGCGGTAGCAATCCCAGCACATCCTTTGACTGCTCCGGCTTTGTTTCCTATGTGCTGACCAACAGCGGATTGTGCAATACGGGACGGCTTGGTGCGCAAGGGCTTTATAACATCTGTACCCCCGTTTCTGATCCGCAGCCCGGTGATCTGGTGTTCTTTGTCGGCACATACGATACCCCCGGCGTTTCTCATGTGGGAATTTATGTGGGAGATCAGGTCATGTTGCACTGCGGAGATCCGATCCAGTACACATCCATTGCATCTTCCTATTGGCAGAACCATTTTTACGCCTACGGAAGACCGCCCTATTAAGAGAAAGGAGACCACTGTATGAATCCGAAATACCAGAAGGTCTGTGCCGAAATCGACAAGACCGAAAAGAAAATCTCGGACCTGCAGCAGCAGCTCAAGGAGCTGCGCGACAAAAAGACCGAGATGGAAAACCTTGAAATCATCAACACTGTCCGTGCAATGGTGATGGATAAGGGCGAAATCATGGCGTTCCTTGCCGCTATGCAGAAGGGAGACGCCAAGCAGCCTGTTGAGGTACCGATGATGGAGGTGGATGAGAATGCGTAAGAAAACCTTTCGCCTGTTGGCAATGCTGGCGCTCTGTATGGTCGTTGTGTGCAGCTTCTCTGTGACAGCCTTCGCCTATGCGGAGGACACAGAACAGGATCTCCCTGTTACGGAGGCCACCCAGCCGGAGGAAACGCCCAAGCCTGACCCTGAGCCGGAGGAAGTACCGGAAACCATTACTCCGGGTGAACCGATTGACGATACCGGCAATGCCTACACCCGCGATCTGCTTTATGACAAGGCCACCAACAAGCAGTTTATCAGTATCCAGACGAAAAACGGCAGCACCTTCTATGTGGTGGTTGACTACGATGCCCCCATCAACGAGGAAGAAGAACAGTATCAGACCTATTTCCTCAACATGGTGGATGAGGCGGATCTGCTTGCACTGATGGATGAAGAGGCCGTATCCGCTTTGAAAACCTGTACCTGTTCGGAAAAATGTGTTGCGGGGGCGATTGATACGAGCTGCCCCGTATGCAAGAACAACATGAGCGAATGTACCGGTACTGCACCCGAAACGGAAGAGCCTGCTGCTCCACCTACCGAAGAAGTTGAAGAGCCGGAAACCGGCGGCAGCAATCTCGGCATGATTCTGGTAGTGGTGTTGATTGTCGGAGCCGGTGGTGCTGCGTACTATTATTTCAAGTTCGTCAGGGGCAAAAAGCAAAAGGACGAAGACCTGGACTTCTACGATGATGAGGGCTATGAGGAAGAGCCGTACATCAATGAGGATGAGCAGCCCGAATTTGAAGAGGATGAGGAAACGGAGGCTGACAAGGATTGATTTTAGTGGTCGCAGAAAAACCCAGTGTTGCTCAGACCATCGGAAAGGTTCTCGGTGCAACCAGCCGAAAAGACGGCTATTTGGAGGGTGAAGCCTATCTCGTTTCGTGGTGCGTCGGCCATCTGGTCGGCCTTGCCAATGCGTCGGTGTATGACCAGCGGTACGCCAAATGGAGATACGACGATCTGCCCATTATACCGGAGAAATGGCTGTATGAAGTCCCGAAGGACAAAATGCAGCAATTCAAAGTGTTGTCTGCTCTCATGAAGGACAAGCGTGTCACCGAGCTGGTGTGTGCAACGGACGCTGGGCGTGAGGGTGAGTTGATATTCCGTCTGGTCTATCAGAAAGCAGGGTGCAGAAAGCCATTTAAGCGACTGTGGATCAGTTCTCTTGAGGACAGCGCTATTCGAGACGGCTTCCGGCATCTCCGGGACAGCTCAGAGTTTGACCGGCTTTATGAAGCAGCACTCAGCCGCTCAAAGGCAGACTGGATTGTCGGAATCAACGGGACGAGGCTTTTTTCCACTCTGTATCACAAAAAGCTGGTGGTCGGGCGTGTCCAAACCCCTACGCTTGCCATGCTGGTCGAGCGTGACGGAAAGATTACCACTTTCCGCAAGGAGAAGTATTTCAATGTCCATATTCAGAAGGATGGTCTGAAAGCCAGCTTGGAAAAGATCAAAACCGAAGACGAAGCAAAGAGGATTGCGGAGGCTTGCGATAAAAAGCAAGCCTCCGTTTCTTCTCTCAAGAAGGAGCGAAAGACAGTAAACCCACCTAAGCTCTATGATCTGACCACCTTGCAGCGGGAAGCAAACCGCTATTTCTCGTTTACCGCCCAGCAAACGCTTGATCTGGTTCAATCCCTCTATGAAAAGAAGCTGCTGACCTATCCGCGAACTGACAGCCAGTTCATCACCGATGACATGGAAGGGACAGTCCGACAGGTTATCAGCATCCTTTGCCGGAAGCTGCCTCTGTTTGATGGAGTTGCGTATACGCCCGACATTGACCGTATCAGCAATAACGCAAAGGTTACGGATCACCATGCCATCCTTCCCACGGTTCAGGTGGAGACGCTGGACATTGCAGAGCTGCCGGAGTCTGAGCAGAAAATTCTTCGTCTGGTTGCTACACGCCTGATTTGTGCCACCGGAGAAAAACATATCTATGATGAGACCACCCTGACTGTTTCCTGTGAAGGCTCTCTGTTTACAGCCAAAGGGAAAACCGTTGTGCAGGACGGATGGAAAGGCATTGAGCAGCGGTTCAAGGCAACGCTCAAAAACAAGGAGAAAGAAGAACCGGAGGCTGTGCTTCCCGAAGTAACGGAGGGCGACATCCTTCAAAATGTCGTATCCAGTGTATCCGAGCATTTCACAAGCCCTCCAAAAGCATTTACCGAAGACACTCTTCTCTCGGCAATGGAGAGCGCCGGAAATGAGGCGTTTGACGATGAAACGGAGAAAAAGGGCTTGGGTACTCCCGCTACCCGTGCCGGGATCATCGAGAAACTTGTGAAAGGAGGATTTGCTGAGCGCAAAGGAAAATCACTCATTCCCACCAAAGACGGCCTGAATCTTGTCTGTGTCCTACCGGAGCAGATCACATCTCCTGCCATGACTGCGGAGTGGGAAAACACCTTGATGCAGATTGAGCGTGGAAATGCGGATGCAGATGCTTTTCTGTCCGGGATTGCTGCCATGACATCGGAACTGATAAAGGCGTACCCATTCCTTTCTGACGCCGAGACTTCCCGATTTGACACAGCACGGGAAACGGTTGGAAAATGCCCTCGCTGTGGTTCGCCGGTCTATGTTGGCAAGGGGAATTTCTATTGCTCCAATCGTGAGTGTTCCTTCTGCCTGTGGGAAGATAACAAATTCTTTTCCAGCAAGAAAAAGAAGCTGACCAAGAAAATAGCGAAGGAATTGCTTGACAAAGGCTGGTGCAGGGCAACGGGCTTATACACACCCAAAAAGCCGCAGCTTTACGATGCAGTGATCCGGCTGGATGATACCGGTGGCAAGTATGTCAGCTTCAAAATGGAGTTTGACCGATGAGCCGCCCGAAGTATGTTGCCTCTTGCAGCGGAGGTAAAGACAGCGTGGCAACCCTGCTTCTGGCTGCTCAGTATAATGAGCCGCTTGATGAAGCGGTATTCAGTGAGGTAATGTTTGATCACGCGCTCAGCGGTGAAGTCCCGGAACACCGGGACTTCATCTATGACCGCCTCAAGCCCTACTGCGAAAACCAGCTCGGCATCAAGTTTACGGTACTCCGAACGGACAAGACCTACGACGATGTGTTTCATCACATCATTGTGCGCGGCCCCAATAAAGGCCAGAAGCGCGGCTTTGTTTGGCCGGGAATGTGTGCGGTAAACCGTGACTGCAAAGTCCCTCCCATTCGTAAATATAACGCGGCGCTTTCCCCAGATACCATCAGCTATGTAGGGATAGCGTCAGATGAACCGCAGCGTCTTGCACGGCTGGAAGGCACCAATAAGGTAAGCTTGCTTGATAAGTACGGCTATACCGAAGATGATGCGCTAAAACTATGTGCGGAGCATGGCCTGTTATCTCCCATCTACGATCATTGCAGGAGAAACGGCTGTTGGTTTTGCCCCAATGCCAGCGATGCTGAGCTGAGGCATATGCTTGAAAAGCATCCCGATCTGTTTGACCGGCTGCTGGAATGGGAGACCGAAGATAATGTCTTCCACCGCAGAATCACACGGAGAGAAACCCCGTCTGAACTCAAGGCTCGCCTTTTGCGGCCAGATCAGATGGGGCTTTCTTTATCTCAAAAGGAGGTGCATTGATTGGCTGAAAACAAAAATGCGCAGCAAGTCCGTGAGATCACTGACAAGCTGGAACAGGGCATCAAGGAGTTGTTTGAATCGGAACGGTTCAAGGAATATCTTCGCACGATGTCCAAGTTCTATAACTATTCCTTCAACAACACTCTGCTAATCGCCATGCAGAAACCGGAAGCCACTTTGGTTGCCGGGTATACCGCGTGGCAGCGGAATTTTGACCGTCATGTGATGAAGGGTGAAAAAGGCATTCGGATTCTTGCTCCTGCCCCCTATAAGACGCAAATGGAGATGGAAAAAATCGATCCCAAGACGCAGAAACCGGTGCTGGATGCGGACGGTAAGCCTGTCACAGAGATGGTCGAAGTCATGCGTCCTGCTTTCAAGGTGGTCAGCGTTTTTGATGTTTCCCAGACTGAGGGTAAGGAGCTTCCCGACATCGTTGTGGACGAGCTGAAAGGAACCGTAGAGAATTATACGGCATTCTTTGAAGCCCTCCGTCAGATTTCCCCCGTCCCGATTGGGTTTGAGGACATTTCTGGTGGTGCAAAGGGATATTACCATCTGGAAGACCGGCGTATTGCCATTCAGGAGGGTATGAGCGAGATTCAGACCGTAAAGACGGCCATCCATGAAATCGCACACGCGAAGCTCCATGCCCTCGATCAGCCGGAACCTGAGCCGAAGTGGAAGCTGGTTATGGTCAGTGAAGGCGGCACCACGCATGACTACCGGACAGGTTTTGAAAGTGAAGCTGACGCATTGGCTGCTGCGGAAGCAGATGACTGGCGGTATGTGGATGAAAACCGGTTTGAGTGGAGGCTTGAGGTTACAGAAGATCTCTCCGAAATCCAAGCACAGAAAAAAGACCGCCACACGAAGGAGGTTGAGGCAGAGAGCGTTGCCTACACGGTCTGTCAACGGTATGGCATCGAAACCTCTGATTATTCCTTCGGATACATTGCAGGTTGGTCTTCCGATAAGGAAACCAAGGAGCTGAAAGGTTCTCTGGAAACCATCCGCAAATCGGCGGCTGAAATGATCGAAGGCATTGATGAAAAGCTCAAGGTATTACTTGCCGAGAAGGAAGCAGAGGTTGAGTGCGAGGCAGAGTATCCTCCAAGAGATGAAGGGATTCCCGTCTACCGTCAGACTGCAAGCTACGCTCTTGAAGCGGATGAGCTGGATATTTACCATGCTTCCTATGATGCAAATGTGGCCTGTAAAGAGGCCATTGAATATGCAATCAGCAACCACTACGCAGATAACCGCCTTGCTGCCGAAGCTGCGGTCACAAGTGTTTTGGAGCAGTTCTCCCCGGAACGGGTTCAGTATGTGCTTGCCAACACCGTCCAGCAGAAAGCCCATGATGGCCGGATCTCCGAGAAACACAAGGCGTGGGCATCCGGTACGGAAGTATGTCCAGAAAATGCGGCTTACTTTGTTGTCGATCAGGCAAATCCCGGCCTGACAAATCTGTTTATCACAGAGTTTCAGCGTCAGATGGATGTACGTGAACAGAATGCGCTTGCTTCTGAGGAATCCAGAGACCCGGAGGTTGTCGCATGGGAACGGGACGAGATTACCTCGTTTACGGTCAAGGTTGAAGAGGTACAGTCTCCCATTGTTACAGAGAAGCCGATGCAATCCGCTGCGGCCAAGCACAAGCTCACGCCCGAGGAAAAGCAAATCAAGGAAGCCGTCATGGATACTCTGAAAGCACGGATTGCCCATGCCAATGACGGGATGCTGGCGACTTATAAGTCATCGGATCAGTCGTTCCGCACCATGATGCAGCACAAGGTCAGAATTGAAGGCAATCAGGTGACTCAGAACGGTGAACCGCTGTTCGCAATCCACCGGCGTTTTTCCTCCCGTAAGACACAGGGCTGCTATCGGGAGCTGCTGCCGAAGCTGGAATATATCCGTCAGGAAAAGGCTCAGGATACCCGCCGTGAAAAGCCCTCCATCCGTGACCAGCTCAAGGCTGCTGCAAGGTCAAAGCCAGAACAGTCCACACCGGCGAAATCCAAAAAGCATGAGATGGGATTGGAGTGATGGATTTGAGAGAGAAGACGGATGTGGACATTTTTGAAGAGCTTTCCAAACTCGTCGATACCCATGTCAAGCACTACAAAGAGGACTTTGACCTTGACCAGCGGTTGATTATGCAGGCCGCAAAATCAGAACTGCCCGAAGACAGGACGTTCATCTGGTTTTGCCGGGAGTGTGGTACACAGTGCCTCCGGGAAAGTCAAGCCTTTGTGCGGGATACCCGCGAACACACCACCCTGCGGTTTTACGCGGAGCAGTCCGGCGAAGCCATCACCGCCCGAATTATTGTCCCCAAGTCCGTAAAAGGCAAAAAGGTTATGGGAGATGTGTATGAGGTCAATTTCCGTGATCTGGCGAACAAGGTGGCACAGGATTCCATCTCTCCGGCAATGACCCGTATGGCCTTTGCAGATGGATTTGAGCAGGAAGTTCCGTTCCACAAAAGTCTCCGACAAGCGGAGGTGCTGGTACAGGAGCATGGAAAGATTGCTTCTCTCCATGTAATTCCCGTGGATAAGGAAGCACTTGCAGACCTTCTGAAACAGCAAAAGCATCGCCGTGAGCGCTTGCCCGAAGCTGCAAGCGAGGAAAAGCTTCCTTCTCTGCCAGTTGCGGATTATCGCAGATATGAGGCTATTAAACAGGATCACCCGGATGCGCTCGTCTGCTTTGCGCAGCATGATTATTTTGAGCTTTATGGCGATGACGCCAAGAAAGCAGCTCCGTTGCTCAGTACGAAACTGTTGGACAAAAAAATCCGTGGACAACCCCCGCTGCCTGTAACGGGCTTCAAACAGGAATTGTGGGTAGACGCCTCCAAGAAGCTTTGGAAAGCGGGTCATGATGTGCTGCTTGTAAAGGATGGAGAAGTCTTCAAGGACTTGAAAGCCGCTGATTTTATTCCCGTTGGAGCTGAACTTCACATTGACGGTATCCTGAGCCGGGTGGAACAGGTGGATTTTCAGGCTGGCCGTGTGGCGCTGGCAAATATCGAACGGCGAGATCATCCGGTGCCATACAGTGAATCGTTGGATTATGTCCGAAGCTGTGTGGAGGATACAGGGCTTGCCATCTATGAAGCACCGCGCAAGCAGCGCAAAGAGGCCAGCCGTTCTTCTGTCCGGGATAAACTGAAAACCGTTCGGAAAGAGGCGACTGCGCAGACACGCAGTCCCGTCAAGGTCAAGGGAAAGGAAAGGGAGTTATAAATATGCCGTTATTTACCGTAGAAGAGATCAACTTCATGAGCTACTTTGACACATCCAGCCGTCAGTCTCTCATCCGCGATATGAAAAACACCCCGCTAAGCGATATGGATGCAGAAATGTCGGAGATGCTGTGTCGCATGGTCAAGCGGCTCGAAAAAATGTCGGACGAAGAGTTTTCGGCGCTTTATATTGCGCCGGATACTCTGATGGATTGAAAGGAGGATGTCTATGCCTGTTCTGGATGGAAACTTTGAAGCCTTTGTCACCAACCTCGGCAAGTACAACGAAGGAGAACTGGTTGGTGAATGGGTGAAATTTCCCATTTCTGCGGAAGAGATGCAGAAGGTCTTTGAGCGGATCGGGATCGGCTCGAAGGACGAGTTCGGCCAGCCCTATGAGGAATGGTTCATTACCGAATACGAGTGTCCTGTTTCCGGTGTCTATGATATGCTCGGGGAATATGAAAACCTCGACAAACTCAACTATCTTGCCGCCCGAATTGATGAGATGGACAAGTGGGATCAGGAGAAGTTCGCGGCAATTATGGAGGCCGGATGTGATGAGGTCAGCGACATTGATGACCTCATCAATCTCACCTACAATTTGGATTGCTATGACATCATTCCTGATGTCCATGATGAGTCTGATTTGGGCTACTACTATGTCCATGAAGCCGGTATCTACGAGGAAAAGGATCTCGGCCCCTTGGCAAATTACATCGACTATGAGCGCTTTGGACGGGATATTCGGATGGATGAGGATGGCCGTTTCACCGACGCGGGATATATCCGCAGCACCGGTGATAGCTGGAACCGGTATTTTGACGGTTCTCTGGATGACATCCCGGACGAATATCGGATCACCGGAAGCGACGAAGCGTTGGAAAAGGACGAAAAGCTGCTTGCGGTGGTTGTGGAGCCGGGAAAACAGGCTGAGTTCAGAGACATCGACTCCGGCCTTGAAGCCCTGCAAGGGCTGGTGGGCGGCGACATTCAGGCCATCTACCCCTATGATGACCCGGTGGCAATTATCTGCAATGACGAGGGTAAACTCCAAGGTCTCCCGCTCAACCGCGCCCTGCGTGATGAAAGCGGGGAGATTTATGACATTGTTGCCGGGACATTTGCGATTGTCGGTTTGACCGATGACAGCTTCGGCTCTCTGGACGGCGATCTTGCTATCAAGTATGCCAACCTTTTTAAGCAGCCGGAGCAGTTTGCAAAGCTTGGTGACAGGATCATTGCCATTCCCATGATTTCCGAAGAGCAGAAAGAACAGGCTGGCCGGGAGCAGAAGGATTTTGAAGTGAATATGGATACCACCGGCCTTGCGGTCTCCGGGCATATCGGGACATGGCATACCATTGACCATCGTGAGGTAGACGGTGCGGCCTTCTATCTCATGGAGCATGATACTTTTGGAGATGATGCAGCGTGCATCATTGTGGATGAGCGCGGGAAACTGGTTCTGGATCAGGTCTATGATGGATTTGACGAACAAACGATGGAGCAACTTCATCAGGAGGTTATGCCGGTTGACAGGATGCCGGATGAATCCGTTACAGTGGATGAGATGAAGGCATACGGCTACGCATGGGGCGGGATGCTTCCGATGCGTGAAGAGGCTGCGGCTGAGGTTATGAAGAGCTGCACCGTCTTCCGGCTCTACGGCGACAATACCGAAAGCCGGGTGCAGGATGCCAGTGAACTCAAGGATCATGCACAGAAGGGCGGCTTGTTCGGTGTTGAGAAGGTGGAATGGAAGGCCGCACTGGAACGCGAAAACTACCTCAAGTCTGCGGAGATGTCTACCGAAGATGACTATGGAATGATTGATGGAATCATCAACAATGGTCCCAAGGAAGACAAAAGTGCTGAGCGCGGCGGTAAGTCCTCGATTATGGACAGACTCAAGGCTGCGAAATCCGAACCTCAGAAGGACAAGCCGACACCTCACAAAGAACCGAAAAAGGATCGTGAGTTATGAGCAGAAGTCAGAAGTGGAAGGATGAGTGGGCATTTTTCCTTGATGGCGATGGAAGACGCAAATATGCTGAGCTTTGCCGACGCTGTATCCATGACTGTAAGCAGAGTTTTCACGCCGAGGTAATTACCTGTCCGGGGTACATCTCCAAACGCTCTGAGACTGTCACAGGATCAGCAATTAACTGTCAGGATAAAGGTTGAAAATCGGCCTTTTTATTCGCTGAGAGCCACGAGACAGTTAGTGCCAATATGATTTCCTACCCCATGTGTAAGCGCCGTTTAGAACCGCTGCAAAAAGCGATAATCGACATTTAATCAATTATTACATGAGAAGCCTCAGCCGATGCCCCTATGGGTGTCGGCTGAGGCTTTCTTTTTTTGTGCCTTTTTCGTAAATATTTCCCGTAAATCTAACGCTAATCCACAGTCAATGCATTAGCGTTTCTGTATAACTGTGTCGCTAATCCATATACTTATCATAAAAGACACGGAAAGGAACATGGTATGTGTCATGATTGATATAAGAATAGGCAAGCGAATAAAGCAATGCCGTGAGCGTCTTGGATTGACGCAAGAACAATTTGCCGAAAAGACCGGCTTTACAGCGAACTACATTTCTACCCTTGAGCGCGGAGCATCTTTCCCACGCTGCGAAAAGTTGATCACACTGCTCAATGCACTTGAGGTTCCTGCTGATGCAATCTTCTGTGATGTGCTTGACCATTCCACGAAGTATAAGGCAAATGAACTCTCTCAGGAACTTGAGACCTTGCCTCCTGACGCCCAGAAACGGATTATTCAGATGGTAGAATTGATGATTGAGCAGGAAAAGAACAACAGAAAATGACTTCTTTCAACGAACTACGCAATTTATTGTGTGGTTCGTTTTTTACTGACATAAATCGACACAATTTTTCATATTTATCTGCTATACTATGTATAAGCGAATTAGAAACACACGCTAATACATAGGTGGGGAAAAAGATGAAATTGAAGAAATGTGCTTTTACCGGTCATAGACCACAAAGTCTTCCGTTTGGCTTTAACGAAACAGATGAACGCTGTATCACCCTTAAACAAACGCTCCGTTCTGAGATCATCAGACTCATCGAACATGAAGGAGTTACCCATTTTATCAGCGGAATGGCACTCGGTATTGATATGTACGCAGCGGAAATTGTGCTTGGCTTGAAATCAAGATACAAAGGCATTATTCTTGAAATTGCAATTCCTTGCGAAAGCCAGGCAGAGAAGTGGACTGAGGAACAGAGAGACCGCTATTTTGATATTGCCTCTAAGTGTGACAAGGAGACATTGATCCAACATCACTATACCGCTGACTGTATGCACAAGAGAAATCGTTATATGGTAGATCAGGCAGACTTCATAATTGCTGTATGGGACGGTAGACCCAGCGGTACGGGCAAGACAGTTCAGTATGCTCAAAGGCAAGGTAAGCCGGTTACAATTATCAATCCTAAAACGATGCTTATTGATTTTTTATAAAAACGAGCCTCAGCCGATACTTATTTGAGCGTCGACTGAGGCTTATTTTATATTTGAACTGGTATTTCGTTTACAATTTGAGGTAGTCCTTCATTGGAAAGGCGACAGCAAAAGCCTTTAACAACCATGCCCCGAGCGATGCACTTATTTAACTGCTTAACAATCTCTGAATCATTAAGAAGATTGATGCACTTGACATAAGGGTTCAGTGATACAATAAAGAAGTATCCTTTATAACCTTCGTCAAGAAGATCAGCTATTGCTTTAAGTTGTCCTAATGTACGCTCAGAATATACTGTAGGAAACACTGCCGTTTCACTTGTTGCTATAACACTTTTTACCTCTATGACAGTTTTGGAACATGGAACAAAAAAATCTGCTTTATATCCTTTAACATCATATTCAGTTCGATAGTCCTTTCGCTTTCCTAAGAAAGAAAATCTTCTCTTCAAAAAGCTACTGTCGATTGCTTTATTTGCCCATGAGGTATTGAGTATTATATAGTTCCGCTTATGTTTTACACCTATCACGGCGTACTGTGTTCGCCCTTTTGTCCCCTTGTTCTTTATCAAAAGGACGCTTTTTCCTCGTAGATCGATGAAGTTATCTAAACGACAGGATGAAGCAATATAGCAGATTTCCTCTGCACCGTCGATTGTGACAGTACAGAGGAATCTGTTTTTGCTTTCGCTCATGAACAGGCCTGTTTTAAGTTCGGGAGGATAGGCAACAGTAACGAGATTACTCATTGAGCCGCTTAATTCCTTCCACAATTTCATCCAGTTCATCAATCGAGATAAAATAGCCTTGCGCTCTTTCGGTCTCCGCACCATTCTTATAAATCATGTCGCCGTGCTTCTGCAAGTATTGTGCGCCGCTTTCCTCTAAGATCATTCGGGAAGAGTTGGCATCATTTACTCGCAGAGCGAGTCTACCGCTAAGCTGGGATTTGATGTTTGAAGGGACAAGCGTGGCAGCTGGACGCTGCGTGCATAGTACCAAATGAATGCCCCTTTTACGACCAATTTGCGCAATTCGTTTCACTGGCGTAAAGAATGCCTCTTTTTCCTTCTTGGTTTCGAGCTGATCAGCTAAATCCGCAAACTCATCTATAACAACAACCATTGGCGCAAGCTTAGGTGTACATTTTTGGTTATACTGTGTTATGTTTGCGACTCTTGCATCTGTCAGTATTTTCTCACGACGCTCAAACTCAGTAAATACTACACTCTTGATGAGTTCTGTTGCCTCTTCTGCATCAGAGATCACCTTGCCACCAACCAAATGAGGGATTCCCTCAAAGTGGATAAAGTCCTCCAAGCCAGAGGAAGATAGGACTATCTGTAGTTCATCCGCAGTAGGATGTGTTTTCAACAAAGCTGCAAGCATAGTGAAAAGGAATACTGTTTTGCCAGAACCGGTACTACCACCCACAAGCAAATGAGGCAATTCGGAAATATCCTTGATGATATCCTTGCCCTCAGGAGTTCTTCCGAGTGGGAAGTACAATTTCTCAGGAGAATCGACAACAGGAAGCTTTTTTATAACCTCCGCAAAGGATACCATTTCACGGCTTAATCTTGGCACATCAAGAATGAGCTTATCGGAATTTTGAATCTGCTGAATCAGCACGCCAGATCGCTTCATTTCTCTTGAAATATCTTCAAGATGATTGTTAAGAGCAGCCAGACCTTGACCACGAGCAAGTTTGAAATAGATTCTAATGACGCTCGGACCTACAACAGCCTCATTTGCAGCGCAGCATTCCTTGAGCTGTATATGGTAATCCCTGCACGATTTTTTGAAGTCAGATACCAACTGTTCAATTTCTTCAAGAGGGACAGAACTTATGGGAGAGACCGCTTCTGTGTTCTCTACAACTGTGGCATCTTCTCCAATATCTTGCTTATCTGCAGTCACCTCAGAGGTCTCGTCGGTAGAAGCAGGAGTATCATCATTTACTTGGACTGTTCCTTGAGTGTTGTCGGAGTTGTCAAGCATATCCGCAGTCTGTTCTTCTTCCTCAGTTGTTTTAGTTTCTGTGTCATCATAATCGACAGATGTCCAAGCCGGAATAATACCCTCGCAATTACCCAACACTTGTTCTTGAATCTCCTTCGATGTTAACTCGACAAAGCGAATAGGACAATCATCGAACTTCGGGTTTATGCAGTCTACCGGCTTCTTTGCAATAGCTTCACTTAACTTTACATGAACAAGTACACCGGAAATATCGATTTTGATGTTTCGCTCTCCGGAGGGCGCAAAGGCTTTTTTGAAGATTTTACTCCATTCTTTTTGCCATTCAGGATCATGGATGTCACGGAAGCATTCGGAAACGATTTGATATTTAAGGACTTCTCGTCTCGCGGAAACAAACATATTTAAGGTGTCTGTTTCGACAAGTCCAAATATCTCTCGGAGCATTCTAACAACGGCAGCAACTTGATCGGCTGCGTGTCCGGTAATGTACTTATCACCTGTCTTTTCATCAACAGTTATGATTGCGTCAGGAGACTCGTCTCGTGTTTTAACCTCTATCGGCTGCACATGAAGAGTCTGCTTTTCTTCGTTATAATACAAACCAATCAGGTCAGCTCTATCATTGGGGTAATGACTGTCGTTAAGCCATTGACGCGCATCTGGCGTGTCAAGAGAGGCAACAAGAGAATTCTTGTGCATCTTAGAATACCATGTAGCCGCAAAGACTGTTCCGATAAGGCCCTTTTTGCGATTATCGATAGCCTGCGCATCTGCACCATAACGAGGGATGCTGATAAGTCCTTCGGACGAAATATGACCAAATTGCGACAAGATGTCGATGAGGGTTTCTTTCTTTGGGTGAAGGTTATACTGTCTCAGCAGGGATTGATACTGGCTGATAATGCGTGAATCACGGGAACTCCAAATGCTAACCATTCTCTTCCCGTATTGCTTTTCTCCGATAGGGATTGTGTCAATCGGAAGATAATTACTGGTTGTTCTATCTGCAGCGATCAACCACTGCGTATTGCTATCTCGAATAGTTGACAGTACGGCACTGATATCAGCCTCTGGATTATATGTCGGACGAGGACTCCTATCATTCGAGACAATATCAGCAAAGCGCAGCATTTTGTGATAATCGCCAATCATTCCAGACTCCATGTTTGAAGACGGGAAAATTTCACCACGCTGAGTAATCTCATCAAAGTCATAGTCATAAGTGACTACCAAGGGGCTAATATAGAGGTTCTTTGTCGTAGGACCGTATTCAATCGAATAAGAGGACTGGTCGAAATAGAAAGCAAGGTGAACTGGGCGGTTGTCCAAAACGCGCTTAATCTCTGCAGACGAAGCAAGGTTCTGAATGCTAATCGAAATCTTGCCGGATTTAATATATTCGCCGACCTCATAATCGGAAATCATGTAGTCGAGCTTTGCCAACTCACTATTTCCGTTTTGCGATCTTGTCAGATATGCGTCATAGACAATTCGGCTGCATATTCCTTTTTCGATGCTCTCTTTGAACGCCTTGAGTATGCTTGGCATATCAGGAGCGTCAACAGTACAAATGCGTACCTCCTTGCTGGTATATGGAGCAAACGCTACCCAACGAGAAAGGATTTCCGGGATAGACTGAGTTCCATCATATCCCAAGTATCTGTTGGTTTTGTTTTCATATGTTGGAAGCATTTCAATACTTCCAGAGCAAGGAAGCTCGGTACTAATGCTATTTGTGATAGACTTATCGACAACAATAAAATTGAGCATCTGAGGAAGATTGGAAATTGCCCTCGTCAAATCGTTGGCATCCTCTTCGCTCATCATATCCCTATGGTTTTTGAGTTCCTTGAAAACCTCATAATAACGCCACAGGAACAGAGGATGTGTAGGAAGAAGCATTCCTTTCCACTCTGTCGGTGTTTTTACATACAAAACATCTAACAGAAGAAGAGACCTTGCGATGAATACTGCTCCCTTAGGGCTAATTTCGTGCATGGCGATCTCGTTTCTGCAATACACACGAAGCAGATCAGTCCATGCAGTCATATATTCCTCAAGAGCTGTTCCGAGCTTTTCGTTTATACCAAAAGACAGGATAGGATGGTACATTACCAGATCGAGCTTGCTTACCAAAGTGTTTCGTGCCTCGGAAAGCTTTTTGATGATAGGGGTGAAGGCTTCTACATTCTCTAATTTCTTAGCCGCAAATTGTTCATCAAATCTACGAATAAACTCAAAGAGTGATGAACCATCGAAGCTGGTTTTAGAATCAACCTGCATTGGGACAAAGGGAATAAACGACTCATAATCTGATGCCATTGCATCACGAAGAACGCCTTCCTCGGTAAACATTACACCTCCCCAGGCATCCTGACTACAAGCGGTTCCAATAATCCGTCTAAACTGAGAGTTGTGATTATCCAGAACAATCGGACGATTTTCAAAGGCTCCCCCGATTGTCGGAAAGTTGTCTTTGTTTTCGTCGCTGCTTTCGTCGTACCTTTTTTCAAGTTCATCAAAGAAATCACGCAAGGTTTCCAAATCCTCGTCCGTAGGATCAACGATGATATCTGCAATGAGCTTATCGATTTCCTTAGTCTTCAAAGGCTGGACGGAAATAGGCTCCTTGCTACCGTTGTTAGGATCATCCTGACCTCTCGTGTCTTTCTTTTTCTTTGATTTGGGGGCAACAAACAGTTGCTGTACAACATTGTAGGACAACTGTTTTAAGGTGTCCTTTCTGCCGTATTTGAAGTATTCTTGCAGATGTCGATATGCGGTTTGCAGTTCTGTATTATTTTCTTTACTGCTTCGAGTCAAAGCACTGCTGATTTTCTTTCTTGACTCATCGCTCAACTGCCCAATAATGATAATTAGCTCTCTATTGCGAGAAAGTCTTTCATCCGGCTTGATATTAGTGTTTAAGATATCAGAGTCACAAAGCAGTCCCAAATGCCACATATTCATAGGAATTGCTATATTTTCATCAGGACATAGACAAGCTGCTTCTATAAACTCATAAAGAATATCGAAGGAATAGTACGATGATGTTTCTTTGAGCGCGTTCCAAAACTTTTCACAAGGAGCGTTCTGAGACTCTGCGATGCGTTCCTCGATGAGCTGTAGCGACAAATCTCTTGTAGTTACCTCGTCAAACTCAGCAAGTGAATGTAGTTTGTCACTGTCACTCTTAACAAAGGCAATGATCTTTCCTGCAAGAGCAGGTTCGCTACGCCATCTGACAGCATCCTCAATCATGTGAGATACTGCAATCATATCTGTCTCATAGGCTTTGGAAATATTGTAGCCGACTGCCGAAACATAATACTTGGTTTCATTATTTTGAGATAGAGTGTCAATGGCAGCGACAGGATCTATCTCAGTAATTCCACGAACGATCACGCCAACCTTAGCGTTTTCAAGCTTTGCGCTTATGACATTGACAAGTATTTCTTGTTTAGTTTTCATTTAGAAACACCTCCAAGTCTGATTTGTAGTATACCATCAGCCATAATATCTGCAAAGTTAATGGCTTCAAGAGTTTTTGAGAAACGACTAAAGTTACTGCGAAGAGCATCTGTGTCTGCAGAGATTATACTTCCGGTAGCCTGAATCTTTTCCATATCTGTTTCATCGCCACCGATAACAATACCGAATCTTTTCCAGAGTCTCTCCTTTAACTCTGCGGCAACCAGAGTTTCATCTGGTTCTACACAGGAACGCATAATCATCTCCAGCATATCCTGAGAAACAACAAATCGTTTGTTCACATGGAGATTGGTAGGAGGGTAAAGTAACCCAGCGTGTGTACCTATTTGTCGGAGATACACAACAGGATGTGAGGATGCTTCAAGCGCAAGCATATCGTAAATAGTTGTTCCAAACACAAGCAGTGCATCTTCTTCGGGAAGATCCTTGGCATCTGTCTTTGCTAAATCCCACATTCTTGTTAGTTCGACTTTTCCAGCTTTTGTTTTTCCTTTTTCGTCAAACATGGGTGCATCCATTGCCAGCAGATCATTTTTGGTTATACCGTCTTTTTTCAAGCACTGTGCATAGCCCCAAGCATAGAATCTTGAAATTGCTCTATGAATCTGTGTATAAGACATTACCGAAGCGCGTGCAACACTGCTGGAAGCCTCGTTAGAAAAGTCCAGCAGGAAGGGGCGTTTGTTTCCTCCACAATAGAAAGATTCCAAGGATGCCAAATATCTAATAAGGATATAGATGCAGAAAAAATTGAATATGCGGAGTTGTGTGAGTTGGTTAGGATGACTGCGCAAGTGCTTATACAAACAGTTCCCAGCATCAGAAAGTCCTTGTGTAAAATCAACGAATTCTGCATTGGGTGTGTTAAATATTGCAACCTCATCAAGATGATCAGATGCTAAAGCTTTTGTGTCAGTTTCTGCAACAGGCTCGAAAAGTATGCTGATGGGATCATTCTCGTTGTCCAAGATATCCTTAATGTGCTTACAAAGTTTCGGGCAATATTTGTTAATCAAACTGCCGACAAATTCACCAGCATCTTCATATAGAGCAGGGCTTGTGATGAAATATTTTGAACCGGCACTATATGAAACCATGCCATCATCTGTTCCGGAGAACACACCATTATCTGCAGCAAGGAGCTTTTGAAGTAGATTTCTAAAAGAAGTCAAATCATCATCTCTGATCCCGTCATCAAGGGCATCAGATTCATGCAACAATTCCTTAACCTTTTCAAGAGTATTGTTTTTTGGCGTCTTTCCTTTTGCATCGCTTACATAGGAAAGACGTTTGATGTTCTGAGTATTAACGCTTTCGCCATAGATGATACGAGAAGCACCACTGTAGATATGAACAGGTTTGACGCTTGAACCGTTCGGTCTAAAACCTACAAGGGATTTGTCTACTTGTTCTCTCATTTTTTTCAAGTAAATAATTTCCATGATGTCCCTCCTTATCTATGATTTTTCTTTACCGAGATGTTGGAATAGCGTTTGCTTTCACGGTCAATCGAAACTACAATCTCTTTTTTCCCTTGAACATCAAACAGGGAGAGAGTTACATCATCTTCATCTTCCAAATCGGTTTCACTTTGGAGTTGTTCGACGAATCGCCAGACCTTCTTCACGGTGTCGGATTCCATAAGCAACACCGGAACGCCGCGTTCGGCCTCAAGCAAAAGATTATACATATCAAAATCGATTTTCAAGAACACCTCAGACGTGCCTTTTTTCTCAAGGCGTACATAATTCTGCACCATTTTGATACCGTTCTCCATAACAGAATTAAGTTTCGGGCGACCAATTCGGAAATCCGAGCGTTTCATTTTGCCGGTAGAAATAAGTATCTTGCGAGGTGCATTGTTGTATCGGTGACTTGCCCAAATCTCCAATTCGGAATTGTTTGAGGATGTTCCGAAAAAGGCGTTCAGCTTTTGAATAAGGTCCTTAATGATAGCCTTATCCTCCATGCACAAAAAACGCTGGAATTTTATAACAGCGTCATCACTGATATCCAACAACACATTTCCGCAGGAATTGAAGAAATAGAATTGTCTTTTGCGCAGTGCAAACAGTTCAGTGTTGTTGGGATTCAATGCCTCAGGAGAGACGATATAGCCAGAGATCCAAGTTTCTGGTTCCATTGTGTTCATCAAAACCTTCTCATCCCAAATGGGATGGGAAACCTTAGCAGGATCAAAAGCTCCTCTGATAGCGTCAAACAAACGCCCTTCCCCCTGATAGATGAGATTGCACAAATCATATTTGTTCTGGCTTGAGGTTGTGGTAAGGGCGGCGCAGTTTCTGTTTCCAAACAACAGATAGGAAACAAATGACTGTAATTCACGCAAGGTGGCGTGATATCCCTGCAATGCAACTTGAGTTAGAATGATATTGAGCCGTTCTTGGAACAAGTCGCTTTGTATGAGCTGTGCATTTTTTACCGCAGGACACAGTTCTCTAAATTGACAAGTACCGCATTGCTCAAAATGCTCTGTCTTCGTCATGTTAAGTATGACACTTCTCACAATCGAAGGGTCGAGAGCCTCACGCTTGCTCAAGTCAAAGACAGATACCTCGTCATTTTCAATCTGTTCATCATGGAAGACTGTAGCTTTGATCATCTGATCCTTTGCTTGGACGATAGGCATGAATGATGGGAACTCCTTGGCCAAAGCAAGCAGAACCGCAGCGTTAATTGCAATTACAAAGGGACGCGATGCGTTCTTAGCGGACAACCATTTTTCATAGATAGCCTTATTGGTCATTGTGCTTGCATCAAGCTCAATGATGGGATCAACCTCAAGAGTATCCAACTGCTCTTGAAGGATTCGGATAATGTGCGTTTTACCATCACCAGGATTTCCGGTAAGAACAACATCTTTTCCTGTACTTACGGCTTCAATAATAGCTGAATCCAATTCTGTAACGACATGAACTCTCGACAAGAATCCATAGTCGATGAAGTCAGCATATCCGCTGCTACCACGGTAGAAATCGCGTATGAAGTCGAGCCCAGTCTTATCAGATTGTATTTGTACCATCTTTTCAGGCTCCTTTAATTTCTCAAATTTCCATTCCGAAGCTTTTTTAAGGGCAGTGCTTACCATAAACTGTTCCTTGTCAAAGCAACGAACTCGTTCAAAGACAGGGGGATAATTCAAACGACTCGCTACCCAACGGTTTAACCAGAAATCAATTATTTTTTGAGTTTCTCCGGCATAGTCGTTGGTATCGAAGTAATAGTTCGGTGACTCATCAATTCCGAGCAGATAATTCAAAGTGTTGCTTGCCAATTCAGCACCGTACACTATTCTTGACATAGCGTGCTTTGAAAACTCCTTCGTATCGCTTTCATCAGATTCAAGAAGTTCTCTAATAGCCATAGTCATCAATCTCATCTTCGGACTTGCACCTTCTCCGAACACATGATTGATTCTTGAAAAGCCGTCGCTTGTTGCTTCGGTAAGACACATGGTGGTTGCTTTGCTTATATGAAGCGTACCAAATCCAACGGTTTTCCCTAACTCTTTCCATCTGACATCGTGGGAAGAATTGAAAATGTATCCCGGAATTTTTAGACGATTATATTGACTTGAGCCAACATAATACAAGGATGTTGTGCCGACATATACGAGATCAGCTGGTCTGCAAACATCTTCACCCTTTAGGCGACTGGCAATCTCGCTCCTCTTGTCAGAGTATCGATCTCGATAGTCACTAATTACCTGAGGGGAGGTCGCAAGTAAAGCTACAAGCTTACCACCAAGAATCTCATTGTACGGAGGGATGGCACCACAAACATTGAGTTCCATCATGCTTGAGCCTATATGCTTTGTTTTTTGTGCGATGAGTGCCGTTCTGATGCAGGACTTTCCATTGTCACTATCACAGAAAGCACTCCAAAGCTCATCGAACTTTTCATTGCTTAGCAGATCTGATAAAGCCTTTTTTGCTCCAAGCAATTTACCAAGTTGATCAGCTCTTTTCCTCCGGTACAGTGCCTGCTCAATTTCCTTAGAGATACTACCCAATTCGCTTTTTTCTTCCGAGATAGTGCCGGCATTTCCTCCTTGATATGCCTTTAGCAAATCCTGGCGTTCTTCTTCTGCTGTCAAAGCAGTATACTGCAGTTTGCGGATAATATCGTCAGATGGGGTAACTATGTCCTCCGAAGCACACAGATCAAAATAATCAATACCTTCAATGCCGTCCTCTAAATATTCAAGAAGCCTTTCAAACGCTTTTTTTGCTGCAGCATGGCTTCCTTCGCCTTTTAGTTTATCGATAAAGGAAGGTGCGTTCCAGCCAATATAATCATCGCGGCAGGTTATCTGAACTGCAGTGTTTTCCAAGGACGCAATTCCCATGACGGCGTGATTCGGATGCGCTGCATCTCGGATAAGATACTGCATTGTTCTTCCGGGGGTAGTTTCTGCAGGAGTAGACCAAGACAATCTGAAATATCTCCAAATCTCGGAAAGCTTTTGTCCGGTATATTCGTCGCGTTCATTTTCTCGAACTAATTGCAGATATGGCGTGATTGCTTCGCTAATCTCTATCCTACCCTCGAAAATTGCAAGAAGTCGAGCGTACAATTCTTCTCCATCAGCAATTAAATGGCTAATTGATTTTTTGGTTGCAGTCTCTCGCTCCATTCGATTTATAAAATCAGAATATATCTGCAATCTTTCGAGACGGCTATCTTGCATCCAACTTCTCAAAAGACTCTTCATCTCAGATAAAGAGTTGCCTTCAAGTTCACTCTTATCCAAAGTAGGAAGGCGCATCTCCAATACGCCTTCTCGATAGCACGCCTTCCAAGATGCTCTAATTAAGTCACGAAGCAGCATCCAAACTGCTCGGTATTTTTTTCTTTGAGCAAGATTTACAGTGCATTCGTGCTCAGCCCAGTGAACCTCCTGTGCAGCAATTTTCTCCAACTCAGAAGTCTTTGTGTTCTCGTTGATTTGCTGAACGACTGTATAAAATCTTGTTCTAAACTCTCCCTCCAACTTAGGACGGAAGGGGATGGATTTTTTCGTTATCATATATCTATCATCCTGTTCGTCACGGTATTTGTTTGCCATAATAACATTGTAGAAATTGGCAGAACAAATATCGCTACAATGCCATGAAGTGGCTCAGTATTTTCTTTTGATAGGTAAGTATAGTTGATATCATTTGGAATTTAGCTCTTGATCACCATCGATCTCAATTACTTCCATAATGTCATCAACCTTGCAATCGAGGCATCTGCAAATTTTGGCAAGGGTATCGGTGGTAATAGCCTCATCGTGACTTAGTTTTCTCATCGCATGGCTGGTCAAATTAGCAGCTTCTTGCAAGTCCTTCTTTTTCATATCTTTGTCGATTAGCAAATGCCACAATTTTTTATATGATACTGCCATCTTGATCTTTCCTTTCCGATTTTTGCGTAGTCACAATTAACCACGATACATTGTATCACAATATCTGCGGAAATACAATATAATCTGCGCTTACTCGCAATTAAATGTGTTTTTCCGCAAGTAAAAGTATTTAGCAACATTGAAATTTATCAATTAGAGGATAAAAAGAAGACTTATTGATTAACAAGAAAATCAATAAGTCTTCGCTGCTTATTCGAGTTCGCTGCCTCGTCTTTTACCACGATCCTGCGCTGCTGTCGGGCTAAGGTAGTCATCAACATTCGCTTTCATTGTGTCGATCATACGAACCTGTTTCTTGAGGTTTGCCCGTTCTTCATAGAGTCGTTGCTGTTCCTGCGCAAGTTGCTCTTGCTCAGCTTTCAGTGATTTGAGGCTTGGCAGTTGACCATCTCCTTGAATGGCAAGAAGTGTACTTCTCGCTGCCTCAAAGATCACCAGTTCGGCCTCATACTTTGAGCGGAAAGCCGACTTGTCCTTTGCCTTCGTGTAAGTATCATAGAGCGGTTTGAGCTTCTGATAGTTGGAGATATTTTTGATAAGTGGTTGGATCTCTCGCAATCGGGCTTCGACACGCTTTAGCTTTGTCCCGGTTTGTGCATAAGAACTATGGACATCCTCAACCTTTCTCTCAAGGTCTGCATATTCCAGAAGGTTGTTCTCGGTGAGGTAGTTAAGCGTTCTGGCAGCTTCTTTGAGAATAGTGATCTTGGCTTTATGTTCATAGCCCTTACTGTCAATGAGCTTGATGCGTTCTTGAATATCGCTGATAAGGGACACATATTTCTTGCCGGTCTGCATCTGCTGCTTACGGGGATTGCGTCCGGCGATGCGCTCTTTGAGCCTTTCTTCGGAATAATTTTCCCCGATGGTTTTTGCACGGGTAAACCGCTCCTGCCCCTCGGCTCGGAAGGAGATGTACTTGCCCGGTTTGATTTCGTAACCGGCCTCCTGCATTAGCTTTAGAAACTCATCCCAGTCATTTGCTGTAATGACCAGACGGTCTATCGTCTGTCGGAGCTTCTGCTTCCAGCTCGTTCCGCGCTTGGCCTCGGTGTATTCCTTGTAGTCCATGCCCTTGTTTTGTGAGGGAGGGATTACAGACAGCCCATGCTCTTTGCAGATAGCGTCACTAAGTTGGCGCAGCTCCCGGTATGTCCTTTTGTTGCTCCGGTAGCTGTGGTAGTCTACGAAGTTCACGGCATTGAAGATAATGTGATTATGGCAATGCCCCTTGTCAATGTGGGTAGCAATCACATACTCATATTTGCCTTTTAGCCATTCGTCGGCAAACTGCTTGCCGATCTCATGTGCCACTTCTGGCGAGACTTCACCAACATCGAAAGACTGAATTAAGTGTCTTGCCAGTACAGTTGGAATTTGCGCACCCTGTTGGGCGGCAAGATTTCGTGTCCACTCAAATTCCTTTGCGGCAGCATCACTGGCTGCACAAGCGAACGAGGAAACCAGTAGTTCATCATCAGTTTTCTTTGGATCGATGATGTAGGCAATCGCTTTGTTTACAGTTCCTCGGATTGGCTTGATTTTAGTAACTGCCATATCTCTTTCTGCCTTTCTTTCAGCTCGGCCACATCATCCTCGTAGAAGTGTCCTGTCGAGTTGATGCGTCGGCAAATGTGGTTGATATTGGCTGCTGCACGACTGACGGCGGCAGCGAGTTTTTTCTGCTGCGTATAATCCACCTTGATGATGTACCCATCAATCGCCATCTTGCGAAGGTAAGCTCCCATGTTCTTTGTGCCGAGCTGTGCCATCTTCGCCTTGATGATTCTCTTCTCATCATCGGAGACACAGAAGAGAATTTGGATTGGTCTTTTTCTGTTTGCCATAGGCAACCGTCCTTTCGTAAAGCAGAGGGTTTGGGATGCTCCCAACAAGCCATTTCTGATTTAGGGCAGGGTTCCCAAAATCGGAAAATCGCCGTGTGTATATACACCGGCTGTGCTTGCTATTCTCTCAAAATCGTATTCCCGGTGCTTCTCCCCGTAAAAATCCCCTTCACTTTACAACGGACATTTTATAAGGAAATTAGCGGTATGGAAGAGAAAAAAGGCGCTCGAAAGCGCCTTCCCTCATGCTTGTGCAGCTTATTTCTTTTTCCCTTTACCGCGTTTCTCGTAGTCCTCGTCAATCCGGCGCTTCCAATCTGCGCCGAGCGGGGCGCTGCAACGGACGGCAGAAATTGCCTCACTCAGCACCTCATAGTTGAGCTGCGTCCCGGCGCTGTCAGAGTGGTAATTGACGGCTCGGTCAGCTCCGATCCCAAAGTGCCGCGCCGTTTCCACCGCGTCAATGTTTGCGCCGAGGAACAGGAACTCCCAGCCATACTTTGCCTTCTGCCGCTCGATCATCTGCTTCACCCGGTCGCTGCTGTAAAACCGGCTCGCATTCTCCATTCCGTCCGTGGTGATAATAAACAGCGTATGCTCCGGGACATCCTCCGGTCGGGCGTACTTATGGACATTGCCGATGTGATGGATCGCACCGCCGATGGCATCCAGAAGAGCCGTGCAGCCCCGGACGGTATAGTCCCTGTCTGTCATCGGCTTGATGTCGTGGATGTTCACGCGGTCATGGATCACCTCGCTCATATTGTCGAAGAGGACTGTGGAGACAAGCGCTTCGCCGTCTGCCTTTCTCTGCTTCTCGATCATGGAGTTGAAGCCGCCGATGGTGTCGGCTTCCAGCCCGCTCATAGAGCCGCTGCGGTCAAGGATAAAGACGATCTCGGTTAAGTTCTTTTTCATGATGAATCCTCCCATATAGAAAAACTGTGACTGCTTTTGCTTACAGTCACAGTATAGGAGAAATCGTCTTCGGTTTGGTCGCATGGAAAGCGACATTCAAAACATATCGCGGAACAATTCGCTCTCGATGTCAGCGACATTATCCAGCGGGATTTTCGTCCCGTCCATGAGCATCATCAGGCGTTCAAACTCGTCTATCTTTTTGAGGTTTCCGCTCTTTGTCACATACGCCCCGCCGGACTTCTTTGCGTCCGGGACGGAGTAGGTGACGGTCAGCGCAGGATGGTCGCCAAGCCTTTCCATGAGGATCTGCTGCTTTCTGTCCAGCGCCTCTTTTTCCTCTTCACTGAGGTCGATCTTTTCATCTGTCAGCCGTCCTGTTTCATGAATTGCGTCATCGTACCCGGTGAGAGCGGCGAAAGTAGAGAACTGCGCGGCTCTGTCCGGCATCGGCATCTGCGGTCTTTTTGATGAGACATGGTGAGGGAGATTGATGATGTCCTTGTAATCATCGCTCATGCCTTGTGACCTCCAATCTGTTCATTCCGGTCCTTTGCCGTCGCTCCCTCCGAAAGATTCATCCCCTTGAGAATGGCGTTTTTCCCGAATTTCTTTTTGATGGTGAGCATGGCTTGCTGTACTTTCTTTTCCCGTGCCAGCTCTTCGTCTTCCTGCTTGCGCTTCGCGTCAAGCGCAGCATAATCGGTGAAGAGGTCAAGCTGCTCATAATTGTCCTTAGAAGAAGGAGCAGAGGCTTCGTCAATCACATGGGTCGCTGTGATGTTCAGCCGCCGGATGAGCAAGCTCTTGTCTGTAATCCGGTCGAATAATTCCCCGGCGGCATCCATGATCTGCTTCGTGGAAGAGGTGTAGCGTTCCAGATTGATTGTGCCGTGGGCGTGTTTCGGTATCTGCCGCCCGTAGTGATCCTTCACGACTTCGCCGCGATACTTCCTCCTGCGTTCCGGGTCGGTCAGGTTCTCAATGTCATAGCCTATCGTGACAACGAGCTGGTTAGTGACAAAGCCTTTGTCAACCAAGTCCATCGAGAGAAGGTCTGCCATTTCCCGGAGAACGAGCCGCGCTTTGTCTGCCTCATAAGGTTGGTGCAACACCTGTCCCGATCCCAAGCTGTTGCTTTCCGGTTTGTACGCCTTGACAGCTTCAACCGTGCAAGGCTCCCAGCCCCATGCGTGGTCAATCAGCAGCTCCGCATTCTTGCCGAAGAGTTTGTAAAGCAAGTCTTCATCTGTGATGGAACGACGGGCAACATCGCCCATCGTGAACATCCCGTTCTCTTCAAGCTTCTTGGCATATCCTTTGCCTACCCGCCAGAAATCGGTGAGGGGCTGGTGTGACCAAAGCGTCTTGCGATAACTCATCTCATCCAGCTCGGCAATGCGGACTCCGTTCTTATCTGCTGGAATGTGCTTGGCGACAATATCCATCGCCACTTTGCAGAGGTAGAGGTTTGATCCGATCCCCGCTGTTGCCGTGATACCGGTTGTCGAGAGGACATCCAGAATGATCTTCATGGCGAGGTCATGGGGAGACAGCTTGTAGGTGGCGAGGTAGTCGGTGACATCCATGAACACCTCGTCGATGGAGTAGACGATGATGTCCTCCGGCGCAACATACTTCATGTAAACCTGATAGATGCGGGTGCTGTACTCCATGTAGTAAGCCATGCGCGGCGGCGCGATGATGAAGTCAATGGCAAGGGACGGATTCTCTTGCAGCTCGGAGAAGAGATACGACGAGCCTTCCAGCTTTCGCCCCGGCGCGTCATGCTGCCGTCCGGCGTTTGCTTCCTTGACGCGCTGCTTGACTTCAAACAGCCTCCCACGCCCGGAGATACCGTAGCTCTTGAGAGAGGGTGTGACCGCAAGGCAGATGGTCTTGTCCGTCCGGCTCTCGTCCGCAACGACGAGGTTTGTGTCCAGCGGGTCTAAGTTTCTCTCGCGGCATTCAACCGAAGCATAAAAGCTTTTTAGGTCGATTGCGATATAGGTGCGCTGCTTCATGCTTCGGATGCCTCCTTTCACTTGATACGGTTTTGTCCGCTTTTCAAGTGTGCCTTGATGCTTTCGATTGTTTCAGGAACAGTCTGATTAGTTGTATCAATTACATTTGCTTCGTATTTCCCTAAATCGGAGAACTGTTCCCACATGACTTCTACTAGCTCGGTGTTAGTTTTCAAATCCAGCTTCGACCGTTCCACTGCCCGTCTCAGTGTTATTTCTCTGGAAGCTCGCAGCACAATGTAATGCACATCATATCCTTCGCGTGCTGCCCCCAGCCACGGCTCTAAAAACCACGGACCGACAATTCCATCTACATACACATCGTAGCCGCCTCTGACAAATCGTTTTGCAGTCTCCAAAAACGCTTCAATCACCACACCGTTTTGTGCGTTTGACTCCGGCAAATGTGGAGGGATTGCACCTTTTTTGAGATAGTGAAAGAAATCATCTGTCCTAATACAAACGGACTTCTCCATATCCGATTCCATAGCCGCTTTATCAGCCACAGTGCTTTTACCTGTCCCGGGTGATCCGGTTATAATAGTGATTCTTCCGTGTGTCATCTACTCAGCATCCTTATGTTCTTGTTTATTCAATATCGTTCTTATTACAAATTAGGGCTTACTTCTTGTTCGGGTTGATTTTCCCTTTGGTAAGAACGGTAACAGCAGTACCGCCCACCATTACGACAACGCCCAGCGCCGCTTTTCCAGCTCTTTTTATTTGCTGCGCCCGCTCGCTACGGCAGTGCTCGCAGTATTTATATTTGTACCCTTCCGGTAGCGGACGCTGACACTTTTTATTTTTACAAAGTTTCTGGCTCATCTTTCGGTTCCTCCAAACGCAGTGTAGGGCTGTCGCACGGCAGCGCCAAGATTCGATTCTCTATCTCAGGCAGCTTTTGCGTCCAATAGTTTTCCGGTGACGGATCGATCATGTCCAGCCTCTCAACGAAGCCCTTTGTTTCAAGGTAGGTTCTCTGAATGAACTTTGCGTAATACTCCAAACTCACTTTTGCCGCGTCGGTTTCTCCCATTTCCTGATATGCAATGGCTTCGGCAAGAGACACCATGTTTACAGCGCATAAGCTTTCTCGCAGTTCATTCATTCGCGCATTTATCTTTTCGGGCGTTGCGCCGGATAAAATCTTGCCCCATGTAGATTCCGGCTGATTTTTAATAAACGCAGCATTTGCGCTTTGGCTCTGCATCAACAGATTGCGGCTGTTTTCGGCATCTGATACGAGCTGCATGAGTGCCATTTCCTTCAACCGAGGATTCTGAATGGCGGAAGCTTGGATTAGCTTTTGCTGGCAGCTATACGCGGTCGCAAGCCGATCATACTCCTGACCTTGCCGGACTTCTTCAACTGCGACTTGAACAAATTGAATTTGCTCCGCGATTTGAGCCATCTGCATTTGTGTGGCGTAATTCGTCATTGCCTGTGAAAGCTCAGGAGACAGCTTGACCTTGCCGAGCGAAACGGTCGAAACAATTTTCTTCGTTTCGGGGTTGATGAGGTTTGCCATAAGCGAGCCATCTTTTTTCGTCATGAGTTTCAGTGCGCCGCTCGCTATTTTTGCTTTTTGCTCATCCGTGAGGATCACCTGATAAGCTTCCTCGGGAATTACAGCCTTGACAGCACCGACAAACGCTGGAGCAGAATAAAGCATCTTCTCGATACGGTTGAGCAGCCTTCCTGCGCTTCCAATCAACGGCTTTGCGACCTCGGGAACGCTATCAAAGCACTCCACCACGCTTTCTGTGTATTCGGTTAAGTTTCCGGTTTCGCTTTGTTCTTCCGGTACATGAATGATTTCTTCCATTTATGTTCCCCCTTGTTTCTGATTCATTAGAGGGCTTGCAAAAACCGCGAGCCGATTACGCTCCGAGCAAGCTCTGGTCAAAGGCGAACAGAGCCTCATTGATCTCGAAGACATTGTAGTTCCCGTGCTCAATGAAATACTCAATGATGATGTCAAACTTGTTGGAGTGTGAGAGGGCAAAACCTGCCTTCATGAGCATTTCTTTCGTTTCATCCAGCGGAAGTTCCAAGGCAATCGCAAAGGCGAGCGCCGTGGGCTTCGACGGCTTATACAGCTTGTCTGAGCGGATCTTCGAGAAGAGCTTGCGGTCGATGTTCGCTTTCTTGTAGCACTGCGCGTCGGTCATGCCTTTCTCGTCGATTTTCCGAAGCAGCATTTCAGAAAAGCTCTCGTCGATCTGCGAAAGAGCATCGTCAAGACTTTTCGTGCTTGCCGCCATTGGAGCGCCACATATTGCTTCCTCCGAAAGCATCTGCATCCGGCGAAGCTGTGAAGCGCGGCTATCCGTATGCGCATCCACATAAGTATCGTCTATGTATGCGGCAATGTCGGAGAACAGCTTCTCGCTGATCTGATATGCCTTGCGGTCGAAGATGACGATGTAGACGGTCATTTCATTTTCCAGAAGGAAGTCACTGATTGTATCAATGGCTATCTTCAATGCCTGGTCTTTTGGATAGCCGTAAATACCCGATGAAATCAGCGGAAAGGCAACCGTCTCGCAATTATGCTCTTTTGCCAGCGCAAGGGAGTTGCGGTAACAGGAGACAAGCTTTTCCCGTTCTCCGTGTTTTCCGTCCCGCCAGCGCGGTCCGACGGCATGGATCACATACTTGCAAGGCAGTCTATATCCCTTTGTGATTTTCGCGTTGCCGGTTTCGCAGCTTCCCAGCGTTTTACACTCGGCAAGCAGCTCCGGTCCTGCAGCCCGATGGATGCAGCCGTCAACACCGCCACCTCCCAAAAGGGAGCTGTTCGCCGCATTGACGATAGCATCAACCTTCATCTTTGTGATGTCGTTTCGTACAATTTGAAGGGGCATAATATCACCCGCCTTTCAATTCTTCAAAATTATTTCCTGTCTTCGTTGTCACCTCGAAAAATTAGGATTTATCAGTGTAATTCTTTTTCTCGCTTATTGCCGATATAAGCTCCTTCCTTACAACAACCAACCATTTTATACCCCATTGATTCGTAATATTCATTCAAAAATTTATTATCTACTGCACAATCAAGACGCAAGAATTGTATTCCTTTACTGATTGCCATTTTTTCCACTTCTGAAAGAATAATCTTACCTGCACCTTTTACTGATAACTCAGTAACAAGATTGTGCACATAGTACGCTGGCGAATCTGCCATTTGGGGCCAACATTCATCGCTTTGTAACAGAACCACGGCACCAATAACAACATCCTCTTTACTTAGGACATAGAGTTCTCCCAACCTTTGGCGGTCTGCATAATAGCTGATTGGATATACTTCTAAATAATTTGTCATATTCCACTGCTGAATACCAGATTTATCCATCCATTGAATTCTTTTTTTATATAGAGAAAAAATAGTATCAATTTCATTATTTTTTGCCAATCGAAAATCATATCCCATGTTTATATAACTCCTCAAATTCCGATTTGTCGCTCTGTTTCTTAGTCAGGAAGAAGCAAGTAACCTTATTTATTCTTCCTTCTCCACGATTCCAAAATCAATCAGGATGTTCTTATCGGCATTCGGCGGATAGACGATCCCCATCATCTCATACTGATAGCGCCGCACCTTCCGAAAGTCTTTGACCGGCTCAGGTGCGTAGGCCGCTGTTTCGCAGTGCTCATACTCCGGCATACCGGCAAGGTCATCTGCTGCCGCTTTAATCAGGGCATCGGCCACATCATCAATGTTCTTTCCGGTTTCAACAGCCACCAGCTCATGCTTTTTAATATCCTTATCAAGATCGCCAAAAGAGCGGTAGAGAATGTATTTCATGACTCTTGTTCCTCCGCATTCTTTTCTTCGTCCAACACATTTTCAAGAAGTACCGTCAGCGTTGCCGCGATTTTCTCAAGGTTCATCGCCTCTTCTTCATCCTGCTGCGTCAAATAACAGATTGCAGCCTTGAAGGCCGTTGTCCTGTCCAGTTGGGTTTCATTATCAAACCGGTCAAGGATTTCATTGATCAACTGGACAACCGCCTCTTCCTCCGGGGACAACTCCGGTATGTCAAACATGGAGGCCAGATCTTCATCCTCCATAAGCGTCTCATATTTGAGGTAGGAGCGGTATTCTTCGGACATCAGCTCTTCAAAATAGTTGATCATGATATGGACACGATACCCGCCGCTTTCTTCCGGCGTGATGCAGAGGTAGTGGGCTTTCTCACCGATGTCTTTTACAAAGGCCATATCCTCAGCATCGTCAAATTCCAGCATTCTCAGGTAGAGGTCGATGTGTGCGTCCCAATGCTCATAGTCTACAACACCGCGAATCCTACCGTGATGCCGCTTTGCATAGTCATCGCACCGGTCAAGCAGATATTCATAATTCTCCTTATCCTTCGGCACAACCACCTTCGGGATTGCGTCCATTTTCTTTGTAAACTCTTCCATAAAGCCACCGGGGGCAAAGGCTCGCTCAAATACAGCCGTTGCGCGGTCATCTTTTTCTACAATCTCATAATTGCGTTCAAATACAGTATTTTCCATTTTATATTTCTCCATGCAAATTCTATTGGTTCCGACTCACCTTGTTGGCAACGGGATGTTCAAAAGGAACATCGCAGCTAACGCCAAAATCCACGGGAGAAAAATGACAGGCAGAAGCAGGATTGCTTTGTGGTTCTCATAGTGATATTCCTCCACCGAAAACAGCTTGCGGGGATTATCCAAATAGTACAGATACAGATAAACAGGCGGTCTGGTTGGTTCTTTGAAGTAGGCGTGATATTCTCGCTCTTCACCCTGTAATTCGTAATGGTAGGTAGCGCTCCAATCGTACTTTCCAACTTCGCCTTTTGGATGCTTTTTAACAAGAGCTGCCTTAATCACATGGTCCCTGCTTCGCGCAATATCCCGCTTGCGCTCCCAGCTCAGACGGGATGAGACTTTCCCATAAAGCGGAATGGCAATAATATAACCGCCAATTAGAATCGCAAATACAATTCCCCATTTTAACCAGTTGATGGGATCATCTGAAAATACTCCGATCAGCGCTTCTTTTATACTCATCTTCACACCTCCCGATTTGCTGTCTCATATCAATACGAAATGTTGCCTTCAAGGCATCTGGAAGTTTCGCAGTAAACTAAGGGATAAAATATTCAGATACAGGAAGCCCAGTTCTGAAATAAAGTCCACATCAATTTCAATCAGCCTGGCCTGGAGCTGGTTGAAGACAAGCCTCATCAAATCCAGCTCCGGCGGGGTATCAAACAGCTTTAAGCTGTGGATTGCTTTCTCAGCTTCGTCCCATGTTTGGGATGCCTCGACCTCAGAACTGGTCATCACCGCTGTTAGAATCTCGCTTACGAGCAGCTTGCCGTCCCGCTGGTCGATCTCGTCCCTGAGTTGGGCAAGCATCTTCTTTTTGTCCCGTATCGGAAAGATGTCGCAGTTATCGTCGCATTCAATCGCAATAATCTCTGCAATGCACTCCCGCCAGACGGCATATCCGGCGTTGATCATGCCGTCTTCCTCGTTGGTCTGCGCATAGCCTTCACAGTATTCGTCATAAAAGCTTTTCCCATCCAGTTCATGATGGACGCAGTAAATGTGCGCCAGCTCATGCAGGAAGATATGAAGCAGCTCAACAGGATGGTAGGGTATGTCCGTGCGGAGCAGGATGCCGTCCTTACCTCCGTTGTCCATCCCGATAAAGGAGGACGCCCGGAAATCGAAGTAGCCTTCCTCCTGATACAGGTCTTTTAGCCGGTAAGGGAAATACTGAGCGCAGAACTGCTCAAAGATTTCTTCCTGATCGTCGGTCATAAAGCAGGTAAGGATGACATTATCGCGGGAAAAGTCTGCATCCATCTTGTCGTTAAAAATCTCTATGGCACGGGCAAGATAGGAGTCATAGTTCAAATCGTTCGTCGCCTCCCTCTAAGGTCTTCATTTCAGGAAGTCGCTCCTATGTTCAATGCGCCGGAGATCATATCCGCTTTCCGCCAAGTGGGCAATTTTCAAAGCAACCAAATTGATGTCTGTTCCCATTGCCCGTGCAATCTGCTCGGATGTATAGCCGTAGTCATAGATGTACTCAAGAATCTCATCGGTGTCGAGCAGGATTTCGGCGGCAACGATGTTCGCCTCATACTCCGGCTTCGTGATCATGTCATATAACATGAACTCCTGTATTGCGCTTCCTTTTGCCAGATTGCGGTGCAACTGGTCATGCCCAAGCTCATGAGCACAGACAATCCGCTGCATCCGTCCGCTCAGGTTTTCGTTTATGAAAATAAAACGGCTGCGCTTGATCACCCGGTACATCCCTTTCAGAGGGCCGAAGTTCTCACAGAACAGGACCTCAATGCCAAGCTGCCGTGCTATGCTAAACGGATCTCGTGTCCCGCAGCGTTTCACAAGTCTGCTGCCAACCTTCGAGAGATTTTCAGCATTCATCGTCTCACCTCCCGCTGATGGAGGCATCGCAAACAGCGAAACACCTTACTGTTTGCTCGTCCCCTTACGGTATTTCCTCGGAGTGTATTTCTTGTTTTTCTCTTTGGCGATCCAGTAAGCATCGTTCAACGCCTTCATAGCGCCATCGAGCGCTTCATCACTGAGCCGCCCACCGGCGAACATACCGGTCACTTCACTGACAAGCTCGTCAATATCTCTGGCTGCTTTGGAGCCGCCCTGTTCATGAGCCGCTACCACCAGCAATCCATTTTGCCCAAGCAGATACTCCGGCGTGGTATTCAACGCTTTCGCCAACTTTTCCACAATATCGAGCTTTGTCGGTTTGCGAGTGCCAAGCTCATAGTGCTGGATGGTTCTCGGTGTCACAGATACTTTTTCGGCGAGCTGCACTTGCGTAAGGTTCGCTTCCAACCTTTTCTCTTTCAGCTTATCCTTGAAACTCATAAGGCACCTCTTTCTAAAACAATTATGGACACGAACAGAAATTTCGCAAAAGGCATTGACATGAAATATCTGTTCATGCTATGCTGTAATCAACGCGAACGCCCCGTTCGTGATTATGATACCACACGAACAGTGTGTATGTCAACAGGAATACGGAGGTTATGCCCGGTTTTGCGTAACTTTTAGAGCACATGGAGGTAGGCTATGACGAACACACATTGCCGAAAGGCGTATGTCTCGGTCAACTTGGATGTTGACGAAGAAGGAGTATGTCATCCTCGGTTTATCCGTTGGGAAAACGGCCTGATCTTTCAGATTGACCAAATCCTGTACAAATGCCGTGCAGCTTCTAAAAAAGTTGGAGGCGGCGGTATTCGTTATACTGTGATGATCCGTGGGAGGGAATCGTACCTCTTTCAGGAGGGAACAAAATGGTTTGTAGAAGCAAAGGAGGGAGCCAGATGATTTTATCGCACAAAGAGATTGAAGAAATCGCTGCGGCGGTCACAAAAGATTTTAACGAGTTCTTTTTCGGACCCGATACGGATGGGAGGCGATTGCCTCGCGGTACGCCGATTGACCAGTTTGCCCGTGAATATCTCGGCCTGAATGTTTCGTTCGCTTATCTGTCTGAGGACGGAAGCATCTGCGGACTGACCGCTTACACCGATACCGAGTACATCGTGGAGGACAGAGGCTTTCAGCGCAAAATCCCGCTGCACCGAAACGAAGTTCTGATGGACAGGAACTTTATCGAGCCTTCACAGATTCGCAAGCTCTGCGGGAAAAGGCGGTTTACACTCGCCCATGAGTGCGCCCATCAAATCCTGTTCCAGATGGAGACAGACAAAATCCGGGAAGCTTGTCGGCGGAAATACTCCGCCCGGACAGCCTATTCGCTCCGGGAGCTAAAGACCCGCGAGGACTGGAATGAATGGCAAGCCAATGTCTTAGGCGCGGCCATCCTGATGCCCCAGCGGGAAATTGATCTTGCCGTTGCGTACTATGCCAGAGGCCGGAAACTCGTCAGCTATGATGGAACTTATGCCTATTGGGATAAGGTTGCCCTTGATATGATCTGCCAGCAGTTCGGCGTTTCCAAGACAGCCGCAGTCATCCGGCTGAGACAGCTCGGCCACTTGGAAACACGGCCATACAGCGCGTACAACGATCCTTTGGAGGTGTGGGCATGAAGAAAAGCATTCGTGTCTCAGAGCCTTCACCGGAGATGCAGGAGAAAATCCGCAGGGCGCGATGCGCCATTGTCAACCAGAAGATGCGCATGGTGAAATGTCCATATTGTGGGCATAACGCTATCGCTGTATTCGAGGATTCCCGTGGTCACATACAGGCCAAGTGCAAAGCCTGTGGCCGGGAAACCGTATTTGATGTGATCAACATGAGACGGTTATACCTCCGCCTTCACAGAAGGTAAGGAGATAACAAATACAATTCAATATTTTATAGCTGTGCTGTGGAGCCGCTGATTGGTGAGTCTTCCTAATGCCGCATGAACAGAGTTTTCTAAGCTCTGTTTTATCGGTATGGGAAGATCAGCTCACCGTCATGCGGCTCTTTTTTAGTCTTGTCCATCCGCTGCTCCGAGCCAGCGGAAAGGACAAGACAATGAAAAGAATCCCCAAAACACCCATCGAGTTCGATTACGACCTCTGGATTTCCGAGGATGGCAAGTGCATGGTGCGCGTGAAGGCCACCGGCGAGACTACGGAGGTTGACCGCGAGGTCATGAAAGCACTCCGCAATGAGGAGAAGAAGCTCCGTCGCTCCTACGATACCGGGGGAGCATCTGACAGCGAAGACAGCGAGGAAACGCAGCCTTCCACTGTGCTGTCGCTGGACGCTGTGCCGGAAGATGATGTAAAGGCATCCGCATGGCTGGAGTCCCCGGAAAAGATGGAGGAAGACATCATCACCGGCTTGCTCGAACAGGAATTTATCCGCAGCCTGACTAAGCCGCAGCTTGATGTGTACATGAATTGTATGCGCGGCAACATGAGTATGCTGTCGTATGCCAAGCAGAACGGCCTTTCGTTTTCCACTGTCAAAGACACGCGGGATGCGATCAGAAAAAAATTCAAAAAAATTTTTTGAGAGACCCGCTAATTCGCTCAAAAAATGTCCGTTGTAAAGTGAAGGGGTCAATCAAGACCGGCTTCACAGTACCTTGAAAACAGAATATCCAGTGCTGCGGATCTTTCCTCTTTTCTCGAAGCGACTTGCCTTCTGCCGCCAAGACCTTCCTCACGGAAGCGAGCGATCAACAGAGAGGCTAAACTGCCGTGTGGTGCGGCTGTTCGCCATGATGGAGAAGTTGGGTATAATGATACTTCCGTCCCCGGATTGCCGGGGGCGGCTCGGAGCGTTCCTCGGAGGGGTGAGAGTCCCATGATACCGATTAACCGTCGGTAGTCCGTAGCATTCCCGGAGCCGCAAGGCTCTTCTGGCAGGGGTGCGAGCTGCAAATATGCCGGAACACGAAACAAACCAATTAGCTACATTCAGCATACAAGTTTTCAGGATGAAAACTATGTGGCGGAGTGTCCCTAACCGGCGCTCCGCCATATCCTTTTGTCCTGAATACAAGTTCACATCATCAGGGAGGTGTTTGTAATATGATGAGCGTAGAAACCATGAGAAGCGTCAACCCGAAGACGGTTGACCGCAGTACCCTTGTCCAGCGGGACAGCATCCGGCTTGAGCCTGCGGCTGCGCAGGATGACCGGCTGCGGGATTTTATCCGACAGATCAGAAACCCGTATTGCTATCTGGACGGGAAGACCGTCGTGAAGATCAGCTTCTCGAAGACAGACACCACCTTGGAGGACTGTCTGGAACATTATCTGAGAGGACTTTGATTATGAACAAACTGAATCTTTTCGCCCGGTTCTATGGACAAGCGATTGAGCCTGTGATACAATGAAGTCAGGTCAAAAAAGAATACACGGACTAAGCCGCTGCCTTTGAGGGTCATGTGGCTTTATCGTGTTTTCCTCATACAAGAAGCAGAAGCCTTCGTCTTTCTGATTTGATGTATCACACCAAACAGAAAACGGAGGTTATTTTTATGCCCGGAAAAGTTTACCGGACGGCAATTTACTGCCGCCTGTCCCGTGAAGACGGGGACAAAGTTGAAAGCAACTCCATTGCAAGCCAAAGAGCCATTTGCGAGGACTACATTGCACGACATGACGATCTGGAAATTGTCTGTGAGCCGTTCGTTGACGATGGTTATAGCGGTGTTTCCTTCAATCGTCCAAACTTCAAAAAGCTCGAAGACGCAATCCGCAAAGGCGCGATTGACTGCATCGTGGTCAAAGACCTCAGCCGCTTTTCGAGAAACTACATCGACGGCGGTCGGTATCTGGAAAAGATATTCCCGCAGCTCGGCATCCGCTTTATCGCGGTCAACGACGCTTACGACAGCCTGACCGGCGATCCGCAGTCGGATTCCTTTGTTATCCCGTTCAAAAACCTCATCAACGACTCCTACTGCAAGGATATATCCATGAAAATCCGATCCAGCTTGGAGGTCAAGCAAAAGAACGGTGAGTTCGTCGGGGCATTCGCGCCCTATGGCTACAAGAAATCGCCGGATAACAAAAACCAGCTTATCGTCGATGAGGCCGTCAGCGAGTATGTGCAGATGATCTTTGCCATGTACAAGGATGGCTTCTCCATCGGTCGCATTGCTGCAAGGCTGAATCAGATGGGCGTGCTTTCTCCAATGGAGTATAAGCACTCGGCGGGAGTGAAGTTCGATACCGTCTTCAAGACCGGCGACACTGCAAAGTGGACTTACAAGGCTGTCCAGCGCATTCTTACCAACGAGGTCTATATCGGTGTCCTTGCCCAAGGCAAGCGCGGTACGCCAAACTACAAGGTGCGCGTTGTGCAGCCGAAAGACGAAATCGAGTGGGTCAAGGTCGAGGGGGCGCACGAAGCGCTTGTTTCCTATGAGGATTTCATGGCCGTCAAGACCATGATGAAGCGGGATATGCGCTGCTCGCCTGATCAGGATGAGGCACACCTGTTTTCCGGCTTCCTGTTCTGTGGGGACTGCCAGCAGTCTATGACACGCAAGACCGTCCCGTCGAAGACAAAGAAATACATCTACTATGTCTGCTCAACGAATAAGCATAACCGGACCTGCAGCCCACACAGCATCAGCGCAAAAGAGGTTGAGGAAAAGGTGTTCCGTGCCATCCATGACCAGATCGAGCTTGTGGTCAATCTGGAAAAAGCGCTTGAGATGATTGAGAGGCTTCCTTGCCAGAATCGCAAAGCGTTTAACTATGAGGCACAGATTGCGAAGCTCGAAGAAGAGATTGAGCGGTATCAGAAGCTCAAGCTCCGGCTGTATGAAGACCTCTCGGACGGGATCATCGACAAGTCGGAATACTTTGAGTTCCGCAACAGCTACACCAAAATCATTGAGGAAAAGCAGGAAGCCCTTCTCCGCGTGAAGAAAGAAATGAAGCAGTCGGTCACAACCGGGGCTACGGAACGGAATTGGGTAACGCTTTTCAAACAGTATGAAAACATTGAAGAACTGAACCGCCGCGTCCTTATGGCGCTGGTTGACCGCATCATGATTTATGAGGATCACGCGATAGAGATTGTCTTCAAGTACAAAGACGAGTATCAGCAGACACTTGAATATGTTCTCGGCTATGCCGATGAACTTGCCATTGCAGGATAAAGGAGGGATGAGCACATGGCACGAAAAAGCAGAAAAAACGCAGCCGCAGAGCCGGTTTGCGAAGCAGCACCGCTGCAAATCTTCCCGACAGCCATTTATGCCCGTCTCTCCGTGGAGAACAGCGGCAAATCTGAAAAGGTGGATGTCATCACCAATCAAATTGAGATATGCAAGTCCTATATCGCAGGGTGTCCTTATCTTGATCTTGTCGATGTCTATGTGGATAACGGACGAACGGGGACGGTTTTCGACAGGCCGGAGTTTAACCGCCTGATGACCGACATCAAGAGCGGCAGGATCAAATGCCTTGTAGTCCGCGATCTCAGCCGTTTTGGCCGTGACTACATAGAAACCGGAACCTACCTTGAGCGCATTTTCCCGCAGATCGGCTTGCGGTTTATTGCCATCAAGGAACACTACGACAACTTCGATACAGACGGCTCAAATGAGAGCCTGATGATCCCACTGCAAAACATGATCAACGCCCTGTACTCGAAGGATATTTCCCGGAAAGTCTCCACCGCCCTGAAAGCACAGATGGAGCAAGGAACCTTCCAGAAGCGCAACCTTCCGTATGGCTACCGGTGGAATGAAGACCATACAAACATGGTCATTGACGAAGAGACAGCGCCGTATGTGCGGCTCATGTTCCAGTGGAAAATCGAGGGCTGGTCAATCCCGATGATCCTTAACGAGCTTGACAGGCTGGGTGCGCCAAATACGGAGCTGCGGAAACGCCAGAACGGAACCCGCAAAGGCGACGGCTGCTCCTGCAAAGGCTGGTACAGTTCAACGCTGTACGGCATCCTGAGAAATCCGCATTATGTGGGTGATACCGTCCTTGGCCGCTCCATGAAGGCGATCTACAAGGGCATCAAATCCCATAATGTCAAGGACAAGGATAAGTGGATTGTGTTCCCGAACACGCACGAAGCGCTTATTTCCCGTGAAGACTTTCAGAAGGTGCAGGACATCCTCCAAGCGGCTTCTGAGGCTCGTCAGACGAGTATGCAGAAAACCGAGGAAATCCGGGCAACGCTCGTAAACCTCTTCGAGGGGAAAATCGTATGCGCTGACTGCGGGAAGAAGATGTACTTCCACCGCAAGCGGATCGACAAAGACAAGCGGAAGCGCTGGTATGCCTACTATGAATGCAGTACCTCAGTAGGTCGGCGTTACGAGCACTGTACTTCCCATTACACAAGGCAGGACACGCTCGAAGCGAATGTACTTGCAGCGATCCAACTTCAAGTCGAAGCAGCGCTTGACTATGACAAGCTGCTGGATAAGCTCAGGGGCAGCGAGGGCGAGAAAAACATCCGCGATCAACAGAATGCCCTCATTACAAGCCTGAATCTGCGGCTCAACGGCGTTTCTAAGAAGCGGGCACGCCTCTACGAGGATTATGCCGAGGGGCTTCTGGATGAAGCGGAATACTCCTTTGCCAAGAAGAGCTATGACGAACAATACGCTAACCTGTCCCGCCGTCTGGATGAGGCAGTACAGCGCCGGAGCAAGTTCGACGAAGCTATGTCGGTCGATAACAAGTGGATTACCTTGATGAAATCTGTCAGCACAGCAACGCAGCTCTCTCAAGATTTAGTAGACGAGTCTGTTGAATTGGTCAAAGTCCATGAGGGCGGCGCTGTGGAGCTGGTCATGAAGTACGGTGACATCTACGAGTTGACCATTCAGAGTATCAAGGAAGTTCAGGAGGCGATGTAAATGAACAAAGACTACACCATCGGCATCTACATCCGCCTCTCTATGGCTGATGAAGATACCGGCAGCGGAAACAAGGCAGAGAGTGACAGCATCGGCAACCAGCATATGCTCATCAACCGCTACCTTGACAACCATCCGACGCTTTCCCAATATCCGAGGCTTGAGTTCGCGGATGATGGCTATACCGGGACAAATTTTCATCGTCCTCAGTTCTCGGCGATGATGGAGAAAGTCCGGCACGGGGAGATCAACCTGATCTGCGTCAAAGATTTTTCCCGCTTTTCTCGTGATTACATCGAGACGGGCAATTATCTCGAATGCACCTTCCCGTTCATGGGCGTTCGCTTTATCTCCATCAACGACGGCTATGACAGCGACGATTACAAGGGAACAACCGGTGGCCTTGAGGTTGTCATGCGCAGCATCATCTATGCCGCATACAGCAAGGATCTTTCTGTCAAAACGACAACCGCGAAAATCCAGATGATGAAGCAAGGCAAGTATGTGGGCGGCTACGCTCCTTACGGCTATGTGCTTCATCCCGAAATCCGCAACAAGCTCAAGCTTGACCCGGAGGCCGCAGAGGTCGTGCGCAGGGTCTTTAACGAAGCCCTTAAAGGACGGAATACCTCACAGATTGCCCTTGGCCTGAACGATGATAACATCCCGACGCCCGGGCAATATTTCAAAGGCAAAAATCCTGACAAGAAAAAGTATAGCCGCATGAGCGAAAAGATAAGCTGGACGGCCTCTATGGTCTACAAGATCCTAACGAGTTATGTTTACACTGGGGCAACGGTCGGCCACAAGCGAAAATCCGGCGGCGTAGGTTCTCGGAAAACTATTTCTCAAAAGAAAGAGGACTGGATCATCGTCGAAGGGATGCACGAAGCGATTGTCAGCAAGGAAGAGTTTGAGCTGGCTCAGGCAGTCATCCGGGGCGGCGAGAAGAATCCCAAAAGGAATCTGCGCTATTATCCCCTCAAAGGCCTTGTGTGCTGCGGCAACTGCAAACGCGCCCTTACCCGGCGAAAGCTCCGAAATGAGGGCGGATATTTCTATCAGTGTACCCACTCAACGCATGACCGCGATACGGATTGCCCGGTTGGTGAAAGATACAGCGAGGCATGGATTGAGGACACTGCTTACAAAGCGATTGGGCAAATGCTCACACTGGTCGAAAAGAAAGCTGTCAAAGAACATGAGATCAGCAAGCGCAGGAAATCTGCCATCACAGAATGCGCGGACACAATCCGCGATTTGCAGAAACAGTCCGAACAACTCAAGGCAGTGAAGCTCCGGCTGTATGAGAAATACACTTCCGGCAGCATCACAAAGGCTGAATACCTCAAGCGGAAAGCAGAGACGGATGCGAAGATGTCTGAGAATGAAGAAGCAATCCGGCAAGGCCATGAGCGGATGCAAGAGCTTGACTCTGAACATCCCTGTTCGGATGAAAGGCTTGATGCGGTGCTCGGCGAATACCAGAAAGGCGAAGGACTTACATACGAGCTTGCTCATGCTCTAATCTCCGCTATCTATGTTCATGGGCATGACAGTATCGAAATCGTCTGGATGTTCAAAGACATCTTTGAGGATGCAGAAATCTAATAGGCTGAATGTTACAAGCCGTTCACGGGTGGTCTTCCACCTATGAACGGCTTGTAAAATCTCAAAAATTTTTTAGTTCCTACTTGACACAAGAAGACCTGAGCCGTTTTGGACGCGAGCACGTCATGATGGACTACTATCTGGAGTTCATTTTCCCGGAAAAGCAGGTCCGCTATATCTCTGTCACTGAGAACGAGGACACCGAAAAGGGACTGTCCGATTTCGTCCCCTTCAAGAATCTGTTCAACGAGTGGTTCGCCAAGGATACCAGCCGCAAGGTCAAAGCTGCCCTTCACGCCAAATTCGCCGCCGGACAGCGCACCTTCGCCTACGCGCCCCTCGGCTATAAGCGGCACCCAGAAGTCAAAAACGCACTTGCCATTGACGAGGAGACCCGCTGGATCGTGGAGAAGATCTTTGACCTGGCTGTACACGGCGCGGGAGCCGCCAGGATCACCCGCATTCTCGTCAACGAGAAAGTGCCGACTCCTGGCTGGATCAATTATAAACGGGACGGGACCTTCGCCAATATCTATGCCGGCGCGCCCGAAGAAAAAGCCTATGCCTGGACGATCGCGCAAGTCAAATCCATCTTAAAGGATGAAACTTATATCGGCAACAGCATCCACAATAAGCAGACCAATATCTCTTATAAGAACAAGAAAAAGGTCCGCAAACCGAAAGAGGAATGGTTCCGGGTGGAGAACACGCATGAACCGCTTGTCAGCAAAGAGGACTTTGCCAGGGTACAGGAACTGATCGCGACGCGCCGCCGCCAGCAGAAGGACGGCTCTACTCAGATCTTCTCGGGCTTAGTGAAATGCGCGGACTGCGGCTGGTCCCTGGCATTTAGTACCAACCGGCAGAACAAGAAGCCTTACAGCTACTACCACTGCAGCAAAAACGGACAGGGCCTGCACCAGTGCACCATGCACTATATCCGCTATGATGTTCTGTACACCTATGTCCTGGCGCGAGTCCAATACTGGGCCAGACAAGCTGCTCTCAATGAGGAGCACTTGGTACAGCGGCTTCTCCGATCCGGCGACAAGGAGCGGACAGCAAGCCAGCAAAAGCAGACAACAGAGCTGAACAAGGCAGAAAAGCGCAAAACCGAACTCGACCACCTGTTTGCCAAGATGTATGAGGATTGGGCCGCGGGGCGTATTACAGAATACAATTTCAATATGCTGTCTCAGAAGTATCAGGCGGAACAGCAGGAGCTGGCCCGGAAAATAGAAACGCTGCAAGCCGCTCTTGCCGCTCAGCAGCAGAGCGCCGCCGATGCTGAAAAGTGGGTACACCTCGTCAAGCAATACACCAACCCCACAGAACTGACAGCGGAATTGCTCAACGCCCTGATTGAAAAGATCCTGGTCCACGAAGCTGTCAAGAACCCAGACGGCACCAAAGACCAGGAAATCGAAATTTACTATCGCTTTATCGGCAAGGTAGAATGATTTTTTGAAAAACACACCCGGTGTCTTTAGATGGGGGAAACCGGCAAGGGCCTGCCCGACGTTTCCCTGATGCTGCCCCTGTGCGGGGCGCTGGGCATCACGGTCAACGACCTTCTCACAGGCGAGCAGGTCTCTCCATCGGACTATCAGCAGAAAGCGGAGGAAAACATGATGGACCTTATCAAAGAGAATCAGGAGAACAAAAAGCGCTTTGCCCTTTCCATGATCACCGTCGGCATTACTGTGGTGGCGGTCGCCGCCCTGGTCACGATCGCCTCGTCCCTGCCGCTGCCGGTCCCGGCCCGCATCGCGGTGGTGGTGCTGGCCTTCCTGACAGCGGCCGCCGGCATCGGCACAGCGGCCGTTCTGGATGCCCAGGCCGGCTATTACGAGTGCCCTGCCTGCCACGAGCTCTTCGTGCCCACCCTGGGCCAGTACGTCAAGGGCTATCACACGTTCACCAAACGCCGGCTCACCTGCCCCCACTGCGGCAATACCGGCATGTGCCGGCACCGGATCATCCGGTAACGGCAAACAAAAACGGCATGGCCAAAAAGGTCATGCCGTTTTTCGTTTGTTTTTCAGGGCGCGCTCAGCAGGCCTGCGCCTGCCGCACCTTCATTTTCTGCCAGTTGATATAGCCGTAAAGATCGTTGGCAAAGAACGCCGCAAAGCAGACCACCACCGAAATATACCGGATGTCGGAAGCGCTCGCCAGGGTCCAGAGGACGATGAGAACGAGGTCGTTCGCCGCATAGGCCAGCGCAAAATAGGGGCTTCTCCGGAAGGTCAGGTAGACGGCCAGAAAGCTGGTGGTCACCGATACGGTGCTGGGCACGATGTTAGCCGTGTGGAAGTAGGCCAGGATGAAATAGAACACCGCGGTCACCGCCGCTGCGCCCACACACATCCCGACGGTCTCTTTCCGGCTGATGGCATTCACCTTGACCTCCGCCTTGTTGCCGTTGTAGGGGTTGCGCATCCAGGAGATCAGGGCAAAGACCGCCATCGGCATGGTCATCCCCAGATAGGTGATCATCTCACCGTAATAGGCAAAGGTGTAGGAGATCCCGCCGTAGAGCAGGCTGAACACCACGGCCAGCATCTGCCCGAAGGGGTTGCCCTTGGCGTTGAAGATCAGGGACGTCACCCCGATCAGGGAAGCGCAGAGGGTCATGTAGCTTTCCCGGTCAAACATACAGAACGAAACGATGATGAACCCCACCGACGCTCCCCAGAGCATTTTTTCGTTCCTGGAAAAATAGCCGGCAAACCGGCGGATCGCATCCTTTTGTGCCGTCATGGCAGCCCCCTTCTTTCTCAAAAAAGAAGCATTTGCGTGCGCATCTTCCAAGACCTAACGATGCGCAAACAAATGCTTCCCGCATTTACTACCCGGTGGCAGTTTCTCATATGGCGGTAGTATAGCACACTTTGCCCGCCTTTGCAACTGCTTTTTCGGGCAGCCGCGCCAAGCGCGTCCAGCGGACAAAACAGGCGAGGCGTAGCAGGGCACCGCAACCCGGAGCAGCGCTCCGGTCAGCGTGTCGCAAAAGCGCCACGCTCCAGGGGGAACCCATTTCTGCCTGCTGCGCAGGACAGAAATTCCTTCCCCCTGGTATCCCCCTGGGGACAAAATTGAGCGCTGAACCGCGCACTCGGCCTTGCGGCCTCGCACACTCTCAGCGCTCAATTTCCCTGTATGTGTCCCATCCATCCGCACATGTCGGCTGGACGGGACTTTTTTGACAGTCTGCCCAGAGCAGCGCTCCGGTTTGCATCACGCCGTGCAGATTTATATGTTTTTCTGCAAATAGATCATATCTACCAGCTGTATGCCTGCTTCGTATATCGGGTGGTCATAGTGATCTGTAAAGAAATTTTTGATCCTATGCGAACGGACAAACCCGCACTTCTCGTAAAAAGGGATCGTCAGCGGGCTGTCCCCTGTGCCAACTTGCAGCACAGAATACTTCCCTTTATATCTCGCAGCAACAAAGTCAAGGAGCGCTTTACCGTATCCCTTCCCCTGGTAGCCTGGTTCCGTTGCAATATTCTTCATTTCAAGAACACCGTTTCCCTCGTCTGTTACCACACATTCACACTTGACTCCATCATCGTCCAAAACATACATTGTCCCTCTGTCAAGATACCGGTCTATCATATCCTCCTGTTCGTCGGCCAACAGCAACAGCGGAAGAAATCGTTTTTTGTCCTCCTTGATTTCTTTGATTGTCATAGAGCTTTCCCTCCTTGATTGTCCATCAGCAAAGACGGGCGGGACTGTCAACGGCGGCGCATTTATGCGCCGTTCATCTTGACCGTTGATTGGCCCCGCTAACTTTGCTACTCTGTTCTAAGTAATTCCTCAATTTGTTTTTTCATATATTCTACAAGTGCCATCGCTTCCTTTTCTACTGTCTCCCATTCATCAGACAAATTTCCCAAATAAGCTTCCTTTGCCGTTGTTAGCAGGGGGGGAAATCTCTCCGGCAATTTTAAAATTACCCATTTTGCGGCAACATCTTTTGTCGTGATTTCTTCTGTTACTAAAGTAAACCACATTCGTGATAAGGTTAATAACACATTTCTTTCATCACCCTTAAAGCTGGAAATCAAACCAGGTAAAGAAAACCGAATTGCTTTTTTAATTTCGTGAAATGGGATAGCGGGAATAAGCTCTTTGCTTTCCGCCCCCTTCAAAGTTATGCTATTTTTTCTTGCTTGCCATAATAAAATCATTATATCTGGGTCATTGCAGGCTTGCGGATATTCTCCTGCTTCCATCTCTCCCCTTAGCCATTCACCATACATATACTGACATTTTGGCGGAAATTGCAACGGAACAATATCAGATTGATTGATAATAGTTACCTCTAAAGGTCTTTTTTCAATACAGCCTACGGAGCCAGAAATTTTCAATAATTGCTTTGTTAGATCTGCTCTGATTGAATTACTCAATTCTTGTTTAGTAATTATCAGTATATCTATATCACTATCTGGACGCAGCCCATTCATTGTTGCTGAACCATATAAATATATCCCCAATATTTGACCTTGTAATATGGTTTCTGCTATTGAAATAACTTGATTTACTTGTTGTGGAAATTCATTTATATTCATTGTAACTCCTATATGTATTTATTTTTACTCCTCAACAACTGATAAAACAGCGTCTAAGGCTAATTCTAAGGCTATGGATATACTTGTTTTTCCCCATTCTCTTTCTTGGTATTTATGAGGGTCTGCAAGAGTATCGGCTGAAAAAAGCAGCATAGCCCATGTAACTTTTCTAAATTTTGCACACGCCGCCAATGCGGAACATTCCATTTCTACTACTTGACATCCCTCTTCTTTCCGATACTGAACCATTTCTACTGTTTCTCGATAAAAACCGTCTGTTGTCCATGTTTTAACTTCCCAATATGGTATATTCTTTTGGCTTAAAGCAGATTCAATCGCATTTATACCAGCCTTTGAAATCTCTACTTCTCGGGAGGGAGGAAGATAATGGTAAGATGTTCCCTCATCTCTCAATGCAGAAACAGGTATCAAAAATCTATTTTCCGGGATGTCTTCCAATACGCCGCAGGAGCCGACGGAAATAATCTTTGTTACACCCCCTGCAATTAAATATTCTAAAACTTGGACGGCAGCAGCACTTCCCACAGGAGCCGGACATAGACATATTTTCTCCTGATTATAAAGACATTCATAAATAGGATATCGTCTTGTTGCACTTTCAAATTCATCTATCTGTATTCCATCATGGGTATGTGCATAATTTTCAACCTCGTCTCCTAAAAAAGCAAACACTGCTTTTGCAGGAAAACATTTTTTCCCATTTCCCGGCTGAAAAACAGCTTTTGATGCGGTATCGTACTCTAAAACAGGGTAGTCATGCTTTACTAATGGCATATTATTATCTCGAATAACAGGCTATTATTCTATTCCTTTCATCATCTTTTTTGCCAACTGCTTGAACAGGTCGGCAGTTTCTTCATCCATCGGCGTAAGCTGTCCGATCTGTCCGGCAACCATCGCCGCTACATCGTCAATGGAAAGCGGGTTTTGCTTCTGTTCCGCCAATGCGTCCCGCATGGCTTGGAACATCGCGGCGGTCACAGCTTCTCCCGGCTGTTCCCCGTTGTCAATGTCTTTCTTAATATCCCGCAGGATAGCAAGGAACACATTTTTGATTTTCTCAATCTCCGCCTCATGTTCCCCCATCTTCTGGGCGTTCAAAAGCTGTAAATCCTGCTTTGCTTCCGCCCGGTGTTCCGGGTGTTCTTTCATCAGGTCGGACAGGGAAGCCGTTGCTATCTCGATAAGCTGGTTTCTTGCTGTTATGCCTTTTGCCGCTGTGTCCTGAAAATAAATCCGTATCAAATCTATCAGCTTAGGAAAATTCCTGTGTTCCAACAGGCGGTTGAGGATTTGCACATCAACAGCACCCGTCACGAGCCCCCTCACGGCTCCCTCGGACAAGCCTAATTCAGAAATATCGTAGCTTTTACGGACGCTCACGGTGGATAAGCCCAGTATGTAGTCTGTCGATACCTTAAATTCCTTTGCCACGCCTATGAGAATATCACTGCTGACCGTTCTCGTTTCGCCGCTGACAATGCGGCTCAACTGGGAAGCGGAAACCCCTATCTTCTCCGCAAGTTCCTTTTGTGTGATGTGGTTCCCGTTGCATAAATCGGAAATCCGCTGTCCGGGTGTTCCGGGTAAAGCCATAGATACGCACCTCCTCCGCATACTTCCATTATACAGAATGATTGCAAAAATGCAATTTCCAAAGTGTAAACTTCATCAAAATGCAATTCTCGCAAAATTCCGGGGATTGCATTTTTTTCGTGTAGACTTAGGGTAGTTCATCGATGGACAGCACCTTGAAAACAGAATGACCGTCCGAAAAGGAATACCCCGGCTGGGGAAGCACCGCAAGGAACCGGACTTCGAGACAAAATGTCCCGAAGCTGCGGGGAGCGTGCCAACGCCGGAACACGCCGCAGGAATGGGGCAGGAAACCTTTTCGGGGAGAACGGCAACGGAAAGCAAAATGGAGGGAACGCATGAGAGATA
>OERA01000036.1_pt1 | contig 28367 bp, 29 predicted proteins | sample 1539901 | NCBI WGS metagenome assembly OERA01 (sample SAMEA3891873, study PRJEB23780) | metagenome | biome: terrestrial biome; feature: animal house; material: Caecal content | place: Italy | collected 2015-05-05
GCCCTGCTGAACGTGGCCCTGCCCAAGGGCCGGCTGGGGGACAAGGTCTACGCCCTGCTGGCCGCCGCCGGCTGCCTGACCCCCGAGGACTACAACGCCACCCGCAAGCTGGTGGTGGAGGACGCCGCCGCCGGGGTGCGGTGCTTCCTGGTCAAGCCCAGCGACGTGGCCATCTATGTGGAACACGGGGCCGCCGACCTGGGCATCGCCGGCAAGGACATCCTGGCCGAGTCGGAGGCCGACGTCTACGAGCTGCTGGACACCGGCCTGGGCCGCTGCCGGATGTGCGTGGCCGGGCCGGCCGGCTTCCGGGAGGACCCCGGCCGCCCCCTGCGGGTGGCCACCAAGTTCCCGCGCATCGCCAAGGAATACTATGGGGCCCAGGGCCGGGACATCGAGATCATCAAGCTGAACGGCTCCATCGAGCTGGCCCCGATCCTGGGGCTGTCCGACGTGATCGTGGACATCGTGGAGACCGGCGCCACCCTGCGGGAAAACGGCCTGGCCGTCCTGGCCGAGTTCATGCCCATTTCGGCCCGGGTGGTGGCCAACAAGGCAAGCTATCAGTTCAAGCGCCGCGAGGCCGACCGGCTTCTGGCCCGGCTGCAGGCGGCGCTGGCCCAAAAGGAGGAGAAAACGCCATGATGAAACTGTACCGTTTGGAGGACCTGACCCCCGACCAGATCTTGAACCGGGATCTGCGGGCGGAACAGGACGTGGAGGAGGTGGTGGACGCCATCATCGCCGACGTGCGGGCCCGGGGGGATGCGGCCCTGCGGGATTACGCCCTCCGGTTCGACGGCGCCAGGCTGGAAGAGCTGGAAGTGTCGGCGCAGGAGATGGACCAGGCCCTGGCGGACGCCGACCCCTATTTCCTGGACACCCTGCGGATGGCGGCGGCCAACATCGAGGCGTTCCACCGCCGCCAGCTCCGGGACAGCTTTGTCATGACTGAGCAGGACGGGGTGATCCTGGGCCAGAAATATACCCCGGTGGAGCGGGCGGGGGTCTATGTGCCGGGGGGCACGGCGGCCTACCCCTCCACCGTCCTGATGGATGTCATCCCCGCCCGGGTGGCGGGGGTGCCCGAGATCGTCATGACCACCCCCGCCGGCCGGGACGGCAGGGTGGACCCCGCCATCCTGGCGGCGGCGTCGGTGGCCGGCGTCACCCGCATCTTCAAGGCCGGCGGGGCGCAGGCGGTGGCGGCCCTGGCCTACGGCACCGAGAGCGTGCCGGCGGTGGACAAGATCGTGGGCCCCGGCAACATCTATGTGGCCACCGCCAAGCGCAAGGTCTACGGCAAGGTGGGCATCGACATGATCGCCGGCCCCAGCGAGATCCTGGTCCTGGCCGACGGCGGCTGCAGCCCCGCCTGGGTGGCCGCCGACCTGCTCAGCCAGGCCGAGCACGACCGGCTGGCCAGTCCGGTGCTGGTCACCGACAGCGAGGCGCTGGCCCTGGCCGTCCAGGCCGAGGTGGAGGCCCAGCTGGACGCCCTGCCCCGCCGGGACATCGCCCGGGCCAGCGTGGAGACGGGGGGCAAGATCATCCTCTGCGGCAGCCTGGACCAGGCCGTCGATGTGTGCAACATCATCGCCCCCGAGCACCTGGAGCTCTGCGTGGAGGACCCCTTTGCCCTGCTGGGGCGGATCAAAAACGCCGGCAGCATCTTCCTGGGGCGCAACGTCCCCGAGGCGCTGGGGGACTATTTCGCCGGGCCCAACCACACCCTGCCCACCAGCGGCACCGCCCGGTTTTCCAGCCCGCTGGGGGTGGACGACTTCGTCAAGCGGTCCAGTTTCATCTACTACACCCGGGAGGCGCTGGGCAGGGTCAAGGACCGGATCGCCGGCTTTGCGGAGGCGGAGGGCCTCCACGCCCACGCCCGCAGCGTCACCATCCGCTATGAAGAAGGAGGCGGTGGAAAATGAGCCGCTATCTCTCCCCGACCCTGCAGGACCTGGTCCCCTATACCCCCGGGGACATCCCCCGCAGGCGGTCGGTCCTCAAGCTGAACACCAACGAGAACCCCTATCCGCCCCCGACGCCGGTGATCGAGGCGGTCCGCCGGGTGGCCGACCGGCTGCAGCTCTACCCCGACCCCAACTGCCTGAAGCTGCGCCAGGCCGCCGCCGAATATTATGAGCTGGAGCCGGACCAGATCATGGCCGGCAACGGCAGCGACGAAAACCTGTTCTTTGCCCTGCGGGCTTTCTGCGACGCCGGCCGCCCTCTGGCCCGGCCCGACGTCACCTACGGCTGCTACGGGGTCTGGTGCGGCCTGATGCACATCCCCCAGCACATCATCCCGCTGGAAAAGGACTTTACCCTGGACCCGGCCCGGTACTATGACCTGAATGAGACCATCGTCATCGCCAACCCCAACGCCCCCACCGGCCTGGCCCTGCCCCCCGAGGCCATCGGGGAGATCGCCGCCCGCAACCCCGACGGGGTGGTGATCGTGGACGAGGCCTATGTGGACTTTGGGGCCCGGAGCTGCGTGCCCCTGATCCGGGACCACGAGAACCTGCTGGTGGTCCAGACTTTTTCCAAGTCGCGGCAGATGGCCGGGGCGCGGCTGGGCTTTGCCATGGGGAACAAAGAGCTGATCGCGGACCTGGAGCGGGTCCGCAACAGCCTCAACCCCTACAACGTCAACCAGATGACCCAGGCGGCCGGCATCGCCTCCCTCCAGTGCGAGGGCTATTTCCGTGAGACCTGCCGCCAGGTGATCGAGACCCGGGAGTGGGCCGCCCAGGAGCTGGTCCGCCGGGGGTTCGTGGTCACCGACAGCAGGGCGAACTTCCTCTTTGCGCGGACGCCCAAGATGCTGTCGCGGGTCCTGTTCCGGGAGCTGCGGCAGCGGGCGGTGCTGGTCCGCTACTTCGATGAGCCCCGCACCGAGCACTGGCTGCGCATCACCGTGGGCACCAAGGAGCAGATGGAGATCCTGCTCCAGAGACTGGACAAGATCCTGAAGGAGGCATGACCCATGCGGGATATACGACTGGAACGCAACACCGCCGAGACCCAGATCGAGCTGACGCTGGACCTGGACGGCGCGGGCATCTACCAGGTGGACACCGGCTGCGGCTTTTTGAACCATATGCTGGAGCTGTTCGCCCGGCACGGGCGCTTTGACCTGGTGCTGACCTGCCACGGGGATGTGGAGGTGGACTATCACCACACCGCCGAGGATGTGGGCATCGCCCTGGGGCAGGCGTTCCGCCGGGGGCTGGGAGAGATGCGGGGCATCCGGCGGTACGGCAGCTTCTGCCTGCCGATGGACGAGGCGCTGGTCCTTGCCGCGGTGGACCTGTCGGGCCGCTGCACCCTCAACTGGGACGTCCGCTGCCCCACCGAGAAGGTGGGGGATTTCGACGTGGAGTGCGCCCGGGAGTTCTGGCTGGGGTTTGCCCGCAGCGTCCCGGCGACGCTGCACTTTGTCCAGTTTGCGGGCGGCAACAGCCACCACATCCTGGAAGCCTGCTGGAAAGGGATGGCCCGGGCCCTGGCTGCCGCCGTCCAGGTGGACCAGGCGCACCGGGATGAGATCCCCTCGACGAAAGGACTGCTGGTATGATCGCTGTCATTGATTACGGGGTGGGCAACCTGTTCAGCCTCCGCTCCAGCCTGCGGCGCCTGGGGCTGGACGCCGCCGTCACCGCCGACCCCGCCGTCATCCGGGCGGCCGACCGGGTCATCCTGCCGGGGGTGGGGGCCTTCGGGGACGCCATGGACAAGCTCAGGGCCGCCGGGCTGGTCCCGGTGCTGCGGCAGGAGGCCGCCCAAAAGCCCCTGCTGGGCATCTGCCTGGGGATGCAGCTGCTGTTTGACCGCAGCTTTGAATACGGGGAGCACCCCGGCCTCGGCCTGGTGCCGGGGCAGGTCTGCCCGCTGGCCCCCGACCTGGCCGACCCGGCCCTCAAAGTGCCCCAGATCGGCTGGAACGCCCTCCACATCCTCCGGGACGACCCGCTGTTCCGCTACATCCGGGAGGGGGAGCATGTCTATTACGTCCACAGCTATTACGCGAAGGACTGCGCCCCCAGCACCCTGGCCGTCAGCGAGTATTCCATCCCCGTCACCGGGGTGGTGCGGGCCGGCAGGGTCTACGGCGCCCAGTTCCATCCCGAAAAGAGCGGCGACACCGGCCTGCGCATCCTGCGGGCCTTTGCCGAGCTTTGAGCCGGCGCGCCCGCCGCCTGACACGAAACAAAGGAGTTCGCCATGAAATTGTTCCCAGCCATTGACCTGCGGGGCGGACAGGTGGTCCGCCTGACCCAGGGCGACTACGACCGCATGACCGTCTACGGCGCCGACCCTGCCGCCCAGGCCGCCGCCTTCCGGCAGGCGGGGGCCTCCTGCCTCCACCTGGTGGACCTGGACGGGGCCCGGGACGGCGCGCCGGCCAACGGGCCGGCCATCCAGGCCATCGCCCGGCAGGGCGGCCTGTACATCGAGGTAGGGGGCGGCATCCGCACCCAGCAGCGCATCGAGGAATATCTGGCCCTGGGGGTGGGGCGGTGCATCCTGGGCAGCGTGGCGGTGACGGACTTTGCCTTTACCGCCCGGATGTTGCGCGAGTACGGCGGCAAGCTTGCCGTAGGGGTGGACCTGAAGGACGGCCGGGCCGCCATCCACGGCTGGCGGGAGACCAGCGGCATGGACGGCCTTGCCTTCTGCCGCCGGCTGGCGGACGCCGGGTGCACCGCCCTCATCGTCACCGACATCGCCCGGGACGGCGCGATGCAGGGGACCAACCTGGAACTGTACCGCCGCCTGCGGCAGGAGCTGCCGGGCCTGGCCCTGACGGCCAGCGGCGGCATCCGCCGGATGGAAGAGCTGGCCGCCCTCGACGCCATGGGGGTGGACGCCGCGATCCTGGGCAAGAGCCTTTACACCGGCGCGCTGGATCTAGCGGAATGCGTCCGCCGGTACGAAACGAAAGGATAACGCCTATGATTACCAAGCGGATCATCCCCTGCCTGGACGTGCGCAATGGCCGGGTGGTCAAGGGGGTCAACTTTGAGGGAGTGCGGGACGTGGCCGACCCGGTGGAAATGGCCCGTATGTACAACGCCGCCGGCGCCGACGAGCTGGTGTTCTACGACATCACCGCCAGCTTTGAGGGGCGGGCCCTCTTCACCGATATTTTGACCCGTGTGGCGGCCGAGATCTTCATCCCCCTGACGGTGGGGGGCGGCATCAACACCCTGGAGGACTTTGACCGGGTCCTGAAATGCGGGGCCGACAAGGTGTCGGTCAATTCCGGCGCCCTGAAGGACCCCGGGCTGATCCCGGCGGCGGCGGCGCGCTACGGCAGCCAGTGCGTGGTCCTCTCGGCGGACGTCAAGCGGGTGGAGGGGCAGTTCCGGGTCTTTGCCCGGGGCGGCCGGGAGGACACCGGCCGGGACGCCCTGGAGTGGATCGTCCAGTGCGTGGAAAACGGCGCGGGGGAGATCTGCCTCAACAGCATCGACACCGACGGAGTGCGGGGCGGCTTCGACCTGGAGATGCTGGACGCGGTGGCCGCCCGGGTCAGCGTGCCCATCATCGCCTCGGGGGGCGCGGGCAAAAAGGAAGATTTCCTCGAGCTGTTCCGCCACAGGGGGATCGACGCGGGGCTGGCGGCGGGGATTTTCCACCAGAAACAGCTGTCCATCCGCGACCTGAAGGAATATCTTGCAAAAAATGGTGTGGAAATGCGCCTCTGACCCCTTGCATATCGGGCCGGAATAAGATAAACTGTTAGTATGTCCCACTTATGGGCAGGAGAGAGTATGGAACTGAAATTTGACGACAAGGGCCTGATCCCCGCCATCGTGCAGGATCACTACACCAAAGAGGTCCTGACCCTGGCCTACATGAACGCCGAGGCCCTGGCGCTGACCATCGCCGAGGGGCGGACGGTGTTCTGGAGCCGCAGCCGCCAGGAGATCTGGCGCAAGGGCGAGACCAGCGGCAACGTCCAGCGGGTGGTGTCCATCACCGCCGACTGCGACGGCGACGCCCTGGTGGTGGAAGTGGTCAAGAGCGGCCCGGCCTGCCACACCGGCGCCGAGAGCTGCTTTTTCAACCCGGTCTACCTCAGCAGCGAGCTGAAAGCCTTCAGCTGGCAGGGGCTGTACCGCCTGATCGAGGGCCGCAAGACCGATCCCCGGCAGGGCAGCTATACTTCCTACCTGTTTGAGAAGGGGAAGGAGAAGATCCTCAAAAAAGTGGGCGAAGAGTGCACCGAGGTCATCATCGCCGGCGAAAAGGAGGACAAGGCCGAGACGGTCTACGAGATCAGCGACCTTGCCTACCATGTCCTGGTGCTGATGGTCCAGGCCGGCATCACGGTGGAGGACATCACCCGTGAGCTGGAACAACGACATATCATCGACCATAAGGTCAAACAGGAAAGGATGCAGTGAACAAGGTTATGGCAGACTTCATGAGATCCAGCGTCCACTGCCACTCGACGCTGTGCGACGGCAAAAACACCCTGCAGGAGATGGCATCCGCCGCCTGCGCCCAGGGTCTGGTCACGCTGGGCTTCACGGGGCACAGCCATACCCCCTGTGACCGGGAATACTGCATGAGCCCCCGCCGCACCGCCCTGTACAAGGCCACCATCGCCAAGCTCAAGGCCGAGTACAAGGGCAAGGTGGACATCCTCTGCGGCATCGAGTGGGACCAGTTCTCGGACGACAAGCGGGTGGGATACGACTACTGGATCGGCAGCGTGCATTACCTGCACGGGGCGAACACCGGCAAATACTACGAGATCGACTTCCGCAAGCAGGACCTGGCCGCCTGCATCGCCGACGATTTTGGCGGGGACGGCCTGGCCGCGGCGGAGGCCTATTTCCGCTCGGTGGCCGAGGTGGCGGCTCTGGGGCCGGATATCCTGGGCCATATCGACCTGATCAAAAAGCTGAACCGGGAGGGGGAGTTCTTTGACGAGGACGCCCCCCGCTACCGCGCGGCCGCCATGGGCGCGCTGGAAGCCGCCCGCTCGGCCGGCTGCCTGCTGGAAGTGAACACCGGCGGCGTGTTCCGGGGCTACCGGGACGATTTTTACCCCAGCGGCTGGCTGCTGGAGGCGTGGGCCGGGATGGGCGGCAAGGTCATCATCACCGCCGACGCCCACTCGGTGGACAGCCTGACCTTCGGGTACGAGAAGGCGGCCCAGCAGGTCAGGGCCGCGGGCTTTGCCAGCGTCCAGGTGCTGACCGGCGCGGGCTTCGAGACCCAGGAACTGTAAAACATCCAACGACAGATCACGGCTTCCGCTCCGGCGGGGGCCGTGTTTAGTGTGCCATGCGGCACGCAGAAGCCGGGGCATCCCCCGGGAACCCTCCCTGCCCGGCCGGGCGGGGCAGACCGAACGAGCAACACCTTTTACGGAGGCGCAATGGAGACCATACGGACCCCGCGGCGGCAGGTGGATCTGATCCACGGCCCCATCTTTAAAAACCTGTTTATTTTTGCCATCCCCATTTTTATTTCCAACCTGTTCCAGCAGCTGTACAACGCGGCGGACGCCATGATCGTGGGCAACGTCCTGGGCGACACCTCGCTGGCGGCGGTGGGGGCCTGCGGCTCGATCTACGAGCTGCTGGTGGGCTTTGGGCTGGGCATCGGCAACGGCCTGGCCATCGTCACCGCCCGGGCCTACGGCGCGGAAGATGCGGCCAAAGTCAAAAAGACGGTGGCCGGCTCGGTCGTCATCGGGCTGGCGGCGTCGGCCATCATCACGGTGGTGGGGCTGCTGTTCCTCTACCCCCTGCTGGAGGCCCTGGACACCCCGCCCGAGATCATCGACGAAGCCTACAGCTACATCCAGCCCATCGCCCAGTATGTGGTGGTCATGTTTGCCTACAACCTCTGCGCGGCGCTGCTGCGGGCGGTGGGCAACAGCGTGATGCCCCTGCTGTTCCTGATCTTTTCCTCCTGCCTCAACGTGGGGCTGGACTACTGGTTCGTGGCCGGGCTGGGGCTGGGGGTGCGGGGCGCTTCCCTGGCCACCGTCCTGTCCCAGGCGGTGTCGGTGGTGCTCTGCATCTTTTACATCGCCCGCCGGGTGAAGCACCTGGTCCCCGGCAAAGAGCACTTTTCCATCGAGGCGGGCCTGTACCGGGAGCTGGTCACCCAGGGCCTGTCCATGGGCCTGATGAGCAGCATCGTCTCGGCGGGCTCGGTCATCCTGCAGTACGGGATCAACGGCCTGGGCACCCTGGTCATCGCCGGGCACACCGCCGCCCGCAAGCTGTTCACCTTCACCGATATGCCGGTGATCGCCATGGCGACGGCGGGCTCCACCTTCGTCTCCCAAAACCGGGGTGCGGACAAGCCCGAGCGCATCCGCCGGGGGATGCGGCAGATCTGGCTGTTCGGCTTGGGCACCGCCGTGGTGATGACGGCCCTGATGTGGCTGGGGGCGGATGTGCTGGTGCGGCTGGTGTCCGGCTCCAGCGAGCCGGTGGTGCTGGAAAACGGCGCCCGCTACCTGTGCTGGACCGCGCCTTTCTACTCGGTGCTGGGGGTGCTGCTGGCCACCCGCTACGCCCTGCAGAGCCTGGGGCAGAAGATCCTGCCCCTGATCTCCAGCGGCATCGAGCTGGTGGGCAAGATCATCTTTATGCTGGTGTTCATCCCGCGCTTTGGCTACGACGCGGTGATCCTCTGCGAGCCGGTGATCTGGTGCTTCATGTGCGCCCAGCTGCTCTGGAGCTACTGGCACGACCCCTACATCAAGGGCAGCCAGGCCAAGGCCAAAAAGAACTGAACAAGCCTTTCGGCCCCGCTTCGGCGGGGCTCAGACTGTCAAAAAAGTCCCGTCCAGCCGACATGTGCGGATGGACGGGACACATACAGGGAAATTGAGCGCTGAGAGTGTGCGAGGCCGCAAGGCCGAGTGCGCGGTTCAGCGCTCAATTTTGTCCCCAGGGGGATACCAGGGGGAAGGAATTTCTGTCCCGCGTATGCGGGCAGAAATGGGTCCCCCCTGGAGCGTGTCGTTTTTCGACACGCTGGGCCCCGCTCCGGCGGGGCTTTTTGCTGGGGGAACGCCTTTTGCAGCCGCGCCGGAAAATTGTGAAAGGAATGTTGACAACCTGTGAAAACTATGATATGCTTTTTACACAATTCAGGCGAGCCCGGCTGACCGCTTTCCATTGTGGCAGTCTGGCCTGGCTGTAACTATGCTTATCTGCGGACCCTTGCATATATACCCCCGGCGGAGACACCACATCCGCCGGGGGCTTTGTTTTGGGCGGGCGAGGCTGGGGCCGCCGTGCCCGCAGTGTCCGGGGGCAAATTCCCGGCGGGGGCGCGCTTTGCACACCCGACCCTGCAAAATATTACAACAAATATGCAAGTTGTGACAAATTTGTGGCGAAACGGTGAAAATCGTGATACAATACTCACAACATAAGGCGGGGTCATGGACCCGGCCCCGCCTGGTCTCATGTCCGTTGATCCACGCAACAAAGTGAGGTGTACATCATGAAAGTGAAAAAGCTCTTGGCCCTTGTCCTGTCCGCCCTCATGGCGGTGACCATGCTGACCGCCTGCGGTGGCGGTGGTAACGGTATCAAAAATGTTTCTGTAAACAATAGTGAAGTTGAAGCTATTTTTGCAGCAGAAAACATTGAAATCAATGTTAAGGCAACGAGTGCGGCCAAAACAGTGGCGAAAGCTATTGCGAGCGCAATGAGTGAATTGAATTCCGATGTAATCTATGAAGATTCCTCGAAACAAATTCTTGCAAACGCGCTTGTAAATAGCTATCCATCCGATGGCTATGTAGGGAATTGTTACTACATAACCAGAGCTGAAATGGAATCGGTCGGAGCCGATGTCGAAACCGTAGCAGCGACTGCGGTTGCGACTTTTGGACAAGGCACAGATTTTGAGATTGGTGTTGTAGAAGTAGACACAAAGGATGGCGTTTCCTGTATCGTAGCAGTTGCATTGACTCAAAGATAATGTAAAGCTCATATATTGGGTTATTACTTGACTTATCCCCCGGCGGCATCCAGCCCTCCAGCCGCCGGGGGCTTTTTTGCGCGAAAATCCACAAAATTTACACAAACCGAAGTATCGTTGTTGACAATATCTAACAGCCGTGGTATGGTTAATCCAACAAAGGACGGCAAGCCTGTCCGGGCGCAATGGTGCGGCGCACAGTTCAAATCTGCCAAAGAAAGGATGGAAGCGTATGAAAGGTAAAAAGATCCTGACGCTGATCCTGGCCGTGGTGCTGGCGGCCGGGATGCTGACTGCCTGCGTAAACGTGCCGGGCAGCTCTGCAGGCGTCAGGCTCGACACATCGACGATCGAACAGATGCTGGAAAACCAGGGGGTGACCGCCACGGTCACGGCAGACGCCAGTCTGACCGAGGCGGTGGACACGGTGGCCGCATCCCTGGCCCTGTACAACCTGAAAGAACTTGACAGCCTGGATGTCGGGGCGATGGTAGCCCGGCAGGCCGGCGCCACCCCGCTGTCCTGCGAGGTGTACGGGGATTCCTATTGGGTCAGCACGCCGCTGGGCTACGCTTCCCGGCGGGAGCGGACCGCCTCTTCCCTGATCGGAAAACTGGGCGACGGCAGCTATCATGTGGCCGCGGCGGTTTTTGTGGAGCAGGGAGGCCAGAGACAGATTCTGTTCGCTGTAACAGCAGCGTAAAATTTTGAAAAGAGGTGTGCATCTTATGAAATGCAAAAAACTTTTGGCTTTGGTCATGGCAGCGGTGCTGTCGGTCAGTATGCTGACCGCCTGTGGCGGCGGCAGCGGCGTAAAAGATACGCTGAGCTCTAACGGAGTGGAAAAGCAGCTGGAAGAGGTCGATATTGACATTGACCTGACCACCGACTCCCATATGAACAATGTGGTCCGTGCTGCGGCTCAAAAGTTGGCAGCAGGAAGTTCTCGAAGCGCTGTGACGAACCAAATCATGAATGAGATGAATTGGGACGCTCTCAGCCAGCTGAAAAATGTGTGGAACCAGATCCTGGGCAGCATGGGCATCCTAACCCCCAGCATTTCGGTGGGCTTGGTGCAAATCGTAAGCTCGGATCAGCTGGCTGCAAACCAGGGCTCCGGCGGCTTGCTGAGCCTCGTTGGAACACACCGGCAGAAAGTTATAGAGATGTCCCCGATCAACACGCCTGAAAGATTTGCGGCGGCCCTGCTGCTGGGTGTGGATGGAACGGTTGGCATGATCTCGGATGCGACCAACGATATTGTTAATGTCGGCTATAATGTGTGTGGCTATGAAGTCGAGGACCCGAACGGCAACGATTACTGGGTCTTTGCGGCGCAGATCACCATCGCATAAATTGTTTTTACAGCGTACATGGCCCCCGGGTGACCGGGGGCCTTTTTCTGTCCGCAGGCGCAAAAAGACCGCGGCTGCTGAGAGGGGAAAGCAGACCGCGGTCCGGGAGATCGGATCAAAAAAAGTTTTGGATTATTACAGAGAGGAATAGCCGAAGCTGTTCACCAAAGCGTCGATGGGCTGGCCGGCTTTGCACATGGGGCAGTCCCGGGACTCGTAGCTCTGGTAGTCGGGCAGGTTGTTGGGGTCAAAGATGGAGTTGACCCGCATCCCCATGAACTCGTGGGTGGTGGCGAAGATGGCCGCCAGGCCCGCCACCTGCCCGCCGTAGTACTGCACCGCCTCCACGGCCGCCTTGATGGAGTAGCCGGTGGTGATGGAGGCCGACAGGATCAGCACGTGCCGGCCCCGCACCATGGGGGCGATGTTGTCCCGCAGGATGATCTGGCTGCCCGAGGTGTACTCGGGGGTGATGATGTAGATGGTCTGGTGGGCGTTCATGTTGCGGAAGCCGTCCTTGGTCAGCTCGTTGGCCATACAGGTGCCGATCACCTGGGTGCCGTCCAGGCACAGGATGGTGTCCACGATGGTGGTGCTCTTGTACATGTGCACCAGCTCTTTGGCGGTCTCCGCCGCTTCGGACAGGCGGGTCTTCTGCATGGTCACGTCAATGTAATAGTTGATGTGGCTGTGACTGGTGGCGAAGTGCCCCCGTGCGACGCGCAGGATCATCCGCTTGTTGTTGGTGGGCAGCTTTACCATGTTGATCATTTTGAAGACCCCTCCTGTTTTTTGGATTCGGCCGCCGGGCGTCCCGTTGGCGCGTAAAAGTATACCTTTATTGTAGCGGGAAATCCTTTTGCGCACAATACACATATTTCACAAATTTTAGGAAAAAATTCAGTCTAATATACTGTCTGTCTCCCGGGCCTTGACAGGGCCCGGCAAACGTGTTATAGTCTACTTACAAACCGTTGAAGCGGAAGATGCGGCCTATCGCACCCCCCAGCCAGAGAGCCTGCGGCAGCTGAAAAGCAGGCGGGGGCCTGCGCGCCGCTGTGGGCCGCCGAGGGCGCGGGGGAAGGGCGATGGAGCCTGTGTATCCCGCGACGGCAGGGCGCACGTCAGCGCCGGGGATGTGTTGGCATCCCGTCAGAGGGTGCGGCCCCCGGAGGGCTGCAAAGCAAGGTGGCACCGCGGATAATTTGCGTTATTCGTCCTTGACAAGACCGGCAGGTCCGGCTTTGTCCGGGGCGTTTTTTTCTGCGGCGGGGCGGTTTGGACCGCCCGCTTCCTGCCGGGAGATTCGATCCGCATCTATGCAAAGGGAGGCATTTTTATGAGTGAGAAGAGCGAGCGCAAGCGCGTGATTTTGTCCGGCATCCAGCCCACCGGCACCTTTACTCTGGGCAACTACATTGGGGCGGTCCGCAACTGGGCCAAGCTGCAGGATCAGTTCGACTGCCTGTATATGGTGGCCGACCTCCACGCCCTGACCGTCCGGCAGGAGCCCGCAGCCCTCCGCCGCCACACCCGCGAGGCTGCGGCCATGCTGCTGGCCGCAGGCATCGACCCGGCCCAGAGCATCCTCTTTATCCAGAGCCATGTCCCGGCCCACACCCAGCTGAACTGGATCCTGTGCTGCAACGCCCAGTTCGGCGAGCTGAGCCGCATGACCCAGTTCAAAGACAAAAGCGCCAAGCACCCCGACAACGTCAACGGCGGCCTGTTCACCTACCCGGCCCTGATGGCGGCGGACATCCTGATCTACAATGCGGACCTGGTCCCGGTGGGCCAGGACCAGACCCAGCACCTGGAGCTGGCCCGCAACGTGGCCCAGCGCTTCAACAACGCCTACAGCCCCACCTTCAAACTCCCCGAGGGCTATGTGACCAAGGAGGGGGCCAAGATCATGTCCCTGGCCGACCCCACCCGCAAGATGAGCAAGAGCGACACCAACGCCAACGCTTTCATCCTGCTGACCGACGACCGGGACGCCATCACCCGCAAGTTCAAGCGGGCGGTCACCGACTCGGACGGGGTGGTCCGGTACGACCCCGCGGCCAAGCCCGGCGTGTCCAACCTGATGGTCATTTACCAGGTCTTTACCGGCAAGAGCTTTGAGGAGATCGAGCGGGAGTTCGACGGCCAGGGCTACGGCGTCTTTAAAGAGGCGGTGGGCGCGGCGGTGGCCGACGGCCTGGCCCCCATCCAGGGCGAGTACGAGCGCATCCTGGCCGACAAGGCGTATGTGGACGGCGTCCTGAAAGAGGGCGCTGCGGCAGCCTCCCGCATCGCCGACCGGATGATCCAGAAGGTCTACCGCAAGGTGGGGCTGCTCCAGCTGTAAAGGCTCCGGGGATGTCCCCGGCCGGCCGCAGACCAAACCGGCTTTGGGCCCGCGTTTCCGCCTTCTTCCGGCGGGACGCGGGCCCTTTTGCGCTTTTGCGCCGCCGTGCCCCCGGAAAGGGCCGAAAAACGCTTCCGTTCGCACCTTTTCGGGCCGGCAGGGCGGCGGGACAGGGCGCTGGAAAGTATTTTGTGTCGAACAAACGCGGAATTCTTGACGAATGCTGTCCCTTCCTGTATACTGGAAAAAACAGGAAACAGGCCGCTGGTTCGGAGCGGCCGCCTGCAGGAATGCAAAAAGGAGAACGAAATGATGAAAGACAAAAGCACCGGGATCGTCCGCGGCATTGACAATCTGGGGCGCGTGGTCCTGCCCAAGGAGCTGCGCACCGCGCTGGGGATGTCCAGCGACAGCAAGGTGGAGATCTTTGCGGAAGACGGTGCTATCGTGATGCGCAAGTATATCCCGCCCAAGGCCTGCACCTTCTGCGGCGCAGTGGACGAGAAAGCCGTCCTCTTTGAGGGGCGGTGCATCTGCCCGGCCTGCCTGGCCCGGCTTGCCGCCATCAAGACCAACTGAGGAAAGGGGGCCTGCACACCCATGAGCACCCTGCGCTATACTTCGATCCCCTCCACCCGGGCGGGGGCCAGGCTGAACGTCCTGCTCTGCCTGCCCGAAGGCCGGCCCCGGGCCGTCCTCCAGATGACCCACGGGATGGTGGAATACATTGGCCGCTACGAAGAGCTGGCCCGCTATCTGGCCGGCCACGGCATCGCGGCGGTGGGCCACGACCATCTGGGCCACGGCGGCTCGGTGGCCAGCAAGGAGGACTACGGTTATTTTGGGCGGCCGGACGGCAACCGCCTGCTGCTGGAGGACATCCATGCCGTCACCCGGTGGGCCAAGGCCCTGCCCGAGCTGGCGGGCCTGCCCTGGTTTTTGCTGGGGCACAGCATGGGCTCTTTTTACGCACGGCAGTACATCTGCGAGTACGGCGATGAGCTGGCCGGCGCCATCCTGATGGGAACCGGCTGGCAGCCCCGGGCCGCCGTGCTGGGGGGCCGGGCGCTCTGCCATCTGCTGGCGGCTTTCAAGGGCTGGCATTACCGCAGCAGGCTGGTGAACAGCCTGGCCTTCGGCAGCTACAACCGCAGTTTCGAGCCGGCCCGCACCCCCAACGACTGGCTCAACCGGGATGCAAACGAGGTGGACCGCTACCGCGCCGAGGAGCGGTGCAGCTTTATCTTCACTCTGAACGGATACGACAGCCTGTTCACCGGGCTGGCGCGGCTGTGCGACAAAAAGCTGCTGGCCCGGGTGCCCCGGGACCTGCCCCTGCTCTTTCTGGCGGGGGAGGACGACCCGGTGGGGGACAAGGGCAGGGGCGTGCGCAAGGCGGCCCAAAGCCTGCGGGAAGCCGGGGTCCGGCAGATCGAGGTCAAGCTCTACCCCGGCGCCCGCCACGAGCTGCTGGTGGAGCTGAACCGCCGGGAGGTCTTTGAGGACATCCGCGCCTTTATCGAAAGGCGGATCTGAGCCCCCACAGGAACGAAAAACAGGCGTCCGCACCGGTTGCGGGCGCCTGTTTGGGCATAGCAGTATTATTTGTTCTCTTCCGGCGGGGTCAGGGCGCGGATGCGGGTCTCGCTGGTCTTGACCAGGTTGAGCAGGCTGGACGTATAGAGGGGGAACTCCCGGGTCAGGCTCTCGGTGGTCATGGCCAGGGGGGCGGTGTCCTCCAGGCCCTCGCCGGTTTTCACGCTGCCACCCGCCAGCAGGACGCTGACGTTGGCCTCGGCCATCCGCATGACGGCGTCGGAATAGCCGTCCCACTGGCCTTCGCTGATGCTGAACATGCTGGCCGCGTTGTGGGGGCCGCTGGTGTACAGCAGCCGGAACATCTTGTAGACGGCCATCATCAGATAGGCGCTGACCTCGGTGACAAGGGCCTTGTTGCGGCACTGGCCCACCTTGGCGTAGAGGACGTTCAGGCTGTTGGAGATCAGCTTTTTGTTCATGGTGGGCAGGACGCTGCCATGGTAGACATTGTCCTTCATCTTGTCGGGGTTGGGGATGTCGTCGGCGGTCAGGACCGCGCCGGTGCGGTCGGCGCTGCGGCCCAGCAGATAGTCGCAGGAGACGCCGTAGTAATCCGCGACCCGGACCACAAAATCCAGGCCGCACTCCCGGATGCCTTTTTCGTAGTGGGAGAGCAGCGCCTGGGAAATGTGCAGGTCCTCGGCGGCCTGCTTTTGGGTGATGCCCCGCTCGGTGCGCAGCAGCTTGATGATACGGTTGAATTCCATGAGTGATCCTCCCGGGCCCCGGCCGCTCTGCCCGGCCGCCGGAAAAAGCCCTTTCTTTCCTTTATACAACAACATGTTGATTATACATAATGGAAAACGACTTGTAAAGGAAAAAATTGACGAGATTTTTCCTGATTTTTCGTCGTTTTTGTCAAAAGGCTTGCCCTGCCACCAGATATATGATACACTGGAGCGGAATCCCCGGCTATTTTGTGTTTCGGCTCGAAAAAGTTTTTTGGGGCATTTGAGGAAAGAGGTGCGTTTTTGCATGAAGACCTTTAAGCTGCATCTGATCCGCCATGGCCTGACCGCCGGCAACCTGGACGGGCGCTACATTGGGGGCGGCACCGACCTGCCCCTGTGCAGCGAGGGCCGGGCCCAGCTGGCCGAGCTGAAAGAGCGGTTTGAATATCCGGTGGTGGACACCGTTTTTTCCTCCCCGCTGCTGCGGGCGGTGGAAACGGCGAACATCCTCTTCCCCGGGGCGGCCCACCAGTTTACGGTCCACGACCTGCGGGAGGCCCACTTTGGGGTGTTTGAGGGCCGCCCGGTGAAAGAGCTGGTCAAAGACCCGGACTTCTCCCGGTGGATCACCCCCGGCTCCGGCTTCACCCCCGAAGGGGCCGAGCCCACGGCGGATTTCCACCGCCGCTGCGGCGAGTCGCTGCTCAAGCTGTTCGAGTATATGATCCGGATGGACGTTACCGAAGCGGCCTGCGTCACCCACGGCGGGGTGATCGTCAGCATGCTGGCCCAGCACGCCCTGCCCAGCCGCCGACCCGAGCAGTGGATGGCGGACCCGGGCTGCGGCTACACCGTCCAGACCGACGTCCAGCTCTGGATGCGGGACAAAATGGTGGAGGCCATCGACATCGTCCCCTTCGGCTACGCCGACACCCTGCGGGGCCAGGCCGAGACCGAGAACAACGAGGCATACCAGTAACCAAACGCAGCATAAAACATAGCACAAAACGCCGCCCGGCTCAGGCCAGGCGGCGTTTCGGTGTCCCGTCCATCCGCACATGTCGGCTGGACGGGACTCTTTTGATGGAGAAGGGGGCGGCTAGTTGGCGCTGATCTCGGCGCCGGCGCTGTCCCGCAGGACCACTTCCTGGCCGGCCACGCTGCCCATCAGGGCGATGTAGCTGGTGCCGGGCAGGATGTCCAGCGCGGTGCCGTCCGAATTGTAAATGGCCAGGGTGGAGTCGGCGCCGGGCATCCAGAGGATGCTCCAGACCGAGCCGCCGTTCAGGTAGATCCCGGCGCCCATGGTCAGGTCGTACCCCCAGGAATAGCCGTCGTCCCGGCGGGAGGGCGCGCTGTAAAGGATCAGGACGTTGTCAAAACCGGCCTGGGCGCCGGTGTTGGCATCGGTCTGGGGGCTGCCGTCGGCCCGGGCCATCAGATAGTGGCCGGTGCCGGCGTCATAGGTGAAGCTGGTGGAGGCGTCGGCCGAGAAGATGACCTCCACCGAGGAGGCGCCTTCCTTGCCGCCGGCGGGCTCCCCGAAGGGCAGCAGGGGCGGCAGCTGGACGCCTGCCTCCTCGTCGGACTCGCTGTCCGCCGAGGCCGCCGGCGCGGCGGCCTGGGGCTCCAGGGAGACGCCGGCGTCGGCCGCCAGCGGGGTCAGGGCCGCGCCGCTGGTGGTCCAGCCGATCTGGTCGGGCTGGCCCCACACCCCCTCGTAGTTGAACCCCTTGACCCCCAGGCTGAGGGCGTCCAGCGAGAGGATCTGGTAGTAGTCCAGAAAGTTGGCCGCGTAAAGGCTGGCCCCCCGCTGGACCGGGATGGCCTGCTGGCAGATCAGCAGCTGCAGATAGAGGTCCCGCGCCTGGGCCACGGGGCCGGTCTTGGGCACGGCCTCAAGGGAGGGGTACACCAGGCAGAGGCTGGTGCTGCTGTCCCCCTCGGTGAGGGCCTCGAGCACCACCGACGCCTCTCCGATGCCCCACTGGCGGTCGGCGTCCATCCCGTTGTAGAGAAAGACCGAGGCGGGGCGCTGGCCGGGCCAGCGGGCCAGTTCACCGGTCAGGGGGTCTAGGGCGGCGGCCTCCCGCTCCGAGGCGGCGCCGCCGTCCTGCTGCCCCAGCGAAAGGCAGCCCGTCAGGAGCAGCGCGGCCAGGCAGCAGGCCGTCAGTGCCAGAGTGAATTTTTTCATGGTGTGATCCTTCCCGTATCAGGCGTTGAAGGCAAAGGCGTCCCGCTCGTCCTCGTCCACGATGGCAAGATAGGTGCGCCCGCGGTTGAACGTCACCGGCTGGCCGTTGTCGGTCACTTCCAGGGGCAGGTCGGGGGCCAGCTTGGACCACTGGCAGGGCCGCACCCGCCCCCGGGTGAAGTAGAAGGCTTCGCCCCCCGCGATGTACTGGACCTGCTGGACGTCTCCCGAGTCGCCGGGATAGGCGGCGATGGGCGCAAAGCAGACCAGCAGGTTCTCGAAGGCGAGCTGCTGGCTGTTCAGCTCGTCCACCGCGGCCTCAAAGCGGCCGGTGCGGGCGCTGTACATCTCCATCCGGTAGACCTGGTCGGGGTCGCTGTAGTGGAACGCCGACTGATAGTTGGCCGAGTGCCGGACCGTCACGTCCCGGCCGCCCGGGCAGCCGTCCAGCAGGACGGTCTCGCCGGTGCGGTAATCGGCAAAGGGGAAAAAGGTGGCGTCGTAATCGTAGGTCAGATCGATGCCGGCATTCTGGGCGGCCTGGCGGATCTCGCTGCCCGAGGTGAACTCGGTGTGCTCATAGGCCACCACCCCGCCGCGGGGGTCCCGGTGGGCCACCTGGGGATAGGTGGGGGTGTTGAAATAGCCTTTGCCCCCGATGTTCAGCCCCGCGTAATCCCACTGGCTGACGTATTGGGTGCAGAACACACTTTCGCCGTCGTGGTAATAGAGGGCCTGCCAGGGCATGATAAGCTGCAGGAACTGATCCCGTCCCGACCGCAGGGGCCCCACCTCGGGGATGCCCTCTGCGCCGCTGTACAGGGCGCACAGCCGGCTGATGTTGCCCTCCACCTTGGACTCGATCAGGATCGGCGCCGCCGACAGCCCCCGCTGGGGCCGGGCGTTCTGGCGGGCGCTGTTGCAGATATTGTTGACCATCACCCCGACGATCCGCCCCCGGCCGCGCTTGGCCTCGCCGGTCAGGGGGTCGGCGTCGTAGGGGGGCAGGGCGGGCACGCTGCTGCTGGCCGCCGGCGCCTGGGACGAAGCCGCCGGCGCAGAGGACGCCGCACTGGAAGAGGAGGCGGACTCCTCGCCAAACAGTTTTTGCAGCCAGTCCAGCAGGCTGCCCTGTGCGCTGGCCCCCATCAGGGCCAGCGCGGCGGCGGCAGCGCCCGAGCAGCGCAGCATCAGACGGCGGGTGATCTTCATAAGTGCATCTCTCCTTTGCAATGGGGTCGGACGGGATCGGGTCCCGATGTTTCACATGAGGACAGCCTGTGCATACCAGCCCATTCTGTACCTTTCATTGTAACTATTTTGTATCCTTTTGTAAAGAGGGAGTTCCTGCCGGAACCATTTGGAGAGAAAAACAGACTTTTTTACGCCGGCACTTGCATTTTGCGCCCAGGTGTGGTAAAATAATCGGGCGGTATCCTGCCGCGCCAAACACAAATATGGTTATGCGCTCGTAGCTCAGTCGGTAGAGCATCTGACTTTTAATCAGAGGGCCCGGGATTCGAGTTCCCGCGAGCGCACCAAAGAAAAAGCGCTGGATCGTAAGATTTGACGCTTTTTCTTTTTATGTACCCGCCCAAAGGCGGGGAGTGCACGGTCGGTGCACGGTTTCTGCACGGTCAGGCTTTTCGCAGGAGGATTTTATATCCTGTGGAATTCCTTTGCAGTTTGTGCCCGAATTTGCATCAGGTCATGAGGGCCAGGCGAAGCTGTGCCTTCACCGCAGGATCGGCGTTATTCAACAGATCGAGCAAGGCGGACATGGAGATGGCGGCCTCACCGGCTATCTCAGACGGTTGAGCGGGCTTACCGGCTTCCTTGTAAAAGCTCTCCTCGAACTTTTGTCCCAGCTCTTTGCGGGAAGTCTGCTGGATATGGGCATAGGTATTGACCAGCATATCCGCGCTGGCATGGCCTGTCGTGCCTTGTACGGCTTTCACATCGCCGCCCGAGATCATCAGCTGGTAGGTGGCACTGGAATGCCGCAGCCCATGAAAGACGATGCGGGGAAATTCCGGGTGCGCGTCCTGCCATTTGAGGAACTTTTTGCGGATGAGGACCGGCTCCACGGCCTGACCGTTGGGCAGGCGCAAGAGCGTTCCACTGTCGTGGTAGCGCTCTGGGGCACGAGCCTTGTCGGCCTTTAACTGTTCCAGCCAGCATTTCAGTTCCTCCCGGAGAGCGGCGGTCAGGAAGATGATCCGGCGAGATGCATCTGTTTTGGTGCTTTTTAGAATCAGAAGGGTCTTGCTGCCCTCCCGCTTGTCCTCAAAGGCTTTTAACACACAACTGTCGCCTACTTGGCTTAGAGATTCTTTCTGTACCCGCTGCATCGACTTGTTGACTGAAAAGGTGCCGACCCCGCCGGCGGCGTCAAAGTCGATGTCTTCCGGGGTAAGCCCTGCCACTTCGCCTTCCCGCAGTGCGCCAACCAGAGTCAGGTGGACCGCCAGATGAAGGATAGGATCCTCCATGCTGGCGAGGGCCGCCCGCATTTCCTCAACGCTCCAGATGCTCCGCTCCTGGGTAGTCTTTTTGGGGCCTTCCAGAGGGACGGGGCTTTTCAGTAGAATGCCCCACTCCACCGCATAGAGGAATGCGGTGTGCAGCAATCGGTGGACCTCATGGATGGTGGTACCGGAAAGCAGCCGCTGCTTTTGTTTGGGGGTCAGCTTCTGCTTTTTGCCTTCGATATACTGGCCGCAAGGCGTCTTGCTCAGAGTGCTGTACAGGTTCTCCAAGTGATAAGGCTTGAGCTTCTGCATCTCCATGTTTCCGATATAGGGAACAATAAGGTTTTGGATGGTGGACAGATTGGACTGATAAGTCTTGGGTGCCCACTTATGCTTGCTGCACTGTTTGGGCAGCCAGTCCATCAGGAACTCACCGACCGTTACCGTTGAAGGGATCAGGAAGGTGCCGCTGGCCAGCTCGTGCTCGACCTGCTTTTTGCGGTTCATCGCCTCCTCTTTGGTGGAGAAACTTTCCCATTTGTCGCAGCTTTTGCCGTGCTCGTCCTGGTAGGTGTAGCGGACGCCATAAGAGCCGCCTCGTTTTGTGATATATGCCATAACTGCCTCCTTGTCAGGCTGCCCGGAACAGCCAGGCGTGAAAACTGTCCTTGGGGACGCGGATGCTTCCGCCTACCCGTAAGACACGGAACTCGGTGGTGCTGTTGCACAGGTTATAGGCAGAGCGCAGGCTGATGGCCAGCATCTGCGCCACCTCCTCCACCGTGTAGACACAGGCTTTCCGTTCGGGCTGTTTCAGGTCAGAGTTCGGAGACTTGACGGCATTGTTTTGGGTGACTGATTCCATTGTACCGGTTTCGGGGGTGTTTTGCAAGGTTTCTGAGGTGAAATTTGTGGGTGTGTTGTTATTTTTCTTCATTGGCATTCTCCTTTTCATGGTTCAAAGTTCGGCAGTACGCTGGGCGGCTTTGGGCCTCCTGAATTCGTCCAAAACCTCTTTCGGTATCCGTTCCAGCAATGCCAGAGCATCCTCATAATCGCGCCGGAGCTGTGCGTCCCGCAGCTCCTTGAGGACGCTGGTTTTGGTGGCGGCTTCCAGAGATTGCTCCAACTCGGCGGCCTTCTTTTTCAGTTGCTTGTTCTCTGTGGCCGTCTCGGTGAAGGCTACGTTGTACTTCTTGAGCTGAGTGTGCATCTTCTCCACAGCCGGGATATAACCGTCCAGCAGTTTGGAGATTTCGGCGGCCCGCTTTTTGCTATTAAGAGGCCCGATGCCGGTAAGCAGTTCCTCCAACTTCTGGCGCTGCTTGTTGAGGCGGGTCATCTCCTTGAAAATGCGGGGTGGGATGTGGTCGCGTCCCGTCTGGCTTGCGCTCTCGCCGCGCTCCAGGTCGGGGTATTTTTGGACCACGTGTTCCCAGAACTTGTCCTGCCACCAGGTCAGCTTCTTTTTGTTGCCCACGATCTCCTTGGCACTCAGGCGGCCGTCTGCGGTCAGCGGAACAAAAGAAAGGTGCATATGGGGCGTTTTCTCGTCCATATGCACCACGGCGGAGATGATCGTTTTTCTGGATTGGTGTTGTTCAAAGAAGCGGAGCGCTTCTTCAAAGTAACGCCGGATTTCGGGCAGCTTCTTGCCATTGAAGAACTCCGGCGTGGCGGTGAACAGAACCTCCACCACCCGGACGCTGTTTTAGCGGGTGGGATGATACTATAAAAGAAAACGTTTGATAATTGGTCTGAGTGACGATCCAAGAGGTACTGCAATGGCGATAGATAGAACGGCATTGATGCAGGAAACGATCCCTTTCTGCATAGACATAAGAAGTACGCCTTCTAAAGGCATGGAGAATACAAAGCAATATTCAACAAAATTTTTAGTGATATAAAGCAATGTATAAAGAAATGCGCCTGCTATGCTCCCAAAGATAAAACCAAATTGGCCTGGCCGCTTTTTTACAATTTTTCCGCATAACCACGCCATAGCAAATTTGAAAATAAACGTAAAAGGCGCGGATGATATATAAACCGGGCTGGTCAAATCAAATAGCATTGAACCAACTCCTGCGGCTACTCCACCATAAACCGGACCCAGCAACATACCGGATAATAAACACATGACGTTACCCAAATGTATTCGGGTCGTACCGATTGCCGTTGGGATAGAAAGCTGCAAAAAAGCGGAAGCGACGTAGACAACAGCCGCCATCATGCTGGCAAAAATAAGTCTGCGAATATTGGACTGGTGCGACATAATGAGTTCCTCCTTTGCATTCTGCGGTTTTCTTCAGTATAATCTTGCGATTGTACCCATACAATGCTAAAATTATATTGCATACAATATTTAAGGAGGAAAAGCCGTGCCAGTCAATTCATTTGAAAATTACCCAATGTCCTGGAGACCGCAAAAAGACCATCTGACAAAGCCTTACTATAAAGCGTTGGCAAATCTTCTGGAACAGGATATTTTATCAGGAAAGCTGAAAGAGAATACAAAACTGCCGCCACAGAGAGAACTGGCAGATTTTTTGGACCTGAATTTAAGCACGATTACAAAAGCCTATAAATTATGTGAACTAAAAGGTCTCTTATATGCCGTTACTGGAAGAGGAACCTTTATTGCGGCTGGTATTGATGCCCAGAACACATTTGTCGATCAGGCGTCTTCTACGATCGAAATGGGGATGATCAAACCTTTTTATGCATGCAATGCCTCGATATTGTCTGCTTCGCAAGTGGTTTTGCAGGAAACTTCATCTGACAAACTTTTGGAATACAGCGCACCCTTTGGAACCAAAGAACAAATCAAGACAGCAGAAAGTTGGCTCAGAAGTTTTGGCCTGAATGTCACGACAGAACAGATTTTTCTTACGGCTGGAGCACAGAATGCGCTATCGGTCATTTTGATCGCACTTTTTCATGCAGGGGATAAAATCGCAGTAGATCATTTCACCTACACCAATTTTAAAGGGCTGGCTAATTTTTTGCATATTCAACTAATTTCTATTGACACCGACCGCGACGGAATGATGCCGGAAGCACTCATGCGGGCTTGCAAAAACACCGTGATCAAAGGTGTTTACCTTATGCCAACTTGTAGTAATCCAACCAGTGTATATATGCCGCTTCAGCGGCGGCAGAAAATCGCCTGTTTGGCAGAACAGTTTCACTTGCTTATCATTGAAGATGATATCTATTCTTTCCTCGACCCATACCACACAGCATCTTTCTTTTCTATTCTGCCGAAGCAGACCATCCATATTTGCAGTCTTTCCAAATCGCTGTGCGCAGGACTTCGCGTGGCGTTTTTGGTTTTTCCATTGGCATATCGGGAGATCCTTGCGACCGGAATTCTGGATATCAATCTAAAGACGGTTTCACTCAATGCGGAAATTGCCAGAGTACTGATCGACAGCGGTGAAGCCAAGAAAATCGCACAGAAAAAGATTGCGCTTTCTAAAAGCAGAAACAAAATTTTTTATACAATTTTTCCGGGAGAAATAACAGATGCTATACCGAGATTTTATCATTGGATGCTTCTGCCGGACAAACTGACCAGCGAAGAAGCGGAGCTTCGAGCAGTGAGTAAAGGGATCCATGTTTTGGGTTCCCACCGTTTCTCGGTCGCGGATACGCAGGGACGCGCCTATTTACGCATAGCCACCGCATCTCCAGATACAGAAAATGATCTGATCAAAGGCTTAATGCTGCTAAAAAGTATTTTAGAAGAAAACAAAGTGGATTTTCTGGTTTAGTCAAATCATCGGTCATATCTCCCAGCGCGTACTTTCTTTCACGTTAAGGAGCTAGAATAAACTTATTTGAGGCCCTTGATGATCATCATCCGCTGGCCCTTGTTGCTGGGAATGAGGCAATAACCGATAAACTCCTGAACTGTGGGAATATCCTCCGGGTAGAGCAGGTCGGACAGGAACTGCAGCCACTGGGCAGGCTGGACCGCTGCGGGATTATATCTGACTGGCAGCCGGTTACGGACGACTTCGGTTTTGCCCTCTTGAAAGCTGCCGTTCAAACTCAGGGTCCCATTGGCCAGGTGGATGCAGTTGGTGATTGGGCGGAAATCGTCCACTTGGGCGGAGAGTTTGAGCAGGTCCAGGATGTTGCCCACTTTGCGGGCCACGTTGTTGCTGGCATAGTCCCGAAGCTCTTCATAAATCATGCTGCACAGGGGCATCTCGTCGGTGACACGTCCGTCTTCGGTAAAGAAAAAGCCGTTGCAGAAAACGATTTTATGGGTGGACATAAAGGTCTCGCAGAGAACCGCTTCGTTGATCCGATGTCCTTCTTCCAGCCAAACCGGGTCGTTGGAGCTGGGCCGGTAGGTTTTGCTTTTCATGCAGCCTCCTTTGCATTGAGGATATCCAGGCGGGCTTCCATTCTGGGCAGCAGCTGACCATCTAGCAAGCGCTTGGCAGTGGTCACCTTCTGAGAGGTCGGCCCAAAAGCCAGACGATCCATGAGGTCATCTACGACATCCAGCATGTGCAGGGCTTCCACAAAGCGCTCGTCCAGCGCTTCCTCCGGTGAGCGGGGAGCAAACTCTGTTCGCCATTTGGTCAGAGTGCCATGGTAGTCATGGAGGACCCGGAGACAGTAGGCAATATCCTCTTTCTGGGCGTTCGAGGGGGCGATAGGTGGCTTGGGCAGTACAACCGCGCCGGATGGAGGTTTATCCGGGCCAAGGCCGAAGTCCTGCGCCAGTTTCCGGGCCGCCTGTAAACTGCTGAGGGTGAATAGGCGGGCGGTGAGGTCGATCACGTCGCCGGTGGCTCCGCAGCCGAAGCAGTAATAATAGGTGTCGTTCAGCTTCATGCTGGGGGTATGGTCCTCGTGGAAAGGACACCGGGTCATCCCGGTGGTTGTGATGGGCAGGCCGTACAGGGCCGCGGCCTGCTTCACGGTGACAGCAGCTTTGACAGTTTGAAAAAGATTCACTTGCACCTCGCAATCTTGATAGGGTGAGGGCACACGGTGCCTTGCCGTGTGCCCGGGCGGATAAAGTTTGCCGGTCCTCCCTCATCGCTTCTGGCAGGCAACCATTCATCTCTGAGAGCGCTGTGCCATCCCTTTCGGGCGCTCGCTCCAGGTGGAGGTCGTGGCGGTTTGGGCGGTGAGGACGGTCATTCAGTTTTACATTGGAGACAGTATAGCAGAAAATCCAAAGCTTTCCCGTATATCCAAGAGATTGGAAATTTGTCTCAAAAGGCTCTGATTTCCACGCTCTTGGACAAAACAAGGCCCTCTCGCAGCGTAACGAGAGGGCCTATTGGTCAATATTCTGTTGAGCGATATTTTCGGTAGCAGCTACCGAAATTCTTTTTTGATTCCTCCAGTGCTATGCTTTGATGAAGGTTTATGATACAATAGAGTAAAGTCCCAGCGCAGAAGGAGGGCGGAATCATGGAACAGGACAAGCGAGGCCGGGGCCGGCCGAAAATCGATACGCACATTACCGAGGCTTACGCTTCTAGCAGACGGCAAGCTGTCAATGCTGTGTACATGTATGAAGGTGTCGATCTAATTTCGGTAGCGGCTACCGAAATTCCAGACAGTGACCTTCTATGGTGCTCCGATGCCTCCACTCAAACGGCAGGCGGAAAACAAGGCATCTTGGAGCAGCTTAGACGAATGCTGATACAAGACAAGTTCAGCCAGGATGACTGTATTACCATCGCTAGTTTTGCGATTCAGGCATTGAAAGCGGGACATACTTCCAGAGAGATCGAAAAGGCGATCCGTAAAGTCCGGCTCACGAACAAAAAAGCCTCTGCCGATCCTGAAAACGAGGCACTCAACCATGCGGCGGTAAATGCGTTGGACGAGCTGCGGTCGATGGGAGACACAGGCGATACGGGCCTGTAAAAAGGCTTGCCGCTCTCCCCGCATGAGCTTCCTGCCCCCTTCCGGCGGCGTTGTCCGGCTCGCTCCCCCTGGTCGTTCGGAGGGAGGTCCTGGCCGGGTATTCCATGCAGACGGTCGTTCGGTTCTCAAAGTGCAAACAGGGCGACGGAAGCAAAAATCGCTACACAAACAGACCGGAAAAACTCTCCCTTCTCGGGAGACCTCCAGTTCTGTTTTATGTAGCGATTCAATTTGTTCTAAAACTGCTCTGATTGCTCTGAATGCTTTGAGAATCGAGCCAAAATATCTATATGATTTATTTTGCCATATTCAATTGTTTGGTGAGTATATCATGGGTTTGCATGGGATGTCAATGACTTTTTACGATAGCAAAGCAATTTCGGCATGATGCAATAGAACGGGTTGAAAACTTTGGCAAAACGCTAAATATAACGAAATATTGGAACGAAAGACGAAGGTGATATACCTTTGCTTCGCAGAGGGCAAAAAGGCTGGCAGATGGGTGCAGTTTGCACCATCTGCCAGCCTTTTTTTCTGCTGGTTTGCAATCGCTAGAATAGGAAGCGTAGAACCGGCTCTCGTTGCCTTCGCCTTCGCAAAGGTATAATAGCCGCAAGCGGCTATTTGGCCAAGAAGTGTGCGCTTTGCGCAGATCGGCTTTTGCCCGCTTTAGCGGGCATGGCATAACACACCTAGACTTTGCGGGGCAAAGTCGTGTGCCACGAAACCCCTGCGCGGTTTCTTTGGATTCTTCCGGTTATGATTCTGCCGGCTTATTTTCTCCCGCGCTGTCCTTTGTGGTCCCGCCGGCACGATAGGTTACTGGCAGGCAGACCAGGGCCGGCAGGTTGACACGATCCTGGGCGAGCAGCAGATCAACCGCCGCCCGGGCGATCTGCTCAGCAGGCTGGACAATGGTGGAACAGGACAGATCTTCACTGTCAAAGCGGTAAATACCATCAAAACCGATCATTTGGACGTGGGTAGGGACGAGGACTCCTCTGGCCCGCAGCCTTTTCTCGATCTCATAGCAGAGACGGTCCGTGTTGCAGAAGATACCATCGTAGTCGAAAACGCCGCTGTGCAGGTGAGCGTCCAGAAAAGTGTCGAAAGGCGTGAACCCTTCCTCATTTTGTACGGAGAGAGAATCGAAAGGGACGCTCCGTTCCCGGCAGGTCGCCTCAAAGCCGGCCTGGCGTTTGTCGGGCTCGCCGGCAATAGCTGAACCCAGACGCAAAAAGAGCAGCTTTTGACAGCCCAGTTCCAGCAGTTTTTAGGCGGCCAGCTGCCCACCGCCAAAGTTATCAGAAGCGACACAGGGCACACCGGCTCTAAAATGCCGGTCAATACTGACAAAAGGCAAATCAGGGGCAACCTCCAGATCGGGGTTGTAGGTCAGGGCGATGACCCCATCCACTTTGTTCTGCCGTACCATGTCCAGACACCGCTGTTCTGCCTGCCCGTCGTAGTTGGTGATAGAGACAATGGCCCGGTAATCCCGGCGGGTCAGCTCTTCGATTATGGCATCGGACAGGTAGGCAAAGAAGGGGTTGCGGAGAGTCGGCCAGATGAGAGCGACCGTATTGGTCCGGTTGGTCTTGAAGCCGCGGGCATAACGGTTGACACTATAGCCCAGTTTGTGGGCAGCGGCCAGCACTTTTTCCCGGTATTCATCCCGAACCGGAAGATTATTGTACACTTTGGAGACGGTGCCAAGGGCCACTCCGGCTTCAGCGGCCACATCTGAACCGCCCCATATTGTGCGGACAGTACAAAAAAGAGGCCTGCAAGGGGTAGAACAAGCGAATCAAAGACTGGCCTGGCGAAGCGAGAGCGGAGCCAGGC
>OERA01000043.1_pt1 | contig 25752 bp, 20 predicted proteins | sample 1539901 | NCBI WGS metagenome assembly OERA01 (sample SAMEA3891873, study PRJEB23780) | metagenome | biome: terrestrial biome; feature: animal house; material: Caecal content | place: Italy | collected 2015-05-05
TCTACCACAGGAGGCCTTCTTTTTTCATTGTCTACTTTTACTGGAGCGGTTCATCCATACAGATCAGGTAGCTCTCTTTTTTAGAATCATGAAAAGTGTTGCCAAACCGTTGCCACGGCGGAGATTTTAGCGAAAATCAAACAATAATACGTTTAATTTTCGCTCTTGGACTCACTCCATCTCGGCAAGCAGTTTCAGTTGCTAAACTTATTTGTTTAAGTTTCAGCTTTTGTCCGCTGGATTTTCTGCTATTTTGATGCCCTTTATAGCTTTCACAGGATTTCTAGTATCAAAGCAGTATCAGTAAAGTAGGCCAGCTCATAGCCTTATAAAGATTATATCATAGATCTGGTCGTTTTTCCAGACAAAGCGTGTTTTTTCGCGGTTTTCATATCATATAATATGTAGAATTCTACTCCTGTTGGTACATCATTCAGGCAGTTCAGCCAGTCTTAATTAAAGCTTTTCTCTATACGGCACTGCATAGCTTTACTTTTATTATAGCCCACATACCGAAAAACTCCAGCAAGTCCATGCATCAAATGAAATACTATCAAATTTGTCCTCTTAACCTCTCATACAGCACCGTCCCAACAGTCTCCATCACCTGCCGCATCATGTCAGGATCAGAGAAGAGCTTTACAAAGAAGCTGTCATTCTGCTCATAGCGGGCAGCAGCCATGTTGGGAAAGTCCTTTTCAAACAGCAGCATAAAAGTTTTTTGGTCATTATTTTTTGCGTAGCTATGCCACTTGTCCTGGGCAGCATAGTCGTTTTCCATCTGGAGCAGAACTTTATCCATTTCGGTGAAGTTTGTACCGTACTTCTCGTTGATCTTATCAATGATGACAGTCAGCAGGTCCCGCTGCTGTTCCTTACGGCCGGCCTCGCCGGTGATGGGCCGGAAACCTTCCGGTGCGCTCTCCAGCGTGATACCTCCTTCGTAATCTTTCTCCAGCCGGTAATACTCCAGAAGGACCTTATCATCCACATACACCTTCTCCTGTCCGCCCTTGGGCAGCATGGTATAAAGGAATTTCGCATATACGCTAAATTTGTGGATTTCTTTATCAAACAGGCGGCATACCTGGGTGATAAAGGCATAAATGCGGTTGAAGCGGGCCAAAGTGGACTTGAACAATTCCTGCTTTTCAGCTTCCAGAGCTTCAAACCGGTCCAGCGCAGGACGGAGCGTCCCTTGCAGCTTACCCAAATCCCCCTTCCCTTGCTCCTTATCAGCATAGAAAATCTCTGCAAAGCGGTCGATCTCCATCTGCTGATAAACACGGAATTCGTCCAGGGTATTTTTCAGGTCATAGATGACGTTGGGGTCGGTCTCCTCTTCCAGGACCGTTTCCTCATAGTAGGGCTCAAAAGCCTTGCGGATGTCCTCCGCTGTGTTGACAAAGTCCAGGACAAAGGTGTCCACCTTGCCCCGCATGGTGCGGTTCAGGCGGGAGAGGGTCTGCACTGCCTTGACGCCCGACAGCTTCTTGTCCACAAACATGGTGTGCAGCAGCGGCTCGTCAAAGCCGGTCTGGTACTTTTCGGCCACGATCAGCATCCCGTATTCGTCGGTATGGAAGGCTGCGGGGAGCGCTTTCTCCTTGATGGTTTTGCCCGTTTTAGTGGTGTTGAGTTTCTCCTCGGTATAGGTGATGCCGTTGTCCTCTACTTCCCCCGAAAAAGCCACCAGGACATCCAGGTCAGTGTAGCCTTTTTCTTCGATTTGACGCTTAAACTCAAGCAGATACCGCACTGCATGGAGCCGGGACGGGGTCACCACCATAGCCTTGGCGCGGCCGCCGATTTTGTGCCGTGTCACATTGCGGAAATGCTCCAGCATGACCGTCGTTTTCTGGGAAATATTGTGCGGGTGAAGGGTCTCAAACTGCCGGATGGCGCGGACGCCGGCGGCCGTATCCAGCTCCGGGTCGTCGGGGATGGACTTGGCAATTTTGTAGTACATCCGGTAGGTCATGTAGTTTTGCAGCACATCCAGAATGAAATATTCCTCGATGGCCTGCCGCATCGAGTAAATATGGAAGGGATGATACTTGCCGTTGGCATCCCGCTGGCCGAACATCTGCAGCGTCTTGTCTTTGGGGGTCGCCGTGAAGGCAAAGAAGGACAGGTTCTCCTGGGCCCCCTGGGCGGCCAGTTCGTCCAGCAGCTTGTCCTCGTCATCCTTCCGGGCCGCTTCGGCGGCGGCTTCCTCGGCGGCGTATTCTTCCAGGACCTTATCGGTATCCGCCAGCGCCCGCTTGAGCTTGCGGGCTGCATCGCCGGTCTGGGAGGAATGGGCCTCGTCTACGATGATGGCAAAGCGCTTGTTCTCCGAGCGCACTTCCTTATAAATCACCGGGAACTTCTGCAGGGTGGTGATGATGATCCCCACCCCGTCGTTGATGGCATCCCGCAGCTGGGCGGCGTTCTTGTCGATCTTCTGGACCACGCCTTCCACATGGTCGAACTGGTACACGGTATTTTGCAGCTGGCTGTCCAGCACCCGGCGGTCGGTGACAATGATGACCGACTGGAAAATTTTCTCGTCCCGGTCGTTGTGCAGGCTGGCCAGCCGGTAGGCCAGCCACGCGATGGAGTTGGATTTGCCCGAGCCCGCGCTGTGCTGGATCAGGTAGTTGTGCCCCGCGCCGCGGGCCCGCACGTCGGCCAGCAGCTTTGTCACCACGTCCAGCTGATGGTACCGCGGGAAGATCATCCGCTCGCTCTTCACCGCGCCGGTCTTGGGGTCCCGGTCCACCTGCAGGTGCATATATTTGTGCAGGATCTCCAGCAGGCGGTCTTTGCAGAGCACCGTCTGCCACAGGTAGGCCGTGTCGTAGCCGTCGGGGTTGATGGGGTTGCCCTTGCCGCCCACCTTTCCGGCGCCGTTGCTGCCCTGGTTGAAGGGCAGAAAATAGGTGTCCTCCCCTTCCAGCCGGGTGGTCATGAAAACATTGCTCAGGTCCACTGCGAAGTGGACCAAAACCCGCTGCCCAAAGGCGAAAATCGGGTCTTTGCTGGCGCGGTCCAGCTTATACTGCTCGATGGCATTGGCCGTATCCTGCCCGGTGAACTGGCATTTCAGCTCCATCGACACCACCGGGATGCCATTGACGAACAACACCATATCAATGCTGTTTTCGTTGTGGAGGGAATAGTGCAGCTGTCGGGTGCAATGCAGAATATTGGCCGCATACTGGGCCTGGGTAGTCTCGTTGATGGAGGTCTCCGGCTTCCAGAACACTGCCCGAAACTTGATGCCCCGGTCGGTGAAACCCTGCCGCAGCACCTTCAGCAGGCCCGCCATCTTCACTTCCCGGCAAAAGCGCTCTACGATCTGCCGCTCACTGTCGGCACCATAGATTTTCTCAAACCGCTCCCACGCTTTAGGCTGGCTGGTACGAATGAAGGAGACAAAGGTGCCAACGTCCAAGGCCTTCTCCCGGTCAAAGGTCTTGGGGTTTCCCTTCTGATAGCCGCCCGCTGTGGTCAAATATTCCTCGATGTCCTGTTCAAAACGCTTTTCTTTTACGTCGAAGTCGGGCATGATTACACCTCTTTTTACTTTGCTAATATAACTTCTATTTCAAAACGTCTATCATTCTTTAGAACTTGATTCAATTCATAAAAATCATTATCATCTTTTGTTTTGTTCCCAGGGTCATATATAAATAGAACCAGATATTTTAGCCAATCTACGCTGGAATAGTTCGTAATATCTTCTTTTAATTGTTTTATATACTTATTTGTATCTTTATCCGTAGATTTTATCATCTTTACCTCAATCATAATTCCTTCAGAAGGAACATCCAAATCTATTCGTGACGAAATTCCCGCTTGCTTTGGCAAAGGGTCTTCCCTCCGTAAGTCTTTATAAACGCCTTTCAGCAGACAAAACAAAATGTCTTGTACATCATATTCATCCTCAATATGTATACCTTCCCTTTTATTATATCTATCTGATGTTATTCTTTTTATTGAATTGGAAAAAGACTTCAATATTTGCAACATCAGCTCATACTTTTCTTTATCATTCGAATTCATTATACTTTCATCCTTATTTAGGGACTTTAGCACTCCGCACATTTTTTTAAAAGTTGACGGATTATTTTTTCTTTTATATAAATCTTGTATCACTTCTTTCATCACATGATTATCAGGCAGTTGCATCGACATGATTAATATATCGTTAAGCCATTCATCATATTGAGGCCCAGATACCCCCATGCTTCCAAACCCCATACTGCTATATTGAGTTTCTTCATTTCTTATAGTTTCACTTTGATGGAGCAATTCTTCAATTTTTTGCTTTAGGTCATTCATTTATTATATTTCCTTCTTCCCAGTTACAGTCTCATAAATGAGAGACTTTTTATAGAGATTCAATCTATCAATAAGTTCCTGCTTTTTTCTTATAGAAAGTTCGACAGTTTCACATTTTTTATCAAGATACTCCGCAATTTCTTTTTGCTCTGCGAACGGAGGAAATTGCACCATCAAATGCTCAAATGCTTTTCTTGATAGATTGGCTTGAATCGTTCCTGTAGATAGATGATTTAATCTCTTTGCATTTGAGAGCATAAGATAATACAAATAATCCGAATTGGTATCCAAATCTGGAATAATATTTATAAATCTCTGATTGGACACAAGCTCTCTAGTTACTATTGCACACTTTCCCAAATCACAACTTGATGTACATAGGATAGAACCCACCGGATAAATTTTTAGATTCATTTCATTTACAGTTTCTAGAGATACTCCCAATCCTTCTTTTGATGTAGAAATATATTTTCCATCATAATCTTCTATTCGTACCCAAGGAATATCACCATCCAGTTTTTCAGGTCTGTCACGCATCGGGGTAAGCATCCGAGTATGAGCTTGTAACTTTAAAATATTCCAATGCTCCGGTATCTTCCCAATCCACTTCACCCCGCTGTCTTTCATGGGCACATTGGGGTCAAGGCCCTTGGTAACGGCCTCGGTAATAACAGACAGCTTGTATTCTTTCAGCTTTTCGATGATTTGCTGCTGTTTGGCGATGATGGCGTCAATTTCGGCGCATTTGCGGTCGAGGTAGTTGGCGATGTGATGTTGAGTTGCTACATTAGGTAATACAAAATAGAAATTTTTTACCTTCTCGGCATTTAGATTAAATTGCGTATTTCCATTTGCATTAGAAAATATGTAGTCTTTCATTGCTGCAAGATTATATTTATAGAAAGATTTATCCACCTTAGAATTAACCTGTAATGCCAACATTGCTTGACTGATTGCTGCTGCAATTTTTAATTCTGATACAGCGCCAACCGTTGCATATATCGAATACAAGATTGTCCCTATTGGTAGAACTTTTAGATTTTTGTCTTTTAGCCCACTGTCTGTTAGTCTTTTTTGAGTTGATAAAACATAATCAACGGTAGACATATCACTAATTGATACAAATGGTGTACCACCTTCAAAGCAATAGAAGTCATTATTTGATACACTTGGCGTTCCGCCACTATATAGCAAAGATAAAAGATATTTATTTTTTATAACTTTCCAATCAGCTGGAATCTCCCCAATCCACTCAACCCCGCTGTCCTTCAATTTCTTCATAGCTTACCTCTTTTAGAAAGGAAACAACCTTGTTATTCATATTAACTATAACAGGATAACTCAGCATTTTCGACACTGGCATTATGTAAGATATATTTTCCAGGCTACCAATATTCAATGTATATGTTTCCCCTTTTACTTCTGAATCCATTAAATAGTATTCTATACCATTTTGTGTTTTTATTGTTGAAATATGTTTATAAGGCACTTGTATGCAAAACCTGAATTCTTGCTGGTTCTGAAAGTTTATTCTTTTATAAAAAGAAGGATGTCTTTTAGAACGTCCCATTATAAAATCAACTTCTATTTGTTGCAATTCTTCAGGTGTCCGATATTCAACATCTGAATACCGCAGATTTACCCCTTCTCTTTCGCAAGCTTTACTTACTTGTTCAACAAATTGTGCTGGACTTAGTATTATTAACGCATAAGATGATGCAAAATCAGATAATGCTTTTCGAACATCGGCTGTCAGACAAAGTATATAAACTCCTTCTTGAAGCTTCCTGCAATCCATTTTATTGTAGTAGAAAAAGCATTTTATAAACGTATTGCCCATCATAATTCTAGGGTTACGAATATCTGAAATTCCGAGCTGTGAAAAGGGAAATCCACTGTTCCCAGTTGCCGGTATAGCTCCATCAAAGGGGTCACTCCTTGCAGTATCCTTACCATCAAGTCCCTGATAATAAAGGCTACTTCTCATAAAGAACTCTCCTTTTTGGAGCCGTTCCAGATATTCTTTGCCATCAACACGAATCATCGGCAATTCAAACATTGAACACTTCCTCCAACGCCCCGTCCAGTTCCTTTTCAAGGGCCAATATCTCCTGCTTGATCTCCTCGGAGGGCCTGGGGGCCTCATATTTGTAGAAATAGCGGGTGAAGGGGATCTCGTAGCCCACCTTGGACTTTTTCTCGTCGATCCAGGCATCCGGGGCAAAGGGCAGAACTTCCCGGGCGAAATAGGTCTGGATGTCCTCCTTCAGGGGCACGTTCTCAGTGTCCCGGAGGGCGGGGTCGGGCTGGGGCTTGCCTTTCTTGAGCACCGGCTGGCCGTTCTCGTCCTTCAACGGCCGCTCTACCGTGATCTTGGTGTAACCGAAGTCGACTGTATCGAAGATCTTGCTGATCTCGCTTTCGACGAAGTCGCCGTACAGCCGGGTAATCTCGACGATGGCGCTTTCAGGGATGTCGTTGCGCTTGTTTCCCAGGGCCTTGCGGCGCTTTTCATACAGGCCGTTGGCGTTGATGAGCTGGACCCTGCCTTCCCGCCGGGTGCCAGCCTTCTTGTTGGACAACACCCAGACATAGGTGGCAATGCCGGTGTTGTAAAAGATGTCGTTGGGCAGAGCGATGATGGCTTCCAGCAGATCATTTTCCAAAATGTAGCGGCGGATCTCGGAGGGGCCGCTGCCGGCGTCGCCGGTAAACAGGGGCGAGCCATTGTGGATGATGGCGATGCGGCTGCCGCCGTCCCTGGGCTCCTTCATCTTGGAAATGGCCGTAAGCAGGAACAGCATCTGCCCGTCGCTGGCGGCAGGCAGTCCCGGCCCGAACCGGCCGGCAAAGCCGCGCTTGGCCTCGGCTTCCACGGCGGCCTTCTCGTTCTTCCATTCCCGCCCGAAGGGAGGATTCGAAAGGATGTAGTCGAAGGTCTGCCCGGCAAACTGGTCGTCAGAAAGGGTGTTGCCGTCCTTGATGAAGTCGGCGTTGTTGCCCTTGATGAGCATATCCGCCTTGCAGATGGCGAAGGTTTCGTCGTTCAGCTCCTGACCGAAGGCCACCAGCTCGGCGGAGGCATTCAGGCGGTGCAGATACTCCTCTGCCACCGACAGCATGCCGCCGGTGCCGCAGGCAGGGTCGTAGATGGTCTTGACTACATTTTCGCCGGACAGGATGTCGTTGCCGTCGTAGAACAGGATATTGGCCATCAGCTGGATGACTTCCCGCGGGGTATAGTGCTGCCCGGCGTCCTCGTTGTGCGACTCGGAAAAGCGGCGGATGATCTCCTCAAAGATGTACCCCATCTCCAGGTTGGAGATCACGTCCGGGTGCAGATTGGCCTTGGGGGTGGTAAATTCCTTCAGGACGATATAGAGAATTCCCTTATTGGCCATGGTGGTGATCTGGCCGTCAAAGCGGAACTTTGCCAGAATGTCCTGGACGTTCTCGGAGAAGCCGTTCAGGTAGTCGCGGAAGTTGGCCTCGATGTTGTCGGGGTCATCCAGCAGCCGCTCAAAGGTGAACCTGCTGGTGTTGTAAAAGGCTTTGCCCGAAGCCTTTCGCAGCAGGACATCCCGCATGGGGAGCGTTTTCACCTGCTCGAACTTCTCCAGGACGGCATCCTTGGTATCGGCCAGAATGCAGTCGAACCGGCGGATCACAGTCAGCGGTAGGATCACCTCGCCATACTCGTGGGGCTTGTAGACACCGGTCAATTTATCTGCAATCGCCCAGATCAGGGCAGCTTTTTCACTTACATTGGCACTGAGGCTCATGACTTTTCCTCTCTTTTCCCTTGATAACGATATTGTATCACAAAACAGGTACGTCTGAAAGTACTTTATACAGCCCGCCTGCACCCGCACACAAGCTGTACGGATACAGGCAGTTTATCGTTTCATACGGTGCTGTTCTTTAGATTTTCTCCTTCTGGGTCTTGGCTTTTGGGCGCTCAAAAAGGTGCCAGAGTTTGTTCCTTTCAATCTCTGTTTCGTAGCTCTGGAGCTTCTTTTTCAGGATTGCATTTTCCTGTTCCATGCCTGCCGTGCTCAACTGACGCCGGACAGATTTATACTCCTGTAATTCCGCATTCAAAGCAGCCACTTTGGTCTTCAATTCTCCAATCAGCTTATTGGCGGCATCCAAAGCTTTCTTGAAGCCAATCGCTTTATGCTCCTGGGCACAGTACTTCTTGGCAGCGACTGAAAGGGCTTCATATTCTGAGCGCTCCAGAATCACCTTGGAAGAAAACGGAACGGGCCGGGCTTCGATCTGCTCCACTTTCTGGATTTCTACCTGCTGCCGCTTGACCCTATCCAGCTTCTTTTCCAGAGAGGCAGCCTGCTGCGCTTTCTCATGAGTCTGTTCGGTCAGCGTTACCAGCCTCTCTTGCTCCTTCTGAACCTTAAACTGAGTTACGGTCAGATGCTCCTCCGAACTGCCCCGCTCCCCGCGTTCAATATCCGAATATCCCGCTTCCTGCATATACCGAAAGAAGTCATCCTGGAGGACGCTGTAGGATTTCTTGAGGATTGGTTTTCCCTTCTCGGTCCTCAATGGCTCACCAGTGGTCTCGTCCAGGATGGGTTTGGAGGCCCACTTCTTACTCATACTGACCTGCATGATGGTCTCCTTCACCTTACCCACCAGAGACTTGTCCTTGCAGCGTTTAGTCCAAAGGATTTGCTTTTCTACCACTGGGACATAGACCACATGAAGGTGATAATGGTAGACATCCTGACCCAGAGCATCTGACATAGCCCGGTTGCGTTCATCGGCATGCATGACTGCGGATAGGATATACTGCTCCCCTCCCACAATTTTGATGGCAGCCTGGTAGGCGGCCTCATAGAATTCCTTTGCGAACTCATACCCGCCCCGGTTGAAAAAGTAAGCAGAGTTCACATCAAAGACCAACTCTCCATACCGGAAGGCGTCCTCCTTGAGGCCGCGGGTGGAGATGACGCCGGCTGCCTCCATTCGCTCAAACTGCTCCAGATAGCTGCCATCCGGCTTCTTGAAATGGACGTTCAGGTGGGAGCGTTCTGGGACAATATCCGGGTTGACGTAGGAGTCTTTCTCGCGCTCGTTGTGCTGCTGGGCATTTTTCAATTTCTGTGCGGTCAATCTCATATTCCTCGCGCTGGTACGGTCGATACCGTCGCCTCTTGCCATAGCGCTCCTTTCTCGCCCACTGGGCGGCAGATACGGGGAGGCCCGGGAGATGCACTTCTGCGGAAGTGTAATAACCCACTATGACACTTTCAGCTGGAGGCTGCAAAGTGCCGTGGGCTCTCCCGAGGGGGATTACGGCTCCTGCGGGAGCCGTTTTCGGTCAGGGTCCGCCACCGCATTTCAAATAGGACTGATACGGCCCATTTGCCCAAAAAATTACGGGTGCCAGCCATAACAAAAACTGTTATGGCCAGCACCCGTATTCTTCATGTGGTTGCGGTTTACCTTGCTATTTCTTCAATGTCCCTGACCGAACCATACTGCATTACTTCTTTTTCGTTCCGATCATCGGTATACCAGATAATCTGCTCCGGCCGAATGACGCCACGATACAGATGGCATACCGGGCTCCCGAAGTGCAGTGCCCTGTCATAAAACCACTGTGCCTTTTCGATGGAAGTTGTCCAGGATATGCGATACTTTGCCTTGTCCATAGGCTCAGTACCTGCCCGGTAGATTGTAATCTCTTTCATAGAGATCATCTCTGCCGGGATTCGTTTCTCAATGGGAGCATATTTTCTCGCCTGCCGGACGTATTTCCGCACGATAGGCATATGGTCTCCATTTTGGGTATAGCAATCGGTCGGGATGCTAAATTTATACTCATCCGGCAGATACGGATAGGCATATTCCAGACCCTCTGCCATAATGTCCGGACTGAGAGTGAGAAGCGATTCCACTTCCTCCCAATCCTGACTTTTTACAGCTTCAATCAGTTCAGACATTAACATCCCAAACTTTTTTGCCTTCTCTTCCTTTTCTTGCTGAATGATCGCTTGCAGCATTTCAAAGTCCATTCCATCGCTCCTTTCTCCTGTTGGTGACAACCGTGACGACCGTGACGATGGTTTATATGGCACCATTATCCTCTTAAAGGTCGTCACGGCTGTCACGGCCGTCACGGTTGGGTGGGGATTGCGGAGGTGTAAACACCAGCTGGATACTTCTTCCAGCATGATTACGATTACTAGTATAGCATATATGATACTGATCTTCTAGTTTTCCGGCTCGAATATTCAAACGCATCGCCAACGCATTCGGTTTAAGATCCACTCCAAGAGCTGACACCAGTTCTGTTGCCGTCCCATTCCATACCGGAGAGGTTTCGTTTACAAGCGCTGCAATTGCCTCCAGAACTGCATCGGTCGGCTCCACCCAAGGCTCTGCTTCTACATGATCCAGTTCCCAGATTAAACGCTCGTTATCACGGGTAAGATAGATCCTTTGATCTTTCTGATCGCGTCCTGACACATCCAAGGTTGCTGTCTGATCTGTCCGCTTTTCCTTAACCAGCATAAAGGCCCCATCAGCCGAACCAAGCAAACCATTTGTCCCGGAAATCATGTCGAATTTATCATCCGCCTGTTGTTTTCTGGTATGATGAACCAGCAGAAAGCAACACCCGCTTTCATCGGTAATCTGCTTTAATTTTCCGATGATTTCATAGTCCTTTGCATAGCTGTTCTTCTCGTTCCCTACTTCCCGGATTTTCTGAAGGGTATCCAGGATCACCAGTTTCGTATCGGGATGTTCCTTCATAAACTTTTTCAGTTGATCTTCCAGTCCATTTCCAATCTGTTTTGCGCATGTGGCAAAGAACAACTTTTCACTGCTGTCCGTCCCAAACATCCGATACATTCGTTCCTGTAGTCTGCGGTGCTCATCTTCCAGTGCCAGATAGAGAACTGTTCCCTGTCTCACTTGATAGCCCCACAGCTCTTTTCCAGTACTGACATGGTAAGCCAGCTGGGCTACAAGAAATGACTTGCCAATTTTAGGAGCTCCTGCCAGAAGATACGTTCCGGGATAGAGAACGCCTTCAATGATGGCCGACCTGCTTTTATACGTGTTTTGATACAGCTCCGTCATAGAAATCGTATAAAGGCTGTTTGGATCGAACATGCTTTGCATTTTCCGGCGTTTATCACGCACACTTTCTTTTGTTTTTGAGGCTGGATCATTGATTTTGGGGTCAGAATTGGATATACTATTGTTGTTATCTTTTTGAATCGGCTGCCCTTCATCTGCGCCAACAGATGAGTCAGGGGCAGTCTTTTCTTTTGCGTCAATTTCCATAGGCAGTTTCCTCCTTCATTCCGTCCAGAATGACAGCGATCATCTGGATTACTTCCAGCAGTTCCTGGTCCATTTCTGCTCCGGCTTCGATCCGTCGGAGTTCCTCCAAAACAGCTGCCATCTGTTCCCGCAATGCCTTGAATACCCGGGGATTTCCCTGGACAACCACCTCCCTTCCCAACAGCCGCCGGGTGATATAGTCCTGCTTGGTCAGCCCAGACAATTTCACATAGGTTTCCAGCTGCCTATCCTCTTCCGGCGATACCCGGAAGGCTACGGTTTTATTCCGCCAGCGGTTGCGTTCATCACGGTTTTTGTGTGACATTTTCAATTCCTCTTTCCATGTTTAATTTGTCTGCCATTTCCTGCTGCCTGGTCGGGAAGAGATGAGCATACCGATACGTGATATCAATGCTTTCATGTCCTACCCTGTCCGCGATCGCCAAAGCAGAAAACCCCATTTCAATCAAAAGGGAAACATGAGAATGCCTCAGGTCATGAATCCGAATCCGTTTCACACCGGCACTCTTTGAACCTCGGTCCATCTCATGGTGCAGATAACTTTTTGTCAACGGAAAAATCCGGTCATTCGGCTGAAGCTTATAAATGGATTTGAAATAGTCCCGAATCTCTTCGGTCAGAAACTGAGGCATCTGAATGACCCGAACACTCTTGGGTGTCTTGGGATCAGTAATGATATCCCGCCCCTTGAGCCGTTGATAGGATTTTGTGATGGACAAGAGCCCCTTTTCCAAATCGAAATCCGACGCCGTCAATGCCAGCAGTTCTCCTTCCCGGATACCGCACCAATACAACACCTCAAAGGCGTAATAAGATTGCGGCTTGTCCATGACGGTCTCGGCAAACTTGAGATACTCTTCCTTCGTCCAGAACAGCATCTCTTTGTGTTTGTCCTTTCCCATGTTTCCAGCTATCGCTGCCGGGTTCGACTTCAAACCATAGAACCGTATCGCATGATTGAAAATAGCACTCAGTTGATTGTGGAGCGTTTTTAAATAGGCAGGCGAGTATGGCTTTCCGTTTGGGTCCCGGTACTGGATTATCTCATTCTGCCAAGCAATTACATCTCTAGGCTGGATATCCTCCAGCCTTCTGTTTTTAAAATACGGCAGAATTTTTGTTTGAATGATGTTTTCCTTCGTGGACCAGGTATTCTCTCGAATCCGGTCTCTTTTGTCTGAAATATAAAGTTCTACAAACTTCTCAAACTCCATGCTTACATCTGCTGACTTCTGGACCAGAAACTCCCGTTCCCAGGCCAGGGCAGCCTTCTTGGTTGGAAAGCCCCGCTTCATCTTCTTTTTCTTGATTCCCTTCCAGTCCTCATAATAAAAGGACGCATACCAGGTTTCCTTCACTGGATCTTTATAGGCCGGCATCCCCTCACCCCCTCTCCTCTGCCCCGTAGATCTTCTCCAGAAAATACCGGCGGCTGACACGGCCCCCGATGGTCGTGAAGCCACGGGCCTGCAGTTCACCATTCCACTGACGGATCATCTTATATGCCAGGGCCTTGGAGACGCCCAGTTCATTTGCCACTTCGGCTGCACTCATAAAGATTCTGTTTTCCATTGGCTCTTCCTTTCTCTGATGGGTTTGATTCTTTAGTGCCGTTCTCCCCACCCAGTCTCCGACAGGCAAATCCCCTTTTCGGTGCTGTGTCGTCCCCTTGCGGGGCGCTCGCTTCTTTTCAGAAGGTCTTGGCGGTTTGGACTGGGTGGGCGGTCATTCAGTTCACTAAGCTTTATTGCTTAATTCACATTATACTAAACAAATTATGTTAAGTCAATAGGCTGGCCGAAATTTTCTTGAACTTTTTTGTTTAGCTTTCTCTTGCCATTCCATTTTCTATATGGTATACTGAATTCAGCAAAAATGTTTAGTATGGAGGTTCAGCCATGTCAGTCGGTGATCGAATCAAGCGTGCCCGCAACTTTCGAGGCATGACCCAGAAAGAGTTGGGCATTGCCGTTGGCTTTGATGAAAAAAGTGCAGATATCCGTATTGCACAGTACGAAAGCAACACACGTACTCCCAAGGAAGATTTGCTCCGCAAAATGGCCGAGGCTTTGGATGTCAACTACCGCTCCCTATATGAGCCCACCTTGTATGCTGCAGAAGACATCATGTATACTCTGTTTGAATTGGATGAGCACTACCCTAGTACCAAGCTGTATGAAGTGAGCGATCCTGATTCCTCCAGTTCCCACATGGCAGTCAGCTTTAACTACCGGCTTTTGGATGAGTTCATGCGGGAGTGGCAGCTGCGTAAAAAAGAGCTTCAAGCCGGCCAGATCACCAAAGAGGAGTATCAAGAATGGAAACTCAATTGGCCCCAGACCTCTGACGGCTGCGGGAAGTTCCAGCCCAAGAAAAAGTGGAAAAAAGAATAAGGGACACAAAAATGCCCTCTGAAAAACTTACCGTTTTTCAGAGGGCATTCTCATGTCCCTATGTTTGGAGTAATCCCCGTTAGTATCAATTCAGTATCAAGAAGGCTCATCGCCTTCAAAATATCGCGTCGATACTAGGTTTTTCAAAGAAGTTTGATTACTCCATCTCAATCGTTGCCGGCGGTTTGCCTGTGCAGTCGTAGAACACGCGGTTGACGTGCTTGACCTCGTTGACGATGCGGCTGGTGACGGTGCCCAAGACGTTCCAGGGGACGTTGTAGCTCTCGGCGGTCATAAAGTCGGTGGTGGTCACGGCGCGCAGGGCCACGGCGTAGTCGTAGGTGCGCTCGTCGCCCATGACGCCCACGCTGTGCATATTGGTCAGGGCGGCATAATACTGGCTGATCTCCCCTGCCAGGCCGGCTTTGGCGATCTCCTCCCGCCAGATGGCGTCCGCGTCCTGGACGATGGCCACCTTTTCCGGGGTCACCTCGCCGATGATCCGGATGGCCAGGCCCGGGCCCGGGAAGGGCTGGCGGCTGACGATGTATTCGGGCAGGCCCAGCTCGCGGCCGGCCTGGCGCACCTCGTCCTTGAAGAGGTTGCGCAGAGGCTCCACCAGAGCCTTGAAGTCCACGTGGTCGGGCAGGCCGCCCACGTTATGGTGGCTCTTGATGACGGTGGACTCGCCGCCCAGGCCGCTCTCCACCACGTCGGGGTAGATGGTGCCCTGCGCTAGGAAGTCCACATGGCCGATCTTTTTGGCCTCTTCCTCAAAGACGCGGATGAACTCTTCGCCGATGATCTTGCGCTTGCGCTCGGGCTCAGTGACGCCTGCCAGCTTGCCGAAGTAGCGGGCGCGGGCGTCCACGCAGACAAAGTTGATGTCAAAGTTGGGGTTGCCCGGGCCAAAAACAGCGCAGACCTCTTCCTTTTCGTTTTTGCGCAGCAGGCCGTGGTCCACAAAGACGCAGGTCAGCTGCTTGCCCACCGCCTTGGCCAGCATGGCCGCCAGCACCGAGGAATCCACGCCGCCGGACAGGGCGCACAGCACCTTGCCGTCGCCGATCTGCTCCCGCAGGGCCTTTACGTTGCTCTCCACAAAGGAGTCCATCTTCCAGTCGCCGGCGCAGCCGCACACATTGTAAACAAAGTTGTGCAGCATCTTTTTGCCCTCTGCCGTGTGCAGCACTTCGGGATGGAACTGCACTGCGTAGAGGCCGCGCCCGGCGTCCTCCATCGCGGCCACCGGGCAGTTGGCCGTGTGCCCCGTAACCTTGAAGCCGGGGGCCGCCTGCTCGATGTAGTCGTTATGGCTCATCCAGCAGATGGTGGAGGTCGACACCCCCTCAAACAGCTTGCTGCTGGTGTCCACAAAGACCTCGGTCTTGCCGTACTCCCGCTCGGGGGCGTGGGTCACCTTGCCGCCCAGCAGGTGCATCATCAGCTGGCTGCCGTAGCAGATGCCCAGGATGGGCACCCCCCAGGTGAAGATCTCGGGATCACAGCTGGGAGAATCCTCCAGGTAGACGCTGTTGGGCCCGCCCGTGAAAATGATCCCCTTGGGGTTCTTGGCACGGATCACCGCGGGGTCGGTCTTATAGGAATAAATCTCACAGTAGACGTTGTTCTCACGCACGCGGCGCGCGATCAGCTGGTTGTACTGCCCGCCAAAGTCCAGTACGATCACCGTTTCATGCTGCTGCATTCTCTTTCCTCCTGCATGCATCCAGAAATATAGGTATATTTTATAGTATACCATATTTCGCCCGGAAAATCGACCGTCTCCGACTTGAAATTCGATCCGGTGCAGATATTTATTTTTTGATCTTCTGCCAGTGGCGCAGTTTAGCCAGCTCGTCCTGGGAGAGGCCCTTCTTTGTGCGGAATGCGCGGATCGCATCTTTTGTTTCCATGACAATCACCTCGAGGGCATTGTACCATATCTGCCATAGAAAGCCAAGCAACCCGCCGTTTCCTCCGCGCTGCGCTCCGATGTGTCGATTTGCAGGACGTCCAGTTTTTCGTAGAGGGGCAGCCGGGCCAGGCTGCGGGGGATCACATCCGGCTGGCGGCGGCCGGCGGCAATGTCCCCCTGCAGCCGCCGCACCAGCGCCTCCGGCGACGCCACCAATGCCGCCCGCACCACCCTCCAGCCCCGGGTATCCAGCCGGGAGAGGATGGCGTCCCAAATGCCCTGCTGGTGCAGCACCCAGCAGAACACCACGTTTTCAAATTCCGTGCAGTGCAAAAAGCGGTCCAGGACAAAGCAGATGTTGTCCAGCACCATCTCTTTGGTCTCGTCGTTCACCACAAACGGGTCCATGTCCCAGCACCAGTCCCCGTCCAGAAAGGCGCAGCGGTCCAGCCGGCGCTTCAGCAGCTGGCAGACCGATGTTTTTCCCACGCCCATGGGGCCGCCCACAAGGTACAGTGTTTTCATCTTTGCTCCCCTTCCCCGGCCGGGCCGGTACAACAAAAAACCCCTCGCCGCCCGATGGGCAGAGAGGGGCTGGGTGCTATAGCTTATGCTTCAGCGCACAGGGCAAAATCACTCAATGATCTTGCTGACGACGCCGGAACCAACGGTACGGCCACCCTCACGGATAGCGAAACGCAGGCCCTCTTCCATAGCGACAGCGGTCAGCAGCTCAACGCTCATGACAACGTTATCGCCAGGCATGCACATCTCGGTGCCCTCGGGCAGAGAGATGATGCCGGTCACGTCGGTGGTGCGGAAGTAGAACTGAGGACGATAGTTGGAGAAGAACGGGGTGTGACGGCCGCCTTCTTCCTTGGTCAGGACGTAGACCTGGCCCTCGAACTTGGTGTGGGGATGGACGGAACCGGGCTTAGCCAGGACCTGGCCGCGCTCGATCTGGGTGCGGTCCACGCCACGCAGCAGGGCGCCGATGTTGTCGCCGGCCTGAGCGAAGTCCAGGCTCTTGCGGAACATCTCCAGACCAGTGATGGTGGTGGTGATGCGCTCGGGACGGATGCCAACGATCTCCATCTGATCGCCAACCTTGGCGGTGCCGCGCTCGACACGGCCGGTAGCGACGGTGCCACGGCCGGAAATGGTCATGACATCCTCAACAGGCATCAGGAAGTCCTTGTCGGCCAGACGGTCGGGAGTGGGGATGTACTCGTCGACCGCGTTCATCAGCTCGTTGATGCACTCGTACTCGGGGGCGTTGGGGTCGGTGGAGGTGGACTCCAGAGCCTTCAGAGCAGAACCACGGATGATGGGGGTGTCGTCGCCGGGGAAGTCGTACTCGCTCAGCAGCTCACGGATCTCCATCTCGACCAGGTCCAGCAGCTCCTCATCGTCGACCATATCGCACTTGTTCATGAACACGACGATATAGGGCACGCCGACCTGACGGGCCAGCAGGATGTGCTCACGGGTCTGGGGCATGGGACCGTCGGTCGCAGCCACGACCAGGATAGCGCCGTCCATCTGGGCAGCACCAGTGATCATGTTCTTAACGTAGTCGGCGTGGCCCGGGCAGTCAACGTGAGCGTAGTGACGCTTGTCGGTCTGGTACTCAACGTGAGCGGAGTTGATCGTGATACCACGAGCGCGCTCCTCGGGAGCCTTATCGATGTTGGCGTAGTCCATGAAGTCTGCGTCACCCTTCAGGGCCAGAACCTTGGTGATGGCGGCAGTCAGAGTGGTCTTGCCGTGGTCAACGTGGCCGATGGTGCCGATGTTAACATGCGGCTTAGAACGGTCAAATTTTGCCTTTTCAGCCATTGGAATATCCTCCCTTTAAAACGGTTTTTGGTTATAACAGCCTCGCGCCTGCACAAGATGCGTTGCAAGGCTATTCTACTAGATTATCCCTTTAAAATCAAGAGATTTTCCAGAAAATTTTCCATCCCGCTGCAAAATGCGGGCGGAAAAGCGCGGTCTTTACTCCTTGGTACGGCCTGCAATGATCTGGTCGGCGATGTTCTTGGGCACCGGCTCGTAGTGAGAGGGCTCCATGACATACTGGCCACGGCCCTGCGTCTTGCTGCGCAGGTCGGTGGCGTAGCCGAACATCTGGGCCAGAGGCACCATGGCGTTAACGCGCTGGGTGCCGGCCATGGCCTCCATGCCCTGGATCTGGCCGCGGCGTGCATTCAGGTCGCCGATGACGTCGCCCAGATACTCGTCGGGGACGATGACGGCCACCTTCATGATGGGCTCGGTGATGATGGGGTCAGCCTTGCGCATGGCCTCCTTGAAGGCCATGGAGCCGGCGATGGAGAAGGCCATTTCCGAAGAGTCGACCTCGTGATAGGAGCCGTCCCACAGGGTGACCTTGACGTCAACGACCGGATAGCCGGCCAGGACACCCGCCTTCATAGCACCCTGGATACCGCTGTCGACAGCCGGGATGTACTCTTTCGGGATGGCGCCGCCCACGATGGCGTTGACAAACTCGTAACCCTTGCCGGGCTCGTTGGGCTCGATCTTGATCTTGACGTGACCGTACTGGCCCTTGCCGCCGGACTGACGGGCGTACTTGGTCTCCTGGTTGGCAGCCTTGCGGATGGTCTCGCGGTAGGCGACCTGGGGTGCGCCCACGTTGGCTTCGACCTTGAACTCACGCAGCAGACGGTCAACGATGATCTCCAGGTGCAGCTCGCCCATGCCGGCGATGATGGTCTGACCGGTCTCCTCGTCGGTGTAGGTCTTGAAGGTGGGGTCCTCCTCAGCCAGCTTGGCCAGGGCGATGCCCATCTTCTCGTTGCCGGCCTTGGTCTTGGGCTCGATGGCCACACGGATGACCGGCTCGGGGAACTTCATCGACTCGAGGATGATGGGGTGGTTCTCGTCGCAGAGGGTGTCGCCGGTGGTGGTATTCTTCAGGCCCACGACCGCCGCGATGTCGCCTGCGTAGCAGCAGTCGATGTCCTTGCGGTGGTTGGAGTGCATCTGCAGGATACGGCCCATGCGCTCGCGGCAGTCCTTCACCGAGTTGTAGACGGTGGTGCCTGCCTCGACCTTGCCCGAGTAAACGCGGAAGTATGCCAGCTTGCCGACGAAGGGGTCGGTGGCGATCTTGAAGGCCAGAGCAGCGAAGGGAGCGTCGTCGGAAGAGGGACGGGTCTCAGGCTCCTCGGTCTCAGGGTTGACACCCTTGATGTCCTCGATGTCGGTGGGGGCGGGCATATAGTCCACGATCGCGTCCAGCAGCTTCTGGACGCCCTTGTTCTTGTAGGAAGAGCCGCAGACGACGGGGACCAGGGTGTTGGCGATGGTCTCCTTGCGGATGGCCGCCTTCAGTTCCTCGCGGGTGATCTCCTCGCCCTCGAGGTACTTCTCCATCAGCTCCTCATCGTTCTCGGCCACAGCCTCGATCAGGATGTTGTGGTACTCCTCGGCCTGCTCCTTCATGTCGTCAGGGATCTCCTCGACGCGCATGTCGTTGCCCATATCGTCGTAGTAGACCTCGGCGGTCATGTCGACCAGGTCGACGATGCCCTTGAAGGTGTCCTCACAGCCGATGGGCAGCTGGATGGCCACGCCGTTGGCGTGCAGGCGGTCGTGCAGCATCTTGATGCAGTTGAAGAAGTCGGCTCCCATGGTGTCCATCTTGTTGACGTAGACCATGCGGGGGACCTTGTACTCGTCCGCCTGGCGCCAGACCGTCTCGGACTGGGGCTCGACGCCGCCCTTGGCGGCCAGAACGGTGACAGAGCCGTCCAGCACGCGCAGCGACCGCTGGACCTCAACGGTGAAGTCCACGTGGCCCGGGGTGTCGATGATGTTGATGCGATGGCGGTTCTTCTTGTACGCCACGGGATCCTTCTGGGTCTCGCTGTGGCTCCAGTAGCAGGTGGTGGCGGCGGAAGTGATGGTGATGCCGCGCTCCTGCTCCTGGACCATCCAGTCCATCGTGGCTGCGCCCTCATGCACCTCACCGATCTTGTGGGTGATGCCGGTGTAGTAGAGGATGCGCTCGGTGGTGGTGGTCTTGCCGGCATCGATGTGAGCCATGATGCCGATGTTTCTGGTCATCTGAAGAGAAACTTCTCTGGGTGTAGCCATGAATGTACCTCCAGCAGATCAATAGCGGAAATGAGCAAAAGCCTTGTTGGCCTCAGCCATCTTATGGGTATCCTCGCGCTTCTTCACGGCGGCGCCGGTGTTGTTGGCGGCGTCCATGATCTCGGCAGCCAGGCGCTGGCTCATGGTCTTTTCACCACGGCTGCGGCTGTAAGCAGTCAGCCAGCGCAGGCCCAGAGTCTCGCGGCGGGCGGGGCTGACCTCCAGAGGCACCTGGTAGTTGGCGCCGCCCACGCGGCGGGTCTTGCACTCGAGGCTGGGCATGATGTTCTCCATGGCCTTCTGGAAGACCTCCAGGGGATCGTTGCCGGTCTTCTCCTGGATCATGGTGAAAGCATCATAAACGATCTTCTGAGCAACGCCCTTCTTGCCGTCCAGCATGATGCTGTTGACAAGGCGAGTAACCATCTTGGAATTGTAAATAGGATCAGCTAAGACATCGCGCTTAGCAATGTTACCTCTTCTAGGCATCTTTCTTCCCTCCTTCACAGAATGATATCATCGGTACTCGAAAGTATAAAACTCCCGTTGTGTCACAAAGAGCTGACCTTACATAAACCGTTGCCATCTACCGTGTATATGCAGACTTGTTATTTATATATGGAAAGCCATTTATGGCGGTTCAGGTCTCAGGTTTTATTACTTTTTAGCAGCACCGGCCTTGGGACGCTTTGCGCCGTACTTGGAGCGGGCCTGGTTGCGGCCTGCAACACCCTGGGCGTCCAGAGTGCCGCGGATGATGTGGTAACGCACACCGGGCAGGTCCTTGACACGGCCGCCGCGGATCAGAACGACCGAGTGCTCCTGCAGGTTGTGGCCGATGCCGGGAATGTAAGAGGTGACCTCGATACCATTCGTCAGGCGGACACGGGCAACCTTACGCAGTGCAGAGTTGGGCTTCTTGGGGGTCATGGTACGGACGGCAGTGCAGACGCCACGCTTCTGGGGGCTGTTCAGATCAGAATACTGTTTCTTCTGAGAGTTGTAGCTCTTCAGCAGGGCGGGAGCAGTGCTCTTGGTAGCCAGGACATCGCGGCCTTTGCGTACAAGCTGGTTAAAAGTAGGCATTGTGTTTCTCCTTTCCTATAGTTTTTCATGTCCGGGCGGTGTGGCCCGGCGCTTTTTTGCCGCACTTGTCCCTAGGGTCAAGCGCAACATGATTATTGTACACGCAAAACCGTGTAATGTCAACAGTTTTTCCAGAAAAATTTTGTTTTATACACAGATGATACATTTTCAATAAAAACGGCCTGCCATGCGGCAAAAAGCCCCGTCCGCAGGGAGCTGCAGACGGGGCTCAGCGTGTCGCAAAAGCGACACGCTCCAGGGGGAACCCATTTCTGCCCGCATACGCGGGACAGAAATTCCTTCCCCCTGGTATCCCCCTGGGGACAAAATTGAGCGCTGAACCGCGCACTCGGCCTTGCGGCCTCGCACACTCTCAGCGCTCAATTTCCCTGTATGTGTCCCGTCCATCCGCACATGTCGGCTGGACGGGACTTTTTTGACAGGCCGTTTGAAATCAGATAAGAATTTTTACTGGTTGGCTGCCTGGGCTGCTTCGGCCTCGGCCTCCAGCTCTTCCTTGAGGGCCTCTTCCCGGTGGATCAGCTCCTCGCGGACCTCCGGCAGGCCGGTGCCTGCGGGGATCAGTTTGCCGATGATGACGTTCTCCTTCAGGCCGGAGAGCTTATCCTCCTTGCCCTTGATGGCCGCCTCGGTCAGCACGCGGGTGGTCTCCTGGAAGGATGCCGCCGACAGGAAGCTCTCGGTGGCCAGGGCGGCCTTGGTGATGCCCAGCAGCACCTGCTGGTACTCCACCAGACGGACGCCCTCCTCCCCTGCCGCGATGCGGGCGGCCAGCTCCTGGTTGACGGCCTCCACATCCAGCCGGTTGGCCAGCGCGCCGCCGATCAGGTCGGAGGAGCCGGCGTCGGTCACCCGGACCTTGCGGCACATCTGACGGATGATGACCTCGATGTGCTTGTCGTTGATCTCCACGCCCTGCAGACGGTAGACCTTCTGGACCTCGCTGATGAGGTAGTTCTGGACGGCGTCCAGACCCTTGACTGCCAGGATGTCCTGGGGATACAGGACGCCCTCGCGGGTGATGATGTCGCCCTTCTCGACCCGGTCGCCGGGCATGACCCGGGCGTGCTGGGTGAAGGGGATGGAGTAGCTCTTGACCACCTCGGCGCCGGCGTCGTCCTTGCCGGTGACCTTGATGACCACGTTCTTCTTGGTATCGTCCTGCGAGACGACGCCCGAGATCTCGCTCATGATGGCCATGCTCTTGGGCCGGCGGCTCTCGAACAGCTCCTCGACGCGGGGCAGACCCTGGGTGATGTCCTCCGCCGAGGCAATGCCGCCGGTGTGGAAGGTACGCATGGTCAGCTGGGTGCCAGGCTCGCCGATGGACTGGGCCGCGATGATGCCGACCGACTCGCCCAGCTGGACCGGCTCGCCGGTGGCCATGTTGGAGCCGTAGCACCGTGCGCAGACGCCGGTCTTGGCGCGGCAGGTCAGCAGGCTGCGGATCTTCAGATGGGTGATGCCGGCAGCCTCGATCTTCTCGGCGTCGTACAGGTCCATCATCTTGCCCTCGGGCACGATCACCTTGCCGGTGGCCGGGTCGGTGACGTCGCCCACCGCATAGCGGCCGATCAGGCGCTCGCGGAAGGACTCGATCTTCTCCTTGCCCTCGTGGATCTCGGAGACTTCCAGGCCGTCGGTGGTGCCGCAGTCCAGTTCGCGGATGATGACGTCCTGCGAGACGTCGACCATGCGGCGGGTCAGGTAGCCCGAGTCCGCAGTACGCAGAGCGGTGTCGGCCAGGCCCTTGCGGGCGCCGCGGGCCGAGACGAAGTATTCCAGAATGTTCAGACCTTCACGGTAGTTGGCGCGGATGGGCATCTCGATGGTGTGGCCGGCGGTGTTGGCCAGCAGGCCGCGCATGCCGGCCAGCTGCTTGATCTGGTTCATGGAGCCGCGGGCGCCCGAATCGGCCATCATATAGATCTCGTTGTCCTTGGGCAGGTTGTCGGCCAGGGCCTTCGAGACCTTGTCGGTGGTGGCCTGCCAGATGTCGATGGTCTTTTTGTAGCGCTCTTCCTCCGAGATCAGGCCGCGGTTGAACAGCTTGCCCACCTTGGACACCTGCTCGTCGGCTTCCTTCAGCAGTTCGTCCTTCTGGGGCGGGATCACCGCGTCGCAGACGGCGACCGAAATGGCCGACAGGGTGGAGTACTTGTAGCCCTGTGCCTTGATGGCATCCAGCATCTTGGCGCAGGCCCGGGTGCCGTTGCGGGTCAGGCAGCGGGAGATGATGTCAGGCAGGGTCTTTTTGGTGACCCGGAAACTGATCTCATAGTCCAGCCAGTGGGCGGGATCGGTGCGGTCCACATAGCCCAGATTCTGGGGCACGGGAGCGTTGAAGATGATGCTGCCCACGGTGGTGTCCACCAGGCCGCTGCGCTCCTCCCCTTCCAGCATCATGGTGCGGCGCACCTTGATGGGGGCGTGCAGGGTGACGATGTGCTCGGCATAGGCCATCAGGGCCTCGTCCTCGTCGCGGAACACCTTGCCCGCGCCGGTCTCGTCGGGGCGGACGGTGGTCAGGTAGTAGCTGCCCAGGATCATATCCTGGGTGGGGACGGTGACGGGGGCGCCGTCCGAGGGCTTGAGCAGGTTGCCCGAAGCCAGCATCAGCAGCTTGGCCTCGCGGCAGGCGTCGTCGCCCAGGGGCAGGTGGACGGCCATCTGGTCGCCGTCAAAGTCGGCGTTGAAGGCGGTGCAGGACAGGGGGTGCAGCTTGATGGCGCGGCCCTCCACCAGCACCGGGTTGAAGGCCTGGATGCCCAGACGGTGCAGGGTAGGCGCACGGTTCAGCAGGACGGGGTGGCCCTTGATGACGGTCTCCAGGCTGTCCCAGACCTCGGGGCGGGCGCGCTCCACCATCTTGCGGGCGGACTTGATGTTGTTGGCCACGCCCTTTTCCACCAGGTCCTTCATGACGAAGGGCTTGAACAGCTCCAGCGCCATCTCCTTGGGCAGGCCGCACTGGTCCATCTTCAGCTCGGGGCCGACCACGATGACCGAACGGCCGGAGTAGTCCACGCGCTTGCCCAGCAGGTTCTGGCGGAAGCGGCCCTGCTTGCCCTTGAGCATGTCGGACAGGCTCTTGAGCGCGCGGTTGTTGGCACCGGTGACCGGACGGCCGCGGCGGCCGTTGTCGATCAGAGCGTCTACCGCTTCCTGCAGCATGCGCTTCTCGTTGCGCACGATGATGTCGGGGGCGTTGAGCTGGATCAGGCGCTTGAGGCGGTTGTTGCGGTTGATGACCCGGCGGTACAGGTCGTTCAGGTCGGAGGTGGCGAAACGGCCGCCGTCCAACTGCAGCAACGGACGCAGATCCGGCGGAATTACCGGGATCACCGTGAGGATCATCCACTCAGGACGCTGGTTGCTCTCGATGAAAGCCTCAACGGCTTCCAGACGCTTGAGCAGACGCACGCGTTTCTGACCATTGGATTTTTCCAGTTCCTCACGCAGTTCGGCAAAGAGCTTATCCAGATCGATCTCAGCCAGCAGCTTCTGGATAGCTTCTGCACCCATACCGGCTTCAAACGTATCTTCGTACTTTTCGCGCATCTCTTTGTACTCGCGCTCGGTCAGCAGCTGCTTTTTCTCCAGCGGCGTGAAACCGGGATCGGTAACAATGTAGTTGGCGAAGTACAGGACTTTGTCCAGCTGGCGGGGGCTGATGTCCAGCATCAGGCCGATGCGGCTGGGAATGCCCTTGAAATACCAGATATGAGACACGGGCGCGGCCAGTTCAATATGGCCCATACGCTCGCGGCGAACCTTGGCGCGGGTAACTTCGACACCGCACTTGTCGCAGATCTTGCCCTTATAGCGGATGCGCTTGTACTTACCGCAGTGGCATTCCCAGTCCTTGGTGGGTCCAAAAATGCGCTCGCAGTACAGACCGTCGCGCTCCGGCTTCAGGGTACGGTAGTTGATGGTTTCGGGTTTAGTGACCTCGCCATAGCTCCAGGCACGGATCTGGTCCGGGGAGGCAAGGCCGATCTTAATCGAAGCGAATTCTTTATTTTCCATTCAGCGAACCCTCTCATTCACTCAGGTGTGGCAGGCGGTCAGGACACAGCTGCGGCATCATTCGCCGTCAAACAGATCTTCGCTCTCGATGCTGGCCAGGTCCTCGGCATTGGGTTCCTGGTCTTCGTCCAGGTCATTGTCAAAGCCTTCGTCAGCGTCCTTCACGCTGTAGTCGTCCTGCAATTCGCTTTCCAGCAGAACATTCTCGCCCAGATCACCGTTTTCGAAGCCGGTCTCATCATCGTCGTATTCCTGACGGATGTCAACTTCGTTGCCGTCAACGTCCTGCACAACAATGTTCAGGCCCAGGCTCTGCAGCTCCTTGAGCATAACGCGGAAGCTTTCGGGGATGCCGGGCTTCGGCACGTCCTCGCCCTTGACGATGGCTTCGTAGGTCTTGACACGGCCCACCACATCGTCGGACTTGATGGTCAGGATCTCCTGCAGGGTATAGGCGGCGCCGTAGGCTTCCAGCGCCCAGACTTCCATTTCGCCGAAGCGCTGGCCGCCGAA
>OERA01000046.1_pt1 | contig 24614 bp, 29 predicted proteins | sample 1539901 | NCBI WGS metagenome assembly OERA01 (sample SAMEA3891873, study PRJEB23780) | metagenome | biome: terrestrial biome; feature: animal house; material: Caecal content | place: Italy | collected 2015-05-05
GCGACTGCGCGCAGAAATGGGTTCCCCCTGGAGCGTGGCGCTTTTGCGACACGCTGAAGCCGCTTCCCGCGGCCTCTTTTCTCTTTCGCCCTGTTATGCTACAATAGACCCAAAGCTCCCCCACCCATTTCACCCATTTTCCGACAAGGAGGCTCCTTCCCATGTCCCACCGTGAACGCAAGCTCACCCCCGCCGAGCAAAAGCGCAAGGCCGCCTTCGAGGCCCTCTGCGCTCACATGGCCCGCGCCGGCTACCGCCAGAAGGATTTCGTCATCGGCATCCTCCAGGCCAACACCCTTTCCTTCCTGATTATGCTCCCCTTCCTGGCCCTGGCCGCATGGATCTATTCCCCGTTCATCGCCGCAGGGGGCAGCTTTTTCCCCGGCGCGCAGTTTTTCCTGCTGTTCCTGGCCATCATCGACCTGCTGGTGGTCCACGAGTGCATCCACGGCCTGACCTGGGGCCTTTTCGCGCCCCGGCACTTTGCCTCCATCTCCTTCGGGGTCATCTGGAAAGCCCTGACTCCCTACTGCACCTGCAGCGCCCCTCTCCGGCGCTGGCAGTACGCCCTGGGCACAGCCATGCCCACCCTGGTGCTGGGGGCCGGCCTGACCATTGCGGCCGCCGCCCTGCATCAGAACTGGCTGTTCCTGCTGGCCGAGATCATGATCCTGGGCGGCGGGGGCGATTTTCTCATCCTTCTCCGTCTGTTCCGCTACCGCCCCTCTTCCCCCGACGTCCTCTGCCTGGACCATCCCTACGAATGCGGCTTTGTCGCCTTTGAAAAAGCCGCCTGACCATTTTTGGAGGTAGACCGCCATGAAACTTCTCTTCATCCGCCACGGCGAACCCGACTACGCCCACGACATCCTGACCGAAAAAGGCTGGCGGGAAGCCGAGCTCCTCGCCGGGCGCATCGCCCCGCTGGACGTCCGGCAGTATTACGTCTCTCCCCTGGGCCGGGCCCAGGACACCGCCCGGCCCACCCTGCAAAAAGCGGGGCGGACCGCCGTCACCCTGGACTGGCTGCGGGAGTTCACCGGCCGGGTCCGCAAGCCCAACCTCCCGGACCAGGACAGCATCGCCTGGGACTGGCTGCCCCAGGACTGGACCGCCGACGAGCGCTTTTTCAGCGACCGCGCCTGGTCCCAAAACGAAGCGATGGCGGCCGGCGGCGTAGGCTCCGTCTACGACAGCGTCATCCGCTCCTTCGACGCGCTGCTGGCCCAGTACGGCTACCAGCGGCAGGGCCGGCTCTACCGGGCCGCCGCTCCCAACAACGACACCCTTGTCTTTTTCTGCCACTTTGCCCTGGAGTGCGTCCTGCTCAGCCGGCTCATCAACGTCTCCCCCATGGTCCTGTGGCACGGCCTGTGTGCCGCTCCCTCCTCGGTCACCACCGTCGCCACCGAGGAGCGCCGCCCCGGCGCCGCCTATTTCCGTGTCCTGCAGTTCGGGGACATCTCCCACCTGTACGCCCACGGCGAGCCGCCCTCCTTCATGGCCCGCTTCTGCGAGTGCTACGGCAACCCCGGCGAGATCGCAGACGACTGAACCTGTCTCCTCCGCCCCTCTCTACGCTCCGCATACCCGATTCTCCGCCCCGTGTGTGTACCTCCCGCCCCGCTTGTGGTACACTCATGCCAGAAAGGAGGTGTCCCCCATGGATCAGATCCGGATCGGCCAGTTCATCGCCGCGACCCGCAAGGCCAAAGGCCTCACCCAGCGCCAGCTGGCCGCCCAGCTCTCGATCAGCGACAAAACCATTTCCAAATGGGAGACCGGAGTTTCCCAAAGTTAAAGATACCGCCCGCCCATGCGCCCTGCTTCCACTGTTACCAAGCCAAAAACCGCCGCGTTCCGTTTGTAGGAATGCGGCGGTTTTTTCTGTACAGCAGTAAATACTTTGCTGGCGTGTACAGGCGCCATCCATTTTCCTGCGTTTTATTCAGGCTTCGTATGGAAAGCGCAAATCAAGGAATCTTTGGCAATCCATTATCAGGCAGCCGCTTCTTTTGCAGCATACGCCACAGCGTAGTGCGGCTAATGCCCAGTCGTTCGGCCGTGCGTTTTTGATTGCCCTTTTCGGATGCCAACACCCGGCGAACCACCTCCAGCTCAATTTGTTCCAATGTCTGATTAAGGGGCAGGCCTTGCAGGGAATCGCCTGTAGCAGCAGGAACCGCAGGGTAGAGGGACTGTTCCCGGCTGAGAAGGATATCCACGCTGGCTGCCGGGATGTAAGCGCTGTCCGTCATCAGCACTAGCTCATCCAGCACACGGCGGAACTGATCGTAGTTGCCGGGCCAAGTGTACTGCTGCATTTTCTGGGAGGCTTCCGGCTCAAAACCAACGATGGCGCGCGCGGTGTGCATATTCAAGCTGCTGATATACAGCCCAGCCAAGCTGGGCACATCCTGCAAATGCTCCCTTAATGGCGGCATTCGGACCGTTAGGCAGCTCAACGCCTCAATTACACGGCGAAAATTGGGGGAGAGGCTCTGCAAACTTCCCCCGCTGGCCAGAAAAAGCAGCAGACTGTTCTTCTGTGCGCCCAGTGAGATAATAGCCGATATCAGCCGACAAAGCCCAGCCTCGTCCAGCAAATGGATACGACTAAAGACCAGGGTAGCCTCGCCCTGCCGCAAGGGCGATTCTTTCTGCTCCAGCAGATAGTCCCAGCTACGTCCATTCATCAGAGCACAGTCAATGGTAACCATTGGGCCGCCTGCCCATGGCCCCTGGATATAGAGCATCCGGGCCATCTGGGGCTTGGCAGTGCCTGGCTCACCATAAATCACAAGGGGGTTACGGCTCTCCAAGCACTGTTCCACACTTAGTCCCCCCAGCATCATGGGCTGCGTAGCCTGGTAAAAGCTGCTGAAGAAAGGATCGGGACTTTCTTGGCAATCCTCAAAGACGATGCCGCTCTTCTCCAGAGAGAAAACTTGCTCTTGCGTCCTAATGGAAACCACTTGAGCCAACTCTTCCCCACAGTGCACCGGCCTGCCAACCAGATCATAGAGGCAGCCTTCCACCTCCACCATACAAGTCTGCGGCCGAGATGAGAATGCCAGTGACGCCGCCCTCTTCTGAACCAGGTCAGGCAGCGCTTCATGGACAACTGACACCAAAGCTGTACCGTCAGGGCGCAGGACCAGTGTATCGTGAGGCAGCGCCTCCAACGTCTGATGAAAAAAATCCTGTTGTGTCTGTATTTGCCGCTGGTGGACCGCCTGCTGGATTGCCTCGTCTATCGCCTCGCCCACACTCTCAATCCCAGAGGTGAAAAGAATCGTGGGAATGCCATACTCCTGCGCCAGCGAGGTTGTCACCACATCGCACAGCAACAGCCGACATCCCTTGGCCCGCAACTGGGTCAGCACTCCCCTAGCCTCCTCCAAATCATGGATCGTATGAATCTCAACCTCATAGCGCAGCACATCACAGACAAAAGCCGCGTTGCGGGTGATGGCCGGAAACCCAATGATGGTATAGCTGAACTCATAGTTCTCGGCCAACTTGATTGCACGCAGGATATCATAGACTGACAACGGGATATCAATGACTGGCAGGGGCACATTCTGACGCAGCAGTTCAGCGGTACCCCCACGGGAGAGAACGACATCATAGGACACATCCCTCCGATTCAGCTGCTGCTGGGCGATCTGAAGGCCAGCGGCCATATCCCCGACGAATGTATCAATCTCCACATTCTCGCGGTCTGCACAAACTGTATTCATTAGACTGGCAATACCTTGGTAGGGTGCGATGCCGAGAATGTGGATGGGACGACTCATCATAAAGCACCACCTTTGATCTATCGAAAGTGTTTTATTTTGCGACTATATTTTATCACCAAAATTTGTGCAAGTCAACAAAAACAGAAAAACATTTCAAAATAATACACAATCAGAATAAAATTTCGGAAAAATCGCTTGACTTTTCTTTTACCATGCGATATTATGTAACACAAGAAACAGACGCACACCAAATCAGAAACAAACCCCCATCTTTCTGCAGCAATTATGTTTCATAACAGGACAAAGGAGGAAAGTGCCATGAGACTGGCAGTTATTGCGGATGACCTGACTGGTGCGCTGGACACAGGTGTCAAGTTTGCTGGCAATTACAGAGTTGTCCGTGTGCAAACCAATATCAACCCACTGTCCCAGCCAGAAGATCAGACCGATGTCCTAGTGATCGACGCTGAACTGCGCCACATGACGCCGGAGCAGGCCTACCGCGAGTGTTTCAGAACAGTACGTCAGGTCCTGGACGCCGGCGCACAGTTGGTGTACATCAAGGTTGACTCAGCCCTGCGGGGCAACATCGGATCAATGATGCAGGCGGCTCTGGATGCCTCGGAGACAGATTTTGCGGCGTTTGCTCCGGCCCTGCCTAAGATGGGGCGGGTCACTCGCAGGGGAATCCATTATGTAGGGTATCAGCCTATCACCGAGAGCGTCTTTGGCAGAGATCCCTTTGAGCCGGTCCGTTCGCCCAGGCTGGCAGATCTGTTCAAAGGCTGCTCTGCCCGAACACAGCTCTACGCCCCAGGGCAGGTCATCCAACCTGACCCGAACAAACCTACCATTGGCATTTTTGACGTTGAGTATGAGCAGGACTTCGACCGCATCATCCGCTGTTTGCAGGAGGCTGGCAGGTTTAAAATCGTGGGAGGCTGTGCAGGTTTTGCCTCTCATCTTACCGCACCTCTGGGGCTGGCGGGCGGTCAGGAACGGCTGACGCTGCTGCCCAAGCCACTGCTGACCCTGTGCGGCAGCCTCAATCCCATTACCAAGGAGCAGCTGGCTTACGGCGAAAGCCTGGGGGCCGTTCGCCTTTCCATCAATAGCCTGCAGCTACAGCAGGACAATGGAGCAAGTTTCCTTCGTGAAGTGGAAGGCTGGATGCATCAACACCGGGATATCCTAATTGACACGACTGGCCCAAGTCAAGCTGAAGATGATACACAGGTAAACCGCCAGCGCGGCACAGTGGCCCAGGGACTCGGGGATCTGATGTTCCGCCTTCTGCACCTTGAGCAAATCTGTGAGTACCAACCCATGATCATTGGCGGCGACACTCTGATGGGCCTAATGGCTCAACTGCCTGCCTCCGAACTTATTCCCTTAGACGAACCAGTGCCAGGAGTGGTGCTCTCACTTGTGACACTGGAGAATGGCGCCACCCACACTATCCTCACTAAATCAGGTGGTTTTGGTGGCAAGAATCTTTTTTCTGAAATCCACCAAGCATTGCATGGAGGTATTGAAGATGCAACAGTATACGCTCACCATTCCTCGTCAGGTATATAGCGGTCCCGCGGGTATAGATGCTCTGGCACTCCTGGCGGCCGGGCATAGCAGGGCAGCAGTCTTTACTGACCCGGGCATCCAGGCCTCGGGCGTGTTGAATCTGCCACTTGCCCAGCTGGACAAGGCCAATGTCCCTTACACCATCTTTAGTGATTTGCCCGCTGAACCCACTTGCGACCAAGCTCAGCAGGTCATCGACCGTTTCTACTGCAGCAAGGCCGACCTGATTATCGCAGTAGGTGGCGGCAGTGTGATGGACATCGCCAAACTGGCCTCCATTACCTCTGAAAGCTGCCCCGTCCGCCGTCAGTTGGATGCGCCCACTCTGGGCAAAAAGCAGGTCTTTTCCATTATGATCCCCACCACGGCAGGCACTGGCTCTGAGACGACGCCCAACAGCATCGTGTCCGTACCCGAAAAACAGCTCAAAGTGGGCATCGTCAACCCCGAGATGATTGCCGACGCAGTCATCTTGGACGGGCGAATGATCCGCCGGCTTCCCCGAAAGATCGCCGCCTCCACCGGTATCGACGCCCTCTGCCACGCCATCGAGTGCTACACCTCCGCCAAGGCCAACCCCTTCAGCGATCTGTTCGCCCTTGAGGCACTGCGGCTGATCTTTGCCAACCTGACCGACGCCTGCGATCATCCCGACGCTCTCGAAGCCAAAGAGAAAATGATGCAGGCAGCCTTCTATGGCGGGGTAGCCATCACCTGTTCGGGCACCACGGCAGTCCACGCTTTGTCCTACCCGCTGGGCGGGCGATACCACATCCCCCACGGGGTGGCCAACGCCATCATGCTGATGCCGGTCATGCGCTTCAACCTGCCGGCCTGTAGCGACCGTCTGGCCAAAGTGTATGATGCAGTGGGCGGCACAGGCGCCTCCACCGAGTCTGAAAAGGCAGCTTGGGTGCTGGACCGCATGGACGCTATAGTCCGCCACCTGGATATTCCCACATCCCTCGCCCCCTACGGCGTTACTGAGGCCGACCTGCCCGCACTGGTGACAGCAGGCATGGAGGTACAGCGCCTGCTGGTGAACAATCTCCGCCCGGTGACTGCTGCCGACGCCGAAGCCCTCTACCGTCAGATTTTGTAAAAGGAGGCTCTGCAATGACTACACAACAAATCAAAGGCATCATCGTCCCCATCCTGACCCCTATGAACGAGGACGAGAGCATCAACCATGAGGAACTGGTCCGCCAGATCGAGCGGCTGATCGACGCGGGAGTGCATGGCATTTTCGTCTTTGGCACCAACGGTGAGGGCTACATCCTCAGTGAGGAAGAAAAGGCAGCCGTCCTCAAGACCACGGTGGACGCCGTACACGGCCGGGTACCGGTATACGCAGGCACCGGCTGCATCAGCACCCGCGATACCATCCGCCAGTCTTTGAAAGCGCAGGAGCTGGGCGCGGACGCACTGTCCATTATTACACCCAGCTTTGCTGCGGCCTCGCAGGACGAACTCATCCGCCACTACGAGACCGTGGCCCAAGCGGTGGACCTTCCCATCATCCTTTATAATATCCCCGCCCGCACCGGCAATGCCCTGGCCCCTGCTACCGTCCGCAAGCTGGCCGAAGTGGACAACATCGTGGGCGCCAAGGACTCCAGCGGCAACTTTGACAACCTCCTGCAGTATATCGAAAAGACCCGCGGTGGGAACAAGCCCTTTGCTATCCTGTCGGGCAACGACTCGTTGATCCTGTGGACACTGTTGGCCGGGGGCGCGGGCGGCATCGCAGGCTGCGCCAATGTATTCCCCCACACGATGGTGCGCATCTATGACGCCTTTATGGCTGGCGATTTCGCCGAAGCCCGCCGCGCACAGGACAGCATCCGTCCTTTCCGGGACTGCTTCAAGTTCGGCAACCCCAACACCATTGTCAAGATGGCCGTGCAGGAGCTGGGCTATCCGGTGGGCCGCTGCCGCGCCCCCTTCAACGGCCTGTCCGAGGCAGGGCTCCAGGCCCTTCGCACTGCCCTGGCTGCTGCAGCTGAGGCCGGCATGGACTAACGCGCCGGGAAAGGAGAATGCCAGATGGAACAGACCAGAAAGATCATCGGCATCACCCTGGGCGACCCCGCCGGGGTAGGCCCTGAAATCACCGCCAAGGCCCTGGCGGATCCCGAACTCTACACCCGCTGCAAACCCATCGTCATCGGAGACCGAGCCATTTTGGAACGGGCCTGCCGGCTGGCTGGCTGCCCGCAGCTGAAAGTGCACCCTGTAACCAGCCCCGCCGATGGTCTTTATCAGCCTGGCGTCATCGACCTGTATGATATGAACTTACTCCGTTGCGAGGACTATGCGATCGGCCAGGTCTCGGCCAAGGCCGGGGACGCGGCCTTCCAGTATGTCCGCAAGGTGATCGAGCTGGCGCTGGACGGCCAGGTGGATGCCACTGTCACCAATCCGCTGAACAAGGAAGCCATGAATCTTGCAGGCCATCACTTTTCGGGCCACACCGAGATCTACGCCCACTACACCGGCACCCAGCATTACACCATGATGCTGGCCCACAAAGACCTGCGGGTCGTGCACGTTTCGACCCACGTCTCCCTGCGGGAGGCCTGCGACCGCGTCACCAAAGAACGTGTGCTGGAAGTCATTCGCATCGCGGATCATGCCTGTCGCGACATGGGAATCCCGCAGCCCCGCATCGGCGTGGCCGGCCTCAACCCACACTGCGGCGAGGGCGGTCTGTTCGGTCGGGAGGAGATCGAACAGATCTCTCCCGCCATCGAGGCAGCCCGGCGTGACGGTATCGACGCACAGGGCCCCATCCCCCCCGATACCATCTTTTCCAAAGCGCTGGGCGGCTGGTATGACATCGTCGTGGCCATGTATCACGATCAGGGCCATATCCCCCTCAAGGTGGTGGGCTTTGTATATGACCGTGAGAAAGGCCAGTGGAGCGCAGTGGAAGGCGTCAACATCACATTGGGACTGCCTATCATCCGCACCAGTGTGGATCATGGCACCGCCTTTGATCAGGCCGGCACCGGCAAAGCAAACGAGCTGAGCTTGAAAAACGCCATTGATTACGCAATTCGTTTTGCTGCCAACCGAAGCGGCAAGACTGTTAAATAAGAAGCACCAAGCAAGGAGGACACTACTATGAAAAAAATTTCTCGACGTTCTTTTCTCATGGCGGCCGGCGCGGCTGCCGCAGCAGCAGCCCTGGCTGGGTGCGGCGGCTCCAGCTCCAGCCAGGCAGCGGCCTCGGGCGAGGCGTCCAACAGCTACACCATGTTCATGCGTTCGACCTACGTGGACTGGCTGAAGGAACTGAAGTGGTATGATGTGGCCGAAGAACGCACCGGCATTCATGTCGAGTATATCTCCGGCCCCGAAGACGCCAACGACGTCTACTCTGAGGTAGACCAGCGCGTCATCAGCGGCGATCTGCCCGATGCTGCCATGACTCGCCTTGCCCAGACCAACGTCTATGGCCCTCAGGGTGTCTTTGCCGACCTGGCCCCCTATATCGCCCAGTATGCCCCCAACCTGCAGGCCTATATGGATGCCAACCCCGACTATAAAAACTTGGTTACCAGCGCCGATGGCGGCATTTACGGCCTGGTCAAAGAGAACCCCATTTTTGCCGACCTGATCGGTTACCGGGTAGACCATTTCCAGAAGGCAGGCATTGACCCTGCTACAGTCGTAACCATCAACGACTTCACCAACGCGCTGCGCACCCTGAAGGACTATTACGGCAAAGATAACGTCAACTACTATCCCCTGTGCGGCCGCGAGAGCTGCATCCGCTTTGCCGCCTGGTTCGGCTGCCCCAGCAGCATCTCGGCCGAGGCGTCTCATGGTATCTACCAGGGCCACTACAAAGACGGCTCGGTGGATATCAAGTCCGACGGCGCCTACACGATGATTGAGACCATGAAGTTGTGGTATGACGAGGGGCTGATCAACCCCGAATGGGTAGCTGGCACCTTTGCCGAAGCCGACTGGGAGGCCTCCATGCTCAACGGCAACAGCAGTGTCTTTTTCGATTACTACAACCGTGCCGAGTGGTTTATGGAGAACGGCGGCCCTGATAACGATCCCGACTATCAGATGGGCGTGCTCGACTACCTTAAGGACGAAAACGGCGTGACCATGAAAAACCTGACCAGCACCAAATACCTGGATGAGTGTGTCACTGCTGTCAACGCCAAGTGCAGCGAGGAAAAGATCAAGACCATCCTCACCTTCATTGACTACTTCTACACGGAAGAGGGCATCGAGCTGGCCAACTATGGCGTCGAAGGCGAGAGCTTTGAGGTGGCCGAGGACGGGTCGAAACAGTTCATTGTTGATTACCAGACCGAAGAGGCTACCCCCGTCGGCGAGAAGCGCTGGAGCTTCCTGAGCGACCGTTTCACCGTCTGCAAACCGGTGGACAATGAGGCCTTCTACAAATGGAATGCTCCCCTTATCTCCGAGGCCGCTACCCGCCTGTTCATTGACGAGAACCTGAACCCCTCTTACACCATCAAGTTCACTGATGAAGAATCCCGCGAACTGTCCAACCTGATCGCCAGCGTTTTTGACTCCCAGATGTCGGGCCTGTGCCAGTTCATCAACGGCTCCCGTACTTTCGACCGGGATGAATGGAACGCTTACATCGCCGAGATGGATGCGCTGGGGCTGTCTCGCATTGAGGAGATCCAGCTGGAAGCCTATAAAGCCACTTATGGCGGCTGAGCAGCCATTCGTCCCTGAACGTACTACTCCCCGGGGAGGGAGCAAAAACGCCCCTCCCCTTCTTTTTCTGACAGGTTTCTGATAGAAAGGAGCTGTCTGTATGCCGAAAAAACGATCCGCGGCCCAGGCCCTTCTGCCCAAAGAACCGTTGGCTGCACGCATCAAGAAAGACCTGCGCAACAACTACCTGCTCTATCTTCTGATGGTGCCGGGCATCCTGCTGCTGGTCTTGTTCAAAATCGGCCCGGTTGGGGCTATGGTCATCGCCTTTGAGGACTACTCCCCTGCATTGGGCGTTTTTGGCAGCAAATTTGTGGGCCTCGACCAGTTCATCCGCATTTTTAAGGATCCATATATCTGGAAGATCACCGGCAATACCATCATCCTGGCTTTCCTGTCGGTGGTGGTCGTTTTCCCCATCCCCATCATTTTTGCGCTGTTTCTCAATGAGATCAAGGTCAAATGGATCCGCAGCACTGTCCAGTCCCTGAGCTTTCTGCCGTACTTTATCTCGGCAGCGGTCATGGTCAGTATCCTGTACACCCTGCTGTCGCCCAGCTCAGGCCTTATCAACGCTATTATCGTTAAATTTGGAGGCGAGCCCGTCAACTTCATGGCCCAGCCACAGTGGTTCCGGCCGCTGTACGTCTTGCTGGAGATCTGGCAGACTTTCGGCTACTCTGCCATCATCTACATCGCCGCTATGATGAACATTGATCCCACTCTTTATGAAGCGGCCGAGATCGACGGCGCTACCCGCTGGACCAAGATCTGGCGTATCACCCTGCCCAGCCTGATGCCTTCCATCATCACCATGCTGATCATCAGCGTGGGCAACATCTTCACTGTCAACCTGGACCGCATCCTGCTGATGTACAACACCGGCACCTATGAGACAGCCGATGTGCTGCAGACTTACGTCTATCGTATCGCTTTCCAGTCTACCGGCTTCCCCGACTACAGCTACGGCACCGCCGTCAACCTGGTCAAGTCCATTATCGCCTTCATTCTGGTCATGGCAGTAAATAAAATTGCAGACAAGGTGGCGGACTCCCGCTTCTTCTGAGAAAGGAGACATGAATGCCATGAAAAAAGCTCTTTACGCCCACGGCAAACGCCGCGCCACAGCCTTCGACTGGGTGAACAATGCCATCCTTTTGCTGGTAGCCGTGCTGTGTGTCTATCCATTCCTGTATATCTTCTTCGTCGCCACCACGAACGGCACTTATCTGGCCCGCAATGAAATGACATTCTTCCCCAAAGAGTTCAACCTCAAGGCCTTCGCCTACATCCTCTCGACCCCGCGCTTCAACGTCTTTGCCGGTATGCGCAATTCCTTTATTTACACCATTGCCGGTACGACGGTCTCCCTCTTCTGCACCTATGTCACCGCCTATGTGCTCAGCCGGCCCCGCTTCAAGCACCGCTACTGGATCATGTCTCTGTTCATCATCACCTGGGTCTTTGATGCGGGCATCATCCCCCAGTATATCATCTACAGCCAGTTCGGCTTTGTGGACAATCCTCTGGTCATGATCATTCCCGGCGCCATCAACACCCAATTCCTTATCATCACCAAAACCTTCCTGGAGGGCATTCCCAAAGAACTGGAGGAAGCAGCGCTCATCGACGGCGCCAACGACCTGCAGATCGTCGCCCGCATCTACCTGCCCTTGTCTTCCACCATCATGGCCACGGTGGGCACCTTCTATGCAGTTTCAATCTGGAACCAGTACCTGCTGCCCCAGATCTACCTGCGCAACGACGCGCTGCAGACCATCCAGCAAGTCATCAAGAATGTGGTCATCACCGATGGTTCTGCTGGCACCACCTTCCGCAACGTGGTCATTGACGGCATCACCCTCAATCAGCAGAACCTGAAAGCCGCGGCCATCTTCATCGCGATGGTTCCCATCATTTGTGTCTATCCCTTCGTCCAGAAATACTTCAAGAAGGGCATCCTCATCGGCTCGGTCAAGGGCTGAGACTCAAGAAAGGAGCATATCCATGCAAAGAAAGATCATAGACCTGCCCACGCTGCCCGACGACGGCCGCCTCTACCGCGACGCTTTGGGCATGGTGGAGTCCCTGCTGCCCAACCCCTGGAAGAGCTGCCACGCCCCCGACCTGCTGGAACTGCCGGACGGAGACCTGCTGTGCTGCTGGTTCGCCGGCTCGTGGGAGGGCAACGCCGACGTGAGCATCGCGGTGTCGCGCCTGCCCTCCGGGGCCAGCCAGTGGGAGGAACCGGTCATCGTCTCAGATGATCCTACCCGCAGCGAGCAGAACCCTTCCCTGTTCCTCAACCCGGACAACGGCGACATCTGGCTGATGTACACCGCGCAGGAGACCCCTCCCCCCGACCTTCCTGAAGGCGTCAGTATGCAGGGCACCGCTGAGATCCGGCGCAAAATCTCCCACGACGGCGGCCGCACCTGGGATGCGACCGAATCGGTCTTTACCCGCCCCGGTTCGTTCTGCCGGCAGAAAATCCAGGTGCTGTCCAACGGGCGGTGGATCTTCTCCAACTTCCTGTGCTCGCTGGACAACACCCGCTGCGGCAGCGACCGCAGCGTGGTGCAGATCTCGGACGACCATGGCCAGAGCTGGCGCATGGTAGAGATTCCCGCCAGCGCCGGACGGGTGCATGGCAACATTTTGGAACTGTCGGAAAATCACCTGGTCTGCCTGCTGCGCAGCCGCTTTGCCGACCACATCTATCGCGCCGAATCCTTTGACAATGGCAATACCTGGACCATTCCCGAGCCGACTGGTTTACGCAACAACAACGCCAGTATCACAGCCATCAAACTGCAAAGCGGCGCACTGGCCATCATCTACAACGACGTGGCTTTCTGCGACAAACCTGACGGCACCCTCTGGCCTGACCAGCGCTGCCCCATAGCCATTGCTCTCTCAGAGGATGGCGGCTATACTTGGCCCTGGCGCCGCATCGTCGAACACGGCGAAGGCTTCATTGGCCCCTGGAACGACATCAACAACCGTCGCTACGAGTACCCTGTCCTGATGCAAAGCCGCGATGGCATGCTGCATGCTGCTTATGCCTGGGGCCGCCGCGACCGCATCAAGTATCTCTGTGTTGACGAGACTTGGGTTCGTGGCGCGAAAGTCTGCAAAGGCTCAGAGGATGACGGCATTCACTTCTGCCTGCGTTGAACCCCTTTCTCTCACACGATCGTCTTCTTCATTCTCCTCCACATCATTGGCCATCCGGCTGCCTTTTACAAAGTGGCCGGATGGCTCTTTTGTTGTAGCGTACGATACAGACAAGATAAGCAACAGCACGAAAATAGAAAGCATTCTTTTCATATCGAGTAGAAAAGCGACGGCGATTTTTGAATTTTAAAAACCATCTTCGGACATTTTTCGGCTTATGGACTTATGATAGTACAGAGCTTCCATACTTTGGAGGTTGCAAAGGGGGTACATATCATTGAATTTGAAAAATGTCCTGTTCGATCTTTTGCGGTCTATCACCAACGACTACACGGGCTGTTCGTAGCTGATTCAGGCGATTTAAATCATCCTCAAAATGTCGGATGATTCCAGGCTGTTTACAAGCAAATCTACGCTGTAATTGCAAAAGAATACGATCTGCAGCCCAGATCCGTCGAAAGCAATATCCGGACGCTGTCTGGCATTGCATGGAAAAACGATTCTGCCAGATTGGTACAAGTTGCAGGATGCCCACTGGATAATAGCCCGTCTGCTGTGCAGTTCATAGCGATCTTCTCCAACTACATACAGAGAAACTACCTGGACGAAAGAATCCCTTAATTGACCTGAATAACAAAAATCGTTTGACAACATCCCTGGAACCTCGTGGTTTTGTAGTTAAAGAAACACGCCAAAGGCCCGATTTTGCGTCGGCCTTTGGCGTGCTTTATATTTATACAGAGATTGGAAAAGCGTTCTACCGGAACGCGCAGCCGCAGAAGGAACTTCTGCGTTCCATGGGGTTTGGGGAGAGACCCAACAAGTATCGTCTGACAAAGTGGATAGCCAGACGAATTGCTTGCTGGAACATTTGGTACCAGCAAGCACTGCTTGCGACAACCACGTTCGCTTTTGAACATTTACAGCCAGTGAGCGATGCAGTGCTCAAACTCAAACCACGATTAAAAATTTGTTGACATGATTTTTCTTTTGGCGTTTTGGCAAAATTTTCAGTTTCTTTTATTGCAGCCTGCTGAAATTCACTCATTGGTGTAAGAAATGGTTGACGTTTTATATCATCTCATGGTATACTCACCAAACAACTGAATATAGAAAATTCATTATAGATATTTCAGCTCGATTCTCAAAGCATTCAGAGTGATCGGAGCAGTTTTAGAACAAATCGAATCGCTACATAAAACAGAACTGGGAACCTCCCGAGAAAGGAGAGCTTTTCCGGTCTGTTTGTGTAGCGTTTTTTGCTTCCATTGCCTGTTTGCACTTTGAGAACCGAACGACCGTCTGCATGGAATACCCGGCCAGGACCTCCTGAAGGAGCGAGCCGGACAACGCCGCCGGAAGGGGGCAGGAAGCTCATGCAGAGAGAACGGCAGATCTGCCCGGCTGTTACAGCTTTGTAGGCGTGGGCTTTTTGCCCACACCTAGATAGCCGTAACGCTTCACGGAAAGAGCGTTACAACTATGTGGTTCTGGTCATTTTGACCACAGCCACATAACCGTAACAAGGCCGCATTACATTTATGTGCTTGTTCCCTTTTTGGGAACAAGCAACCTCAACCATGTTACAGCAAAACGGTAGTGACCGTTTCGTTCACAACCTCATACCTGTAACACTCTACCCGGAAAGGAGGACTCCTGCTATGACGACCGAACAATGGGAACGTGAAAACCAGGACATCTTAAAGACCATGTATGAAACAGGCGGCTACGGCGTCCGGCAATTCCGCTGCGGATACTGCCGCAAGCTGCTTTATACCCAGACCTACAACCGAAAATATTGCCGCTACGAGACCTGCGGCCACAAGGCTCTCAACCTCCGCAACAGCATCCGGCGGCGTCGGGTGCGGGGTGAGTTGACCTGCGCCTGTTGTGGTAAAACTTTTGACCCTGTACGAGCTGACACCAGGTTCTGCTCAAACGCCTGCCGGCAAAAGAGCTACCGGCAGCGTGTCGCAGAAGCCGCGGCTCAATGAGTCGCTCCCCTCTTGGGACCGGTGATTTCGTATATGGGAGAACTTGGCCTTTTTGCTATGTACGTATGTACGAAGTCTGTACGCACGTACATAGCAAATCATCTGAAACGCACTATACACGCCATTCTTTATGAAGCTAAAGTAGTCTGGGTCAAAGCGGCCCGGATCAACCGGTTCCGATCAAGTCCTCCTTGAAATCAACGGACAGATTTTATCCGTTGAATAGCATTTTACCCAAAACGCACCATATAAAAAATTACTCACTTTCATATTACCACAGAAAAGAATTTCGGTAGCGGCTACCGAAATTCTTTTTTCTTGCCTGCCAATACAACCTTTTCAGAAAAAAGGAGGGATCGCGTGACGAACTTTTTTGAATCCGAACTCTTTGAACCCATCGACCTGTGTTCCTGTTTCGACCCTATCTTTGACCCGCCTCCCGAACAGGTGGCCGCATGGAATTTTTCCGAACCAGAACCTACCCTGGAAAACACCTCTTTTTATGTCACTGACCCCGACGGTACTGAGTATTTCTACTGCGGCGGCACCCGTATCAAGATCAGTGAGCGCTTCACCTCCCAGGGCAAGGAAATGGAGCACCTTATGGAGGATGTCATCCAGTTTGCGGCCAGGCTTGCCTGACACGCCCGATTGTTTTCGCCAACAAATTCTTGCAAAGACGTTGATTCCGGCCCACACTTACGGTACAATAAAGTTGGAAGCATGGTAAGCGTGGGTTGTTTCAGCGCAAAGGAGGATTTTCGGATGAAACAACCGAACAGCGCAAAACTCTATAACACCGCTTTGTATATGCGCCTCAGCCGGGACGACGAGAACTACGGCGACAGCGTCAGTATTGAGACCCAACGAACCATCCTGCGTCAGTATGCCGCCGAACACGGCCTGCACGTTTTCTCCGAATATGTAGACGATGGCTGGAGCGGCACCAATTTTGAGCGGCCCGGTTTCCAGCGGATGATGGACGATGTGGAGGCCGGCAAGGTCAACTGTATCGTGACTAAAGATTGTTGTGCGATAATGGGACTAAATCAGAAAGACCTTGAAAATCAAGGGATTCTGGCTTAGTCCCTTCTTTTTTGACCTGAAAGAGGAACAATCGCACTACAATCGGCGCACTGGATCAAAACCGGCTGGCGGTGGCTATGGAGGTACACTGTATAAGCCCTTCCCGTTGCGCTGCCCACAACGAAAGGAGTCCATCATGAAACAGGGAACTTTAGTTTATGACCACGCAACGGATCGGTACGACATTCGCTTTGACCTTGACTGCTACTACGGCGGTCTGCACTGCGGGGAATGCTTCGATGTCATGGTCGGGGGCAAGTGGAAACCCACCCGGATCGAGATGGCTGCGGACTGGTATCTCGTCGGCATCCGCACGGACGATTTGCAGGGATTGAGGGTGAGGATGTGAAGACTTTTCTCAAGGAAGTGCTGCTTCCTCTGCTGATTGCCCTTTGCCTTGCCGCATTCTTCAAGCCGGTCTATATGGCGGACGGCGTATGTGACTACTTCCTGATGTGGCTCTGTGTCGGCTTCCCATTCGGCATCCGCAGGATGTGTCTCTGGCTCGTCCCCTTCGGTTACGGCATATCCGGCACAGTAGGAATCTTCGCACTCAACATCATCATCGGCGGTCTTATCGGAGGACTCGCCCTGATTGTCGGGCTGCTGCTCGGCCTCATCCATACCATCCGAGAAATCATCTGAATATCTGAAAAGCTAAGAGGGTTTGTTTCATTCTCCAATTCGGAGCATGAAGCAAACCCTCTTTTTTTGTTGCCCGAAAGCTGGAACAATCTGCCTCTTGCAGATGACGGCGGTGCGGCGAGGAAAGGAGATAAAACAAAATGAGCTACATGACAGCCGGTAAGCTGCAAGCCTTTGAAGCCCTCATGAAGGAGATACCCGGCTTTGAACACTATGACAGCGGATGTGATGGTATCTGCCCGGAGTGCCGCTCCTGTCGGTTCCATCGGCCAAACTGGAAATACCAGTCCTGTGTTTTCGAGGAATGCCCGTACTACCCTTACCCTGTTTCAACTCGAAAGCTGCGGGAGCAGCGTTGCACCTCGAATACCCTCCCCTCGAACTAAGGGGGCGATCCTATGGCGGTCTACCGTGTAAACAAGAATCGAGGCTACACGGTTATGGCGAATTTCCACCTCAGAGACAAAAACCTGTCACTCAAGGCCGTAGGGCTTCTCTCGAAGATGCTCTCATTCAATGATGGCTGGAAATTCTCTACCCGTGGCCTGTCTGCAATCTGCAAAGAAGGCCCCGATGCAATCCTGTCAGCACTCCGCGAACTTGAAAAATACGGCTACCTTGTCCGATACCGTCAGCGGGACAGCAAAGGCAGGATGAGCAGTATGCTTTTTGAAATATACGAAGAGCCTCAGCCGGGATACCCACATACGGACAATCCACACATGGAAAATCCAGATGTGGACAATCCAGATATGGAGAAACCACATACGGAAACTCCCGCACAAATAAATACTGATCAAGTAATTACCCAAAAAAGAAATAACTCTCTAAGCAATTATCAATCTATCAATCTTGATGGGATGGATCGGATGGCTGAGAGAGCAAGTTATGAAGAACTAATTCGTGAAAACCTTGAGCTTGAACTGTTGGAGCGGAACAACCGCATTGATGCTGACCGCGTAAACGAATTGGTAGAAATCATGCTGGATGCAATCTGCTCTACAAGCCCTACGATCCGTATCAACGGTGAGGATATGCCACAGGCTGTGGTTAAATCCCGTTTTCTCAAACTTGACAGCAGCCATATCGAGTATGTGCTTCACGCAATGGATGAGAACCCATCAGACATTCGGAATATCCGGGCCTATCTACTCACAGCACTCTACAATGCTTCACTGACAATGGACAATTACTACGCTGCGTTGGTCAATCACGATCTCTATGGTCAGCCCAAAGTCGATAAAAAGCAAGGGTTATGAGGACAAGTATCAACATTGACCCAGAGAGACGCTGTAATGCACGGTTAGAAAGGAGGATTCAGTCATGCACATCACCGATTTTCGAGGTGTGCCGCCTTAGCAGCAAATTCACCTCTCATTACGCTGAAAGGAGGAACCTATGCAGGATGAAGTAAACACAAAGGTCGTAGCCATTGCAATCCGAGGCAGCAAAATTTCTGCTGAGATGCTGGTCAAGGCGCTCCGCAAGTTCGTGGAAGAGCTGGAAAAGGCACAGAGAGATGCCTCCCGCCCCAAGACCTATAAGGGTAAGCAGTCAATCAAGCATCTCATGGAACAGAATGCAGCGATCAATAACATTGAAGTCACGGACGGCAATATCAAGGCTTTTGAGCGTACCGCCAGAAAATACGGAATTGACTTTGCACTCAAGAAGGACAGCTCTGAACAGCCACCCCGGTATCTTGTCTTTTTCAAAGGGCGGGATGTGGATGTCATGACGCAAGCCTTCAAGGAGTTTTCCGCTCGCGCAGTCAAGAAGCAGGAGCGGCCTTCTCTTCGGGAGCAGCTTGCGCAGAAGCGGGAGCAGTCCAAAGCAAAGCATCGTGAGAAGATCAAGGTCAAGACCAAGGAGCGAGGTGCAGAGCTGTGATAAAGCCGGACATCAAAAAGCTGGTTCTGCTCAATCTGCCCTATCTGTTTGCCTTCTACTTTGTGGACAAGGTAGCAGCGGTGTTCCGCATTGCTCCCGGGACAGAGATGATCGACAAGCTGAGCGGTGGCTTTTCCAACTTCGGTTCAGCATTCGCTAACCCACTTCCCAGCTTCCATCCCATTGATCTTCTTGTGGGTGTAGCCGGTGCTGCCTGTTTCAAACTCGCCGTTTACATCAAAAGCAAGAACCGAAAGAAATTCCGTCACGGGGAGGAATACGGCTCAGCTCGATGGGGCAAGCCAGAAGACATCAAGCCGTACACCGACCCGGTGTTTTCAAACAATGTTATCCTCACGCAAACGGAGTTTCTGACCATGAACAGCCGCCCCAAGCAACCTAAATATGCCAGAAACAAAAATATACTGGTCATTGGCGGTTCTGGCAGCGGTAAAACCCGTTTCTTTGTTAAGCCAAACCTCATGCAGCTTCATTCTTCCTATGTGGTCACTGACCCGAAAGGAACTCTTTTAGTTGAGTGCGGCAAGATGCTTGAGAAAAATGGGTATGCAATCAAGTCGCTGAACACGATCAATTTTCGCAAGTCCATGCACTACAACCCCTTCGCCTACATCCGCAGCGAAAAGGACATCCTCAAACTGGTCAATACGATCATCGTCAACACGAAGGGAGATGGCGATAAGTCCGGTGAGGATTTTTGGGTGAAGGCAGAAAAGCTCTATTACACGGCACTCATTGGCTACATCTGGTATGAGGCACCTGAACACGAGAAAAATTTCACCACACTGCTCGAAATGATCAATGCTTCTGAGGCCAGAGAGGACGATGAAAACTTCAAAAACCCAGTGGACATCATGTTCGATGAGTTGGAGGCCAGAGCCCCGGATCACTTTGCTGTAAAGCAGTACCGAAAATACAAATTAGCTGCTGGCAAAACAGCAAAATCGATCCTTATTTCCTGTGGCGCAAGACTTGCTCCCTTTGACATTGCAGAGCTGCGGGAGCTGATGAGCTACGACGAATTGGAACTGGACACCCTCGGAGATCGTAAGACAGCACTGTTCGTCATCATTTCCGACACGGATGATACCTTCAATTTTATCGTGGCGATCATGTACTCCCAGATGTTCAATCTGCTCTGTGATAAGGCAGATGATGTCTATAACGGCAGATTGCCCATCCATGTCCGCTGCTTGCTTGATGAGTTTGCTAATATCGGCCAGATCCCGAAGTTCGACAAGCTTATCGCCACCATCCGAAGCCGTGAAATTTCCGCGTCTATCATTTTGCAGTCCCAGTCTCAGCTCAAAACCATCTACAAGGATGCGGCAGATACCATCGTGGGCAACTGCGATTGTACGCTTTTTCTCGGTGGCAAGGAAAAATCGACACTGAAAGAACTGAGTGAAGTCCTTGGAAAGGAGACAATCGACCTATATAACACATCGGAGACACGATCCAACAGCAATTCCTACGGTTTGAACTACCAGAAGACCGGCAAGCAGCTCATGTCGGAAGATGAGATTGCCGTCATGGATGGGGCAAAGTGTATTTTGCAGCTTAGAGGTGTGAGACCTTTTCTCAGTGATAAATACGACATAACGAAGCATCCAAAATACAAACTGCTCTCTGACTTTGACAAACGCAATGCCTTCGATATTGAAAAGTACCGAAGCCGCAAGCTGGTCCTCAAGCCCACGGAAACCTTCGATCTTTATGACATGGGCGAGATCGAAGCTGGATAAAGCCCCGTCGTTGCACTGCGCAATGAGCTGACAGCTCGAAGCAGAACAATGACGGGGCTTCTTTTTTTATGCCCATTTTCAATATCCAACCATACATCCAACAAAAACAAGGAGGCACTTTATGGCTTTTATTACTCAGGCAGTTACCGTTTTGCAGACTCTCGTTGTGGCGCTCGGCGCTGGTCTGGCCGTGTGGGGTGTGGTCAACCTGATGGAAGGTTACGGCAATGATAACCCCGGCGCGAAGTCGCAGGGCATCAAGCAGTTGATGGCCGGTGGCGGTGTGGTTCTGATCGGCACCACCCTCATTCCTCTGCTCTCCGGCCTCTTTAGCTGAGGCACATTCAGTCAACAGCCCAAGGGAGGGCGAAAACCGCCCTCCCTTATCATTTTTTCATCATAAGGAGGACTTTTATGGCTTTTATCAATCAAGCAGTCACCGTTTTGCAGACTCTCGTTGTAGCGCTCGGCGCTGGTCTGGCCGTGTGGGGCGTGGTCAATCTGATGGAAGGTTACGGCAACGATAACCCCGGCGCGAAGTCGCAGGGCATCAAGCAGTTAATGGCCGGTGGTGGTGTGGTTCTGATCGGTACTACCCTCATTCCCATGCTTTCCAGCCTGTTCTAAACCCGCATTCCAGCCTAACTGAAAGGTGGTGAAGTATTGGGCTTTATCCTGGAGAAAATCGAGGAAGCGATAAAAGAACTGCTCATCGGCATGATCGAAGGCAATCTAACCAATATGTTCACCGATGTCAATGATAAAGTCGGCACCATTGCTGCGGAGGTTGGCAAGACTCCCTCAGCATGGAACAACAGCATCTACACGATGATTCGGGGATTGTCCGAGACAGTCATTATCCCGATTGCCGGTATCATCATCACCTTTGTGTTGTGTTACGAGCTGATTTCCATGATTACCGAAAAGAACAACCTTCACGACATGATACATGGATGTTTTTCAAGTGGTTCTTTAAGTCGGCTGTGGCGATCTACCTCGTAACCAACACCTTTGACATTGTGATGGCAATATTCGACATCGGACAGAATGTAGTCGCCGGTGCAGCCGGTGTGATCAGCGGAAGCACCAACATCGACATTGCAGCCACTTTGGATGAGATGCGTACCGGCATGGAAGCAATGGGGATTGGTGAGCTTCTGGGGCTGGCGATTGAAACACTGATTGTCAGCCTGTGTCTCAAGATCATGTCTATCCTGATTACGGTTATCCTGTATGGCCGTATGATTGAGATTTATTGCACCGTGAGCATTGCACCAATTCCGATAGCTACCATGAGCAACCGTGAATGGGGCAGCATCGGAACCAATTATCTCAAAGGCTTATTTGCACTGGCATTTCAGGGCTTTTTGATCATGATCTGCGTGGGTATCTATGCAGTTCTCATCAACAACATGATTATCGCAGCCAACATCCACTCGGCACTCTTTTCCGTCGCAGCATACACAGTCATCCTGTGCTTCTCGCTGTTCAAGTCCGGGACGCTTGCGAAGTCACTGTTCAATGCCCACTGAAAAAGGAGGGCGATTGTGGGCAAATACAATATCATCTATGCAGATCCTCCGTGGCAGTACCGGACTTATTCCAAAAAGGGGCAAGGCCGGTCAGCAGAGAGCCATTATCCAACCATGAGTATTGCAGACATCAAGGCACTGCCCGTCAGAAGCCTTGCGGCAAAGGATTGTGCGCTCTTTATGTGGATCACCTTTCCCTGCTTGCAGGAAGCAATGGAAGTGCTTTCTGCGTGGGGCTTTGAGTATAAGACTGTGGCATTTGTGTGGGTAAAACAGAACCGAAAGAGTGACAGCCTGTTTTGGGGAATGGGCTACTGGACACGGGCAAATGCAGAGCTTTGTATCCTTGCCACCAGAGGACACCCGAAGCGTCAATCGCATTCGGTACATCAGGTAATTATGTCCCATATCGAAGAACATTCAAAAAAACCGGAGGAAGCCCGTGAGCGTATTGTTCAGCTCATGGGCGATCTTCCTCGCATTGAACTTTTTGCCCGTCAGTCTCCCGTAGGCTGGGATGTTTGGGGTAATGAGGTTGAATGCGACATTTCACTTGCAAAGGAGGACAGCAATGGCATTCGTACCGGTTCCGAAGGATCTTAACCGCGTCAAAACAAAGGTTATGTTCAACCTGACCAAGCGGCAGCTGATCTGTTTTGCTGTGGCTGCTGTGATTGGCGTTCCGGTTTATTTTCTGACCAAACCCAGTCTTGGCATCACCACAGCAGCAATGCTGATGGTGGTTCTGATGCTGCCCTGTATCTTTTTTGCCCTCTATGAAAAGGACGGCCAACCGGCTGAAAAAGTTCTCGGCCACATGATCAAGGCCATGTTTCTGAGGGATAAAGTGCGTCCGTACAGAACGCATAATCTGTACGCTGCAATCCAGCAGGAAATCAAAGAACAGGAGGTGTTGCAGATTGAGCAAAAGCCCTAAGACGGCAGTTTCCAAAAAAACCGTCAGGAATGGCAAAGTATATGGCGATGCGCTGTCTGCTGCTGAAAAGAAGCGGATTGTCATGCAGAAGAAAAAAGACAAGCACGCCAAGAAAATTCCCAAATCCGCACAGCAGACCATTCCTTATGTGGAGATGTGCAGGGATGGCATCTGTAAGGTAAACAGCCGTCTTTACACCAAAACCATCCGCTTTTACGACATCAACTACCAGCTTGCCCAGAACGAGGACAAGACCGCTATTTTTGAAAACTGGTGTGATTTCCTGAACTACTTTGACAGCACAATCTTTGTGCAGCTTTCGTTCATCAACCAGAGGACGAATATCAACGAGTTCAAGAAGTCCATCCGTATCCCGGAGCAGGATGACGCTTTCAATGACATCCGCAGCGAGTATTCGCAGATGTTGCAGGATCAGCTCACCAAAGGAAACAACGGCCTTCTCAAGTACAAATATATTACCTTTGGCATTGAGGCTGACTCGATTCGCGCTGCAAAGGCAAAGCTGGAACGGATCGAAGCGGATATTCTCAACAATTTCAAAACCCTCGGCGTGAAGACGGAGCCGATGTCCGGGTATGAACGGCTGAAAGTGCTGCACGATGTTTTCAATATGGACACCAACGAGCCGTTCCGCTTCTCCTTCGATATGGTTGCCCGGACCGGGCTGAGTACGAAGGACTTTGTTGCGCCCACTTCCTTCGACTTCCGTGAGGGGAAATATTTTAAGATGGGCAAGACCGTCGGGGCGGTCAGCTTTCTGCAAATCCTTGCCCCTGAGCTGAATGACCGGATGCTTTCTGACTTCCTTGAGATGGACAGCAACATCACGGTCAATTTTCATATTCGTACCATCGATCAGGCACAGGCCATCAAGCGGATCAAAATGAAAATCACTGACCTTGATAAGATGAAGATCGAGGAACAGAAAAAGGCTGTCCGCTCCGGCTACGATATGGAAATTATTCCTTCGGATCTGGCTACCTTTGGCGGCGAGGCCAAACGGCTTTTGCAGGACCTTCAGATGCGCAACGAGCGTATGTTCCTCGTTACCATCATTCTGATGAACACGGCTGGTTCCCGTCAGAAGCTTGACAACGCCATCTTCCAGACTGCTTCCATTGCCCAGAAATATAACTGTGCGCTCAAGCGGCTGGACTTCCAGCAGGAGGACGGCCTGATGTCCTCTCTCCCTCTCGGCTATAACGGGATTGAGATTGAACGCGGCCTGACCACTTCCAGCACGGCAGTTTTCATCCCCTTTACAACGCAGGAGTTGTTTCAGGGCGGTGAGGCTCTGTATTACGGCCTGAACGCGCTCTCCAACAACATGATCATGGTTGATCGGAAGCAGCTCAAAAACCCCAACGGACTGATTCTCGGAACCCCCGGCTCCGGTAAGTCCTTCTCGGCCAAACGAGAAATGACCAACGCCTTCCTCATCACAAAGGATGACATTATCGTCTGTGACCCGGAAGCGGAGGTGCGACACGAAGTCGCGTAATGTATTGCGTGTAAACGCTGCTCTATCCATT
>OERA01000051.1_pt1 | contig 23650 bp, 20 predicted proteins | sample 1539901 | NCBI WGS metagenome assembly OERA01 (sample SAMEA3891873, study PRJEB23780) | metagenome | biome: terrestrial biome; feature: animal house; material: Caecal content | place: Italy | collected 2015-05-05
GGGCGCGCCGCCGGCGGGACGCAAAAGGCCGCCCCTGCCTGTGGGCAGGGGCGGCCTTTTCCGGGCGCACCGGCACAGTGCCGGCTTACATCTCCAGCATGCCGAGGCCCTCGGTGATCAGGGTCGCGGCGTCGGTGAGGCTGGTGCTGTAGTCGGTGATGGCCGCGGCATACGCCTCCTGATCCATCTCGCCGTCCAGCACACCGATGGCGCTGTCGCACAGCCCCTCCAGGGAGTCGGCAAAGAGGGTGCAGCCCTCGGCGATCTTGCCGTGGCCCTCCGCCCACTCCTCCGGGGGATTGGGGATGGCGGCGAAGTCCCGGAAGGGCTGGGCCATGGAGCGCAGGGTGTCCACGCCGGTACGGGCGGACTCCTCGTCCGTGATGGACAGGCTGCCCATGGCGGTCATGGCGTCAGCGATGTCGGCGCTCAGATTCTCCACCTCGGTCTGGTAGTCCTCCTTGCTCATGGCCGCAGGCGCCGTGGTCTGGGCCGGCTCCGCGGCGTCGGGGCCGGCGGCCTGCTGCCCGCCGCCGCAGGCCGCCAGGCCCATGGCCGCTGCGCCTGCACCGACGATCTTGATAAAGTTGCGACGAGAAATGCGTTTCATAGTTCTATCCTCCAACAACGTGTAGGGTGCATCCGGGCCGGTCCGGCGGACGACCGCCCCGGCCCGCCGGCTGCGGGGCAACCGGAGCGCTCCGGGCAGAGGGCAGGCAGCGCGGGGCCCGATGCGCCCCAGGTTCTTGTCCGCAGGCGCGGCCCGCAAAACATACCAGCAACGCCGGACTGTCCGCTGAAAAAAGCCGGGGATGCAGGCGTGTGTGTGGCCGCCGCCCCCGCGGCTGCGGGGCACGGCGCTGCAAAGACGGCGTCTTTCAGCGAACAGGACAGCGTTCAGAGACTTTGGGAGATGCGCCCTTTCGGGGCGGTGCGGCCGCACAGGCGCCGCACCCTTCTCTGTACCCAATATAGTGGATTTTGCCGCCCGCCACAAGCGCTTTCTTGCCTCGTTTTTTAGATATCTTGCTTTGCCTCTATTTTCCACCGTCAAAGTGCCGGTCATTTCCCTACAGCTTTGTACATATTGCTCACGATTGCGAATTCTTACAAAAAAGTAACAATTTTGGAAAATCTTCCTGAGAAAACTGCCCGAAAAACGCCCTTGCAAAATGCCGCAGGATTCTCTATAATAAGACCAGATTTTGCCGCGGCTCCAGAGGCCGCCCATGATCTTTTGCTTTTTGTTTTAGAAATATTGCGCGTCAGTTGTATACTTTGAAAGGAGACGCTTTCGTGAGCACCGCTCGCTTCGACATCAGCCACGCCCCCGCCCCGCGGGAGAGCTTCCGGCTTTTATATATCAGCAAAAGCCGCTTTGGCGGCGACTGGAACAGCACCGCCCACACCCACGCCTGCACCGAGCTGTTCTACTGCCTCAGCGGGGAGGGGCAGTTTTTCATCCAGGGGCAGCTGTACCCCGTCCAGCCCGACGACCTGGTCATCGTCAACCCCCAGGTGGAGCACACCGAGCTCAGCCTGAACGCCGCCCCTCTGGAATACGTGGTGCTGGGCATCTCGGGCATCGAGGTGCTGTTCGGCAACAGCGACGAGCCCTACGCCATCCTCAACTGCCGCGAGCAGCGGGAGCGCCTGTTCAGCCTGCTGCACATGCTGCTGGCCGAGGCCGACCACAGCCTGGACGGCTACGAGACGGTCTGCCAGGACCTGCTGGAGGTGCTGCTGATCTGGCTGGTGCGCTCCAGCACCCTCTCCCTCCAGCTGCAAAAGACCACCGTCCGGGCCGAGAACCGGGAGTGCGCCGAGATCAAGCGCTACATCGACACCAACTACCGGGAGAGCATCACCCTGGACAAGCTGGCCGGCATGGCCCACCTGAACAAATATTACCTGTCCCACGCCTTCCAGAAAGAATACGGCATCTCCCCCATCACCTACCTGAGCCGCCGCCGCATCGAGGAGAGCAAATACCTGCTGGGCAACACCAGCCACACCCTGGCCCAGGTCAGCGAGCTGCTGGGGTTTTCGTCCCCGAGCTATTTTTCCCAGTGCTTCCGCAAGGCGGAAGGCATCAGCCCCAACGAATACCGCCGCCAGGTGCGGGAGGGCAAGCGCCCCGCCCCGCCCAAACGGCGCTGAGCCCACCACGATCTGAATCAAGGGAGGAATCGCATCATGAAACCAGTCACCCAGGAACTGCTCCGCCAGGCCGCCGCCGCCTTCGACTTTGGCCTGCCCACCGGCGAGGCCGAGCGCTACGGCGCAGGCCACATCAACGATACCTTTGCGGTCTGGGCTGCGGACCACAGCCGGCGCTGGATCCTGCAGCGGATCAACACCGACACCTTCACCGACCCCGCCGGCCTGATGGAGAACGTGACCGGCGTCACCAGCTACCTGCGCCGGGAGATCCTGGCCCGCGGCGGCGACCCCGACCGGGAGACCCTGAACGTCGTCCCCACCCGGGAGGGCAAGCCCTACTACACCGACTGCGAGGGCGGCGCCTGGCGGGCCTACCTCTTTGTGGAGGGGACGGTCTGCCTGCAGAAGGTGAAAAACGAGCGGGACTTCTACACCGCCGCCGAGACCTTCGGCAACTTCCAGAACCAGCTGGCCGGCTACCCCGCCGCCACCCTGCACGAGACCATCGCCCGCTTCCACGACACCCCCAACCGCTACGCCAACTTTGAAAAGGCCCTGGCCGCCGACGTGATGGGCCGCGCCCGGGAGATCGGCCCCGAGATCGCCTTTATCCGCGCGCGGGAGGCCGACTGCCATGTCCTGATGGACCAGCTGGCCGCCGGGGTGCTGCCCCTGCGGGTCACCCACAACGACACCAAGCTGAACAACGTCCTGATCGACCAGGCCACCGGCAAGGGCATCTGCGTCATCGACCTGGACACCGTCATGCCGGGGCTGTCCGCCTACGACTTCGGCGACTCCATCCGCTTTGGCGCCAACGACTGCGCGGAGGACGAGCCCGACCAGAGCAAGGTCCACTTCAGCCTCCACCTGTACGAGGTGTTTGCCCGGGGATACCTGGCGGCGGCCGGCAGCGCCATGACCGAGGCCGAGCGCCGCAGCCTGCCCTGGGGGGCCAAGCTGATGACCCTGGAGTGCGGCATCCGCTTTTTGACCGACTACCTGGAGGGCGACCACTACTTCAAGATCAGCCGCCCGGCCCAGAACCTGGACCGCGCCCGCACCCAGTTCACCCTGGTGGAGGGGATGGAGCGGGCGTTCGACGCCATGACGCAGCTGGCGCTGGAACTGTAAAAAACCGATACGCAAAAAGCTCCCCCGCGGCGGGCCGCAAAGCCAGCCGCAGGGGAGCGTTTTTATGTCTTATTGGTCAGAAAACCGCCGGAAAACTCAGGCGTTCTTCTTCATGGCCTCTTCCACCGAGACGGCCACCGCAACGGTAGCGCCGACCATGGGGTTGTTGCCCATGCCCAGGAAGCCCATCATCTCAACGTGCGCGGGCACCGAGCTGGAGCCTGCGAACTGGGCGTCCGAGTGCATACGGCCCATGGTGTCGGTCATGCCGTAGGAGGCAGGGCCGGCGGCCATGTTGTCGGGGTGCAGGGTGCGGCCGGTGCCGCCGCCCGAAGCCACCGAGAAGTACTTCTTGCCCTGCTCGACACACTCCTTCTTGTAGGTGCCGGCCACAGGATGCTGGAAGCGGGTGGGGTTGGTGGAGTTGCCGGTGATGGACACGTCCACCTTCTCGTGGTGCATGATGGCCACGCCCTCGCGGACGTCGTCGGCGCCGTAGCAGCGGACAGCGGCGCGCTCACCCTTGGAGTAGGGGATCTCGCGGACGATGTGCAGCTCGCCGGTGGCGTAGTCGAACTGGGTCTGGACGTAGGTGAAGCCGTTGATGCGGGAAATGATCTGGGCGGCGTCCTTGCCCAGGCCGTTCAGGATGACGCGCAGGGGCTTGGTGCGGGCCTTATTGGCGTTCTTGACGATGCCGATGGCGCCCTCGGCGGCGGCGAAGGACTCGTGGCCGGCCAGGAAGGCGAAGCACTCGGTCTCGTCCCGCAGCAGCATGGCGGCCAGGTTGCCGTGGCCCAGGCCGACCTTGCGGTCGTCGGCGACCGAGCCGGGGATGCAGAAGGACTGCAGGCCGATGCCGATGGCCTCGGCGGCCTCGGGGGCGGTGGTGCAGCCCTTCTTGATGGCGATGGCGGCGCCCACGACGTAGGCCCAGCCGGCGTTCTCAAAGGCGATGGGCTGGATCTCCTTCACGGTCTTGTAGGGGTCGATGCCGGCCGCATCACAAATCGACTTAGCCTCTTCGATGGACTCGATGCCGTACTCGTGCAGGACGGAATTGATGCGGTCAATCCGGCGCTCATAACTTTCAAACAGTGCCATTTTTCTCGTCCCTCCCTATTATTCCTCTCTGGGGTCAATGTACTTGGCGGCATCAGCGTACTGACCGTAAGTACCCATGGCCTTTTCGACAGCCTCGGCGGCGGGGACGCCCTTCTTCAGCGCGTCGGTGACCTTGCCCAGATTCAGGAACTGGTAGCCGATGATCTCGTTGTTGTCGTTCAGGGCCAGCTTGGTGACATAGCCCTCGGCCATCTCCAGATAGCGGGCGCCCTTGGCCTTGGTGCCGAACATGGTGCCCACCTGGCTGCGCATACCCTTGCCCAGGTCCTCCAGGCTGGCGCCGATGGGCAGGCCGCCCTCCGAGAAGGCGGTCTGGCTGCGGCCGTAGACGATCTGCAGGAACAGCTCGCGCATGGCCACGTTGATGGCGTCGCAGACCAGGTCGGTGTTCAGAGCCTCCAGGATGGTCTTGCCGGGCAGGATCTCGGAAGCCATGGCGGCGGAGTGGGTCATGCCAGAGCAGCCCAGGGTCTCGACCAGGGCCTCTTCGATGACGCCGTCCTTGATGTTGAGGGTGAGCTTGCAGGCGCCCTGCTCGGGTGCGCACCAGCCCACGCCGTGGGTGAGACCGGAAATGTCCTTGATCTCCTTGGCCTGGACCCATTTACCCTCTTCGGGGATGGGGGCGGGGCCGTGGTATGCGCCCTTGGTGACAGGACACATGTGCTCTACTTCGGCAGAATAGATCATACGAAACGTCCTCCTTATTGTTTACACATGAAGCGCCCCCGAGGCCTGAAAAGAAAAAGCTGAAAACTTTACAAGCACAAGGGGCAGCTTGCAGAAGTCATCAGCTTAAAAAAGCGGTTAAGGCTTATGCCAGGGGAGAACTTCATTCCCATCACAGTATAGCACAAAAGTTTACGGGGCGCAACAGTTTTTGTTGTATCCAACGTCTTGCTTTCCGGCGTCTCTTTCTGGTATAATAGCACTTGGATACAAGCGGCATATCTCCCGCTGTGCCGCGCAAAAAACACGGAAAACAGAAAAGGAAGGTGCCCGCCATGACACACAAACGCTCGCAGCTGCATCGCATGGAAGAACGTCTGAAACACATCCTGCGGGATCAGGTGGCCGAATTTGCCAGCCTTTTGGAGGTCATCATCTCGGTGCTGGTGCTCACCGGCCTTGTCATCAGCTCGGTGCCGGTGGCAAGGGAGATGCTGTCTTTGTGGCAGAGCGGCAGCGCAGACGCTTTTCAGACCTTTCTGGGCCACGCCTTCAACCTGGTCATCGGCATCGAGTTTATCAAGATGCTGGCCAAGCACAGCCCCGGCAGCGCGCTGGAGGTGCTGCTGTACGCCATCGCCCGCAACATGATCCTGGGCCACGGCACCGCCGCCGAAAACCTGCTGGGGGTGGCGGCCATCGGGCTGATCTTTGTCATACGCAAGTTTTTGTTCGTGCCTTCCTTTGGGGCCACCCTGCCGGGCGGCGAGCCCGCCCAGGACCTGGCCCATCTGTTCCATCGGATGCGTCCGGGCGCGCCGGAAAAGACCCCGGAGGAAAGCGCTCCATGATCCCCGCCCCCGCTCCTCACCCGGGGCGGGGTTTTTGTTGGAATGTCCAAAATTTGATGCAATGTTTGTACAAATTCATCATAGACAAAACATGAACGTTTTGTTAATATAATTACGGCAAGATTGTTACTCCAGCGAGGCATTACTTGTGACCCTGTACTTCAAACCCCCTGTGTCAAACAGCGGCGCTTTTGGTATGGGGTTCCAGGGTTGATAGCTTCTGCGGGAGTTTTTTTATTGTGATTTACGCCCTGCCGCTGATTCTGCGGGCGGCCGGGCGCCTGAAGATAGAGGCCCGCCCCTCACGTGTGTGTCAAGGCCCCGGGGGCGGGGTACGCAAGAACCGGGGAATGGGAGAACGGAGAGCGCAATGCAGATTGTCAAGAAGATCAACAATAATGTGGCGCTGGCCCGGGACGGCAGGGGCAATGAGCTGGTTGTGTTCGGCAAGGGGGTGGGCTTCCCCGCCATGCCCTACGAGCTGGACGATCTGGACCGCATCCAGCGCACGTTCTACAACGTCAGCAAGCGGTACATCGACCTGCTGCCCGACCTGCCCGAAGCGCTGATGCTGGCGGCCGACGACATTGCGGAGGAGGCCCGGGACGAGCTGGACTGTGAGCTGAACCCCAACCTCCCCTTTATCCTGGCGGACCATCTGAACTTTGCCATCCAGCGCACCCGGCAGGGCGTGGCCCTGCAGAACCCGCTGTCCTACGACGTCAAACACCTCTACCCCAAAGAATACCAGATCGCGGCCCGCGGGATGCGGGAGCTGTGCAGCAAAATGGGGGTCCAGCTGCCCGAAAGCGAGACGGTCAGCGTGGCGCTGCACCTCATCAACGCCGAGGGCAAGGCCGGCGATATGCACGACACCCTGGCCAACGTCCAGCTGATCGCCCAGCTGTCCGAGATGGTGGAGGATTATTTCCACATCCAGATCGACCGCGACAGCTTCAACTATTCCCGCCTGGCCATGCACATGCGGTATCTGGTCCAGCGGATGAGCGAGGGCAGCCCCATGCCGGAGGACCCCGCCACGCGGGAGTTGTTCCGCACGGTCAAAATGGAGTACCCCCAGGACTACGACTGCACCCGCCGCATTGCCGACTGGCTGGCCAAAAACCGGGGCTGGCACTGCAGCAGCGAGGAGCAGCTGTATCTGGTCATGCACATCCACCGGGTCCGTGTTTCGGCCCAGGGCAGCCAGGACGAGGACTGACCTGCGGCCCCGGCGGCCCCTGCCCTTTTTCTGTGTCCCTTTTGGTATCGGTACGCCCTGATGCGCACAGGGCGTCGGATATAAATGCCTGCTTTTGCAAAAGGAGGAATGTACCATGGCGCAAACGCCTGATCCGGACGGGCTGATGCAGCAGTTTTACCCCCTGCTGGGGGGCAGATCCAACGTGGTAAAGGAATCCCGGCAGAGCAGCTGCCTCATTTTTTCCATCAAGGACCAGAGCCTTGCGGACACCGCAGCCCTGGCTGCCCTGCCCACCGTGGCGGCGTGCAGCCTGCGCGGCGGCAGGGTCCGGGTGGAGCTTGAGGCCCAAACCTACGAAAAAGCAATAAAGGAGAACACGCTTATGGCAAGCAAATACGACGGTCTTGCGCGGATCATCATCCAGAACGTGGGCGGCAAGTCCAACATCATCTCCCTGACCCACTGCATCACCCGCCTTCGCTTCAAGCTGAAGGACGAGAGCAAAGCCCAAACCGACGTCCTCAAGGACACCGACGGCATCGTCACCGTCATCCAGTCGGGCGGGCAGTACATGGTGGTCATCGGCAACCATGTGCCCCAGGTCTATGACGCGGTGTGCGCCGTGGGCCACATCACCCCGGGCGGCGCCGTCAACGAGGACGGCTCGGCCATCGAGGGCGGCGGGGACGCCCCCAAGACCAAGGAAAAGTTCAACCCCATCAACGCCTTCGTCAGCATCGTGACCAGCGTCTTTACCCCCTGGCTGGGCGTGCTGGCCGCCTGCGGCATCGTCAAGGGCCTGGTGGCCCTGTTCGTCGCCCTCGGCGTGATGGACGGCGCGGGTTCCACCTACAACATCCTGTATTCTCTGGGCGACTGCTTCTTCTACTTCATGCCCATCCTGCTGGCCTACACCGCCTCCAAGAAGTTCGGCCTGCCCGAGTTTGAAGGCATGATCATCGGCGCGGCCATGATCTACCCCTACCTGCTGGGCAGCTCGACCAACGTGCATGACAGCCTGTTCATGATCCCCGTCACCATGCCTTCTTCGGGCGACTACACCTCCAGCGTCATCCCTATCATCTGCGCCGTCGCTTTTGCGGCCTGGTTTGAAAAGCTGTACTCCAAGTATATCCCCGACACCATCAAGATGTTCGCCGTCCCGCTCATCACCTGCATCGTCACCTTTGCACTGACCCTGTGGATCATCGGCCCCATCGCGGCCGGCGCGGGCGACCTGCTGGGCGTCTTCTTCAACTGGCTGGCCAACTTCAACGGCATCCTGCTGGGCGCTGTGGTGGGCGGCCTGTGGCAGGTGCTGGTCATGTTCGGCCTGCACTGGGCTCTGATCCCGCTGATGCTGAACAACATGGCTGTGCAGGGCTTTGACACCGCTATGGTCGGTATGTTCGGCACCACCTTTGCCCAGGTGGGCGCTGTGGCCGCCATCTGGATCAAGACCAAGAACAAAAAGACCAAGAGCCTGTGCGCCCCCGCGTTCATCTCGGCCATCGCCGGCGTCACCGAGCCCGCCATCTACGGCATCACCCTGCCCAAAAAGACCCCCTTCTACATCACCTGCGTGGTGGCGGCTGTGGTCGGCGGCCTGCTGATGGCCTTCGGCGTCACCTCCTACACTTCCGCCGGCCTGGGCGTCTTTGGCTACACCGCTTACATCAACACCATGACCAACGACATCTCGGGCATGATCACTTCCATCGTCCTGTCTCTGGTGTCCGTCGCGGCAGCCTTTGTCCTGACCTTCGTCACCTATCATGACGAGCCTTCCAAGAAGAAGGGCTGATCTCCCTTTATCATCATCATGAAAAGGAGCTTGTGACCATATGAGCGTTTTCCGTGACGATTTCCTGTGGGGCGGCGCCTGTGCCGCCAACCAATTCGAGGGCGCCTGGGACGTGGACGGCAAGGGCGACAGCGTCGCCGACCACTGCACCAACGGCAGCAACACCAACCCCAAGCGCATCACCGTGGACTTTGAGCCCGGGGCCCTCTACCCCAGCCACGAGGCCATCGACTTCTACCACCACTACGAGGAGGACATCGCCCTGTTTGCCGAGATGGGGTTCAAGACCTTCCGCACCTCCATCAACTGGACCCGCATCTTCCCCACCGGGGAGGAGGCCGAGCCCAACGAAAAGGGCCTGGCCTTCTACGACCGCGTCTTTGACTGCTGCAAAAAGCACGGCATCGAGCCGCTGGTCACCATCAGCCACTACGAGCTGCCCTATGCCCTGGTCAAAAAATACAACGGCTGGGCCGGCCGCGAGCTGGTGGACCTGTACGTGAAGTACTGCAAGGTGCTGTTTGAGCGCTACAAGGACAAGGTGAAATACTGGCTGACCTTCAACGAGATCAACTGCGGCACCATGAATCTGGGCGCCATCCTGGAGCTGGGCGCCTGCCAGGGCTACGACGGCCCCTGCGTGGACATCAAGATCAGCGACCAGGTGCGCTTCCAGGCGCTGCACCACCAGTTTGTGGCCAGCGCCAAGGCGGTGGCCTACGCCCACGAGCACTACCCCCAGTTCAAGCTGGGCAACATGATCTGCTTCATCACCAGCTATCCCCTCACCTGCGACCCCGCCGACATCCTGGCCAACCAGAGCCGGATGCAGCTGTCCAACTGGTTCTGCAGCGACGTGCAGGTCCGCGGCGAGTACCCCGCCTATATGCGCCGCTACTTTGCCGAGCACGGCGTCCAGCTGCAGATGGAGCCGGGCGACGAGGAGATCCTGCGCAAGGGCACGGTGGACTTCTACACCCTGAGCTACTACATGTCCAACTGCGTCACCACCCACGACGACGCCGAGGAGATCGGCGGCAACATGCTGGGCGGCATGAAGAACCCCTACCTGAAGGCTTCGGACTGGGGCTGGCAGATCGACCCCATGGGCCTGCGCTACACCCTGAAGGAGATCTACGACCGCTACCGCATCCCCATCATGGTGGTGGAAAACGGCCTGGGCGCCAAGGACGTCAAGGACGCCGACGGCAAGATCCACGACAGCTACCGCATCGACTACCTGCGCCAGCACATCGCCCAGATGGCCGAGGCCGTCAAGGACGGCGTGGACCTGATGGGCTACACCCCCTGGGGCTGCATCGACCTGGTATCCGCCAGCACCGGCGAGATGGCCAAGCGCTACGGCTTCATCTACGTCAACAAGTTCGACGACGGCACCGGCGATCTGTCCCGCGAGTGCAAGGACAGCTTCTACTGGTACCAGAAGGTCATCGCCACCAACGGCGCGGACCTGAGCTGATCGTAAAGTAAAATGTACAGCGGCCTGCGCCTTTTGTGCAGGAGGCGCAGGTTCTCTTTTTCTTTGGATGTTTATATAATTTCCAGAAATTTTAAAATGAAGGAAGGTATGGAGAAAATGACCAGTCGAAAAATTAGCCGTCGTTCTTTTTTGAGAGCGTCTGTGCTGACTGCTGCTGCTGTTAGTCTGCCCCTCAATGTATCGGCCGCTTCCCCCAAAGAAAATTGTCTTGCTACTTTAAGATGTCCTATTACTGAAGTACGTCAGACTTCCAGCGGCCCAGTTCAAGGACTGGATCAGGGAGATTATCTGGTGTGGTATGGCATTCCTTACGGCGCGGCTCCAGTTGGCGATCTACGTTGGAGCGCTCCAGAAGATCCCACCCCTTGGACTGAAACACGAGACTGCGCCGCTGTCAGTGAAGTTGCTTATCAATATAGCAATGGTCCTATCGGGACTGAGGATTGCCTTAAGCTTGATGTTTATACTACCCCTAACGCTTACAAGCTTCCTGTCCTAATTTTCATTCATGGCGGCAATAATCAAACCGGCAATACGCAGGAGATTCCCGGTGGAGAACTGGTTGTTAAAGACGAATGCGTTTATGTTGCATTGGATTATCGTCTTGGTGTGTTCGGTTTCAACTGCTTACCTGCACTACAATCTGACGAAAATAGCACCGGCAACTATACTCTGTTGGATATTTCTAAAGCTCTGGATTGGGTTCAACAGAATATCGCTCAATTTGGTGGAGACCCCGATAATATAACGATTTCGGGTTTCTCCGCCGGAGGCCGTGATGTAATGGCTATGCTGGTCAGCCCGCTATTTGCCGGACGTTTTCAGAAAGCGATTGCTTTTTCCGGCGGCATGACAATTGCAGATGAAGCTGCCAGTGCCAGCCAGATTGCTTGGGCCATTGCCCCTCTGGCTGTAGAAGATGGTATCTGTGCCAATGAAAATATTGCCCATGACTGGCTGTTGACCTCCGGTTCCGATGTTCGTGATTGGCTGTATAGTATTGATTCTGCCCGTCTCTGTCCTTTGATGAGCAACGCCGGTATTCGGATGAGTGTCTTTCCTCATTTGTATGGTGATGATGTTGTTCTACCCAAAGAGGGCTTTGCAACGACTCAATACAACAGTGTTCCGCTTTTGATGCTTACCGGCAGTACTGAATTCAGTATGTTCAATATGGGCGATCCTTACTATACCAGTAGCGCTGTAGCCGACTGGGATCCATCAATCGTACAGGCGGCCAACGACTTTGCAACCCGGTATGGTTCTGATATGTATCGCATTTTCAACGCTGAATGCAGTGCGGAGACCATGTATGCCCATTATGATGCTCCTATTTATCTGTGCCAGGTAGACTATGGCGGAGAAAATAGCCCATCAAAATTGCCTCTGGGTGCATTTCACGGTATTTTTGTTCCCATGCTGTCCAGCATCAACAATTATAGCAGTATGATGGATTTCAGTGGAGCAGGTTACCAGGCCATGGCAGTCCAGTTTAATCTTTATTTGAAAAACTTCCTGCATACAGGTAATCCTAATAACGACGGGGTTTCTATCCTAGGCAGTCTGTGGCGTTCTTTGTCTGGTCAAACTTCTCCTGAACTCCTGGAGTGGCCTCTCTGGACCCCTGAAAACAAGGTCAGTATGGTACTTGATGCTGACGCACAGCAGGCCCTGCTAGAAGTTAAAGACGTTTCCACAACTTATGATGCAATCATGGACTGTATGGAAGCAGATACCTCCATTCCTGATTACGCCAAAATGGGTGTTATCCGCAATACAATGAATGGCCGCTGGTTCAGCGACGCATTGGATGCACGCTATGATAATCCTAGTTTGTGGAAATAATCAATTCTACGCCATCCACATTTCATCATAAGGGGAACCGTATGCACCGGCCAGATTGGGGCGGGCGGTGCATACGGTTTTCTGTTTTGCCCCGCCGGGCCGGCTTCCCTTGCCACCCTGTGCGCGGCGTGGTACAATGGCAGCGAACGACACAGCGAAAGGAAGGCGGCCGCATATGAGCACAGACAACGCCGCGCCCGGCAAGATCCTGATCCGGGGTGCGCGGGTGCATAACCTGAAAAACGTGAACGTGGACATCCCCCTCAACCAGATCGTGGGCATCGCGGGGGTGTCGGGGTCGGGCAAGTCCAGCCTGGCGCTGGGGGTGCTGTACGCCGAGGGGTCGCGGCGGTACCTGGATGCTTTGTCCACCTACACCCGGCGGCGGATGACCCAGGCCGCCCGGGCCGACGTGGACGAGGTGCTGTATGTGCCGGCGGCGCTGGCCCTGCACCAGCGGCCGGGGGCGGGCGGCATCCGCTCCACCTTCGGCACCGGCACCGAGCTTTTGAACAGCCTGCGGCTGATGTATTCCCGCCTGGCAAGCCACCGGTGCCCGGGCGGGCACTATCTGCCGCCCACCATTGCGGTGGCCGCCGGGCAGGAGCTGGTCTGCCCCGTATGCGGGGCCCGCTTCTTCGCGCCCTCGGCCGAGGAGCTGGCCTTCAACAGCCAGGGGGCCTGCCAGCGGTGCGGGGGCACCGGCACGGTACGCACGGTGGACCGCGCCACCCTGGTGCCCGACGAGACCCTGACCATCGACCAGGGCGCGGTGGCCCCCTGGAACAGCCTGATGTGGTCCCTGATGACCGACGTCTGCCGGGCCATGGGGGTGCGCACCGATGTGCCCTTCAAGGACCTGACCGACGCGGAAAAGCAGATCGTCTACGACGGGCCCATGGTCAAAAAGCATATCTTTTACCGGCCCAAAAACGGCGACGCCCTCAGCGCCGGGGAGCTGGACTTCACCTACTACAGCGCCACCAACACCGTCCTGAACGCCCTGCACAAGGTCAAGGACGAAAAAGGGATGAAGCGGGTGGAAAAGTTCCTGAAAGAAGAGCCCTGCCCCGACTGCGGCGGCACGCGGCTTTCGGCGGCGGCCCGCGCCCCCCGGCTGCGGGGCATCGGGCTGGACGAGGCCTGCCGGATGACCCTGGGCGAGCTGCTGGACTGGGTGGGCGGCGTGCCCGCCTCCCTGCCCGCCGAGATGCGCCCCATGGCCCAAAGCATCTGCGAGTCCTTCCAGACGCCCGCCCGGCGCCTGATGGACCTGGGGCTGTCCTACCTCTCGCTGGACCGGGCAGCCTCCACCCTCTCCACCGGGGAGCGCCAGCGGATGCAGCTGGCCCGCGCCGTCCGCAACCGGACCACCGGCGTCCTCTATGTGCTGGACGAGCCCTCCATCGGGCTGCACCCGGCCAACATCGTGGGCCTGACCGGGGTCATGCAGGACCTGGTGGCCGACGGCAACTCGGTGCTGCTGGTGGACCACGACACCCAGATCCTGCGCCAGGCGGACTGGCTGGTGGAGATGGGCCCCGGGGCCGGCGCCGGCGGCGGGCAGGTGATCGCCGAGGGGACGGTGGCAGACATCCAGCAAAACCCCCGGTCCCAGATCGGGCCCTTCCTGGCGGGGCGGGCGGATGTGCGGCGGAAGCCCGTGCCCCCGGACGCCCTGTTTGAAAAAGGAGCCGTCGCCCTTTCCACCGGGCCCATCCACACCGTCAGGCCGCTGGAGGTGCGCTTGCCCAAAGGGCGGCTGACGGTGGTCACCGGGGTGTCGGGCTCGGGCAAGACCACCATGGTGCTGGAGAGCCTGGTCCCCGCGGTCCAGGCCATGGCCGCCGGGGCCCCCCTGCCCGGCCACGTCCGGGCCCTGGACGCCCCCGGCATCGCCCAGATCAAGCTGATCGACGCATCCCCCATCGGGATCAACATCCGGTCCACCGTGGCCACCTACGCCGGCGTCCACGACGAGCTGCGCAAACTCTACGCACGCACCCCCGACGCTAGGCAGCGGGGCTGCAAGGCCGGGGATTTCTCCTACAACACCGGCCGCCTGCGCTGCCCCGTCTGCGACGGCACCGGCTCCATCAGCCTGGACGTGCAGTTCCTGCCCGACGTGGAGATCCCCTGCCCCGCCTGCCGGGGCAGCCGCTACGACCGGGCGGCCTGCCAGATCCGGCACCGCAACAAGGCGGGGCAGAGCTGCTCCCTGCCCGAGCTGATGGACATGGACGTCCACACGGCGCTGGACTTCTGCCGGGACATGAAAACCGTCTACCCCCGGCTGAAGGTGCTGCAGGACCTGGGCCTGGGCTACCTGACCCTGGGGGAAGAGACCCCCAGCCTGTCGGGCGGGGAGGCACAGCGGCTCAAGCTGGCCAGCGAGATGGGCCGCGCCCAGGACGACGCCATCTTCGTGTTCGACGAGCCCACCATCGGCCTGCACCCGCTGGACGTCCGGACCCTGCTGGGGGTGTTCCAGACCCTGACCGATCACGGGGCCACCGTGGTGGTGATCGAGCACGACCTGGACGTCATCCGCAACGCCGACTACATCCTGGATATGGGCCCCGGCGGCGGCGCGGAAGGCGGCCGCCTGGTGGCCTGCGGCGCCCCCGAGGCGATCCGGGCCTGCCCCGAGAGCGTCACCGGGCGCTTTATCTGAGTGCATACAGAAAAGACCGTATCCGCTGCATGGCGGGTACGGTCCTTTTTTGCTTTATTCGCCGTCGTCCTCCGGCTCCTGCGGGCCGGTGCCTTCGGGCTGGTAGCGGCGGAACACCGGCTCCAGCAGCGCGGCAAACAGCCAGGCCGCCACCCCCGGCAGGATCACCACCGGGAACAGCAGCACCCATACCAGCGCCGCCGACGCCACCAGGATCGCCACCAGCCCCACCGTGCGGGGCAGGCAGCCCACCGCCAGCCGCAGGGCGGTCAGCATCAGCCCCACCGGCCGGAAGGTGAACCGGGACAGCAGGGGGAACATCCAGCAGGCGGCCCCCACCGGCAGGACCATCAGCACCAGGCAGAACACCAGCACCAGGGGCGCGGCGGCACTGCCGGCGGCGGCCGCCGCCCCGATCAGCCGCAGCGCCCAGGCCAGCAGCCAGAGCAGCGCCCCCCAGGCCACCGTCACCGCCGCGGCGCAGGGCAGCTCCCGCCGGAAGGTCTGCCAGAAGCGCTTCCAGGGCAGGGGCTCGGCGCCCCGCACGCAGCGGGCCACCGCGTCGTAAAGGGCGGCACAGGCCGCCCCCGCCGTCACCAGAGGCAGGGAGCAGACCAGCCACAGCAGGCTGAGGATCAAAAGGTCGGCAAAGTGGTCCAGCGTCTGCCAGAACCTGTTCTGCGGGTTGAAAATGCCACTTGACATGAAAAACGGGCTCCTTTCCGGGTCGAGACAGGCCGCGCGGCGGTCCAATGTTTGGTGCTATGATAACACATTCCGGCCCGGTTGTCACCCCGCCGGGGGCATTTTGCAATATCTCTAAAAACGACCGCAAGAATTGAAAAAGATTTTCAAACATGTTACTATAGTCTTGTAACCATTTTGACACTCTGCCCACCCGATTGTTCTGCACCTACGAGGAGGTACCCATTATGCCCACCGACCTGCGCACAGTGATCGAGCGGATCAGCGCGGAATATTACCAGCTGACCGCTGCGGAAAAAAAGGTGGCCGACTACGTCACCGACCACCAGCGCGATACCCAGATCATGTCCATCTCCGACCTGGCCGAGGCCTGCGGCGTGGCCGAGGCCACCATCACCCGTTTCTGCCGCAAGCTGGACTACAAGGGATACAACGATTTCAAGCTGGCCCTGGCCAAAAGCGTGGCCAGCCGCCGGGGCATCCCCTTCCTCAGCGGCGAGGTGACCCCGGAGGACGACATCCAGGAGATGTGCCACAAGCTGTACGGGGCCGAGGTGGACGCCATCTCCCAGACCCTCAGCCTCATCCGCCCCGACTGCATCCGGCAGGCCGCCGACATCCTCACCCAGGCGGACAAGGTCTTTTGCATGGGCCAGGGCGGCTCCATGATCATGGCCGAGGAGGCGGCCCACATCTTTTCCACCGCCGGGATGAGCTTTTTCTCCCCCAGCGACTCCCACATCCAGATCATGTACACCGCCGCCCTCACCCGGCGGGACGCCATCCTCTTTTTCTCCTACTCGGGCGCCACCCGCGAGGCGGTGGAGCTGCTGGAGCTGGCCCGGCGCCGCGGGGTGCGCACCGTCCTGGTCACCCATTTCCCCAAATCGCCGGCGGCGGCCTACGCCAACGTCATCCTGCAGTGCGGCGCCAACGAGGGCCCCCTGCAGCTGGGCTCGGTGCCCGCCCGCATGGCCCAGCTGTTTTTGATCGACGCCCTGTTCACCGAGGTCTGCCGCCGCCAGGAGGACAAGGTGGAGGACGTCCGCCGCGAGATGGCCGAAGTGCTGGAAATCAAGCATCTGTGAGGACTTTTGAAAACTTTTTTGTTCTGAATTGCGTCTCTGAAAAAAATTTTCAAAAAGTTGCCCAAAAAGTATTGACTTCTTTTTCATTTCTTTGTAAAATGATAAACAAGAGCACCGGATGGTTTGCACGTGCCGTCCGGTTTTTGACAAAGCATGACAAAAGGAGGACATTATGAAACACTTCATCTCTCGCCGGGACTTCCTGAAGGTCGCGGGCGCTGTGGGCGCAGCCGGCGCGCTGGCTGCCTGCGGCGGCTCCAGCTCCAGCAGCACCGCCGCTTCCACCTCTGCTTCCAGCTCCGCCGCTTCCGGCGCGGCCGGCGGCAACGTGTCCATCTCCCTGTGGACCTACCCCATCGGCTCCTGGGGCGGCACCGAGTCCAAGCTGGATGACATCATCGCTGCGTTCAACGCCGTCCACCCCGAGATCACCGTCACCTACGAGACCCTGGACTACCAGAACGGCGACAACCTGGTCACCTCGGCCATCACCGCCAAGGAGACCCCCGACCTGATCATGGAAGGCCCCGAGCGCCTGGTGTCCAACTGGGGCGCCAACAACCTGATGGTGGACCTGAGCGACCTGTGGGCCGGCACCGAAGAGGACATCGCCGCCGTCAGCGCATCGGTGGTCAGCGCCTGCCAGCTGGACGGCGCCTACTACGAGTACCCCCTGTGCATGACCACCCACTGCATGGCCATCAACTACGAGGTCTTTGAGCAGGCCGGCGCCCTCCAGTATCTGGACCAGGATACCCGCACCTGGACCACCGACGACTTTGTGGCCGCGATGGAGGCCATCCGCGATTCCGGCCTGACCGCCGTGCCCGGCATCCTCTACTGCGGCGGCCAGGGCGGCGACCAGGGCACCCGCGCGCTGGTCAACAACCTCTACTCCGGTACTTACACCAACCCCGAGCACACCGAGTACACCGTCAACAGCCCCGAGAACGTCAAAGCCCTGGAGCTGCTCAAGAGCATGGTGGACAACGGCAGCCTGAACGCCAACGCCGGTTTCCAGGCATCGGACGAGCTGCAGCAGTTCGCCAACGGCACCGCCGCCGTCACCTTCTGCTGGAACGCTTCCAACAAGGCCCAGTACGCCTCCCAGGTCACCTTTACCCCCTACGCCATGGCGTTCCCCTCCGACGACGGCGTGCCTGAGCTGTGCGGCGGCATCTGGGGCTTCGGCATCTTCGACAGCGGCGACGAGGCCCGCATCGAGGCCGCCAAGACCTTTATCAAGTTTGTCTGCGACGACGAGAACCAGGCCGCCGAGAGCGTCCGGCTGACCGGCTTCTTCCCGGTGCGCGAGTCCCTGGGCGACGTCTACGAGGGCACCGACCAGGCCGAGAACATGGGCGAGTTCGCCTCCCTGATGCCGTACCTGGGCGACTACTACAACGTGGCCCCCAACTGGACCGAGCAGCGCCAGAACTGGTTCAACATGCTGCAGCAGATCATGGTCAACAACACCCCCGCCCAGGAGGCCGCCGACGCCTTTGTGGAGGCCAGCAACCCGTAACGGGCCTGCTGGCAACGCCGATCCTGAGCTGAGCACACGGAGCGCCTGCCAGCCGGCCCCCCGCCGGGGCAGGCGCCCCTTTTATGCCAGCGAGGGGGCCCCGCCCCCGCTTCTGCCGTCCTAGGGTGTATCTGAAAACTCCCCAACGCTGTTCTATTCTACCCAAAAGCCCCATCTGCCGCGTTGCATTCGCTTGCATTCCACAAAGGAGTGCAGCGCTCATGCGCCTTGCATCTGGCGCTTTTGGGCGAATATCCCAGCATTTTTGACTTCTCAGATACACCCTACACTCTTCAAAGGAGGGAATCAACGTGGCGCAAACACAAAAAGCCAACAAGGCCCACTCTTCCCGGGTGCTGGCCCGGCGCGAGACCATCTCCGCCTACCTGTTCATGCTGCCCAGCCTGCTGTTCTTTGTGGGCTTCGTGCTGGTGCCCATGGGGATGTGCCTGGTCTACAGCTTCCTGGACATGGGCATCGACACTTCGGCCGCGACCTTTACCGGCCTGAACAACTACATCGAGATGGTCAAGGACCCCACCTTTATCCGCTCGCTGTGGAACACCATCCTGATCGTGGTGGTGTCGGTGCCTGTGGTCACCGCCTTCTCGCTGTGGGTGGGCTCGGCCATCTACCCCATGCGCAGCAAGATGCGCTCCTTCTTCCGGTGCGTGTTCTACCTGCCGGTGGTCACCGGCTCGGTGGCCGTCACCGTGGTGTGGAAATGGATGTTCAACCCCTACAACGGCCTGCTGAACCAGATCTTTGGCACCACCGGCTTTGACTGGCTGGGCGACACCCGCACCGCCATCTGGTGCATCATCATGATCCTGTTCACCACCTCCATCGGCCAGCCCATCGTCCTGTACGTGGCGGCCCTGGGCAACGTGGACAAGTCCCTGGAGGAGGCCGCCGCCATCGACGGCGCCACCCGCCTGCAGATCTTCTGGAAGATCAAGTGGGCCCAGATCATGCCCACCACCCTGTACGTCCTGGTCATCACCACCATCAACAGCTTCCAGTGCTTTGCGCTGATCCAGCTGCTGACCCGCGGCGGCCCTCTGGGCACCACCAGCACCCTGATGTACTACATCTTCGACATGGCCTACAACTACCAGCGCTTTGGCTACGCCAACGCGATGGGCGTGGTGCTGGCCATCTTCATCGCCATCTTCTCCGCGATCCAGTTCAAGGTCGCCCAGTCCGACAACGGTTAAAAGGGAGGTATCAGGATGTCCAAGACAAAATCGAGCCTGGACGGCCAGTCCCGCGGCTACAAGATCTTTGTGGTCATCGTGCTGGCCCTGCTGGCAGTATTCTTCATCTTCCCCCTGTACTGGATCCTGACCGGCTCGCTGAAGGACGCCATCACCATCAACGCCCGGACGCCCCAGTGGTTCCCCCTGGAGCCCACCCTGGACAACTACGTGCGTCTGTTCAAACAGCCCGCCATCCAGTGGCTGCTCAACACCATCATCATCGCCGTGGCCGCCATGGCCCTGACCTGCATCACCGCGGCGCTGGCCGGCTACGCCCTGGCCAAAAAGCGCTTTTGGGGGCAGACGGTCCTGTTCAGCCTGCTGGTGTGCGCCATGGCCCTGCCCAAGCAGGTCATCGTCATCCCCCTGCTGCAGGAGATGAGCGCCCTGGGCCTGAACAACAACCTGCTCGCCGTCATCCTGCCCACCGTGGGCTGGCCCTTCGGCATCTTTTTGATGAAGCAGTTCTCCGAGACCATCCCCACCGAGATGCTGGAGGCCGCCCGCATCGACGGCGCCAGCGAGGTGCGCACCTTCGTCTCCATCGTTTTCCCCATGGTCAAGCCCGGCGTGGGCGCGCTGGCCATTTTCACCTTCGTCAACACCTGGAACGACTACTTCCTGCAGCTCATCATGCTGCAGCGGCGTGAAGTGCTGACCATCTCCACCGGTATCGCCCGGCTGCAGGGCGAGGTCTCCTCCGACTTTGGCCTGATCATGGCCGGCGCCGCCCTGGCGGCCATCCCCATCGTGGCGGTCTTCCTCATGTTCCAGAAGTACTTCACCCAGGGCATCACCATGGGCGCCGTCAAGGGCTGATGCCCCGGCACCCCAGAGATTGGAGCGTTGTATCATGAAAGATCATACCAAATACCAGGGCGTCATCCCCGCCTTTTACGCCTGCTACGGGCAGGACGGCAGCATCTCCGCCGAGGGCGTCAAGGCCCTGACCCGCCACCTGATCGCCAAGGGCGTCAAGGGCGTGTACGTGGGCGGCTCTTCGGGCGAGTGCATCTACCAGCACCCCGACGAGCGCAAGGCCGTGCTGGAGGCCGTCATGAGCGAGGCCAGGGGCAAGATCACCGTGATCGCCCATGTGGCCTGCAACAACACCGCCGACTCGGTGGAGCTGGCCGCCCATGCCGAAGCCTGCGGCGTGGACGCCATCGCCGCCATCCCCCCCATCTACTTCCACCTGCCGGAATACGCCATTGCCGGCTACTGGAACGCCATGAGCGCCGCGGCGCCCCACACCGAGTTCGTCATCTACAACATCCCCCAGCTGGCCGGCACCGCCCTGACCATGAGCCTGCTGCGCACCATGCTGCAAAACCCCAACGTGGTGGCGGTCAAGAACTCTTCCATGCCCACCCAGGACATCCAGATGTTCAAGGACGCCGGCATCGCCGCCCGCGGCCAAAACGGCTTCGTGGTCTTTAACGGGCCGGACGAGCAGTTCGTCTCGGGGCTGGCCATGGGCGCCGACGGCGGCATCGGCGGCACCTACGCCGTCATGCCCGAGCTGTTTTTGAAGATGTACGAGCTGGTGCACAAGGGCGAGATGGACGCCGCCCGCGCCCTGCAGTACCAGGCCGACCGCATCATCTACAAGATGTGCGAGGCCCACGGCAACCTCTACGCAGTCCAGAAAGAGATCCTGCGCCGGATGTACGGCCTGGAGCTGGGCGGCGTGCGCGCCCCCCTGCCGGGCCTGGCCCCCGCAGACGAGGCCGTGGTGGCCGAGGCCGAGCGGATGATCCGCGAGGCGGTGGCCGCCCTGTAACAGCCTTTTTCCCTCTGATCGTATCTCCTCAAACCTCGTATCGCTGAACCAGACGCCCGGTGGCGGCCGGCCCCCGCGGGCACGGCCCGCCGGGCGTTCTGGCGTTTTCACCCATCATCCAAGGGAGGGTTCTGCATGATCTCCGACAGCCTCAGCTGCCTGGGCCGCTACCTGGGCATCCATCCGGCCCTGGACACCGCCATCCGCTGGCTGGGCGCCAACGACCTGAACGCCCTGCCCACCGGCTGCACCGAAGTGGACGGGCGGACCGTCTACATCAACGTGATGGACGCCGGGCTGCGCCCCGCCGAAGGCGCAGACTTTGAGTACCACCACCTCTACGCCGACTTACAGATCGACCTGGCCGGCAGCGAATACTGGGCCTGGACCGCCCAGGCCACCCCCACCGCGCCCTTTGACCCTGCGGCCGACTGCGGCTTTGCCGCCGGGCCCGAGCAGTCCGGCGGCCTGCTGGGGGAGGGGCGGTTCGCCCTGTTCCTGCCCGGGGAGTACCACAAGCCCAGCTGCATCAGCCCCGTGTCCCGCCAGGTCCGCAAAGCGGTGGTCAAGATCCGTATGGGCGGCTGACCCGCCCCGCAAAGGAGGAAATTGCAAATGGACAAAGAAGCGCTTTTCAAACAGATCGAACACGGCCTGATCGTCTCCTGCCAGGCGCTGGAGCACGAGCCCCTCTACACCAAAGAGGGCGGCGTCATGCCCCTGATGGCCAAGGCCGCCGCCATGAGCGGGGCGGTGGGCATCCGGGCCAACACGGTGCGGGACATCACCCAGATCAAGCAGGCGGTGGACCTGCCGGTCATCGGCATCATCAAAAAGGATTATCCCGGCACCCCCCTGTACATCACCGTCACCATGAAAGAAGTGGACGAGCTGGTGGCCTGCGGGGTGGACATCCTGGCGGTGCAGGGCACCAGCGCCCTGCGCCCCGACGGCAAGACGGCGGCGGAGTTCATCCGCGCGATCAAAGCCAAGTACCCCCAGCAGCTGGTGATGGCCGACATCGCCACCGACGAGGAGGCCATGGCCTGCGCCGAAGCCGGGGCCGACTTTGTGGGCACCACCATGCGGGGCTACACCCCCGAGACCCAGGGCATCAACGAGACCGACTTTGCCTTCATCGCCCGGCTGGCGCAGAACTGCCCGGCCAAGGTCATCGCCGAGGGGCACATCCACTACCCCGAGCAGGCCCGCAAGGCGCTGGAGGCCGGCGCGTTCGCCCTGGTGGTGGGCGGCGCCATCACCCGCCCCGCCGAGATCACCGCCCGCTTCACCGCGGCCATCAAGGACTTGAAATGATATGAACACCTATCTTGGAATCGACATCGGGGGCACCGCCGTCAAGCTGGGTCTGGTGACCGAGACCGGCGAGGTGCTCCAGCGCCGGGAGGCCAGCGTCAGCTTTGACGGCTACCGCACCCCCATCCTGGACACCGTCTGCCAGGAGGCCGCCCGGATGCTGGCCGGCTGCCAGGCTGCGGGGTATCCGGTCGCCGGCGTGGGCGTGTCCGCCACCGGCCAGATCGACAGCGCCCGGGGCATCGTGGCCGGCACCTGCGGCAGCCTGCCCGGCTGGCCCGGCGCGCCCATCCGGGCCGCCCTGGAGGCCGGCCTGGGCCTGCCGGTGACGGTGGCCAACGACGCCAACTGCATGATCCTGGGCGAAGCCTGGGTGGGCGCGGCCCGGGGCTGCGCCGACGTGCTGGGGGTGACCATCGGCACCGGGCTGGGCGGCGGCGTGCTGACCGGCGGCCGCCTGCTGGAAGGCGCCCGGGGCCTGGGCGGCGAGCTGGGCCATATGCGGACCCACGCGCTGGACGGCGTCCCCTGCACCTGCGGCGCGGCGGGCTGCTGGGAGCGGTACGCTTCCACCTCCGCCCTGGTGCGCAGGGCCGTCCGGGCCGACCCCACCCTGGACAGCGGCCGCGCCATCTTTGCCGCCGCCCGCCAGGGCGACAAAGCCGTCCTGGCCCTGCTGGAGGGCTGGATCGCCGAGATCGCCGAAGGGCTGGCCGGGCTGGTCCATCTGTTCAACCCCCAGCTGATCCTGATCGGCGGCGGCGTCAGCAGCCAGCAGGAACTGCTCATCGACCCCCTGGCCCGGCAGGTCAAGGCCCGGGTGATGCCCGCCTTTGCGGAAGGGCTGGAGCTCCGCCCCGCCGCCCTCGCCAACGACGCCGGCCTGGTGGGCGCAGTGCGCTATTTCCTGGACCGCCGCGCCTGACCCCTTGCAGCAGCAAACCAGAATGTCAAAAAAGTCCCGTCCAGCCGACATGTGCGGATGGACGGGACACATACAGGG
>OERA01000052.1_pt1 | contig 23520 bp, 20 predicted proteins | sample 1539901 | NCBI WGS metagenome assembly OERA01 (sample SAMEA3891873, study PRJEB23780) | metagenome | biome: terrestrial biome; feature: animal house; material: Caecal content | place: Italy | collected 2015-05-05
GCGCATGAGCGCCGCACTCCTCCATGGAATGCAAGCGAATGCAACGCAGCAGATGCACCTTTCTGGTAGAATGGGACAGTGTTGAGGATTTTTCAGATACACCCTGAGAAAAATGAGTGCGAACGCCGGGCGGCCCGGCCGCTTTCGGCGTGATTTTGGTGCGGTAACAACAGAGGGATTTGGTGTATGAATTGTTTGATTTGCGACGACGACGTGGCCTATGCGGAAAAGGTCAAAAGTGCGGCCGTCCCGTTTTTTGAGGCCAACCATGTGCCGGTGCAGTGTATGGTGTGCGCCAGCGCGGAGGAAGCCCAGGCCCTGCCCGGGCTGGAGAACATCCAGCTGGCTTTTCTGGACGTGGACCTGGTCACGGCCAGCGGCATCGAGCTGGGGCGGACCCTGAAGCAGAAAAACCCCCGAATCCTGCTGGTGTACATCTCGGCGTATCTGGAGTTTGCGCCCCAGGGGTACACGGTGAGCGCGTTCCGGTATATCCTGAAAGGGGACATCCGGCGGATGCTGCCGCCCTGCCTGGAGGATGTGTATCAGGAGCTGTTCGGCGTCCGGCGCGCTTTGCCGGTGGAGTTCAACCGGGAGGCAAGGCAGATCCCCTACGACGACATCTACTCGCTGGAGAGCGAGGGCCGGCGGGTGCTGGTCATGGGGGAGGAGCCCCGCAAGCCCCTGTGCGTCTATTACGGCAAGCTGTCCGAGCTGCCGGGGGACCTGTTTGAAAACGGCTTTGTCCGCATCGGGCGCAGCGCGGTGGTCAACATGAAGTATATCAGCCGCATCGCCGGCTACAAGGTGTGGATGCGCAACGGCGCCGAGCTCAGCGTCAGCCGCACCGGCTACGCCGGGGTGCGCAGGCTGTATCTGGAATGGAAGGGGCGCTTCGGGGATGAATGAAAGGCTGCTGGTGGCGTTGTCCTGCGGGGGCGAGTTCGTCGCCGCGCTCCAGATCGAAGCAGCCATCCTGGGCCGGGGACGCCTGCCCCGCTGGGCGGCGGCGGCGCTGCTCTGCCTGCTGTGGGTGGGCTCGCAGGTGCTGTGGGGGACGTACGTCCCTTACTCGCCCTGGGCGCTGACCTTCAACGCCCTGCGGATGCTGGCGGCCGCCTTCTTTTTTGGGGGCGGCCTGCTCCAGAAGGCCTTTTCGGTGGTGGTCTGCGGGGTGGTGATCCTGGGCTACGGCAACACGGTGGGGGCGCTGGCGGCAGGGCTGAACAAGATGCCCATGTCCGAGATCTGGCGGCTGCCCCAGAGCATCCTGCTGTACGGCGTGGTGCTGAACGCCCTGCTGTACCTCGGGATACGGCTGCTCCGGCGCTGGATCGGGGCCATCGACCCCGTCCAGAAGATGGTGGGGACGGTCTACATCTGCCTGATCGCCCTGCTGAACGTGATCCTGACCAACTTCGGCCAGGACACCGACCAGTACAGCTATATGGTCCTGATCTGCATTTTGCTGATCCTGGCCACGCTGGTGTATTTTGCCCTGTTCACCATGCTCAGCGTCCGGTCCACCCAGGCCAGCCAGACCGAGGCCCGGATGAAGATCGAGCAGGAGCGGGCCGACGCCCTGATGGAGTCCTACCAGAGCCAGCGCCGCCTGACCCATGAGTTCACCAACCACATGGGGGCGGTGGGCTTTTATCTGGAGCAGGGAGACGTCGAGGGGGCCAGGGCCTACCTGGCCAGCGTGTCCAAGGCGGTGGCCGCCGGCACCGCGGTGGTGGACACCCATAACCCCCTGCTGGACGCCGTCCTGAGCAAGGAGTACCGGCAGGCCGCCCGCAGCGGGGTGCTGCTGAACTTTGACCTGTGCGACCTGGCCCGCTTCCCGCTCCGGAACGCCGAGCTGGTGACCCTGTTCTGCAACCTGCTGGACAACGCCATCCGGGGCGCCGCCGAAGCGGACCCGCCCCAGGTCACCCTCCGCATCAAAAAGCTGGACGGGGCGTTCGTGATCTCGGTGCGCAACCGGGTGGCCCGGGACATCCCCCTGACGGCGGGGGAGCTGCCGGCCTCCACCAAGGCCGAGCCCGGCCACGGCATGGGCCTGGCCAACGTCCAAAGCGTGCTGGAACGCTACGGCGGGGAGTACGTCCTCTCCTGCCGCAACCGGTGGTTCTGTTTTACGGGCACCGTGCCGGAGGCCGGCTGAGACAAACCGAAAGATAAAGATAAGGGACAGGAGGCGGGATCATGGAATACCTTACCCTCAACAATGGGGTGCGGATGCCCATGCTGGGCTACGGCACCTGGGACGTGCGGGGCGCGGCGGGCAGGCGGTGCATCCGGGAGGCCCTGGAAGTGGGCTACCGGCTGCTGGACACCGCCCGGATGTACGAGAACGAGGACATCGTGGGGCAGGCGGTGCGGGAGAGCGGCCTGCCCCGGGAGGATGTTTTCATCACCACCAAGCTCTACCGCCCCAGCGCCGGCTACGAGAAGGCCCGGCGGGACATCGAAGCGTCTTTGCGGGCGCTGGGCACCGATTACATCGACCTGCTGCTGATCCACGAGCCCTACGAGGAGGCGCCCGCCATGTACCGCGCCCTGGAAGAAGCCTGCCGGGCCGGGAAGGTGCGGGCCGTGGGCGTCTCCAACTTCAACTGGGACGAGTACCAGCGGCTGGCCGGGGCCTGTGAGATGATCCCGGCGGTGGACCAGGTGGAGTCCCACGTCTACTTCCCCCGGCTGGAGCTGCGGCAGAAGCTGGAGGCCCGGGGTACCCGGATGCAGTCCTGGGCGCCCTTTACCGAGGGGCGGCGGGATCTTTTTGCCGAGCCGGCGCTGCAGGAGATCGGCGCGGCCCACGGCAAGACGGCGGCCCAGACCGCGCTGCGGTATCTGATCCAGAACGGGATCGGGGTGATCCCCAAGTCCAGCCACCGGGCGCGGATGGAAGAGAACTTTGCCCTGTTCGACTTTGCCCTGACGGCGGCGGAGATGGAACGGATCGGCCGGATGAACGAGGGGGCCTCCCTGTTTGGCTGGTATTGAAGGAACGAAACCAAGGAGGAGCTTATGCGACAGTATCTGGTATTGGACATCGGCGGCACGTTCATCAAATACGCTCTGATGGGGGAGGACGGCAGCTTTCTGGAAAGCGGCAAGCTGCCCTCGCCCATGGACAGCCTGGACAGCCTGCTGGCCGCCGTGGCGTCGGTGGGGGAGAAGTTCCGCGGCCGGTACGAGAAGGCGGCCGTCTCGATGCCGGGGCGGATCGACACCCGGACCGGGATGGCCCACACCGGCGGGGCTTTCCCCTTTATCCGGGAGACCCCGGCGGGGCAGCTGTTTGCCGGGCGGCTGGGCTGCCCGGTGACGGTGGCCAACGACGGCAAGTGCGCCGCCAACGCCGAAGCCTGGACCGGCGCCCTGGCAGACACCGCCGACGGCGCGGTGCTGGTGCTGGGCACCGGCACCGGCGGGGGCATCGTCCTCAACCACCGCATCTGGATGGGGCACACCTTTGCCGCCGGGGAGCTGTCCTTTTTGCCGGTGCGGTTCGAGGGGCTGTGCAGGGCCTTTATGGAGGATGTGCGCAGCGATGGCTCGGAGTGGATGTGGGCCCAGTACGCTTCCGCCGCCGGCCTGCTGCAGCTTTATGCGCGGCGCAAAGGCATCCCGATGGAGGGGCTGGACGGCCTGAAGTTCTTTGCGGCCTACGACGCCGGCGAGCCGGAGGCCGCCGAAGCCCTGGCGGCTTTTGGAGAGATGACGGCGGCGGGGATCTACGCCATCCAGTCGATGCTGGACCTGGAGCGGTACGCCATCGGCGGGGGCATCAGCGCCCGCCCCGAGGTCACCGACATCATCCGCGCCAAGCTGGACGGCATCTATGGGGCCATTGCCTTCACCGCGTTCGGGAAGCCGGAGATCGTCCGCTGCCAATACGGCAACGACGCCAACCTGATCGGCGCGCTGCGCTTTGCGCTCCACGGCGTGGACTGACAAAAAACAAAACCCGCCCAGCCGGCATATGCGGATGGACGGGACATAAAGAGCGCTGGGAGCGCGGGGCCGGACGGCCGGGCGCTTCCAGCGCTTTTTGGTTGGGTCATTTGCGGCAGGGGCAGTCCCGGGTGCAGGAGCTGCAGCCCTTGCGCCGGCGGATGCGGCGCACCGCCCAGAAGATCCAGGCGGCCAGGGCCAGAAGGATCAGCCCGCCGGTGACGAAAGCAGCCATGGCGCGCCTCCTTTTACAGGATCAGCATGCCCGCCTGGTAGACCAGGAAGGTGACCAGCCAGGCCACCCCCAGCTGGAAGGCGGCGGTGAAGGCCATCCAGGCCCAGCTGCCGGACTCCTTCTGGATGGTGCCCAGGGCGGCGGCGCAGGGGATGTACAGCAGGCAGAAGATCATCAGGCACAGCGCGTTGAAGGGCCCGAAGCCGATCCCCTCCAGGGCGGCGGCAAAGGCGGACATCCCCGCCGGGCTGGAGGCGTTGACGATGCCGAACAGGACCGCGCAGCTGGACACCACCACTTCCTTGGCCGAGATGCCGGCGATCAGGGCCACGGCGATCTGCCAGAAGCCCAGCCCGATGGGGGCGAAGAAGGGGGTCAGCAGCTTGCCCAGCACGGCGCCGAAGCTGTCCGACATAGCGGGGGTGTAGCCGCCGGGGCCGAAGTTCAGCACCACCCAGATGATGAGGGTGGCGATGAAGATGGTGGTGCCGGCCTTTTCCAGGTAGTCCTTGACCTTTTCCCAGACGTAGATGGCCACGGTGTGGGCGTCGGGCAATTTGTATTCGGGCAGCTCGATCAGCAGGTAGTTGACGCTCTTTTTGCGGTCCAGCAGGTGGAGCAGGGCCGTCACCAGGATGGCCACCAGGATGCCGATCAGGTACATGGCGTAGGCCACCGCCATGGCGTTGTCCCCAAAGAACATCTCGGAGAACAGGATGTAGATGGTCAGCCGGGCGTTGCAGCTCATGAAGGGGGTCACCAGCATGACCTTGAGCCGGTCGTGCTTGTTTTCCAGGGCGCGGGAGGCCATGATGGCGGGCACCGTGCACCCAAAGCCCAGCAGCATGGGGATGAAGGCTTTGCCCGACAGGCCCAGCCGGGACATGACCCCTTCCATGACATAGGCCACACGGGCCATGTAGCCGCTGTCCTCCAAAAGGGCCAGGCACAAAAACAGGATCAGGATGTTGGGCAGGAAGGTGACGATGGTGCCCACGCCGGCGATGATGCCGTCCACGATCAGGCTGGTGAGGACGTCCCCGGCATGGATGGCCGTCAGGCCGGAGGCCGCGGCGTCGGACAGCCAGCCGATGGCCACTTCCAGATAGCCTTTGAGCCAGTCGCCGATGGTAAAGGTCAAAAAGAAGATCACCGCCATGATGAGCAGGAACACCGGGATGCTCCACACCTTGCTGGTCAGCAGCTGGTCGGCCCGCTCGGTCAGGACGTCCTGGCGCTCTTTGTGGATCAGCACCTCGTCGATGATCTCGCCGATGAAGTCGTATTTCTGGTTGATGATGTCGGACTCGTAGCTGCGGTCCAGCACCCGGGGCAGGTCCACCGGGTATTTTTCGGTGATCTCCTGGTCCCCCTCCAGCAGCTTGATGGCGTGCCAGCGCAGGTTGGTCAGGCCGGGGTAGCGGCGGCCCAGCTCGGGGATGATCTGGTCGATCTTGTCCTCGATCTGGTCCGAGTAGACCATGGTGTATTCGGCATGGTGGTCGTGCTGGTGGTGGGACACCGTCTTGTGCTGGTGGACCAGCAGGTCGGGGCCGGTGCTGTCCTTGTGGTGGGCCGCCGCGTGGAGCAGGGCGTCCAGGCCGCGGCGCTGCCGGGCCGACACCGGGATGACCGGGATGCCCAGCATTTCGGGCAGGCGGTGCAGGTCGATCTCCATGCCCCGCTTTTCCACAATGTCCATCATGTTCAGGGCCATGACCACCGGCTTGCCCAGCTCCAGCAGCTGCAGCGTCAGGTACAGCCCCCGCTCCAGGGCCGAGGCGTCCACCACGTTGATGATGACGTCCACCTCGTCGCTGAGGATGAACTGCCGGCTGACCGTCTCCTCCATGGTGTACGAGGTCAGGCTGTAGGTGCCGGGCAGGTCCACCAGGTGGATGTTCAGGCCGTGGTGCTTGACCGCGCCCTCCACCTTTTCCACCGTGACCCCCGGCCAGTTGGCGACCTTGAGGTTGGCGCCGGTGTAGGCGTTGAACAGGGTGGTCTTGCCGCAGTTGGGGTTGCCGATAAAACCAATGGTCATATCATGTTTCTGTTCAGGCATCCGGCTGCCCCTCCTTTACTTCGATGTTTTGGGTGATGTTGTACCCCAGAGCAAAGCGGGTGCCCCGCAGCTTGATGATGAGGATCCCTTTCCCTTTCCGGTTCAATACCGAGACCGGCGTCTGCCGGGTCATGCCCAGAGCTTCCAGCCGGCGCTCCAGCTGGAAGGGCAGACGGATCTCCTGGACCACATAGGTCCGGCCGATCTGCGCGTCCTTTAATAGCATTTATGATACCTCCGTACCGCAAAAGTTGTATGTGGCTAACTCTTGCCTTTCTTATATTACAACGAAGCGGCGGTTTCGTCAATAGCCAGCCGTGCCTGGCGCAGCGCAAAAAAATATCCCCGAAGGCGTATGCCTTCGAGGATACTGCGATGGAGCTGCTATCCAGATTTGAACTGGAGACCTCATCCTTACCAAGGATGCGCTCTACCAACTGAGCTATAGCAGCAGGACTGCGGGATGTATTATAGCACACTCCGCGCAGCATTGCAAGAGGCAATTTCAGGATTTTCTCAATTTTTCCCGTTTTTCGCCGCCGGCGGGCGGGGGCAGAGGGGCGGCGCTGTCGGGGGCCACCTCCAGCGAGGCCTGGGCCCGCTTGTCCCGCCGGTAGGCGGTGGGGGTCTGGCCGGTGGCGCTCTTGAACATCTTGGTGAAGTAGTTCACGTCCAGGATGCCCACTTCCTCCGCCACCATCGCCACCCGGGCGTTGGTGGTCAGCAGCAGGCGGGCGGCGCGCTCCATCCGGCGGCGGCTGATGTAGTCGGTCAGGGTCTGGCCCGTCTCCTGCTTAAAGACGTTGGACAGGTAGCTGGGGCTGATGTAGCACTGGGCCGCCAGGGTCTTGAGGGACAGGGTGCTGTCCAGGTGGAGGTTGATCTCGTTGATCACCTTCTGGATCAGGGGGCTGTACTGCCGCAGGGAGTATTTCTGCACATAGCGGCAGTATTCCCGCACCATCCGCACCCGCAGCCGCTCGCCCTCCTCGACGCTGCCCAGGGCCTCGATCTCCAGCGCAAAGCGGGAGGAGATCTGGTCGATGTAATAGGGGTGGACGCTGGCCTGCTCGATGGATTTGCGCAGCAGGCTGTTCAGGATGATGCTGAAGTTTTTGAAGTCCCGCAGGGGGCTGCGCATCCGGGGCGTCAGCTGGAACCGCCGGAAACTCTCGTAGCCCCCCAGCGCCGCCTGGATGTCCCCCTTGATCACCGCCGCCAGCATCCGGTTCTCGGCGGCGTAGCGCTCGGCGATCAGCTCGGCGGGCAGCTCTTCGGTAAAGGATTTTTCCCGGAAAGCTCTCCAAGCTGGGGCGGAAGCGCAGGGGCATGAACTCCCGCCACTCGGCGGTTTTCAGCTCCCCTTCCGGGAACAGCAGCGAGATCACCGCAAACAATGTGGTCTTGATGGCGTTGTCGTCCACCTGGCGCACCCGGTTGTGGTATTCCTCCACCACCTTCTGGGCCTTTTCGTCCAGGTAGGTCGCGCACCAGTCCAGCGACTCCCGGGACTGGGGGCCGTCCGCCCAGGGCCCAAAGCAGTACAGTGTTTCCGGCTCGTCCGGCGCCAGGAACAGCGCGAACCGCAGCTCGAACACCCCCTGTGCAAAGACCAGTGTCTTTTCCGGCACCTGGTCCAGCAGGGACTGCCCAAAGCCCGGCCAGTCAAATTCCGCGTCCAGGGCGCGGCGCAGCCCGTAGTCAAAATTTCCGATCCCGTCGAAGGGCGGGGTCATCTTGGTCAAGCCGATGTTCATGGAACCGGCCATCTTCTCCAGCACCCGGCTGATCTCGACCTTCACGCAAATCACCTCTCCATTTTCGTGCGTTGGTTTTGCTGGCAGATGCTGCCCTCTGCTTTCGCACTTTCACGCTTTTGATTATAACACAAAAGTTTTTTTGAGAAAAGTCACTCCTTCCGCCGGGACCATTTTTCACAGTTTGGGGGGCGGTTTTCTCGTCAAATTCACCATTTCTTTGCCCAAAGCGCCGAAAATTCGGTCAGAATGAAAAAATTGTACGGATTCCCCGCAAAATAATCCTTCCCATCCGGGGCGGCTTTGTGCGATAATAAAAGCACTATGGGGCCCATGCCCCACCCCGTTTGCACCAGCTGAGAAGGAGGAACGCTTCATGGCAAAAAAAGCATCCGACAACCTGAAATATTACCACAACCCCAACGGCCCCACCATCGGCACGGTGTCCCGCCGCGTCATCGAGCAGGACGGCCTGACCTTTAAGGACATCGACGGCACCGGCGAGGTGACCCCCGTCAACGACTGGCGGCTCTCCCCCGCCGAGCGCGCCGCCGCCTACGTCAAGACCCTGACCGTGGACGAGAAGATCGCCCAGCTGTTCATCTCGGACTGGCGGATGGGCCCCGCCTGCCCCGCCGCGGGCCACACCGTGGTGCCCGATGAGTCGGGCGTGCTGGACGACGCCAACTTCAACGGCAAGACCATTTTTGGCGAGCAGCACCTGCCCGGCACCACCACCCTCATCAAAGAGTGGTTCAACCGCCACCTGATCCTGCGGGCCAGCCCCTCCCCCGCCGACATGGCCGACTGGCTCAACCAGCTGCACGCCGTGGCCGAAGAGTGCCAGCACTTTGTTCCGGTGCAGGCGGCCTCCAACTCCCGCAACGAGAACGGCGAGGTGGTCTTTGGCATGAACGACGCCTCCGGTGTGTTCGCCACCTGGCCCGGCACCCTGGGCATCGCGGCGGCCGTCCTGGGCGAGGACGGCGACACCGCCCTGATCGACAAGTTTGCCGACTGCATCCGGCGCGAGTGGGCCGCCTGCGGCCTGCGCAAGGGCTATATGTACATGGCCGACTGCGTCAGCGATCCCCGCTGGCAGCGCACCTTCGGCACCTTCGGCGAGGACCCCGAGCTGATCGAGAAGATCTTTGAGCGGCTGATCCCCGGCATCCAGGGCGGGCCCGACGGCGTCACCCGGGACGGCGTGTCCATGACGGTCAAGCACTTCCCCGGCGGCGGCGCCCGCGAAAACGGCTTCGACCCCCACTACGCCGCCGGCCAGTGGAACGTCTACGCCACCGAGGGCTCGCTGCAGAAATACCACATCCCCACCTTCCGCCCGGCGGTCAAGTACCACGCCGCGTCCATCATGCCCTATTACTCCAAGCCGGCGGCCGCCAAGAGCGCCCCCCAGACCGACTGCGAGGGCAACGCCCTGCGGATGGACCCCTACGGCTTTGCCTACAACAAGGTCTTCATCGACGGCATCCTGCGGGGGCAGATGGGCTTTGACGGCTATATCAACTCGGACACCGGCATCACCCACAACATGAGCTGGGGCGTCGAGGCCCTGGACGTGCCCGAGCGGATCGGCTTTGCCGTCACCCAGTCGGGCGTGGACCTGATCAGCGGCCTGTTCGACAACGCCGAGGGCCGCGAGGCGTACGCCCGCGCCACCAACGGCTATTACGACACCCACCCGGTGCCCGAAGGGTTCAAAAAGGAGGACCTGGTCCTCACCGACGCCAGCCTGGACCGCGCCGTCACCCGCACCCTGACCGAGCTGTTCCAGCAGGGCATGTTCGAGAACCCCTACGCCGACCCCCGGCACGCCGCTGAGGTGGTGGCCAACGAGGACGACTGGAAAGAGGCCGCCCTGGTCCACCGGGAGAGCGTCGTCCTGCTCAAGAACCAGGACCACACCCTGCCCCTGACCACCGACAAGCTGTCCGGGGCCAAGGTCTACGCCGAGGCCTTTGCCAAGGACGCCGAAAAGGGCGCCGCCGCCACCCAGGCCCTGCGGGAGATGATCGCCCGGTTCGAGATCCACCTCACCGACGACCCCGCCCAGGCCGACTACGCCATCCTGATGGTCAGCCCCTCCTCGGGCGCGTACTTCAACGCCACCCCCGGCTATCTGGAGCTGGACATCTGCGAGGACAAGACCGTCCACGACGTGGGCCCCGACGGCAAGCCCCTGCCCCAGACCCACACCGAGACCACCCTGGCCGGCGCCAAGCGGATCCCCGCCATCGCGGCGGCGGTCCACGCCCACGGCGGCAAGGTGATCGCCAACATCAACTTCCCCCTGGCGTGGATGGTGGGCAACGTGGAGCCCTACGCCGACGCCCTGACCGCCGGTTTCGACACCTACCCCTCCGCCACCCTGGACGTGATCTTCGGCCGGTTTGCGCCGGTGGGCCGCCTGCCCATCACCCTGCCCCGGGGCGACGAGGTGCTGGCCGTCAACGCCGACGGCGTCTGCGCCAGCCCCAACGACGTGCCCGGCTACGCCAAGGACGCCTACATCGACCCGGCCCTCAAGGACGAGAACGGCAAGGCCTACGCCTACCGCGACGCCGCCGGCAACTACTACGAGCTGAAGTTCGGCCTGCGGTACTGATCGCCGGCCCCGGCCCGCACCGGCAAGATCCTTGCCGCCACCCCCATGGGCCGCTTTGGCGACAGCGCCGAGCTGGAGGGCGCGCTGCTGTTCCTGGTCAGCGACAGGGCCGCCAGCTTCATCACCGGCGTCACCCTGCCGGTGGACGGCGGCTTCTCGGCCTATTCGGGCGTCTGACCCCGCCTGAAAAAACTCCCCCGGCTGTGTGGATGCAGCCGGGGGAGCCTTTTTTGTCCGTTTTCCGGAAAAGTATGCTTTCCCGGAAAGAAAAAAGCAAGGGAGGGCAGCGCGGTTTTTCTTGCTATCGCATGGGTTATTTGTTATAATTTCAGCAGATAGCATCATCCGGGAAAGCATACCTTTCCGGACTGAAAAAGGAGGCAACATCATGCACATCAAACGATGGATCGTGCTTTCGCTGGCGGCGGCGCTCGCCACCCTCATGCTCACCGGCTGCCCCTGGGACCAGGACCGGCCCGGCGGCGGCGCATCCAGCCAGCCCGGCGGGGATGGCGTCATCGTTGTGCTGCCCGGCGGCGATGACGACGATGACGGCGGCGATGATCCCCCCGTCACCTACACCATCACCGCCAAAGCGGGCCCAGGCGGCACGGCCCAGCCGCCCTCCCAGACCGTCACCGCCGGGCAGGACGCCAGCGTCGCCGTGGCCGCAAGCGACGGCTACTGCATCCGGCAGATCACCGTGGACGGCGATGCCCGGTTTACGGCGGCGGACGCCAGCCGCACCGGCTACACCGTCCAGTTCCCCGCGGTGGATGCCAGCCACACCGTGGAGGCGTCCTTTGCGCAGGTCTACACCGTCACCGCCAGCATCGGCGAGGGCGGCACGGTCAAGTTCGGCGGCCAGCCGGTCGCAGACGGCGATTCGGCCGCGTTCCTGGCGGATGACACCCTCACCTTCACCGTCGAGCCGGAGAAAGGCTGGCAAATCGAAGGTGTCACCGCAAACGGGAGCCCGCTGACCGGGACAAACGGCTCCTACACCTACACCGTCAAAGGGGACTGCACCATTGCCGTCACCTTCCAGAAGCTGACCTACACCGTCACCGCCACGGTAAGCGGCACGGGCGGCAAGGTGTCCGTATCCTCTGAAAAGGTGGAGCACGGCGGCAGCGTCACCGTCACAGTGACCCCCGAAGAAGGCTACACCGTAGGCAGCGTCCAGGACAACGGCGCGGACGTCACCAAGCAGGTGGAGAACAACACCTATACCCTTACCAACGTCACAGCCGACCACGACATCACCGTCACCTTCCAGAAGCTGACCAGTCGTACAGTCTTCACATCCGAACAGCTTATGGACTGGGCGGAGGAAGTGCGTAATGGCAATTACTCCCTTGACTGCACCCTGGCCGCCGACATCACCCTGACCGGAAACTGGACGCCGGTAGGAATAAGCTTTACTAACTCGTACACCGGCACCTTCGACGGCAACAACCATACCATCCGTGGGCTGACCGTTAAGGGAAGTGACGAGTATGCGGGCCTGTTCGGCTACATCGGCTCTGGCGGCACGGTGAAGAACGTAAAGCTGGCGGACGTGCAGATAACAAGCGATTACCAGTATGCCTATGTCGGTGGCGTAGCGGGAAATAACGATGGAGCTATTGAAAACTGCTCGGTGTCGGGCAGCGTCAGCGGAAACAGTACCTACAACAGCGTAGGTGGCGTGGTGGGCTATCAACTGGGCGGTTCCATCACCGGATGCAGCTCCTCGGCCACAGTGCAGGGAACGGGCAGTGTCGGCGGCGTGGCAGGTCAAACGAATTCTGGTGCCACCCTGACCGCCTGCTATTCCACGGGCAACGTGACCCTTGAAAGTAACAATTCAGACAACAATTATGCCGGCGGCGTGGTGGGAAGCAATTCTTTCAGCACTCTTATCGCCTGCTATGCCACGGGCAACGTGACCGGCACAGGCACCGGAACCGGCTCTATCTATGTAGGCGGCGTAACGGGAGACAATGCTTCGGGCACCCTGACCGCCTGCTATCACGCTACGGGCGATGTCACTGGAGCCTCAGGAAGCACAGGCGGCGTAACGGGACGGAACTTCAAGGACTCCATGTTTGGTGGCGGTATCATTACCGCCTGTTACTGGCAGAACGACCAAGCCCAAGGCATCGGCTACAATCAGGCAGGCACCACCGATGGAACCACGAAGGTGGACGGCGACTGGGCGAACGCCGTTACACAGATGAACGCAGCCCTGGCCGGCACAGGTTACAGCTATCAACAAGGCAACCCGCCCAAACTCAACTGAACCTTATCACCCCCCAGCCCCCGGCAAGCCCGGGGGCTTTTTGCGCCCGTTTATGGATTTTTTATGAACATCCGCCAATATTTTCCTCCATGCAAACAAAAATTATACAGAACTTCCCCAAAATTTTCCTACCGCCTTCCCCGCCGCAGTGATATACTAAAGGCAAACCTGCACACGCATCCCTGCCGCCGGGCGCGGGCCCGGCCGGCTTTGTGCGAAAGGAGTATGCTTTATGCGCACCACCACCCTGCTCACCACCGCCCGCTTTGCCAAGCACGGCGAGCCCTTTGCCCCCGTCGCCCTGCCCCATACCTGGAACGCCCAGGACGGCCAGGACGGCGGCAACGACTATTGGCGCGGCGTCGGCACCTACGAGATCGCCCTGCCCGACCCCACCGACGGCAAACGCCAGTACATCGAGTGCAAAGGCGCCAACCATGTGGCCACCGTCTACTGCAACGGCCGCCTGCTGGGCCAGCACAAGGGCGGGTTTTCCACCTTCCGCTTCGACCTGACCCCCGCCATGAAAAAGTCCGGCAACCTGCTGCGGGTGGACGTCTCCAACGCCCCCAGCGATATTTACCCCCAGACGGCGGACTTCACCTTCTTCGGCGGGCTGTACCGCGAGGTCAGCTTCATCGAGACGGCCCCCGCCCACTTTGACCTGCTCAAGGCCGGCGCCCCCGCCGTCTTTGTCACCCCCATCGTCTCGGGCACCACCCGGGTGGACCTGTTCCCCGTGGACGCCGGCGGCTGCACCGTCTCGGTGGACCTGAAGGACGCCGCCGGCTGCGTGGTGGCCTCCGGCTCGGCCCCCGCCGGGGCCCACACCGTCCTCACCCTCTCGGTCAAGAACCCCCACCTGTGGGACGGCCTGGCCGACCCCTACTGCTACACCGCCGAGGCTTCCATCCTCCGCGGCGAGGAGGCGGTGGACGCCGTTTCCGTCACCTACGGCTACCGCTCCTTCCACGTGGACCCCAACACCGGCTTCTGGCTCAACGGCAAAAACGTCCCCCTGCACGGCGTCTCCCGCCATCAGGACCGGCTGGACAAGGGCTGGGCCATCAGCCGCGCCGACCACGAGCAGGACCTCGCCCTCATCAAAGAGGTGGGCGCCAACACCATCCGCCTGGCCCACTACCAGCACGACCAGTATTTCTACGACCTGTGCGACCACGCCGGCTTCGTCCTCTGGGCCGAGATCCCCTTCATCAGCCGCTTCATCCCCGGCCAGGAGGCCCACGACAACACCCTCAGCCAGATGACCGAGCTGGTGGCCCAGAACTACAACCACCCCTCCATCTTCTTCTGGGGCATCTCCAACGAGATCCTCATCGGCAAAGACCGCGAGGACCTGCGCCAGAACCTGCGCGAGGTCAACGCCCTGGCCAAGCGCCTGGACCCCAGCCGCATGACCACCATGGCCCAGGTCACCATGACCCCCATGGAAAGCGAGCACAACACCATCACCGACGTGGAGAGCTACAACCACTACTTCGGCTGGTATTTCGGCGAGGCCGCCGACAACGGCCCCTGGCTGGACAAGTTCCACGCCATGTACCCCGACCGCTGCCTGGGCGTCTCGGAGTACGGCGCCGAGTGCATCCTCAAGTGGCACTCCGCCTACCCTGAAAACCACGACTACACCGAGGAGTACGCCACCGAGTACCACCACGATATGCTCAAGACCTTCTCCACCCGGCCCTACCTGTGGGCCACCCATGTGTGGAATATGTTCGACTTTGCCGCCGACGGCCGCGACGAGGGCGGCATCCAAGGCCGCAACAACAAGGGCCTTGTCACCTACGACCGCAAGGTCAAGAAGGACCCCTTCTACGTCTACCAGGCCTACTGGACCACCCAGCCCATGATCCACATCAGCGGCAGCCGCTTTGTGGACCGCGCCCCCGGCGAGCGGAACATCACCGTCTACACCAACTGCCCCACCGTCACCCTGACGGTCAACGGCGTTGAAGTGGGCACCCTCGAGGCAGTCGATCACTGCGCCGTGTTCCAGAACGTTGACCTGAAGGCCGGCGCCAACACCGTCACCGCCAGCTGCGGCGAGGTATCCGACACCGCCGCCTTCAACGGCGTGGCCGAGCACAACTATGCCTACGACCTGCCCGAGGGCAACGACGCCGCCAACTGGTTCGACGATCCCAAGGCCCGCGAGGCCCGCAAGCCCCTCAACTACCCCGAAGGCTTCTACTCCATCAAGGACAAGGTCACCGACCTGCTGGCCAACAGCGAGACGGCCGCCGTCATCAAAGACGTGCTGGACACCTTCTCCCACAGCAGCATGATGAGCATGATGAACTCCAGCGAGGAGGACGGCGAGGGCGGCATCATGGGCACCATGCGCCTGACCGATATGATGAAGATGGCCGGCCGCGCCTTCTCCGCCGACGTCAAGCGCCAGGTCAACGACGCCCTGACCAAGATCAAAAAGAACTGACCCTCCTGTTCACGAACCCTCCATTTCCTGTCTCCTTTCTTTTCCACTCCTCAAGAAAAGAGGCGCGCCCATCCGGACGCGCCTCTTTTCGTTTGTCTTATACGCCCCGCATGGCGTCGAACATCGCCTTGATCTCGTCGATGGTGTAGCCGCGGCTGCGCATCTTCCGGGCAAACTGCTGGTAGTCGATGCCGCTGCTGCCGGCCCCCGCGCTGTCTGTACGGGCAGCGCTGCCCGCGCTGGCCGCGCTGCTGCCCGTGCGGCTGCTGCTCCCGCTGCCGCCCGTGCTCCGGGCCTGGCTGCCCCCGGCAGAACGGCTGGCGGCCCGGGCGCTGGCCGCGGCGGCCTCCTGCTGGGCCTGGCTGCGCTTGAGGGCCCACTCCCCCTGCGCGATGGCCAGCTTCTGGCTGGTCACCTCGTTGTCAAAGCGCTGCTGGGCCAGCGCGTCCTGGTACTGCTGGGCGGCGGTGCTGTCCTCGTAGGACTGCCGGGCCAGGCTGTCCTGGCGCAGGCGCTCCTGCATCTGCTGCTCCCAGGCGGCGTCGGCGCGCGCGGCCTCAAAGTCGCGGCTGTCGGCGTACATGCTGTAGCCGGCCTGCGCCAGCCCGCTGAGCATCGAGCCCAGGCCGGTGGTGCCGCTGATGGCCATCTGCGCCACGTTGCCGATCAGCCCCAGCACGCCCATCACATTGTTGAAGGTCTGCTGGCGGCGTGCGGCTTCGGCCTCCTCCTGCTGGGTGTAGTACCCGTAGAGGTTGTTCAGGTTGGCCAGGTAGCCGGTGTACTGGGCGTAGTCCTGGGCCGCAGCGTTCTCGTAGGCTTCCTGCTTGTATTCCAGCTGGGTGTAGTAGTCGTCCAGCTGGCGGTAATAGAGGTCCTGGGCGTTCTGCTCCTGCTGGTTCAGCATCCCGATCTGGTCCATCAGCAGGTCGCCCTCGCTGGTGTAGCTGTCCAGGGCCAGACCGTACAGGGTGGGGATCACGCTGTTCAGGCCGTTCATCTGCTGCTGGTAGGCCTGCTGCGCCGCGCTGGTGGCGTAGCTGGAGCCGTATCCGCCGGTCAGGGCGGCGGCCTGGGCCGCGGCGTCGGTGCTGGCGTCGTGGGCGTTCTGCCGGTAGGCCTGGGCATACTGGCGGTAGAGCGGGTCGGACGCATAGTCGTAGGAAAATTTCTCCTGGTTCATGGCCTGATCCAGCAGGCTGTTGATCTGCCCCTGGTACTGGCTCTGATAGCCGGCGGGGCGGCTGCTCTGCCACTGCTCCAGGGCGCTGGCCGCCTGGTTCACCGCCTCGCCCGGCCGGTACTGGGCCGAGGCCAGCGCCTGTTGCACCGACGCCTTGTCGTTCAGGCCCTGGGTGCTGTAGGGGTCTTTTTTCTTGACCGCCATGGTTGGCGTCTCCTTTCTGTCACTGTCCTTCCAGACGGCTTTTCAGCCCTTCCGCAAGGTTCTCGGTGTCGATGTTCGTCAATACGTACTGCAGCTGCTCCTGCATCTGGTACAGGTAGTTGCGGATCACCCGGGCGTCCTCGGGGTCCATGCTGCTGCTCAGCCGGGGCAGGCCCAGCTTGCTCAGGCCCGCGATGCTTGCCATACGCGCTCCTCCTTTCTCACAGTCCGCCCTTTGCGGGGGCAAAGGTGCGGCTCATGCTGCGCAGGGTCATCTGGCCGGCCCCGGTCAGACGCAGCCGCAGGGTGTCGTGCCGCCGCGGCGTCAGGGGGATGCGCAGCTTTTTCGGCTCGGTGCGGGCGGCGGCCTGGGCCAGTTTTTCCCAGGGGCCGCCGTCGCAGCTGGCCCAGACGGCCAGCTCGGTGCCGGGCTGGGCCTCCAGCCGCAGCACCAGATGGGCCAGATACTTGTCCTCGCTGTCGTCCAGCCCCATCTCCCCCGTCTCCAGCCGGAACGGGATCTTCGCCTCGGCCTCTCCCCCGTCCCCGGCCAGGACGGCGTCCTCTTCCCGGGCGGGGCCGGCCGCCCAGAGGGCCGTGCCGTCCCACAGGTACAGCTGGCGCCCGCTGGACAGCATTTCCAGCTCTCCCGTCCCGCCGGGGTCCTCCTCGTGCCAGAGGCCGCGCTCGGTGTCGTAGACCAGCAGCCGGCTCCCCTCTTCCCGCTTCAGGTAGAGGTAGTACCGCCCGTCCAGCCACCCGGCGGCGGCCCGCTGGGCCCCGGTCAGGCCGCTGGGGTCCAGCGTCCCCGACACCTTCACCGGCAGGCTGCCGTCCCAGGCCATCACCCCTTCGGGCGAAAGATAATACAGCGTCTCGTTGATGACGCAGAGGCTTCCGGCGGCGTGTTTGGCCACCCCGCGGCACCGCAGGCTGCTGAGCTGGAAGTCCGAGGGCTTTGTCCCGCACAGCTTGTGCAGGCTGTTCTCTTTGAAGAACAGCACATATCCCATGCAGGTGGCCGCGCCGGTAAAGTCCCCGTCGCTGCCCACCGTCACCGCATAGCTGTCGGCGGCGGTGTTCCGGTAAGAGAACCAGTTGGTGGGGTCGCCCAGCTTGCAGGCGTAGATCACGTTCTCGCTGCCCGAGCAGCCCCACACCCGGTTGTCGCACTCGGTCAGGTAATCCAGGTCGGGCACCCGCCGGGTGCAGCGCAGGGGCTTGTCCGAGCTGTAGCTCAAATTGCTTTTGCCGTCCAGGCTGCTCCAGGACGCCTCCGTCCCGGTCTGCAGGATGCGCCCGTAAAAATGTTCCCCGCCGGGGGTGATGCGGACCATCAGCCAGTCCTCCCCCGCGTCGTAGAGGACTTTTTCCCCGTCCAGGTCCTCGCACAGGCCGGCCGCGGCGGCCGCCGTCCCCTCCACCGTCACGGTGTCCCAGACCGCGAAGTCCGCCCCGATGCCGGTGGCGCTGATCTTGCAGTAGTCCAGCGTCACCCCTGTCCACCGCTCCAGGGAGCTGCTGTAGACTTCCAGCACCCCGTCGGCGTTCCACGGGCTGGACTCCGCCTTCACTTTCAGAAAGACCTCGCCGTCCGCCGGGTCCTCCGGCTCCTCCAGGCCCCAGCGGCTCACCGTGTAGGTCTTGCCCTCGGCGTCGCAGGGGGTCATCTCCACCGATTCGCTGCTGGTCCAGGCGGCCCCCAGGGGTTTCAGGGTGCCGTCGGCGGTGTCAAAGGCCACCTTGTCGGGGAAGATCAGCACCCTGGTCCCGATGCCCACCAGGCTCTTTTTCCCCTCGGTCAGGACGCCCTGGCGCACCACCGGCTCCGCCCCGCTGTCGGGGGTGTAGGTCAGCCCGCCCCCGCCGATGAGCAAAAAACCGTTCAGATGGTACATCCCGTCGGCGCTTTCCTGGTCCCGCAGCCTGCGGCGGGGCACCCGGGTGGACAGGGCGGGGAAATCCCTGCTGGAAAAATTCCGCTCCGCCCCATACTCCGCCTCGGTGCAGCCGAAGGTCTCGTTCAGCCCGCCGAACACCCGCATCTGGCGGCGGCTGTTTTTCAGCGCGGGCAGCTCAGGCAGATACATGCCTCATCCCTCCTCACCAGATCACCTGCCGGGCCGGGGGGCGGTGGTTCCGCCGCAGCCAGGCCGCAAATTCGCCCAGCAGGGCGTTGCACCGGGTCATCTCCCCGGCATAGCGCTCGTTTTCTCCCAGCGCCGCATCCACCATCGCGCACAGGTAATGGGGATACATCCCGTCAAAGGGGAACGGCGCCAGCAGCTCGGCGCTGTCGGCCAGGCCCTCGGCCCCCAGCAGGTCGGCGCCTGTGTCCTCAAAGCCCCCGGCCCCGCCCGGCCGGACGATCCGCTCCCGGATCTCGCCGTCCTGGCGGCACAGCCAGCCTTTCATCTGGTCCTCTCCGATCCCGCAGCCCGGGCGCATGGCTCTGGCCTGCCCGATCGCTTCACCTGCCGTCATGTTCTGTTCACCTCTCTCTTTCCGGCAAGCACAAGGGGCCGGCCCCGGCTTTTTGGGGCCGGCCCTGTGCTGCATCCGTTTACTTGCCCGCGGCGTCCTCGGCGGCGGCGATGCGGGCGGCGGTCAGGTCGTCCTGGCGCTGGCTGTGCTCCAGCACCTCTGCGACGGCCCGGGGCACCTCCACCTCAACGCCCCGGCGGATCTTGTAGTTGACGCCGTTCACGCTGACGAACAGGTCGCCCTTGTAGCGGCCGTTGTCCTTGAACAGCTTGATGCGGACTTTTTCTTCAGCCATCTTTTTTCTCCTTTCCATCTCAGTTGGCGGCGGCCGAGGCCGAATAGCTGGACAGGCTCTCGATCCGCACCATGTACTGCTCCACCAGCCGCTCGGCGGCGCGCATCCCCTTCCAGCCCACGCTGGCGCGCTGGTTCAGGGGGTCGTCGCCGTAGCCCAGCTGCTTGACGATGTGCTCCAGGCCGCCGCCCTCCAGCTCGGTGACGCCGTAGGCGTGGGCCCCCAGCACCAGGGTGCCAAAGACGGCATAGCGGCCGCTGCCGTTGGCGGGGCAGGTGTCGTCCTTCCAGATCTTGGCCTCGCTGGTCTCGATAAAGCGGATGTTGCCCAGCTTGCCGATCTCGCCGCGGTACATGGCCTCAGGGTCGGCGTACTTGTGCACCTCGATCCACTCCTTGCTGGTCTTGAGGTCGTAGGCGGCGTAGGGGTGGATGATGGCCACATAGCTGTCGCCCAGGGTGTCGGCGTTCATGGCGCCCAGCTGGGCCGCCGCCTGGAAGAACAGCTTGGGGGTCAGCTTGCAGTCCATGGTCAGGGCCGAGCGGCTCTCCACCGCGGTCTCCCCGCTGGAGGTCACCTTGGGGGCGTAGATCACGTTGGTGCCCCCGGCCAGCACATCCCGGGTGATGGTGTCGAGGGTGCGGCCGGCCTGGCTGGCCAGGATGCGGGTGGCCTGCACCACGTTGTTGTCGATGGCGGTCATCTGCAGCACGTCGGTCAGAGGGGTCCAGCCGCCGTACTGGTGCAGGTCGCTCTTGACCACCGAGACGTTCAGGGCCTGGCCGTCGGGGGTCACGCCCTCGGTCAGGGGGGTGGTGGCCTTGGGCAGGCTGTCGTACTTGCGGAACTCGATGGTCTTGCCGCCGCCCACCGGCACGGGGTAATAGTCGGCGAACTGGTCGTGGACCAGCCGGGGCTCAGCCTGGTCGATGAGGCGCTTCTCGTAGAAGCTTCTCATCTCGGCGCTCATGGTGGTGGTGGTGTTCAGCAGGTTGCCGGTGCCGGCCTCCGGCTCGGCAAACAGCTGCAGGTCAAAAGGCAGTTTGTTCCAGTTCATCATGTGTTTCCTTTCTTTGTCGTATGTGTGCCGGCCCCAGGGCCGGTTCGTACCTGTCTCACAGCCGGATCTTGGCCCCGTGCAGGACCTCCCGTTCGATGGCCTCCCGCTGGGCGCGGCTCATCCGGCTCACGTCGGGGGCGGTGGCCGCCGCGCCGCGGCTGTGGATGCCGTTTTCCGCACCCCGCGCCCCGCGCTCCCGGACTCGGTCCATCACGCCCTGTTCCACGGTCCGGGCGGTGCCTTCCATCAGCTGGTCGTAGAAGGCCGCCCGGTAGGCCTCCTGCATCCGCATCCCGGGCATCCGCATCATCCGGCGCATAGCCGGCTTTTTCAGCGCCTCCCGGAAGGAGAATCCCGGGTCTCCCTTGCGCATCTCCGCCTCTTCCAGGGCCCAGCGCCGGTGCAGCGCCCGGATGAACCGCCCCACTTCACCGATCCCCATCATGGGCTCGACCGCAGGCTGCGGCTTCGCCGCCCGGGGGCCGGGGGCGGCGGGGGCCTTGTCCTTCTCCTCGTCCGGGAGCTTGTCCGGGTCCTTCCGGCGCTTCATGGTACCGGAGGCCACGGCCTGGCGTTCCTGCTCCCGGCTGAGGGCGGGGCCGCCCTTTCTGCGCTCCTGCCGGGGCCGGGCAAAGAGCTGCAAATCGACCATCCCCTCCTCGCCCCGGCGGCTGGTGTCCGCAAAGCGCAGGTTGTCGGGGTAGCGCTCGGCCAGCAGGGCCAGCCCCGTCTTGGCCAGCTCAAAGCTGCCGGCCAGACGCTGGTCCGCCTCACGTCCTTTGCCCGGGCCGGCGGTCACCGTGATCCGAGGCCCGCCGGGGCCGTCCGCCGCCGCGCAGTCCGCCCCTTCCTCCCCGGCCAGCATCCACACCAGCGCCTGCATCAGGATGCTGGCCCCGGCGCAGACGATGTCCTGCCCGGCGGGGGCGTAGTTGGCGTGGCCTTTCACACTCAGCCGGCGGGTGACCCCCTCCGGCCCGTCCAGTTCGTTGTAATACGCTTGGATCATCCTTGCTTTCTCCTTCCGTTGCTGTTCATGGCTCGTTTGGCTGCGTCCGCCGGCCCTGCCGGCCGTGGCATCCCTGCCGGCGCCCGGGGCGCGCCCTTCCGGGCGGCGGGGACGCTGCCCGGGCCCGGCGCCTGAATCGCCGGCCGGGCCAGCCGGGCCAGCTGCTGCTGGGCCATCTGGAGCCGCCGGGCCAGGGTTCCGTTCTGCCGCACCCGCTGGCGCACCTTCTCGATCCCCTCAAAGTCCATCATCTCCAGGGCGGCCAGGGCCGCGTCGGCGTTGGCGGGGTTGAAAAAGCCCAGCTGGTAGCACTCCTTGGCCGTCTCGTTCTGGGTCATCCGGCTGAAGGTGGACTTCTTGGCCGCCGAGATGGTGATGTCGAACACCGGCTCCCGGCTGCCCAGCTCCACCCCGGCCACCGTCCGGGCCGGGGCCGGCCGCAGGGCCGCGGCGCTGAAGGGCACATACAGGTTCTGCCCCTGTTCCCCCGTGATGCGGAAGATCCGCTCCTCGTCGTAGAACTGCCGCATCAGGTCGATGACCATGTAGCATTCCCGCGCAAAGGCGCGGTAGGCGCTCTTGATCATGTCCCGGCTCAGCTTGCTGCCCGCCTCCTGCAGGGCGGCGATGGCCGACGCCGCCGTCACCCCGCCCGAGGTCCCGCCCTGGCTGACGTCCCGGTTGCCGCTGATCTCCTTCAGCTCGTCCACCCGGCTGTTGCGGTAGGTGATCGAGCTTGCCTGCAGCCCCGCCGTCTGCATCTGGTGGAAGCTGTCGCTGCTCAGCCGCCCCGTCACATGGACGATGTCCCGGCTGAAATCGGCCAGCTCCTCCTCGTTGATCCCGGCGGCGTCGCTCAGGACATACCGCTGTTTCGACGCCAGCAGGACGTTTTCGTCCATGGCCTGGTTCATCTTGTCGATGGAGTTCTGGCAGTCCTTCATGACGTCGATGTACCCAAAGCCTGCGGGGCTGTCCTCTTCCTGGAACAGCACGTCGAACACAAAAGGATACCGGCCGTGGTCGTAGAAGCCCCGCTCCGCCAGCCGGGGGTCGTTTTCACTGGCGTACAGCACCACCCCGTTGCAGAACTTGCAGTAGTGGACCAGCTCCCGGCCGCCGGGGCCCGGCTTTTTGTAGTACCAGTCCACCACCACGCTCTTGTCGGTGGTGTCGATCGAGTCGTCGTGGATGTACCGCGCCGCGTCGATGGTGCCCCCGGTGCGGCCCCGCAGCTGGGGCCAGCGGGCGGCCAGCTGTTCCGAGTCCTCCAGGCTCAGGCTGAAAAAGTGGGGGCTGTCCTGGATGTCCATGATCCCCGGCTCCCAGTACAGCATCAGCAGGTTCATCGAGCGGATGGCGATCTCCCCCAGCCCGCCCCGGGCGGCGGGGTCCCAGAAGATGCCCTTGACCCCCGTCCCCTGCTTGAGCTTGCGCCACCAGCTGTCCGAATACACCTGTTCGTAGTCGGCCTGCTCCAGCACCACCGGCAGGATGCTGGACAGGGTGCGGGCCGTGGCCTCGTCGTCGGCCGCCCGGGGCAGCACGCAGGGCTCGGGATAGTTGTCCATGGCGTCGGCGTGCTTGCTGGCGATCGAGTTGAACAGCCACCCGCTGGAAGGCTGGGGCTTGCCCTCCATCATCCGGTTCTTGTACTGTTTCCAGTGCGCCATCCGGAACCACAGCTCGTTGTCGATCAGCCGCCGGTCCAGCGCGGCCTTGCCGGCCTTGTACTTGTGCAGGATGCGCTCCGCCTCTGCGGCCTGTTCCGGCCCCACCGGGGGCGGCGCCTGGGTCAGAAATTCCTGTTCCATCGTTTTCACCTCATATTCTGTAAAATGTCGCCCGGTCCCTCCCCTTCGGCCCCAGGTCGAGGGGGTCGTCGGCGGGGGGC